>ERZ773013.10-NODE-10-length-117084-cov-6.275633_pt1 | contig 117084 bp, 92 predicted proteins | sample MGYA00511670_ERZ773013 | MGnify/ENA primary metagenome ERZ773013 (study PRJEB29015, sample SAMEA2738120) | human oral metagenome | biome: human oral; feature: human-associated habitat; material: saliva | place: China | collected 2257 ... | reverse complement strand
CCACTAACACACAAGTGTCCTAGCAAACTAGTTTGCTAGGACACTTGTAGGCGTAGGGGCAATGCGTGAGCGCTACGGCGCATCGAGGAGGGAAGCAATGAAGGCAGCCGTCACAGGGTTTTCACCGCCGTTTGTCGCCTGGAGGAAAGCCTCAAAAAGTTCGCGCCGGCGCATCTCATCTTCGACGTCGATACCCGACCCCAGCGCAGAGGGAACCTCCCGACTCCAATGCGCGCCCTTATCAGTCGCGCTTTGCCCCCACGGTGCCGGCGGATTGCCCGTGACCAATGCCAGCACCCGCTGTGTATCCTCCAGGACACGCAGCATGAGGGATGTGCCCACGGTCGGCAGATCCTCACTCACGTATGCTTCGGCGTAGGCTGCCTCCAGGGCGGCCAGGTGTGAGACCGTCATCGGATTTTCCCACCAGCGCGCCCGCACGTAGTAATCTGCCATGCCGTTCATGGAGCGCAGTGCGCCCCATGTGGCGTTGAGCTGTTCGACGAACGCGTAGAGGCGTTCCCAGGCCTGCCGGCGCGCGCCGGGGTGAGCGATGGCCTGCGGGTCAAAGCCACGCACCAGCATGCCATTGGTCGATGGGCCTGGCTCCGGCGCCTCCTCATCCGCCGGCGTGGACATCAGATCGGTGAGTGCTTCCATCGCGGTGCTCAGGGAGCGCTCAATTTCGCTCACGCGCTCATCGAGGGCGTCATATTCCTCGCTCAGCATGGCACCGTCATCCACTCATCGTCATCGACGCCGGCGCGCAGGCGTTCGTTGTACATAACCGTGCCTTCCTTGACGAGGGGACCCCAGTCGCGGTCCTCGGCAATATCGGGCAGGTCAATCATCGTGGCCTCATGGCCCGGAGCCAGGAGCACGGCGTGCCCGACGGCGATGTTTTGAATGTCCGAGGCGCGCAGGGCATGGCGATGTTCCGTGTGCGTAGACACGCTGCGTCCCTGGTGCGAGGTGGACACTGAGGAGCGTTGCGCCTCAAATTCACGCGAGAGCGCCGCGATCTGCTCATTCCACTCAGGATCCTTGCTTGACCCCATGATGTAGGTCAAGCGGGCCTGCTGGAAGATCGTCTTGGCTTGAATCGCGCCCCAGCGGGCCTCCATTTGGTGCACGTCTTGGAAGATCGCGCACATGAAGAGGCCACGGCCCGCGCCCTCGGAGAACATGGCTCCCAGGTTCGGCAGGGGCGCGATGTTCGCGGCTTCATCGAGAATGAAGGAGATGGCCGGCACGTGCCGACCGCCCGGCTTGCGGGCCGACAGGGCGCGCGCGACCTCGTAGATGTCGTTGACGAACATCGTGGTAATCGCCGCCAAAGCGCCCTCAGAGTCAGGCGAGAGGACCCAGAGGGTGTCACGTGAGGAGATGAATGCCTCGACATCGAAAGACTCTTCCACGCTTGGGGTGAGCATTTCGTAGACCGCGGGGATCATGAGCGGTTCGAGAGCGCCTTGAATCGTGCCGATGAAGCCGGCGGCGGTCTCAGGAGCCATCTCCACCATGAGGTCATTGAGGGCGCCCGCCATGCGTACCGTGGTCGGGCCTTTCGCGCGCTCCAGGATGGCCACCGCTTCGCGCGGATCGGACACCCAAGCCTGAATATCGGCAATTGTGCGATCCCCCAGCGCCGCAGCATGGAACAAGTAGCCCAGGATTTGGGCGCCACGCTCAGCAAACCACCGCGAATTGCCTTCACCCATGGCTTTCGTGGACCCCAAGGCCAGCGCCGCACCGCGCCGGCGCGCCACATCGAAGTCAGTACAACCCGCAATCGGGTTCCAGCGCACGCACGCCGGCCCATGCGCGACACGCAGCGGATCGAAGGAGTAGATGCGCGAGCCGCGGGCAGCCTCCAGGCGTGCCCGCCACGTCAGGTACACGCCGTCGGCTTTCGTCGAGGTGGCCACCACCGCGCCGGGAGCTTCAATCACGCGCCGGGCCACAATCGAGCGTGTTTTACCGCCGCGCGTCTGGGAGACCACCAGCTCCGAATCTTCCTGCTGCGCATACAGCTCCTTGCCACGCAGGGACCCGATCAAGCGCACCAGCATCTCATCGCGCGCACCCGACGTTTCCCCTAAGAGCGCGTCGGACAAAATCCGCTTCGCCTTCGCAGTGGCCGCCTTCTTGCGCATGTCCTTGAAGGAGTCATGCTCCCCACCCTTACTGTCCGTGCGCGGCGAGAGGGCGAACCACAGCCAGAGGATGCCTCCCATGAGGATCAGGAAGATCACCAGGGAGACAGTCAATGTCAGGGGCGGCAAGTCCACGATCTGATGCAGGCGCATCATGCCCGGAAAGCGCGCACCCGTCAGCCAGCACGCCAACGCGGCGCAACCGACATAGATCCACAGTGTGACCAGCACGATGCTCACGTTGCGCAGCATCTTCGCTTCACTGTCCACGAGAAGCCTCCTCATCCTCATTCAGCGCGCGGAACGTATCGGTCAAGGTGGCCCGGCTCTTCATGGCGGCGTCGGTCGTTGCCACGCTCAGCTCAAAATCGCTGACCATCCACGAACAAACGAGCGGGCGGCCACCACCGATCTTGACGACACAGATTCCCGTCCCCAGATTCTGTAGGAGCGGTGCCCACTCCCCCACGTCCCAGCCGAAAAGCTCGCAGACAGCGGCGGCGTCATCGGCTTTATCCTGCCGGAAAACAAACGCGGTCTGTGATTCTTTGATCATCGAAATAGCCGGGGAATCCGGGGAAATGTCCCCAGGATGCTGCAAGATTGTCAGGTTCGAGATGCCTAGGCCGCGCGCGAGTTTGGCGTTTTTGCGGGCAATGCGCGCGAAATCGCCTTCGGCGACGTGCCAGGCCTCATCAACCACAAACAGGGTCGGCACCGTTTCGCGCGAGCGCGCGATCATGGCATGCAACCACGTGTTGAGCACACTCATCATGATGCCAACAGCCGCGCCCTCATCAGGCAGGGACGAGATGTCGAACACCGTCAGGGCACCCGAGACGTTCACGCCCTCACTTGTTGGACCATCAATGAGGCCCGCCAGCTCTTCGGTAACGATGCGCTCTAGGGCGAAAGCGACGTCCCGGCCCCAGTCCGCCAGCACATCAGCGCCAGAAATACCAGGCATCGACTGCTCAACAGGTTCAAGAAGGAAGTGAGTCACGTCCCCAACGTGCGCGACGCGACCTTGCTGCTCAGCCACGCACGTCGCACTTTCCCTGGCCACGCGCAGCGCCTTGCGTTCGCGCTCATTCAGTGAGCGGCCGACCGCTGCGGATGCGACCGTCTCCAGTAGGAGCTGCTGACCGGCAACGCCGTCGATACTTTCGCCTGCGATGAGCGGGTCAAGAATGTTGATGCGCGTGCCACCGCCGCCGACTTTCAGGGTAATTGGCGTGTACCCCAGGGCGCGAGCGAGCGTCGAATACTCCCCCGCGCGCGTTCCATCCCCCAAGGCTTGCAGCTTCTTGTCGACGATCACCACGCGGCGGCCGACCATCAGGTTACGCAGCACCCAGGTTTTTGCCGAGACTGATTTGCCCGACCCCAAGTCTCCGAACGTCACAATGTTCGGAGAGGAGAATCCGTCGTTGCCATACAGGGTGAACGGGTCGTGAAAAATGGGGCAGCCGGTTTCCACATCGACACCCAGGGCCAGGCCGGCTGTCGTTGTGGAGGGGCGCGCCTCCGCCAGGGCAACGCCGCGCATCTGTCGCGTGGTCGAGGCGAGAGGTACCATGCGACGCGACCGCATGGAACGGCGCACCAGTGCCGGCCAGCGCGGCGTCGCACCGCGCACAACCGTTTTTACATCCTCATCGACTCTCTCATCCATGCCTACTAGTATATCAGTATCCTGGCATACCTGCTTACTAGTATCCTGGCATACTTGCATGCTAGTCATTTAGTGGCCTTTCTTCCATGCCAGGCCCATGCCGAGCATCCAGGGCAACACCTGGTCTTGCCGGTAGCGCAGCCGCACCGGGTTCTTGATGTAGCAGTCCTCCAGGGTCGCCGCCATACGCCGGGAAGCATCTCTCCACGTCTCAGGGGAAGCATGAAAACCGATCGCCATGCTCCACCGCACGCCACCGGCCTGCATTTCCGGTGCAAGGTCACTCACGCGCACCGCGCTCGATCCAGCTTGCGCGTCTTCTTGACCCGTTGACACCGTGCCCTGGGTCTTGTTGAGATGCGCCAAGTCGCTCGTATGGTCAGATTGAGCGGTTTTCGCAGCCTCAGAGCGCGGTTGAACTTCTGCTGCAACGACGAATGTGCGCACGGGCACGCGTTCCACGTCGCGCAATGCTTGATACAGCCAGTCGCGGCTCATCCATCCCGGAACGATGTGCGAGGCGGGAACCTCCCATAGCGAGGCTCGCCAGGTGCCCGCAGCTCCGTGAATATCGACGCACCAGCCATCGTCAGTTGCCTCCCACGACGGCCACACTCCTGCCCACGACTCAGTGATCCCATCGAGGTCGTCGGGAGACATTGACGGGTCCATCATGTGTCGAGCTAGCGCTCCACGTCCGAGCGCCGATAGCGGGCGCATCGCAATCCCGAAATCATCGGCACGCTCAACAACATCTGCCACAACGCGCGCAACGAGAGCAGCCGGCGTCATCGTGTGCTCCATTGCCGTGACCTCTTCGAGAGGAATACGGAAAGTGACCCATGTGCGCTGCGCTGATGCCCGGCGGGCCAACTCATCGACGACCTCCGCATAGGAGTTCACGAGGTCACCGCTGGGTGAGGCTGCTGCCAACGGTGCCACCCATGCCACATGATCCGTTGAATCCCAGGCCATGACACGCGCTGTCTGCACAACATGAGATACCGGGGATGACTCAGACGACAGATGCGCCAGCAGTGAACTCCAGGCTGCTCCCGACGTGCGAGCACGACCCTGAGTTTCGACCGTGGCCGTGAAATATGCACCCATTGAGCCGCCATCAGCAACGCCCGCATGCTCCCCCACGCCAACGATGCCAACCGGGGTTTCGACGTCCTCAAACAGGATCGATCCCAGCCCCGCCGGCGCAACATCACCCGCGCCGGCGCGCACACCAGCCCAGGCGCGCACCGCCCATGAGATTCGCGTTCGGACCCACAAGGAAATTGAGCTGTCCAGCCCCACCGTTGGAATGCCAACGCGCACCACGAGGCCACAGCCCACGCCAGCAATGAGCGCGCCCACCAGAATGGACCAGACAGAGTGCCACACGAACACCGCAACGGCAGCGCACGCCCCGAACACAGACAGGATCACCCACTCCGGGCGCTCCATGCGATCCACGCGGACCAGGGACCGCGATTTCGTGTCGCCACCCAGCCACACACGCCCCACATTCGTCTCAGACACCGTCGCCATCTTCTCGCTCATCACAGGCTCCTCTCAGCAGCATCAGCAGCGCCTGCCGCCGCATCCAGCAGCGGTGAGGACACAGCACGAGACGCACTCTGCACTCCGCGACCCGCTGCACCTAACGCCGCGCCAGCACCGCGCACACCCGCACCAGCCGGGCCACCAATCCCCCGCGCAACACCACGCAGCGTGTCGCCATTCAGACGGCCACCAGACCCCTGGCCGCCCCCAGGTGCCGGCGCTCCCGAACCACCAGCCCGAGGACCCTGGCCGCCCCCAGGTGCCGGCGCTCCCGAACCACCAGCCCGAGGACCCTGGTCAAACCCAGCACCCGTGCGACGCGCCCGCCGATCAGCCCCGCCTCCAGACGACGATCCAGGGCCAGACTCGCCACCCGCGGACGCGCCAGCAGACACAACCGACCCTCCCGACGCTGCACCAGCCGAACGATGGGGACGCACCGGGGAGAACCGGCGCATGCGGTCCCCCAGGAACGCAGCCGCACCACCCGTAGCACCCCCCGCGATACCTCCAGAAAGAAAACTGCCGCGTGAAAAACCACCCGAAGCGCCACCAGTCACAGGGATAAACTTCGCCACCCACGCCGGCGAGACCGACACCATCAACACAGCAATCAGCGACACCGTCACGCGCATGAGGGTTCCCATCGGGTTCTCGCTCCAGCCATCGACCGTGGCCGAATACGCCGCCGACATCTTCATGGCCACCCACAAGAAGAACAAGATCACGGGCTTCGCGATCAGCGCAGACAGGAAGAACGCACCAACGCGCTTCAAGCGCTCACGCCCCTTCTCAGACGTGGCAAAGCCCCACATCACACCAAGCGCAACAGCACTGAAATAGGCCGTGACAAGCTGGGCTGCCAACGACAGCATCAGCATCACGCCCGCAATGAAGCACAGAACAAACACCAAAATGGCGCCCATCCAGCCCAACGGTGTCGAATCCGTCGTCATCGCCGTCGTCGGATTCAACAGCGAACCAGTCAGCGAATCCTGAGAGGCACCCACCAAGGAAGCCACCCCATCACCCGCAGCATCCACCAAGGTCGAAACCGAATACGCCAACGCCGGCGTAAACAACAGGCCCCCCATACCAAACACCAAGGAGGCCCCCAGCCGCCCAAACGCCTCCGACGCCGGCAGATTACCGCGCCCAGCACGCGTAATCCCAACGACAAAATTACCCGCCAGCAACACCAGACCAATACCCGCCGCCGCCGCATACGTTGACCGGAACCAGTCAGCATCCGCTTCAAAATGAAAAGCAGAATTCATCAGATTGATCGCCTCGGAAAGAGCACCAACACCATCCTCTTTCAGCTGATTAACAAACTTCGCGACCTGACCCGACGGATTCGATACCGCCTCAACAACATTCTTATCAACACCAGCAGCGGTCAGAGTTCCGGCAGAATACCAGCTGGTATTCTGCGCATCCTTATTGCCGCCACCGGCCTTAGTGTTCATAGACGCTGTCGCAGCTGCGATAGTCGAATCTTTATTGCGCCCATCCATTCCCTGAGAATAGTTACCAACGAGCGCCTGCAAAAGGCCAGTACCACCTTGCCAGTCGGTGAATACTTCATGACCAGCTTGGCCATAGCCTGGCGGACCTGGAGCATAGGTATGTTCCTCACAGAGCCAATCCTTCTTATATAGCGCGACACTTTCAGCACTGTCGTTTGATGAGAGGCATGCTGTCCACCAGGCGCCCCACATTTCAACAAATGCTTCTGGGGTTCCCTGCTCGGGCTTGTCTGAATAGGCTGCTGCGATCTGCGCTTTCTGCGCGTCAGAAAGCATGTCAACGCTCAGTGTTTCTGGCCATCCGTCAGGATGTGCTGCAAGTGCCGCAGACGTGCACAAAAAGCTCACTCCGACAGCCACAAGGATTGCAGCGAACGCACGTGCAAACCCTCTGCGACCTACTCGTAACGCGTACTGAAGTTGCTCGTTCACGATGCTACCCCCCACTGTCCATTCTTGTTCTGGAAGTAGTGGATGCCCTGGCCATTGAGAGTTAATTGACCAATGATGTCTCGACCGCCGTCAGTTGCGGGTCGCTTTGACAGCTCTGCGGCCTGCTCAGGGCTTTCCTTAAATGCGGGTGGCTGCAAAAGCTGCTGATAGCTTGTCTGGTCGCGCGCGTCGATTATGTGCACGAGACGCCATGTTCCATCAACGACTTGTAGCTGATAAGTGCGATTGAGCCACCCGTAAAACTCATTGGGTAAGCCCTGCGTATGTTCCGTGTCATCAAGGGGAGAAATGACTGTGATAACAGCTGTCTTATCCTTATCCGGCGCACATTTGATAACCTGAATGACGCCATCTTGAACACGCGGAGATGCTACCGGCGTCGGATCATCCACACCGGTTCCATAAAGCATCGTATGGAATGTTCCTTCCCCTACTGTTGCTTGGGATCCAAAAATATCCAGTGCTCCAGGAGCGATAGAAATTTCATTCACAAAGCTCCTAATCCCTTGCTGATCGTTGGACAGCATTGCTTCTCGACGTTCGGTGTTTTGGAATACTTTTTGGCTCCATTCTGCGACAGCTTGAATGGCGCCCACACACGTCGAGGGGAATCGTGTGCCTACTCCTTCAAAGCCGGGGGTGGCACTGGTTGCTGTTGCGCCGGTACCCGCCACGACATCATCCATCGAGGTGTTCACCGGAGTTGTGGGCGTCGGCTTCGACGTTGGGGATGCAGGTTCTTCCACGTTGGCTTGTCCACTAGTGAGCATGCCTACTAGCACACTAGCTAGCAAGACCACTAGGACAACAAGGATGATGAGGATGGCTTTCTTGTTTTTCATGGCTTGTTCCTGTTAGCCAAATAGGCCGGCCGCGGCACCGAAGATAGTTCCGATACCACCAAGGCAGGCGATAGAGATGAGAGGGGTGAAAATCAGCTTAGATGCATCGGAGAGGGCGTCAGGGTTGTGGTTAACACGCTTGGCTTGACCGAATTTCACAATGCCGATCACGAGCCATATGGCACACAGGAGCATCCCAGCTCCCCAAATGCCACCAAGAATCAGGAAGCCTTTTTCGCTCAAAGGTATACCGAACACGCTAATGTCGGGGTTCGTCTTGTCGAAGGGGTTATCCACGACGGGAAAAATGGTGGGGAACATGTTGTCTCCTAGTTGTTGATGGTGTTGGTTCGGTAGATGTCCATGATGGCTGCGCCCAGTCGGATGCCGGCGGCGCGGGTGGCCTGCGTGAGGTCGCTGTAGCGCAGCGTGTCGCGCGCGTCGATATGGGCGTCATAGGGGACGGGAACCGTGTGTGCGCACACGGATTCGAGCCAGACTTGCCCCATATCTCCGACGTGCCCGGTGGGCACCAAGACGACACGGCTCCCCCACTCCTCACCCCATTTGGCTTCCAGGCGTCGCGCGAGCGCCAGGGTGGGAGCCAGCGCGGCCTCGGAATAGTCGGTGGGGATGACAACGACATCGGCGATGTCGAGGGCGTTGAGGAAATTCGGGGAGGCCAGGGAGTTGCCCGTGTCGATGATCGTCTGGTCAAACCAGTCACGCAGCGTCCCCCAAACGGAGGCAAACTCGGTGGCGGTGAGGTTTTCCGCCCCCTCACGTGAAGGCAGGACCGTGTAGGCCCCGCCATCTTGAATCACCATCGAGGAGGTGATCGTGGAGCGGGTGACCGCGCCACGCTGCGCCGAATCAACCAAGCGCCCAACCGCCGACGTTGACGCCGGCGCAACCCAGCGACCACCACCATTGTCATTCAGATCCCACACCACAGACTCACAGCGCGTGTTCGCACGCAAGGTTGCATCGATAAGCATGGATATCGGAGTTTTCCCGACCCCACCTTTAGGCTGGGCAACGACGATGGCCCCACAATGCCCGAGGGGCACGGGGGCCTGGAGGCGGGCCAGATCGACACGCGCACGCCAGGTGGCTTCATCTTCCAGGCCCGCAGCGCGACCGCCCGTCAGGGCGCGCAGGACGCGGGCGCGCATATCGGTGCGCACGCCGCGATCAGGGATACGCACGCCCGGCGAGGAGGGGACAGGGACCGCGGGCACGGGCTGGGGAATCTCCTCAACCATGGGCGCAGCCACCTCGGGAGCTTGCTCTTCCACAGCGATCACGGCCGGAGCGGGTGCAGGCTTGGGGATAGGGTTTCCGTCAGGGGCAGGCATCGCTGCCATGCGCCGCAGGCTGTCGCCACCGTGGCGCCCTTGATAGCCACTGCCCGACCATAGGGGGCTGCTCATAGCCGCTCACCACCATCGATTGCAGAAACGCTCACGACAGAGGTCGGAGCAGGGGCGGACGTCGGATGCGCGCGGCGCATGCCGCGAATAATGAGGACACCGGCGAGGGTGAGCGCGACGATCAGGACGATGATCGCCACGGGCACCAGCCATGCCCCGCCCGTCGTTCCTGGCTTTTTCGATGCGGAGTGTGCCCGCGCGGGGGCCGGAGGCACAGCGGGCACGGGTTGCGCCGGCGGCGGTGTGGGCGCGGGCGGGCGCTGTGTTCCGCGCGCGTCGATGCTCATGCGACGCACCTCCTCAGCGGTGGGGATCATGAGATTCTTCCTTCCTGGTGCGTGCGGGCAATGGAGGCGGCCAGCCTGCTACCACCCGTACTTGTTGACCAACTATAAATTAATTGTTTTTACTAATAGGTGCGCACATTCATGACGTGTTAACCCCCTGCGTTGTGTGGGTATTTTCGTCCTAATTCTTCCACCTGCCATGCGCATCTGCGTACACTCTGCCGTGATCGGTACGCATGGTGGGACGATGTGCGCACAGGATCGCGAGGGCGCAGTGCCTTAGCGATCCTCGTTGAGATCCTTCAGCAGGCCGGACGTGTCGCTGCCCGGCTGTGAGAGTTCGGGGATAGGCGAGGGGGCGTAGCGGAGGATGACCCCGCCGCGCACGAACGCCACGGAGCGCTCCGCTTGCGGGTAGACATCGAGGACGAGTGGGAGGTGCTTGCGGAAGTACCGCGCAAACTCTTTCGTCGTCATCGTGGACCCGAACTGGTCACGCAGTCGCTCCCAAGTCACCTTGACGCCCGAGTCAGGGCATGCGCGCAGGCGGTAAGCCAGCCAGGTGTAGATGTCGAGAGGGAACGCAGACTTTGAATGCGTGTTGATGTAGCGCCAGGCGCCCTCATCGACGGGCATGGCGTGCCCCTGGCCAACGAGCGCATTCATGAAGTCGTCGGTGAGGGTGATCGTGGAGGTCAGAAGAGAATCCTGGCCAGCGTCTTCGGGGCGCGCGGAAAACCAGAGGCTACGCGCCTTGGAGACCATCAGCTCGGCTTCCTCATAGCCAAAACCTCGGCTTGTGGAACTGTCTGTCGAGATGGAGACGTGCATGCCGGCCACGGCCTGAATCTGCCGATACAGGCTATAGCGCGTCTTGCCGCCGAGCGAGAAGCCGAGCTTCGTCAGATATTCGGCTGCCGAGGACCCTAGGTCGATGGTCGGATCGCCCGTGCGCACAGCTTCAGTGCAGATGTGCAGCAGGATGGCGCGCGCCATCTTGCCGTAGGGGATCTGGTAGACCCGCGCACCAGTGGCGGGATCGACGATTTTTGCCGCGTTGATACGCATGACAGCATTGCCGTTGACGCGCTCCCATTCGTAGACGCCAGCGTCCACGCTATCGACAGGGAGAGAGAAGTTCACGAAGCCGGTGAACAGGGCTGCAAGGTCGCCGCGCTCGATAGCTGAGGTTGTCTCCAGGGCCGTAAGCTCTTTGAGTGCGGCGAATCCTTGTGCACTAAGGCCGCCCAGCGTTGTCAGGTCGTTGTGCTCATTGTCAGGTACGATGGTCATTGGCCATCGCCCCCCTTCTGTACTAAGGGTGGTGTGGTGTGCAAGTGCCGATCCGAGAGTTGCTGCTCCGGGTCGGCGCGTTTTTTATGCGCACCTTCTGTCAAACACCACCCTAACCCGGCACTCATGCGCACGCAAGGCCAAAACCCCTGCTCAACACAAACACCCACAAAATGACCACTATACGGACGCGCAAATCTTTTAGCATCTCATGATTCAATAAACTGCGCAACCGGCCTTGTGGATACATCTGTGCATAACCTGTGGATAGTGTGTGCATAACTCAGGGAGTACGCTACACCAAGGGAGGGACTACGCTACACCAAGGGAGGGACTACGCTACACCAAGGCCCCTGTTTTCTACAGGGACTTTGCCTTACTCCTCACTGGGTAAAGTCCCTGTTGCGTGTGTTGCACCAAATAATATACAAATATCTTTTTCAAATACGCGCGAGGTTTTCGGGTGTTCGGCCCATGCGAGCGCCCTTCGGTCATCACGGTGTTCGACATCACAGTTAAAGTCAGAGGGTTTCCACCCATCGGAAGGGCCTTCTTCAACACCGCCACCCTCGGGGACGGTACGTCATCGGGTGGCTGAGTCCCGTATCGGTTTTCTGCCGCCTGTGCACAGCCGCGCTTCGCGCGCCTGCACACAGTTGCCAACGAAACGATGGATCCTGCCGCTCATTCGTCGTTGCTGACAGAGAGTTCACGGGTTCGCTCTCGTATGCACGGTGTCAAACCCTCACCATGGAGTCATTATCAATGGCTGTGATGCTAAGTGTTCCTGTACAGTTGAGGCAGGCGGCCAGCCAGTTACCACCCTCCCACGATACGTGTTCTACCGGAGGGTTTTTCTCATGCGCAAGCTACGATGGATCGCCACAGGCGGCGCCGTCATCCTCGTCGTCGGAGGCGTCTGCTCACTCTTCCTCCTAGAGGACTCATCAACACCCGCACACGCATCCGTCGCACTCAACGAAGGCGCTGTGCCCGCGGAATACGTCGCCGACGTCCAACGCGCCGGCAGCCTGTGTCCAGAGATCACTCCCCCACTCATCGCCGCCCAGATTCAGCAAGAATCCGGATGGCAAACACACGCAGAATCCACCGCAGCCGCCAAAGGCATCTCCCAGTTCATCGACTCCACATGGGCATCGATGGGCAAAGACGGCGACGGCGACGGCATCGCCGACGTCAACAACCCCCACGACGCGATCTACTCGCAAGGCCTGTACATGTGCGACAACGTCAACAACATCAAACCCCTCATCGAATCAGGAGCCGTCACCGGAGACCTACCCTCCCTCGCACTCGCCGCCTACAACGCCGGCCTGGGAGCCGTCCAACAATACGGCGGCATCCCACCCTACGGCGAGACGCAGAACTACGTCACCACGATTACCGCCAACGTCGCCACCTACACCGCCGACGACGGATCCCTCAACACCAGCACGACCACGCCAGGCGACAAAGGCCCCGCCATCGACTTCGCCCGCCAAATCGCCGCCGACGACACGCACCAGTACCTCTACGGCGGCGAAGGCCCCCACTACGACTGCTCAGGCCTCACCCAAGCAGCGTTCGCGCGCATCGGCATCACCCTCCCCCACCAAGCGCACCAACAAGCCCAGGGCGGCACCACCATCGACAGCCTCGACAATGCCCAGCCCGGCGACCTCCTCTTCTGGGGAGACGCCACCAACTACTGGCACGTCGCCATCTACGCCGGCAACGGCACCATGATCAGCGCCGACAGCGAAGCCAGCGGCATCAACGAAGAACCCCTCTGGGGAACCCCCACACTCATCAAACGATACTGATTTACTAGCATCCTAGTAACTTAGTATATAGGCAAAATAGGATACTAACATGCAAACAAACAAGCATCCTGAAAAGACCGGAAAAACGCGAACCCTCACCATTATCTGCATCCTCGCCCTAACAGTCGTGACCGCCATCGCGGGCATCATGATCGGACGCCACCTCACCCACCCCCGCAGCGCAACATCTCCCACGGCAACCCCGGAGACCGCCTCTCCCGCCCCTGCGCAAGAGCCTCAAAGCTCACCCCTACCCAAAGTACCCACCCCCAGCAATGGGCCAGCAGCCCCCGCGCCCGCGCCCGTATGTGCAGACGGAACCCAAGCGCCCGACGGTACCTGCCTCCATCCTGCAACCGTCCAGTGGCTTCCCGACCTTCTACCCGACCCGCACGACATCGACCGCACCGACCCCGACGCCGTATGCGCCGCATACGTCATCACCCACGACACCTGGGACGCCTCCACAGATGTCACCACCGCCTACGCCTCCATTCGCGCGAGCGTCTACGAAACCCCCGACCTCCAAGCGCGCCACACCCCCACACCGGACACTGAAAAAGGCCAAGGCGACTTCCTCCCCCTCGTGCCCGGACGATCCCACACAACCGTCACCATCGACAACCTCGCCACCGAAGGAATGAACCCAGCCCCCGACCGCATCCCTGGCACCTGGCTCCGTATCGCCACCTACACCCGCACCTACGCGGACAACTCCCACGAACCTACCCGAGGAACCGTCTTCCTCACCCTCACCCAGCAAGACGATGGAACATGGGCCGTCAGTGACGCCAAATGGCACTAAAATACTAGTCCCCTAGGAAACTAGGGGACTAGTATTTTAGTGGACTAGTTCAGATGTTCCAGGATCCACCGGCGAGCTAGCGAACTCATCGACTCATCAGACTCGAAAGCCATCCGCTTAAACGCCCTGCGCTCATCCTCACTCAAATACACCATCACCGGCGCCACCTTCTTCGCGCCAGCCTCATCCGCCGGCGCTCGGAACGTGTCCGCAGCAGACGGTGCAGACGCCTTCTTCGCGCGCTTCGTCATCGAGGCCTTCGCCTTCGCTGCCGACTGATTCTTCATGCCACAACCTCCATAAGCTCAGCGGCCACATTCTCGTAGCCATGCAAATTGTGGGGGATTGCCCCGAACGACGCAGCGATAGCCTCCCGCCGCGGAATTAGTGTCTCAAAACGAGGCACCTTCTCCTCATCCAGCAGAGCTACCGCGGCCGCCAACGTATTCGTTCCCGTCCCCACGCGCGTCAGAAGAACAGCATGAGGGGTGTGCTGAGCAATCTCCAGGGTTGCCCACATGCGATCAATGTCGAGACCCGTCGGAGTTGAAGGAATGATCACGAAATCCGCCGCCGCAATCGCAGCATCAATGATCTGCGCATGCCCAGGAGGAGTATCGATGATCACCCAATCCGAACGTGCCGGCCAGCCGAGGGAGCGCTGATTGGCGATCGCCACATCAAACGGCAGGGGAGTGTCGGCATCCTTAGCACGCTCCGCCCACTCAGTAGCCGACCCCTGCGGATCAGCATCACGCAACTCAACACTGCCATGCGCACTCAGCGCATGCGCCAACAGGATCGACGTCGTCGTCTTTGCGACGCCACCCTTCGTGTTCACCACCGCAATAATGCGACCATTACTAGTTGACATACATGCAATGATACTAGTCTACTAGCATGCATGTCAACAAGGGTACTAGGTTGCTAAGATGCTAGCATCCTAGGGTTTCTTGATTAGGTGGGTACTTTAGGTAGTAGCAACCATGCAACGTTGAAATGGCAACGAAAAACGGGTGGGTACTTTAGGTAGGTCAATCTGCATCAACGTCACGTAATAACACGACGAGGCCCCCATCTTCCCAGAATGGAGGCCTCGTCAACGTCGCAGCTACTTCTCACACGCAACGCCGTCGCCATCGCGATCAAGCCCAGATCGATACCCCGGATCGCCGCGATACAGCGGAGCAGCACCCGCCGCCTTCGCCTCCCTACAGGAGCTGTAGTAAGCCTGCTGAGGAGCCGGCTCAGGCTGCGCCGGCGGCTCAGGTGCAGGCTCCTCAACAGGCGCATCTACCGTCGGCTCAGGAGACGGCTCCGCAGTCGTCGGCTCAGGAGACGGTGTCGGACTCGATGAAGGCGACGACGAAGGCGTAGGAGAAGGAGATGCAGATGGCGTCGGCTTATGCGACACCAAAGAAGCAGGAGCGGGTGTGGCGCGCACCGTCAAAGACACGCCCTTCGATACCTTCGCCTTGACGCCCGCGCCAGGCGCCTGTGCCGTCACCTGAAATCCGTCCGCATAATGCGACTTCAAGACAGTCGCCCCATGCTCATCAGTCACGGAAACCGTCCCAAAACCCTCAGTCTTCAACACCTGTATCGCGTCAGGAAGGCTGCTGCCCACAACGTTCGGCACCTCCTTCTCGATGAACGACCCCATAACACCCAGCGCAAACAACGCGCCGACGATGCCGGCCGTCCACTTCTGCCAACGCTTCCACCTACTCCAAAAAGCCATCAGAATCTCCTCATTGACGAAACTAAGACGCGACAAATACAAACGCATCATTACTCAGCATCCTACAACGCAGAAACCTCTCTACGCACCCACTTCATCCAGCAAAGACAACGAAAAATGAGGTGGGGACTTTAGGTAGGTCAACATCCGCTAAGCATCACCGCAACTTTCAGCGCACCCCGCACAAAGGAGTGAACGCACAATAGTGTACACCCCTTGACATCTCACGTTAAGGGGCGTACACTATAGATGTCGGCAGGGGAAAAGGTCCCCAGCCTCACCCGTCCGAAGGAGGACATCATGACCATCGCATACGAGATCGGCACCATCTTCTACGCGAACAAGGCAAGCGAATTCTACGAAGTCGTCGCCGCCACCACCAAAACCGTCACCGTGCGCCAGCTCGACAGTACGCGAGAACTTGGAGACGGTGGCAGCTACTACACCCCCAAGCTCGGCCAATACATCGGCGAAGAAAAGCGACGCAAAGTCTCACAGGCAGACGGAAGCATCGCCAACTGGTGGGGCCGAGCCTACCCCTGGGACGGCAATGAACAATACGACCACTTCGACCCCTACACCGACTAACACCCCAGCCCCCACCCCAACAGGGTGGGGGCCACCCCCCAACAAACCGCAACAACAAGCAAGCTAAAGAATCGAAAGGCAAAACAATGTGGAACAAAAAGCAATATGTGAGAGCCGGACTCCTCTGCGAACGCCGACCACCCCGAGGCCAAGCCTGGTGCAGCTGCAAATTCCAAAAGCTCCGCTACACAATCATCCGCATCGCATGCGACCTCATCGAAGCACTCGAATGCAAATGCGAAAAACCAAAATGGACAGACGAAGACCGCGAACGCTGGCTACGCGCCAACGGATTCATACAAGAACCAATGACCGACGAAGAATACGAAGCCATGGTCCAAGAAGAAAACAACCACATCCTACGTGACCAAATCTAGCGCCACACACAGGCCCCGCCCGCACGGGCGGGGCCTACGTGCAAGGATCTGCCTGCTGGCAACTCGCCTGATGCGATAGACTAAGTATCGTCAGCCTGCCAGCTGGGATTCAGTCTGTCCCATGAGGACGCAATTTCACATGCGCCACACGGCGCTGTTTGGCAAGCTGACAGCCCCATTCTGAGGGGGTAATCATATTGTGGGGGCTAGCAGCCAAAGACTGCCAGCCCCCACAACTCACTCCACGGCATTAACCCAGAGAATGAGCAAGGAAACCCGCCGGCACGAACATCAGTAACGATGCTACTAAACGAGTAACCTTCGCAGTGATAGCACCGCGCCTGTTGGAGGCAAACTCGATCGCCTCCCATATCACGAACAAAGCCGTGATGAAGCACGCCGCAACCGGCACGAGCTTCATAAACTCACCACCAGTGAGCAGAGAGCCTTCCGCGGCGTCCCATGTCGCTAAAACGCCAAGCAAGGCGAAAGTAGTAACCACTACCTTTGTCACCTGCGCCACCGCTAAAGCAGCGTGGCGCACACACAAATCGACAACTTCCCATGCGCTCACTGGGAAACAGCCATCAACATGAACCTTCAACACGATTCCCTCCCTTGGGATCAAAAAATACTGACACTTCTACTGTACGAGGGGGCACCCACATCTGCGTCCACCCAAAGAACGCGCCGCGGGTCTCCGACACCTATCGACGCTGATGTGGCACCACCTTGCGCAGATCGCCTTGCTTGCGGGTTAGCTAGCTTCATGCACGGGCTGGGGACTTTAGGTAGGTCAAGTGGGGACTTTAGGTAGCGGCACGCCGACTTTTCCTTACTCCTAACAGAAAAAAGTCGATACCCCAGAATGATTCCAGAAATTTCTTCCTTTCGGTGGGGCCCCACCGGTCATTTTGACCGGTCGCGGAATCATGCGGAACCTGGGCATGTATCAAATGGCCGTGGCGCATGCCGCCATGCTTGTGCGCGACGAAGGACAAGCGCCATACGTCGAACTTGATGCACCCCCTACAATGTGGACACGAGCAATGCGAGCATGATCCCTGTAGTAAACGAGGCGGTAAACCGAATGATGAAGGTGTGCCACGCCTCCTGCGTGACGAGCATACGCACACCATCCGCAAAAGCGGAGAAAAAGCCTGTGAGAGTCATGCTCAGCGCAAGGAGCGAGCATAGTTTGCCGTAGCTCACGGCGCCCGAGGCCGAGGCTGTCACAACGGCGGCCAGCCCGAACAGGGCAAAGCCGACGACAACGACGCGCACAGCCTGGGGGAGCGCGAGGCATAGAAATTTCGACAAGCCAGCAGCCCGCATGCGGGCGGGCGAAATGATTGCGTCCATTGATCCCACCTCCTTCCTTGGGCGAAGATCCTGTCAAGCTCGATTGTACGGACACCATGCACATTTGCGTCCCGGCTTAGGGTGTCAGAACCGACCGTTTCTGACACCCCACCGCCAGGCACGGCGATCACCGCGACACGCCGCGCCAAAAACCCCTACCAAAACCCCTAGTGCACCAAAACCTGGCACGTAGGATTTTGATATGAGCACCACCGGATACGCCCGCGTCAGCACCGACGATCAAGACCCCGCCGCGCAGATCGACGCGCTCAAGGCCGAAGGATGCGACCCTATTTTCGTGGAGCGCGCCAGCGGCGCGACCATGCAGCGCCCCGAATGGCACGCCTGAAATAAACAGCTTGGGGGGTGGAACACAGTTCCACCCCCCAAGCCTTGGTTTAGCTAGTTGTCTTCAGCCCCTGGGGGCTCGCCTGCCATTTAGGGCAGCGAGTCGGGTTGCCAGTGCTGAGCCTAGCGGCGTCAGTTGTTCAGTTCGCGTTCGGCGCGCACCTGGCGGGTAGCGGCCACCAGGTTTTCCAGCGAAGCCTTGGTTTCGGCGTAGCCACGAGTCTTTAGACCACAGTCGGGGTTAACCCACAGGCGAGAAACCGGTACGGCGTCGGCAGCTAGGCCGATCAGCTGCGCCAACTCTTCCTCGCCGGGCACGCGCGGGGCGTGAATGTCCCACACACCAGGGCCAATGCCGTGGTCGAAACCAGCCTCAGCCAGCTCGGGGACAACCTCCATCTTGGAGCGGGCCGCCTCAATGGAGGTCACATCCGCATCCAGGCCCTTGATAGCGTCAATGATCTGGCCAAACTCGGAGTAGCACAGGTGCGTGTGAATCTGGGTGTCCGGGCGCACGCAGGAGGTGGCCAGGCGGAAGGAACCCACCGACCAGTCCAGGTAGTCGGCGTGGCGCTCAGCGTCCAGGGGCAGCAGCTCACGCAGAGCCGGCTCATCCACCTGGATGGCGGCAATGCCGGCAGCTTCCAGGTCGCTAACCTCGTCGCGCAGCGCCAAACCAATCTGGTCAGCAATTTCGCCCAGAGGCAGGTCATTACGCGGGAAAGACCAGGCAATGATGGTCACCGGGCCGGTGAGCATACCCTTAACCGGCTTGTCGGTTAGCGACTGGGCGTAGCTGGTCCAGCCCACAGTCATGGCGGCCGGACGCGACACGTCACCCCACAGGATCGAGGGGCGGGTGCAACGCGAACCATAGGACTGCACCCAGCCGTTGCGGGTGGCGGCAAAACCATCAAGCAGCTCAGCGAAGTACTGCACCATGTCGTTACGCTCAGCCTCACCGTGCACCAGCACATCTAGGCCCAGCTCTTCCTGCAGCTTGATTACCGCAGCGATTTCTTCACGCATACGCTCCTGGTAGTCGGCGTCAGAAAGCTCGCCGCGTGCGTTGGCGGCGCGAGCCTTACGAATCTCAGTGGTCTGCGGGAAAGAACCAATAGTGGTGGTGGGTAGCGGAGGCAGGTGCAGGCGCTGGGCCTGGGCAGCTTCACGCTCCAGGTAGGGCTCACGGGCGCGGTCGGCGTCGGTCAGGGCGGCAGTGCGGTTGCGGACCTCGGGACGTACCACGCCGGGGGCGGCTGCGCGCTGCTCTAGGACGCGGGTCGCCTCGGCTACCTCAGCGTCAATGGCCTCCCAACCCTCATCTAGGCCGCGTGCCAGGGTGACCACTTCCTGCACCTTCTGGTCGGCGAAAGCCAGCCAGGCATGTAGGTTTTCGTTCAGCGTGGGGTCATCCCAGGTTTCCAGGGCGGTGTCGTGAGGCACGTGCTGGAGCGAGTTGGAGGTAGCCACAGCCACCTTGGCGGCGCCCAGGGCTTGGGCGGCGGTTAGGGTCTGGCGTAGAGCAGCCAGGTCGGCGCGCCAAATGTAGCGGCCGTCCACAGCCCCAACCACCAGGGTCACCCCAGACAGGTCGGCGTCCTTAGGCAGGCTGCCGCGCAGGGTGTCAACGTGGATAGCTTCCACCCCGGTCTTAGCTAGGGCGCCTACAGCCTGGGAGGCGTCCCCATAGGGGGTGGTCACCAGGATCTGGGGGCGGTTAGTGGCTTTAGCTAGGCGCTCATACACGCCCACAGCCAGTTTGGCCAGCTCAGCGCGGGGGCGCGAGAGGTTGTCGGAGGTTAGGGCCGGCTCGTCCAGCTGCACCCAGGGGGCGCCAGCCTCGTGCAGGGAGGCCAGGGCCTGCTCGTAGGCGGCCACAGCCTCATCAAGGCGGCTTAGCGGGTCAAAGTCGGGGGTGGCCGGGTCAGCCTTAGCTAGTGCCAGGTAGGTCAGCGGGCCCACCAGCACCGGGCGGGTCACGTAGCCCCACTGACGGGCCTGCACGAACTTACGGGTGACGGCGTCGTCGGCAAAACGCAGCGCAGTGTCGGGGCCGATCTCGGGGACCAAGTAGTGGTAGTTAGTGTCAAACCACTTAGTCATCTCCTCGGGGCCCACCTTTTCGTCCCCACGGGCCAAGGCGAAGTAGAGGTCTAGACCCTCACGACCGGCAAAACGCGGGGGGATAGCACCCAGTAAAACGGTGGCGTCTAGCACCTGGTCGTAAAAAGAAGGCGCGTCAGCCAGGGAGGCGTCAGAGGCGCCCAAACCCAGTTCAACTAGGCGCGCCAGGTTCTCCTGGCGTAGCTTGCTGGCGGCTTCAAGCAGCTCAGTCTCGCTGCTGCGCCCGGCCCAGTAGGCCTCCAGGGCGCGCTTTAGCTGACGCTGACGGCCAATGCGCGGATAGGCCAAGATGGTGGCGGTGGGGAACTGCGTAGTTGCAGCAGACATGGGTGTTCTCCTTGATTTTCTTGGATTAGCGCGCACGAAACTAGACGCACGCTAGTGGGTAGCTAATGGTTGATGGTTACGGATTGACGACGACGGCGCTGGTTTAGCGCGCAAGTAGCGGGGAGTGGTGCGCGGTAGGCTCCACACCCATTAGAGACAAAATGTCTAGTACCGGCTTGGCCTTGTTGAAGGTGTATAGGTGCACGCCAGGGGCATCCGCCTCCAAAACCGAGTGGATCAGTTTGGAGCCAAAAGCCGCGCCGAAAGCGTCACGCTGTTCTTGGTGCTGGTAGCCGGCCAAAGTGGACAACAGCTGCTCGGGCACCTCAATGCCGGTTAGGTCTTGGACGCGACGCAGACGCGCCGGGTCGGTGGCCGGTAAAATACCGGGAACAATCGGGATGTGTACGCCGGCGCGGCGGGCGCGCTCCACGAAGGAGGCGTACACCTCTGCATTCCAAAACAGCTGGGTGATGGCGAAAGAAGCGCCGGCAGCCTGCTTAACTAGCAGCCGCTCCACCTCCTGGGCGGGGGTGGTGCCAGCCGCCGGGTTGCCAGCCGGGAAGGCGGCCACCGCAATGGTTAGGGGCTTAAAAGCTGAGCGTAGCGCCTCACCGGGGTGGGCGTCGCAGCGGCGTTGTTCAACCGTGCGGATCAGGTGGATTAGCTCAGTGGCACTGGCGACGCCGTCAGGGCCGGGCTCCCAACTGATTTCGCCTGCTGGGGGGTCACCACGCAGCGCCAGGAAGGTACGTACCCCAGAGTCCAGGTAGTCATAAACCGTGGAAACCACTTCAGCGGTGGAGTTACCCACGCAGGTCAGGTGGGCGATGGGCTGGATGGGGGTGTCTGCCACCAGGCGGTGCACGGTGGCGCGGGCGTTTGAGCGGTCCTTGCCACCAGCCCCGTAGGTGACAGACATGAAGTCGGGGCGCACTTGCAGCAGCTGATCCACTGTCTGCCAGAAGGGGGCCTCCAGGGAGGGTTTGCGCGGAGGCATAACCTCAAAGGAGAGCAAGGTGGGCTCATGGTCGTGGGTGCAGGGGCAGGCGTAGATGTCGTTAGAGAAAGGCACTATGAAACTTTCGTGTTTGTGGCCGTGCCTTCGCGTGAGTGCATATTGCGCTGGTTATGGCGCTTAGTGGCTGCACTGGAGTAGCTACAGATATACCTGTAGCTATGGTGAGACTAATGAATATGGTTTAGGGCGAAGGAATGGTCAGTGAATGGCGGACAACGGTGTCAGCTGCACATTCGAGCACGAATCGATCCACATACGCGCATGCGTTGGGGGAATTCGAATTCGGTCCAAACACTCATAGTGGTTTGATGCTAACACATCTGAGCGGTTGTGCAATCACCAGTTTGTCTGGTGGACAAAATTGAGACTGCGCTGAGGGGTGTGTTGAGGGATGCAGCGAAGGTAGCGCTGAAGGCTGTGAAGGGCACACCAAGGGGTGACAAAGCTCAAAAATGCCCTGATAGATTGCTAACTAAATACCTAGGTTTTATGGGGAAGGCTCCCCATCGCGCTAGGGTGAAGGCTAGACCTAGGGTGTTTGTTGCCCTGCTTGTGCCCTCAAAGCGCGCTGGCGGCAACATAAACCTACAAATCCCCGGCCCTACCAGGCTGAACAGTGGCCGGCAGTGAGAGTCTCGCGAGCTCTGGCTGCCAGCTCCAAAATTTTCAGTGAGGTTAAAAATTGAAGCTGCCCAAGTTGGTGCGCTCCAAGCGCCAAGGCGCCGATAGCTCTGCCCATACACGTTTACGTGCAGGCATGGGAGCCCGAATTAAACTTCGCAACCTAATCGGTGCGGCCACCGCCGTAGCTACTGCCTCCGTGGTGGCCCTGGCAGTAGCCCACCCGGGCATTGTTTCCAAAGAAGTAAACCTCAACGACGGCGGCGTGTGGGTAACCAACCAGGACATGCGCCTGGTTGGGCACCTGTCTTACCAAGCCCAAGCCCTCGACGGGCGCGTACGCACCGACTCCACTAACTTTGATGTACGCCAAAACGGCGCCACAGTGTTTGTAGCTAACACTGATGGTGGATCTTTTACTCGCGTAGACCCTGCCCGCGTGGCCCTGAAAGAATCCATTAAATTCGCTGGCGCTGACAAAATCCAGATGGGCGGCTCACGTATCGGCTATGCGGATGCTAAAACCGGCAAAGTTTGGCTAGCTGACGCCGCTCAGGCTGCCAGTTTCAACCCCGCCACCGCCTCCCCGGTGGTGACCGACATGCCTGGCGCGGTGTTAAGTATCGGTAGCGACGGCGTCGCCCACGTAGTAAGCCTAAAAGCCGGCAAAATTAAGACCCTCACTCCTGCAGGTGAGCAGCTAGACGTAAGCGAAACTAAACTGCCTAAACTCGCCAACAACGCCAAATTGCAGGTCAGCGCGGTAGGTAAGCAGGCAGTGGTGCTGGACACCAAAAACAACACGCTGGTACTGCCCAGCGGAGACGCCGTCCACCTAAACGGCACCGACCTGCAGCTACAAGAAGCCGGCCCGGAAGCTAAAGACGTGCTGGTAGGCACGCGGGGGGCGCTGCTGCGAGTAAACCTGGATGACAAAAAAGTCACCACCGTTAAAGCCAAAACCGCCCAGGGTTCCCCCTCGCGCCCGGTGCTACACCGAGGCTGTGTGTATGCGGCCTGGAGTGGGCAAGGTAGCTTCCTGCGTGACTGCCCCGGCACCAAAAATGACCTGGCCCGTAAAGTTTCCACATTGAACCAGGCCAGCCAGGCAGTGTTTCGCACCAACCGCGACGTGATCGTACTCAACGACGTCAAAACCGGTGGGCTGTGGCTGCCTGATAAGGACATGGTTGAGGTAAAGGGCTGGGAAGAGGTCAAATCCAAGCTGGAAAACGAGGACGAGGAAGACGACTCCAACCAGCGCGACCAAAACGCCCCCAAAGAACACAAGGACGAAAACCACCCGCCCAAAGCCAATAACGACGAGTACGGCGTGCGCGCAGGTGGCACCGCCTACCTGCCGGTAATCAACAACGACACTGATGAAGATGCCGATGTGCTCACCGCCGCCCCGCTCAGCCAGCCCAGCTGGGGGAATGTGGCCCCGGTGCGTGACGGCGCCGCCCTGCAGGTGCGGGTAGATGCCGGCGCCACCGGCTCTAGCACCTTCAACTATGAGCTCAGTGACGGACGCGCCAACGCCCAAGCCAGCGTGCAGCTAACCGTGCACCCTGACTCGGTAAACGAAGCCCCCAAGCAAACCAACCGCTCTGTGCTAAGCCTGGCCACCGGCGCGCAGGGGCAAATCAACGTCTCCAACGACTGGCTAGACCCAGATGGGGACCAGATCTACATCAAGAGCGTGCAGGCGCCGTCCACCATGAACGTCACTTGGCGCGCTGACGGCACTATCACCATTAAAGACACCGGCACTTCCCCCGGGGATGTAAGCCTGAAAGTTATCTTCTCTGACGGGCGCGCTGACGGCGAAGGCAGCCTGAACGTTAGCGTTAAGGCCCCGGGTAACCTGGACCCCATCACTAACGGTGACCACCTGGTCACCCCGGTGGGTGTATCCGCGCAGCTAACCCCCATGGATAACGACTCTGACCCTAACGGCGGCACCCTGCGTTTAACCCAGGTGGATGAAGCTCCCGCCGGCTTGTCGGTAACCAGTGACCTACCTACCGGGGTGCTTACCTTTACCCCCACTGCAGAAGGCACCTACTACCTGAACTATCAGGTTTCTAACGGCCCCAAAACCGCCTCGGGCTTTATTAGGGTTGATGCCATTAAGAGCGCAGAAAAATCTGTGCCAATTGTGCAAGATGACGTCACCTCTCTGCCTGAGGGCGGCTCGGCCTTGGTGGCCGCCTTGGATAACGACACTGACCCCACCGGGGGCGTGTTGTCAGTCCAGTCAGTTAAAACCCCTGACGGCTCCCCGCTGGTGGCCGCAGTTTTGGAGCACCGGGTCGTGAAAATCACGGCGCCCAGTGGCCTAAGTGAGCCGGCTAGCTTGACTTACACCGCCGTCAACCAGTCTGGCGCCACCCAGGGCACTATCCGGGTTGTGCCCACCCCGGCAGCTGACATGACTAAACCCCCGCAGCTAAACGACGACAACCTGGTGGTGCGCGTTGGTGACGTGGGTAGCATCTCGGTGCTAAACAATGACCGCTCCCCGGGCGGGCTTAAGCTCACCGTGCAGCCTGATCTGCAAAGCTCAGTGTCAGCCAACCTGGGTAAAGCTTTCGTCTCTGACAATGTGGTGCGTTTCCGTGCCGCTAACCAGCCTGGCTCCGGCAAGCTCATTTACACGGTGCGCGACGCCTCCGGGAACGTAGCTAGTGCCGCCGTGAACTTGACGGTGGTGGGCTCTGATCCTGAAAACGACACCGCCCCCCACCCGCAAGATGTGCAGGCACGCGCCGTGGCGGGGGAGAAGGTAACTATTCCTATCCCGCTGCAGGGCATTGACGCTGAAGGTGACTCGGTGAGCTTGACGGGCCTGGCAACCTCACCCACTTTGGGTAGCGCTGAAGTTAGCGGCACATACCTGACCTACACCGCCGCCAACGGCGCGGCCGGCACGGACGTGTTTAGCTACACCGTCACCGACCGCCTAGGGCGCAGCGCTAACGGCCAGGTCAAGGTGGGGGTAAGCGCCGTAGCTGGCACTAACCAGCAGCCGGTGGCTATCTCTGACTCGGTGCGGGTGCGTCCAGGCGTGAAAGTATCGGTCCCGGTGCTGTCTAACGACCTTGACCCCGATGGGGATCCACTTTCACTAGTGGCAGACGATGTACGCAGCAGCGACGACTCAATTGAGGTCAGCGCTGAGCATTCACGGGTAGTGTTCAAGGCCCCTGAAAAAGCCGGTACCTATTCACTGCAATACGGGGTCAGCGACGGCCACTCTGAGCCGGTAATTGGCTTGGTCACCGTGGTGGTTTCGCCCGACGCCGCCCTGGTTGCGCCTATTGCGCGCGACGACGAGGTCAGTGTTGAGCAGGTTCGCGCCGCCCAGGGCACCGTGAAGGTGTCTGTGCTTGATAATGATGAAGACCCCGACGGCGATATTGAATCTGACCGCGTCACCAGCTCTGACCCGGGCGTGAAAGTTTCGGGTAAAGACCTGCTAATTGAGCCGGCCACGCAGGGGCGTTACGTGCTCTACACGGTTACCGACAAGGACTCCCTGTCTGCTTCAGCTGTGGTGTGGGTGCCTGGCAACCAGGTAACTAACCCTGAGCTGAATGTGTCTAAGACTCCTATCCATGTTAAAGCCGGCACTAAAACCGCTATCGCACTAAAGAATTATGTGCGTGTACGTAGCGGCCGCAGCGCCAGTGTGCCGAAAGATGGGCAGGCTAGCGCCGCCGCCGGTTGGGATGGCTCAACACTAGTTAAAGACTCTGCCACCTTGGAGTTTGGGGCTAAAGCTGACTATTCCGGGCCCTCCTCAATCACGGTTACGGTAACTGACGGCAGCGACGATAAAGCCCTGTCTGCCACGCTCACGATCCCGCTGATTGTGGATCCGGGCGCTGCTAACCGTCCCCCGCAGGTGCGCCCCACCGCCATTGAGGTGGCCGTGGGTGGTCAAAGCGTCAGCGCGGATATGAGCAGCTGGGTTAGCGACCCCGACGGCGACGACCCCGCCTCCATGACCTACACGGTTTCGGGGGCCGCCAATGGTATCCAAGCCAGCATTGATGGTCACACCCTCAAGGTGCAGACCGGCACGGGGGCTAAGCGCGGCAACAGCGCTAACTTGGCGTTGACTGTGCGCGACGCCAAGGGAGCCAGCACTAAAGCGGTAATTCCGGTTAGTGTCACCGGCGCTAAAGAGCCGCTGGTGCAGCTAAGCCAAGCCCAGGTGAGTGTGGATGCAGGTAAATCCACCACGGTTGACGTGGCTAACTACGCTACTAACCCCTTTACTGACACCCCGATCCACCTAGTGGGCTCGCCTAGCTCCAGCGACGGTATTAGCGTGAGTGCCTCGGGCACGTCCCTGACCATTAGCGCCCGAGATGGCCTGCACGGCACCTACAACATCTCCTACCGAGTGGGCGATAAAACTAACGACGCCGACCGTGAAGTTACGGGCACCATTGCGGTGAGTGTACGCGGCTTGCCTGACGCCCCCAGCGGGGTTAGGGCCACCGCTAACGGCTCCGACGCAGTGACAGTTTCCTTCACCGCCGGGGCTTCTAACGGCGCCGACATCAATAACTTCACCGTCCACGACACAGTGCAGGGCGACCTGCTTGACTGTGGCGTGGTCACCAGCTGCATTATGCCCGGCCGCACCCCGGGAATTACCCACTCCTTCTATGTGGTGGCCCGTAACGCGGTGGGTCAGTCCCCGCGTTCTAATACTGCCAGTGTGCAAGTCAGTGTGGTGCCGACGGCGCCCGGAGCCCCCGTTGGTAAGGCTGGTGACGGCAGCGCTAGTTTCACGTGGAACAGGTCTAACTCGCCCGGCTCGCGTATCACCGGTTACGTAATTACGCTCTCCCCAGGTGGGCTCAGCCAGAACGTAACCGAACCTAAGGCTACCTTCACGGGCCTAACCAACGGCACGGCCTATACGGCCACTGTGCGCGCGGTTAATGCTCAAGGTGCCAGTCAGGAATCAGCTGCTAGCCAGCCGGTGACTCCCTATGGCAAGCCTGGCCCGCCCACTAATTTGACGGCAGTTAAACAGGGCCAGGGTTCAGATGGCACCACCAGGGTGCTGGTGTCGTGGAACCCGCCAGCCAACACTGGTGGGCTGCCGATTACCCACTACCTCCTTTCTTACACCGATAGCCCTACGGCCTCTAGTGCCATAGTGATTTATGGGTTAAGTAAGCCCTATGAAATTGATACAAGCGTAGACAGGACCGTGAAGTTCTCAGTCAGAGCGGTAACTCACGGCGGCACGTCTGAGGAAGTCTCATACACTATGAAGCTGGAGGGTAAAGTATCTGCTCCTTCAGTGTCTGCAGCCCCCAAGGCTACTGGCGCCGATAACTCTGTAGACTTCACGGCTACCAGCGGTGACAAAAATTCCCAGAACCTGGAATGGTCAACCGATCAGAACACCTGGCAGTCGGTAGCCAATAAAACAGGTAACGGCTTAACTAACGGTAAAGAATCCACTATTTATGTGCGCGCCTGTAACTCTTCAGGTAAGTGCTCTGAAGGAGTAGTGGCCGGTAAGGTGACGCCTTTTGGCGCCCCAATCTCGCCCACTTTGGCCTGCACTCGCCCTGAGGGCACTAAGGTCAGCTGCCAAGTTGGCCCCGCTAACGGCAATGGGCGCACCGCCACCAGCTCGGCTTACATCAGCACTGGTGCAGGTGCCTACACCAATAAGCAGGAGCCGCCGGCAGGCGGCGGCACTGTGGAATTCCAAAACGGGGTTGAAGCAGGTAAAGAAGTAAAAATCTGCACCAGTTCCAAGCAGGTAACCAGCGAGGCCGGCACCCGCGAATCTGAACCGCGCTGCCAAAGCCTAGCGGCGCCGTCGGCGGCAGAACCCAAGCCAGCCAACAACTACCAGGGCTTTGTGGACCGCTCCCAGGTAGTAAACGGCAGCTGCGGCAGCACCAGCCCCAACTGCTACCGCTACGGCGTCAAGCTGTGGGACTGGAAGGACGGCACCACCACCAAGTGCACCATTACCTGGGCGGGCAAAACCTACACGATGGCCCCCGCTGCTGGTAAAGACGAAAAACGCTACACCACCTTTGACGGTGGAGTAACCCTGTATGTTGCTACCAGCATTACCCAGGCGGAAGAAAACGAAGATAACGCCGCCTTGCAATGCGATTCTGGCACACACCAATAAACCAGCTTTGCAGCCCTAAAACTGCCCCGTATATAAGCGTCAGCGAAAAGTTTTGAAAGGAATAACCCATGTCGCTCACCCAGGCTAACGCCGCCCAGTTTGCTGATCTATTTAACAAAATGGTGCTTAACGTAGGGCAGGCCTTGCTGGGCAAAGAGCAGGTAATTCGCCTGGCTGTCACCACCATGCTGGCTGAGGGGCACCTGCTGCTCGAAGACGCCCCGGGCACTGGTAAAACCGCCCTGGCCCGCGCCCTGGCGGCCACTATCCAAGGTACCCACTCGCGTATCCAGTTCACCCCTGACCTGCTACCCAGCGACATCACCGGGGTGACCATCTACGATCAGCGCAGCGGCCAGTGGGAATTCCACAAGGGCCCGGTATTTGCCTCTATCGTGCTGGCTGATGAGATCAACCGTGCCAGCCCCAAAACCCAGTCGGCGCTGCTGGAGGTCATGGAAGAGTCGCAAATTACCGTGGATGGCAAAACTCACTCCACCGGGCGCCCCTTCATGGTTATCGCCACCCAAAACCCCATTGAGCAGGCCGGCACCTACCCGCTGCCCGAAGCCCAGCTGGACCGTTTCTTGATGAAAACCTCCGTGGGCTACCCCGAGCGTGGGGCTATGGCCCAGGTGTTGGCTGACTCAGCTAACCCCGACCGCTCCGCTAAATTGTCGGCTGTGGTTTCCTCCGCTGTGGTCACCCAGCTGGCGGATGTAGCCGGAACTAACTATGTCGACGGCGCCGTACTGGACTACATTGCGGCCCTAGCTGAAGCCACCCGCCTACACCAGCAGGTGCGCGTTGGGGTCTCTACCCGTGGCGCTATCGCCATGACCCGCGTGGTGCGCGTATGGGCTGCCGCTCAGGGGCGCAACTACGTAATTCCCGACGACGTCAGGGAGCTGGCCTCAGTGGTGTGGGCTCACCGCCTGGTGTTGGATGTGGACGCCCAGTTCTCCGGCGCCAGCGCCGAAGGTGTCATTGAGCAGATTCTGGCTTCTGTCCCCGCGCCCACCGCACACAGCTAAACCATGACCGCTAAAACTAGCTCTACGTCCCCACGCGGCGGCGTCGACTTAAACCCTGGCGCAAAGGGCCAAAAACCCACTAGCTGGCGACGCCTGCGCACCCGCGCCACCCAGGTGCTCACCCCCCTGTGGTGGGGCGTGACCGCAGTGGCGCTAAGCGCGCTAGGCCTAGCCCTGCTAACGCATTGGGTGGAGCTGGCGGTGATCGGCCTGGTACTAGGCGTACTGGCCCTACTATCCCCGCTAAGCGCCCTGGGATTGGGTAAACACAACATCAACCTGTATGTGCAAAACGAGCGAGTGGTGGTGGGCGATAACGCCTACGGCGAGCTACAAGCCACCAACGCCGGCACCCGGCGTACCCGCAAAGCCGTGATGGAACTACCGGTAGGTAAATCCACCGCCGACGTGCTGGTGCCCTCCCTGCGCGCCGGCCAGATGATTAGCCAGCCTCTAGCTATCCCCACCGCCCGACGCGGCCTGGTGCCAATCGGCCCAGTGCGCAGCGTTAACGGCGACGGGCTGGGCCTAGTGCGCCGCGAGCGCCGCTGGAGTCAGCGCATTGAGCTGTATGTGCATCCGCGTACGGTGGCTTTGGAAAGTGAAGCCATTGGTTTCATTAAGGATATTGAGGGCGCTACGATCCGGGATTTGTCTAGTTCGGATGTGTCTTTTCATACTTTGCGTGAGTATGTGCCCGGTGATGATCGGCGCAATATTCACTGGAAGTCTACGGCTCACACCGGCAAGTTGATGGTGCGTCAGTTTGAGGAGACGCGCCGGGCTCACTTGTTGGTGGTGTTGGATACGCGGGCGGCGTCTTGGGCTAGTGAGGCTGAGTTTGAGGTGGCTGTTTCGGCGGCGGCGTCGTTGATTGTGGCCACGATTAAGGCTAGCCGTGAGGTTACTTTGGTGACTCAGGCGGGGGTGCCGGCGCTGCCTAACCCTAAGCGGGCTTTGGATGCATTGAGCCTGGTGGAGATGGATGGGCGCGCCGCTGACTTACCGGAGTTGACTAAGGAGGCGGTGGCGGCTTGTCCGGGTGCCTCAGTGGCGGTGTTGATTACTGGTTCAGGGGCTGATTTGGAGCTAATTGAGCGTGCTTGGGTGCGTCTGCCGGTGTCGGCGCGTTCTTATGTGTTGCGGGTGAGCCCGGGGCGGGCGGGGCGTAACCGTTTGGGGGCAATGGATTTGCTGCACTTGGGGGCGCTTAGTGAGCTTCCGGCATTATTGCGAAAGGCGGCGCTATGAGTGTTGATGGGCTTGAGGCGGTTGGTGAACGCCGGGCTTTTAACTGGCTGGGGCTGGTTGCTTTTACGCTGCTGATGCTGGCTGCCAGTGTTAGCCATGGGGCGGTGTTTGGGGACTGGTCTGGCTATATTGCGGCCATGGGCGGCACTTTGCTGGCTGTGGTGGTTACTGGCGTCGCTTATGCGTTGGGGTTGCGGCGGCTGGAAACTATTTTGGCCCTGGTGATTGCCTACCTGTTGGGTGGGGCTTTGGCTTTACCGAATTTGGCTAGTGCTAAGGTGTTTCCGTCTTTGCAGATGGTGCAAACCCTGGTGTTGGGGGCGGTGACTAGTTGGCGTGATTTGCTGACTTTGGCGCCGCCGGCTAACGCCTATGCGGGTATTACGGTGGTGCCGTATTTGAGTGCCATGGTGTGTGCTGGTTTGGGTGCTTCGATTGTGTTGCGTCACCAGCGCGGCCAGTTGTGGGCGCTGCTTCCGGCTGGGCTGATGTTTGCCCTGGGGGCGCTGTTTGGTGGTTTTGAGGCTCCTTATGGGCGCGATAGTGCGCTGGTGGGGGTGCTAGTGGCGCTGGCGTGGGCGGCTTGGGCGGTTAATAAGCGTCACGGCCGGGGCCAGCGCGGGCTGATCGCTTTGGGGGTGGGGCGGCTGCGCCGTCGAGCCCGCCTGGGCACGCTGCTGATGCTGGCTTGTGCCATGGCTGCGGGGGCGGTGCTGGGCCCGCAGGTGACGGGGGCTAATAACCGTGAGGTTTTGCGTAGCTATGTGACGCCGCCGCTGAATATTGCCGAGTATCAGGCTCCGCTTACGCGCCTGCACTACTGGGTGGATACTCAAAAAGACACTACTTTGTTTACGGTTTCGGGGTTGCAAAATGGTGAGCGTATCCGTGTCGCCACAATGGACGCCTATGACGGAAACGTTATGCGAGTTGGGATGTCAGACAACGGTGAGGGTTTTAAGCGGGTTGGGGCCCAGGTTGATACGCGCGTATTACCTAAAGGCGCTAAAACCCATAACCTGACTTTCACTATGGTTGATTACCAGGGTAACTGGCTGCCAGGTGGGGGACAGGTGCGTAGCTTCACCCCGCGTAAAGGCCAGGGGCTAACCCAGGATCTGTTCTATTCAGCTAATTTGGGCGCTCTGCTTAGCACCCGTACCCTGGTTAAAGGCGACAGCTACAGCGTAAATGTGGTTACTGTACCTACCTATTCGGATGCGCAGCTATCTAAGCGTAGGTTTGGGAAGGTAGCAAATGGCACAGACACTAATGTGCCAGCTGTGGTGGCTACGCGTCTGCGTGAGTTTGTGGGTAACGCTAACAGCCCGCTGGCTCGTGTGCGCGCCATGGCCACTAAATACCATGATGAGGGCTACTACTCTGACGGCTCAGACTCGATGGCGCGCCCTGGTCACCGCACCGCCCGCATCGATGAGCTGCTAGAACCCAACTACTACATGGTGGGTGATGACGAGCAGTACGCCGTGGCTATGGCGCTTATGGCCCGCCAGGCTGGTTACCCGGCCCGCGTGGTGCTGGGTTTCTACCCTGAGCACTACTCCAAGGGCACGTTAGAGGTTAAGGGCACTATGGCGCACGCCTGGGTGGAGGTTAACTTCGACGGCGACTGGGTGGCTTTTGACCCCACCCCGCCGCGCGACAAGAAACTGGTTAACCCCAAGCCGCAGCCCAAGCCCAAGCCGCGTCCGCAGGTGTTGCAGGCACCGCCGCCTCCGCAGGAGCAAGCTGACCTGACCCCGGACGTGTCTGACGACCGCGACACTAAGAAAAAGCATGGTTTTGACTGGGCCCACTACCTGCTGCTGGTGGGGCAGGGGCTGGGTGTGGCCGCTTTGGTTAGCTCCCCATTTGCGCTGATTTTGGCGCTTAAAGCGGTGCGTGGGCGGCGGCGTCGTAACCGTGACGAGCTTGGCAGTGCCCTGGGTGCCTGGGCGGAGCTGGAAGACTGGATGCGCGACTATGGCATCAAGCTGCCCGCTAACGCTACCCGCACCCAGATGGCACGCTACCTGGATATTGCGTTGGCTGATTATGACGCCGCCGCCGCCCAGGTGGCGCAGGCTAAACGCGCCAAGCAACAGGCTAAACGTAACGCCCAGGCACTGGGTGGGCAGGTTGATTTGGCGCCTAAACTGCGTGGCGCCGAGGCCATTGCGGCTGCTAACGCCGCTGGTGGCGATGGTGTCGCTAACGACGGCGCCCCCGGCTTGGCAGGTGGCGCTCAGTTTGCAGGTGGTCAAGCCCCTGGCGGCGCAGGTAGCGGTGCTCTGGCAGCGCCCCTGTACGTGCCTGTAAAGGGACGCCAAAAGCGCCGTCGTCACCCCATTAAGGCCCTTAAAGCCAAGTGGGCCCGCGCTCGCGAACGCTCCCAGCGCCTAGCGCAGGCACGAACCGACGCGCTAGAGCCGGTCTTTGGCTCTAACTTCCCGCCAGGCTCGGTGCGTAACTTTGCGTTGTCAGTCAACGCGGTAGCTTTCGGCCAGTCGGAGCAGGTGAGCCTAACTACCGCTGATGGCGCCCAAAACCCCGCCAAACTGCCAGATCCCCAGGGAGTTGGGCACGAAAGTGGCTACGAAGCACCCCAAGTGGGTCGTAAGCAACGCAAGGGGCGCTTTGCAGATAAACAAAAGTCTAAAAAACGTTCAAATAACGCCAATCTGGAGCTAACTGAGCAGCAGCTTTCAGCTGATTCCCAGGAACCCTTATGGCTAGAGATGCAAAATCTTAAACAGCACCTTGGTGCCAGTAGGCGACGCACGCGTCGATGGCTAGCTGCGGTATCTCCAGTTTCATTAGGGATGCGTGTGCCGCAGTGGCTGCAGACCATGCGCGCTAACTTCAGGAGAAAGAAATGAGCCTAAATAGTCGCCCGGCCCCGGTCCCCGCGCATTTGCAGGGGACTCGGCTTGCTGCGCTTTGGCCCAGGGTATTTGCGCGTCTAATTGACTCGCTTATCTTTTCTCTAGTCATTGGCGGCGGCAGCGGGGCCGTAATGTTTTTTGGTGCTGGCAACCAATCTAACCGCACCCCTTTTTGGATTAGCCTAGGTGTATCAATCGCGGTAACTGTGCTGCTATGTATTGGTTACCTGGTGGCTTTGATGCGTAGTGGGCAAACCCCGGGTTTGCGGATACTGGGGCTAGCTTGGGCTGGTTTTAAAAACAGTGGCCCGCCGCGTGGGGCAGCTTTCAACAAGCTAGCCTTGCAGCTAGGGGTGTCCCTAGTTACTGCCGGGATTGGCAACTTAGTTATTTACGCCCTTAGCCGCGACCACCTGAACCGGTTTTGGTTTGACCGCGCTAGCGGCGTAATTGTGCTTAATGTGCGCCAAGGCGTAAACCCGGTACGGCTGCAAAGCAACCCACTGACTCTTCCTAACCAACCTTTCGCGCCCCAAACCGGGGCCGGGGCAGGGGATATGGATGAGTTCGGGCTACACCCGCAGCTGCCTGGAGTGCAGGCGGCGGCGCACCTGGCCCAAAATTCTTTCGCCGCGCAGGCCCCCGGGCCAAATGGCGCTTTCAACCCCGGCGCTGGCATTCCTGGCGCTGGAGTTCCTGGTGGTGGAGTTCCTGGTGGTGCAGGGCCTAACGGTGCTCCCGGCGCGGTTAGCTCCGCCTCAGCCCCCGCCGCCTCTAGTGCCAACTTTGCTGGCGCCAATCAAAGCGGCGGCTTTGGCGCCAACCAAGCCAATCAGCCGCCCCAGCCCCAGCTAACCAGCCCCGGCCCTGAAGGCGGCCAACGCGACAGCGACGGGGTAATCACCTCCCTGGACTGGAACCTGCAAGCTCCCGCCCAAACCGCTCCCGGTACCAGCGCGCCCAGCTCCACCCAGACGCTAGGCAACAGCTACGACGAAACCATTGTTCCCAGCGCCAACACTGAAGTTGGTATGGAGCCGGTGCGCCCAACCAACTTCCAGGCTCCCGCCCAAACCGCTCCCGCTGTCAGCGCCCCCAGCTCTGGCCAGCTGCGAGTGCCAAATAAGCCTTTTAGCGGCCCCATCCCGGTGGTAGTTCCCGACGAATTAATGGGGGAGGCAACCGCTGCCCAAGAAACCGGCCAGGTGGATATCAGCGGCACAGATTGGGATGAACACGTCACTATCGCTAAAACCAGCGTAGGTAAGTGTTTGCGCCTAGACACCGGCGACGTCATTAACGTGACCAGCGCCGTGGTGTTGGGGCGCAACCCGGTTCCCGCAGGTATGTGGGCGCAAGCTGACGTGGTGCCTGTGGCTGACCCCAACTTTTCTATCTCCAAAACTCACTTGGCGGTGCGTGTCGATGGACAGTACATGTTTGTCACCGATCTAGGCTCAACCAACGGCACCAGCGTGGTTGCCCCTGACGGAAGTCGCACACATGTGCTTGCTGGGGCTATGGTTCCAGTTACTAAGGGATATTCAATTGTTTTCGGCGACCGCCGCCTGGAGGTTGAGTGATGCGCACACGCATCGCGGTCAAATACGCCGCAGGGACTGATGTGGGATTAGTGCGTCAACACAACGAAGACGCCTACCTAGCTTCCGGCCCAGTATTTTTAGTGGCTGACGGTATGGGGGGACACAAGGCAGGCGACGTCGCTGCCGCCACCGCCCTGGCAGCCTTCTCCGAGCTAACCCAGGACCATCTGGTTGAGCCCTCCCAGCTGCAAAAAGCAGTTAAACGCGCGGCCCGTGCAGTCAACGGCCTGCCGGGAGTGCCCGCGCCTGGCTCTACCCTGACCGGCTTGGTGCTTAGTGAAAATGGGGCTATGCCGTGCGTGCGCGTACTCAATATTGGCGATTCGCGCACCTACTACCAAAGCAAGCACGGCTTTGAGCAAATCACTAAAGACCACTCACAGGTGCAAGAGCAGATTGATGCCGGGCTCATCTCTGCCGAACAAGCCCAGCACCTGCCTGGTCGTAATGTAATTACGCGCGCGTTAGGGGCCGGTTGCGGCCCGCGTGTACGCGCCGACTATTTTGTCTTGCCTGCACGTGTGGGAGACCGCTACATCATCTGTTCAGATGGGCTTTCTTCCATGGTTACCGACACTCTCATTGAGGCTACCGCAGCTGTGGTTAGTGAGCCTGAGGGTGTGGTTGATGCGCTGGTGAAAGCCGCGAGGAACGCAGGCGGTCGGGATAATATCTCGGTGATCGTGGTGGATATTGCGGCCGCATATCCGCCTTGGGAGGATGACGATCTGACCCACCAGAACCTGCCTGGCACGCAGGGTTGGGACTATGATCCGGATGCTCCCACCCTGGATAGGTCGCTGCCGTGGCGTGGCGGCAATGAGGTTGCTAGTGAGCAATGGTCATGGATGTTCAAGGACAATGAATGAATACTCAAGTTAATTGGTACGCAGGTACCACTCTCAGTGCGGTCAGCGAGAGCGGATTCGTTGCCCTAGAGGGGCCCAACGATCTGTTGCTCGACCTGTGGCGCGAGCTTGAAGATGGTGCTAATTTGCAGCGTCTGCTGCAGGTGCTGGCGGGTTACTACAACAACAACGTCTTCCACCTGCCTGACTTTGTGGCTGGTGTCTTCTCCGACGGCGCCGTCCACCTGGCCCTGCGTGGTTCTATCACCGCTGAGGTCACTCAGGTTAATGGTTTCGTGCGCACTGTTTCGGCGCTTAACCCCATTGCTTGGGAGGAAGTACGTCTCGACGACGTCGCCGCCCTGGTAATTCAGGCTCACGGAGCTGGTACTGAGGCTCTACCTTTACGCAGCGGGGTTACCCGCGCCTCCATGCTGCACTGGCAGCTGCGTGAGGTTAACCGCCTGGTGGGAGCCGTCAAAAGTCAAGCCTACAGCGGTTACAGTTCAAACTCGGCAGCCAGCGGAGTCAGCGCAGCCAGCGCGCCGGCGACGCGGTCGGCACAGTCTGTAGCTTCGGCTTACTCTGGCTACAGCGCCGGCAGTGCTGCCTCGGTTTACAGCCCCGCCTCGGTGGTGCCCAGCGCCGCTGAAGCTTCAGCGGCCCGTAGCCTGCTAGAGGACACTCCTATCAGCGAGGTCAGCTCCCAGCCGGTAGCCGGCCTGCTGCCTAGCGCGCCCTCCCCGGAGGCTGATGCCGCTGAGACTAGCGCCGCCACTGCGGTTAGTGCTCTTAGCGAGCCTAGCCCGCAGTTGCCGTCTGCTCCCAGTCCGGCTGCGCCCAGTGTGGAACTACTGTCCGCACCCAGCCCGCAGCTACCGGCCGTGCCCGCACCCAACCCGGTGGCAGCTAGTGCCTCACTGGCAGCTGAGCTGGTGCCTGTCCAAAACCTGGATCTATCGATCGCCACCGCTAGCCCGGCTGCACCCAGCCCAGCTAGCTTTAGTCCCGCTGCCCCCAGCCCGGTAGCCCAAACCCCGGCCACTGAGCATTTTGAGGCAATTAGCTCGGCGCCGTCGCCGGCTCCTAGCGGTGCGCACGCTGCCCCAGTAGCTGCTGACCTGCCTAGCCCGGCCAGCTCTGCTACTTCAGCCGCTTCAGCTGCGGCCAATGCCCCCACTAGCTTGCTGGATGTGCCCGCTGACGCCGTCCCGGTGCCGGCCCCGGCTGCCCCCAGTGCGGAAATCAGCGAGGCTGCTCCTAGCCCAGAGCCTGTTAGCGCTCCGGCTCAACCCAAGGTTTCCCGGGCTGCTGCAGCTTTGGCCGCTATGCTGGGCGGCTCAAGCGCCGCCAAGAACCAGGCTCCGGCACCGGCGGCTTACAGCGCCCCGGTAGCTCCAGCGGCCAACTACCGTATGGATGACGCCCCGGCTACGGTCCCCACTGAGATTGTGCCCGCCGCCCCGGCTGTGCCTAGCGCCCCGCTAGCTCCTGGCGCTAACTTCCAGGAACCGGCGGCTTACAGCGCCCCGGCTGTGCCTAGCGCCCCGCTAGCAGCTCCTAGTGCTCCGGTGGTGGCGCCCAGTGCCCCGCTGGCTGCTCCTAGTGCCCCGGCTAGCTCTGGTGAACTGGTTATTGCTGACGCTCGCGCTGCCCGCGCTACGGCTGCCCCGGCCGCACCTCAGAACCAGCAAAACCCCGAAGACCAGTATTTTGGCCACCTTTACGGCCAAACCATTGGGGTGGATGTAGAAAACGCTGCCGTGCGTGAACTGCGCGATGATGAGGCCTCAGGCCTGGAGTTCAACTTTGAACAAGGCGAAGGCTTGGACTTCTCACGCCGAAAGGGGGAGAAAGCGGAACCCACCGGCCCGATCCAGGGTATCAACGAGGGTAACCCCTTTAGCTCTTCCCCTTTTGGTGGTGACCCCGCCACTGCGGGGTCGGATCCGGTTCCCAATCCCCGAACCCAATCCGCTGAGCTCCCGCTAGAGGCACAAGCCACCCAGATCAACCCGGTAGGTAATGCGGTGCCATTACCCGGTGTGCAGGCCCCCACCGGCGCACTGGACGTGGCCCCCGGTACCCCCTGGACGCACGATGGTTACACCATCGCTGTCCCCACCGGCGGTGTGCAGGCCCCGCCGCCGCCCGTAGCTGACAGCGCCAACGCCGATAGCGATGGCCCTGAAGTACTGGCAATTAACTGCGTCAACGGTCACCCCAACCCGGTGCACGCCAGCTCCTGCCGCATTTGCGGTGGGGCACTAAACGGCAAGATTGTCCACGTAAAGCGTCCCAGCCTGGGCACTTTGGTGGCCTCCACCGGCGGGTCGGTAACCCTAGACGCCGACGTCATTGTGGGCCGCCTGCCCAAGGCTGCACCCGGCACTGCGGTGCACCTGATGGCGGTGGCTAGCCCCACCAAGTCCATTTCCAAGTCTCACTGCCGCATCAATATTGATGATTGGGAGCTGAACTTGGAGGATCTGAACTCCACTAACGGCACCTACCTGCTGCGTGAAGGCCAGTTGCCGCGTCGCCTGGGCGGCGGTCAGCGTGAGCTGCTGCGTTACGGCGACCGGATTGACCTGGGTGACGGTGTAGTTCTGTCTGTGGAGCCCTGATGGCTGCTCGGCTGCGTGAACCTGTAGGCCCGCACCTGGAGGGGGCGGAGTTTATCCGCTTCCTCGGTGCGGGTGGTTTCGCGGACGTTTTTCTTTACCGCCAAGACATGCCTCGGCGTGAAGTTGCGGTTAAAGTAATCCGTTCAGGGGCCAGCGCAGCCCAAAAACAAAAATTCCAGGCCGAATCTGACCTGATGGCCAAATTCGGGGCGCACCCGGCGGTGCTTTCACTGTACGCCGCCGGGCGTCTGCGCGATGGGCGTGCTTACCTCACCATGGAGTATTGCCCCCCGCCTCACCTGGGCAAACGATTTTCTACTACTTCACCAATGCGGGTGGAGCAGGCTTTGGAGATCACCATTAAGATTGCTGGCGCTGTGGAAACTATCCACCGTGCCGGCTATCTGCACCGCGACATTAAACCGGCCAATATTTTGCTTACCGCCTTTGGCCACCCGGTTTTGACTGACTTTGGTATTGCTATCAGTCAAGACACTCCCGCCGATCAGGTTGATTCGGCGTTTTCTCCCTACTGGGCGCCGCCTGAGCAGCAGCTTAACCGGCCTTTGACGCCCGCTTCTGACGTCTATTCACTAGCTGCCACCACCTACACCATGCTGGCGGGCAGGCCTCCGCATGTGGATATGACCCCGGGTGCGCACAATGACCCGGCCTCTATTCTTAAACGCCTGCACCACGGCTCTATCGCCCCCATTGGCCGCAATGACGTGCCCGCCGCGCTAGAGCGGGTGCTGTTTACCGCCATGTCTAAGCGCCCCTCCGATCGTTTCGCTTCGGCGATGGCGTTCGCGCGGGCTTTGCGTCAAATCCAGTCTTCTTTGGGCTTGCCGCTGACCAATATTGACGTGTGGGAGGACCAGCCCGTAATTGCTGCTGATGGCAGCGACGACGACGCCACCCGGCTGCGTCCGGTAGTGTCCATTTCTCCTGAAAACACTGGCCGCACCGCCGACACCAACGCCCGTATCAACACTGCCGGCGCCAATAGCTGGGGCGATTCGCTCGGCTCAGGCAGTCACTCGGGCACTTTCTACCCCAACGCCCACCAGTCTCCCGCTGACGCGCGCACTTTTACCGGTAACACTTCGGGGTTTAACCGCAACACAACCCTGAGCTCTGCGGCCAGTCCCGGCGCCAATACCGGTTCTGGCTATGGCACATACTCGGCCTCCTCGGGCCTAACTGGTCCAGGAACTGTCCCAGGCGGCCCCTTCAACCCCCAAAACGGAGCCCCAGCTGCGGCGGGAGCGGGCGCCGTCGGCCCCCAAAACGGCGGCGTCGGCCAAAACGGCCAGGCCAATAGCGTAAACCAGCCACCTCAGGGCTCACCAGAGGCGCCTGGCTCCACCCTGGCCGCTAGCGCAGCGCAAGACGGCTCCAGCGTATCCTTAAAAACCCTGCTGATCAGCGCCTTAGTAGTGGTATTAATAGGCGTAATAGCTTTTGCGGCCTACCGAGGCCTACAGCGCGGCGGGCTTAACCCCAAACCGGCGGTAACCACCGCAGGCACTGCTGCGCCCATGGATCCGGATGTGAATGGCTATCTTGAGCCTGTCACCAACCTGAAGCTGAGCTACGCTAACGGGCAGGTGGAGGCCACTTGGGACTATAAAGCCACAAACGCCACGTTCCTCTACAGCGTCACTAACTCTGGGGTTCCGCAAAAATCTCAGACTCCGCAAGGCTTGCAGGAAACCAGCGCCCACCGCGCTACGCTAAAGCCAACGCCGCCGCGTACCTGTGTGCAGATAGTCGCGCGTGACAAGGCGGGGCGTGAATCAGAACCAGTCATTGACTGCATCGACACCCCGGCTAGCCAGTAGCTCACTAAGCGCGCCCGGCCCACGCTACCCAATTGCATTAAAGACCTATTAAACGCGTAGACAGGAAGGTAAAACCATGAGCGTAGCGCCCACGCCCGACGACAACGAAACCGGCAAAGATGTCTTGGTAATCGATTTCGCTGGAGAAATTTATCGGGTCGAGCCCACTCAAAGCTTCACGGTGGGTCGTGAAGGCGACCTAGCTTTAAGTGACAACCCCTTCCTGCACCGCAAATTCTTGGTGTTTGAATTCCAAAACGGCCTATGGTGGGTGCACAACCAGGGTTCGCGCCTGGGGGCCACCGTGGCCGACATGGCTGGGGCCTCACGCGCCTGGGTTACCCCTGGGGTGCGCGTGCCCATGGTGTTTGGGCAGATGGCGGTAGTTTTCAGCGCCGGCTCCACCACCTATGAGATCCTGGCGGAAGTGCCCTGCCCCTCCTATGAAAACCGTGAGCCGGCACAAGCTGAGACCGCTGAGGCAGATAGCGACACCGGCCAGGCCACTATGGGCATGGTGGTGCTCACCGAAAGCCAAAAGCTACTGATTTTGTCTTTGGCTGAGCCATGGTTGCGTAGGGCTGGTACCGGCACGGTTTCTCTGCCGCGTAACGTCGACGCCGCCGCGCGCCTAGGCTGGGGTATCACCCGTTTCAACCGCAAGCTAGACAATGTCTGCGACAAGCTTGACCGGGCTGGCGTTAAGGGGATGCGTGGCGGGGCTGGCTCTCACGCCTCCCACCGGCGCGTGCAGCTGGTGGAATACGCCCTGTCCTCACGCCTGGTAACCCCTGAAGACCTTCCCCTATTAGATGGTGCCCACGAATGAAACTACGTCTTAACCTACTGCGCGGCGACGGCTCGCATAACCTGCAAATCACCACGGACGCCACCGCGACGGTAGGGGACGTAGCTGCCGCACTGGCTAGTGCCGGACCAAGCGAAGCCGGCCAGGCCATAGATCCGGCCACAGTCTCCATCAACATTATTGACACCGCCGGGCGTGGGCGCGCTCGCGCCCTAACCAGCGACACCTTGCTGGAAGACTCCGGGCTGCACTCGGGCGCTAAAGTCTCCCTAATGCAAAACCCGGCAGACACCAATGTGGCCGGTGAGCACGTGGCCGTATTGTCAGTGGTTTCAGGGCCTGATAGGGGCCGGGTTTTCCCGCTCTATGAAGGCTCCAACCTGGTGGGGCGCGACGACAATGTAGACGTCAGCCTTAGCGACCCGATGGTTTCCAAGCAGCATATGCGGGTGGTAGTAGGCACCGAAGTAGAAGTACGTGACCTGAACTCCTCTAACGGCGTCGTCGTTAATGGCCAGCGGGTACAGCGCCTAAAGCTGGGGCCCCTAGACAGCGTCAAGATCGGTAAATCTGAGGTGAAGGTGGCCCTGGTGACCACCACCCTAAGCGCCACCGACGCCGCCGGAAGCGCCGGCATTAACTTCATCCGCACCCCGCGCGTAGTGCCGCGCACCCCAGCGGTAGAAATTAAACTGCCTGAGGCCCCCACCCAGCAAAACCCCAACCCGCTGCCCTTCATCGCCATGCTGGCGCCGGCCTTTATGGGTTTGATGATGTATTCGGTGACCCACAACCCCTACTCGCTCATGTTCGTATGCATGAGCCCCATGATGATGGGTGGTATGTGGGTTGACGGCAAGTGGCGGCGTAAACGCGCCCTTAAAGAGCAGCTAGAAGCCTTTGAGGTTTCAATTAAAGAAACCCAAAAACACATTGAGCAGGTATTTGCTAACGAACGCGAAGTGCGCAAACAGCAATACCCGCCCATTGAAGCCATTGTGCGCCACGCCGAAATGGGGGGGCCGCTGCTGTGGTCACGCCGCCCTGAGCACCCCGAATTTATGCAGATCCGTATCGGCCTGGGCACAGACCTCCCCGTGGCCCGGATGGAAAAAGACAAGGAAGCTAAAAACGGCCTACCCCAGTGCCTGTCCACCATTGCGGCCCTGCGCTCCCAATACGCCCTGATCGACGATGTGCCGATTGTGGCTAACCTGCGCCAAGACGGGGCTTTTGGTATTAGCGGGCTGCGCGCAGATATTGACCCGGTGGCGCGTGCGGTAATCACCCAGCTGGTGTGTATGCACTCGCCCGCTGAACTGGTGGTGGCCTGCCTAACCGACCCGGCTGGGCGCTCGCGCTGGGACTGGCTTGAATGGCTGCCCCACACCGCTTCGCCCTTCTCGCCGCTAGGGGAGCTGCATTTAGCGGCTGACGCAGCGGTGGGCGCCTCGCTGGTCTCGCACCTGGAAGAAATTATTTTCCAGCGTTTGCAGACCCGCCCACGCCCGCGTGGCCCGCTCAACCCCACGGTTGAAGAAACAGACGCCCTGCATGTGCCCGACGTGGTGGTGATTGTTGATCAATCCCAGGTGGATCAGGCCCGACTTAACCGTATTGTAGAGAGCGGCCCGGATGTGGGCGTGCACGTGATTTGGGTGGCTGAATCTGCCAGCCAGGTACCCGCCGCCTGCCGCTCCTACCTGACAGTGTCTGGTAGTGAGTCCACTGTGGGTTTTGTGCGCCGCAGCGTTAACGCCACCAATGTGCGCCCCGAAAACCTGGGGCTAAGCCAAGTGCGGGCGCTAGCTAAGCACATGTCGCCCATGGTGGATGCGGGTGTGCCCGTGGATGACGACTCTGACCTGCCGCGTTCGATTAGTTTCATCTCGCTTACCGGCGCTGAATTGGCCGACGACGCCTCCGCCCAGGTGGCCCGTTGGCAAGCCACTAACTCCATCATTGACCGCACCAAGACTGTGCCCATGGACCGGCCCGTCTCCCTCTCCGCCCTGGTAGGGCAGGGGGCCGACGCCCCCTTGGCGCTGGATCTGCGCGTGCACGGTCCCCACGCCCTGGTGGGTGGTACCACCGGTGCCGGTAAGAGTGAATTCCTCCAATCCTGGGTGCTGGGTATGGCCCAGGCGGTTTCACCTGACCGCCTTACCTTCCTGTTTGTGGACTATAAGGGTGGTTCAGCTTTCGCTGCCTGTACCCACCTGCCACACTGCGTGGGTTTGGTGACCGACCTTTCGCCCGCCATGGTGCGTCGCGCCCTGACCTCGCTGGGCGCCGAAATCCACTACCGTGAGCGCCTGCTTAACGAAAAGGGTAAAAAAGACCTGGCTGAGCTGGAAAAATCCGGTGACCCCGAGTGCCCGCCGTCGCTGATTATTGTGGTTGATGAGTTCGCGGCCCTGGCAGGTGAGGTGCCTGAGTTCGTTGACGGCGTCGTCGACGTCGCCCAACGTGGCCGTTCGCTGGGGCTGCACCTAATCATGGCCACCCAGCGCCCCGCCGGCGTCATTAAAGACAACCTGCGCGCTAACACTAACTTGCGTGTGGCGCTGCGTATGGCCGACGAGTCTGACTCCCAAGACGTGCTGGGGGAGAAAATTGCCGCCCACTTCCCGCCGGAAATTCCTGGACGCGGGGCGGCTAAGACCGGGCCGGGGCGTATTACGCCGTTCCAGTCGGCCTACCCGGGGGCGCGTACCAGTGCGCAGGCTACCGGTGCTTCGGTGAGCGTCGATGAGATGACTTTTGGGGTGCTTAACCCCTGGCAGGTGGCGAAGGTGCAAACCAGCGGGCGTAGTATCGATAAGGATATTGACCGCGTGGTGGCCACGGTGGGTCAGGCGGCGCGCATTGCGGGCCTGCCGGTGCCGCGTAAACCATGGCTTGATGAGCTGGCTACCGCCTACGACCTTAACCGTCTGCCGCAGCGGCGCGACACCAAACTGGTGTTGGGCGTGGTGGATGATCCGGTGCATCAAAGCCAGGTGCCCGCTTACTTCCTGCCTGAGAAAGACTCCAATATTTGTTTCTTTGGAGCTGCCGGTAGTGGTAAGTCGACGGCGCTGCGTAGTTTGGCTTTGGCGGCCTCGATTACGCCGCGCTCGGGTGCGGTGGATATTTACGGCATGGACTTTGCCGGGGCCTCTTTGAAAGTGCTGGAGAAGCTGCCCAGTGTGGGCACGATTGTTTCTGGCGATGACTCTGAAGGTGTGGAGCGTTTGCTGCGTAAGCTCAGCTCCATTATTGATGAGCGCACCGACCGGTTTACGGCGGCTAGTGCGGGCACGCTCAGCGACTATCAGCGCATTAGTGGTCACACCAATGACCACCGAATTTTGCTGCTGCTTGATGGTTTGGGGGCGATGCGTAGTGAATATGAGAAGACTGTTTACGGCGCCGCCAACCTGGATATTTTGCAGCGTATTTTGACTGATGGACGCAGTGTGGGCGTGCACGTGGCGGCCACCTGTGACTGGACTACGCCTTATCGCGGCAATGTTTTGTCTGCTTTCTTGATGAAGGTGGTGCTGCGTCAATCCAATATGGATGACTACATCAACTTTGGTGTGGCCAAGGATGTGCTCAGCCCCGCTAGCCCGCCTGGGCGCGCCATGATTATGGGTGACGGGCGTGAAATGCAGTTGGCGATTATGGGTGACTCTTCTAATGAGATGGCCCAGGCCCAGCTCATTGAGGCTTTCGGTAAGTACCTGAGCCGTCAAGGCCGCATCAAGCCTGAAGCTATCGCTAACCTGCCTACTGAGCTTAGCGAGGCTGATCTGCCTAAGGTTTACCAGGGCTGGCCGGTGTTGGGTATGGCTTCGCAGGATCTGGATCCGGCCACGTTTGTGCCTACCGGGGCCATGATGGTGGCGGGTCCGCCTCAGGCGGCGACGACGTCGGCGCTGCTTTGGTTGGCTGGCTCGCTAAAGCAGTGGGATCCCAAGGTGCGCCGGGTGTTTATTTCTCCGCGTCGTTCAGCTTTGGCCGATGTGGCTGGGCTGTGGGATTTGACCATGGTGGGCGACGAGCAGATCAAGGAAGGCCTGGAGAAAATCAAGGATTACGTTGCCATGCAGGCCCCCGACAACCACCCGCTGCTGGTGTTGGTAGTGGAGCACTACCCCGAAGTTGTGGGCACGCCGGTTGAAAAGGACCTGTTGGCTGCGGTTAAGCAGGCTAAGCGTAGCGGTCACTTGGTGATTGCTGAGGGTGAGACTTCCGGCTGGTCTGGTTACTCGCCGATGCTGGCAGAGATTAAGAATTCGCGTACTGGTTTGCTGATTCAGCCTGATACGGGCGACGGTGAAACCCTGCTGCGCACCCCCACTCCGCGCATCCAGCGTGGGGAAATGGTGCCGGGACGCGGGTACTGGATCAGTGCCGCCAAGGCTGTCAAGGTGCAAATTGTGGCTAGTTAAAGCCCAGATAGTGGCGGTTTTGCAAGCAATTGCTACTTAACCGGGCTGGTAGGGGGATTGGTCCCCATTGTTGGGTGTGGCGATAGGTTGCATTATTTTCTTGTCGAAAGGTTCCGGCTTGAAGCACGGAATTTAGCTACTACATGAAAGGAAATACCATGGCATTCCTAGGTATGGACATTGAGGGCGTACGGGCACTTGCGCAGCAGTTCGGTGAGAAGGCTCAGACCGTCGAAGACGTAATCTCCACCATCTCCGGCCAGGTCCAGTCCGTTGACTGGAAGGGTACTGACGCCGACCAGTTCAAGAGCGAGTGGGAAGGCACCCTGTCCTCTCAGCTGCGCAACGTTGCTGACGCCCTACGTCAGGCTCAGACCACCGCTAACAACAACGCTGACGAGCAGGAGCAGGCTTCTGGTCACTGATCGCAGCAGCCTTGATTGGCTTCTAGCGTGTTAAAAGTGGGGCCGAGGTGCTTTAAGCGCCTCGGCCCCAACTTTCGCTTAAGATTTTTTTTAAAAGAGCTTTTCTAACACTACCGTTTGAGGGGTTTCTATGGCGCTTTATGGGGCAGACGTTGAGAGTCTGCGACAGCTGGCACAGACTTTTAACAACAAATCTCAGGTTCTGGATAACGACGTTAACTTGGCTTTAAAGGCCTTGGTTTCTGCTACGGATTGGCAAGGTAGCGACGGCGATAAGTTCAAGGATGACTGGGATAGTGTTTTGGCCCCGCAACTGCGCAATGCGGCGCAGGCCTTGGCGCAAGCTAGCTGGGATCTAAACCGTAACGCTGACGAGCAGGAGCAGGCTTCCGGTGGTGGCGGTGGCGCTGGTGGCGTCGTCGGGAGTAGCTATGGAGGCGGCGGTGTAACCGGTTCGAGCGGTAGTTTTGGTGGCGGCGGTGGCAGCGCCGGCATAACCGGCTCAACTGGCAGTTTTGAGGATGCCGGTATAAGTGGTTCGAGCGGTAGTTTTGGTGGTGCCGGCGTAACCGGCTCAAGTGGCAGTTTTGCAGTCAGCGGGATCGGCGCGAGCGGCAAGTTTGGGCAGCAGGGCGTGCATGTTTTTGGTGATGGCGCTAGCCCCATCAATTACCTGCCTGAACTGCCCCAGCTGAGCACCCAATATCCCACCGATTTTGTGGAGATTCCTGAGCGCTCGGTAGAAAGCTAAAGCCCTGCTTTTAGCGGATCTGAGTTGAGTCACTAATGGGGTTTTGCTCCCATAGACCCGCTTAAACAGGGTAATTTGGGTGCAGTTGTTATTGTGTTGCCTCAGTGGCGCGCAGTGAAAATTGTTTAGGAAGGCTTGCTCGTGGCTAGTGTTGGTGCTGATGTTGAGCAGTTACGTGCTTTAGCGCAGTTGTTTGGTGACAAAGCGACTTCACTTGAAGACGTTGTGAGCTCAATTAATGGGCAGCTACACAGCGCTGGCTGGGTGGGCGAAGACGCCGACACCTTTAAAGCTGATTGGGATTCAACCCTGACCGCTTTGGTGCGTAATGTGGTGGACTCTCTGCGTGAGCGCAACACTAACCTTAACCAGCAGGCTGATGAGCAGGAGAAAGCCTCCGCTGTTAATGGCTCTGCGAGTACAGCTGGGGCAGGTTCAGCTGCTAAAGCTGCAAATGGTTCTTCTGGTTCGGATCCTTACAACGGCAAACCGCGTGAAGGTGAAGAGGGACGCGACGCAGACTATGCGCGCCTGGCCCAGGCTGCCTATGAAGAGGGCGATCCGATCCCTGATGGTTGGCGCAAGGTTGATGCTGACGAGCTGAAGAAGCTAGGGATTGACCCCTCTGAGCTAGACACTGCAAACGGTATGCAGGCCACTATCTACCAGAATGCTGATGGTAAGTATGTGCTGGCTTTCCGTGGCACTGAGCCTAGCCGACAACCAGCTTTGGATATTGCCAATGATATTGCGGGTGGTGTCTCTACATCGCCTCAGGTGTTGGATGCAATAAATGTGTCCACCAAATTGGCTAAAGCGGTGGGCCGTGAAAACGTTGATTTTACTGGGCATTCGCTGGGCGGTGAACTGGCCTCAGCTGGAGCATTAGCTACCGGTGGAAAAGCGGTAACCTTCAATGCTGCGGGGCTCTCAGTTACCAGTGAAACGATCGCGCGAGCTAACTGCATAAACAACTTTGGTTTTAATGCGCAGGCCCCTATGGACGGCTCTAATGTTAAAGCCTATTGCTATGCCTACGACCCGCTTAATGGGGGGCAAGATTTCGCACATGATTCGGGGCTACTTGGCAAAATGGACTTTATTGCTCCACGTGCATACGGTGAACGCCATATTATTCCGGCTGCTGAAGGCGCAAACCCTCGCGATGCTACCTATAACCATGAGATGGCACGCCTGTATGGGGCTCTAGACGCTCAGTACGAAAACCCCAGCGCGAACCATATTGCCGCCTCCGGTAGGCCCACCACCACTGTAGCTATTGGAAATGTGGGTACGGGAATCGTTAACGGTATTGGTGAAGTAGGTAACGGCATCGCCAATGGTGTCAATGACGTAGGCTCTGGCTTTAACGACGCCGGACAGCACTTTAACTCCGGTCTTGACCGTGCCGGCCAGGCCTGGAACCGTGGCGACTATGTAGGTGCCGCCACGGAAACCGCTGCGGGCACAGCACAAGCTGTGGGTGACGTTGCGGTTGGTGCGGTTAAGGGCACCGGCGATGTACTAGTTGGTACGGTAAAGGGTGCTGGGGAAGCTATACACGGATTCAAGAAAGCTATTCTTGGCGGCGAGTAGGCGCAAGAAAGTTAACAACCCTACTTTCAAAGCACGCTTGGCCTGGGGGAGTAGTGGGGTTTTGTCCCCATAGGGCTACCTAACGCTAACAGGGTAATTTGAGGGCAGATGTAAGTGCACTGTGGCGACAGTGCATCGTGAATTTGTTTAGGAAGGGTTGCTTGTGGCTAGTGTTGGTGCTGATGTTGAGCAGTTACGTGCTTTAGCGCAGTTGTTTGGTGACAAGGCGACTTCACTTGAAGACGTTGTTAACTCAATTAATGGGCAGCTGCACAGCGCTGGCTGGGTAGGTGAAGACGCTGATGCGTTCAAGTCTGACTGGGATTCCAACTTAACTGTGTTGGTGCGTAATGTGGTGGACTCTCTGCGTGAGCGTAACACCAGTTTGAACCAGCAGGCTGATGAGCAGGAGAAGGCTTCGGCAGTTAATGGTGCATTTGGTGCTACTGCGGCGATGACGGCTAATGCTGTCCCGGCTGCGGCTGGTGTTGGCAAAGCTGCAAATGCTGCAGCGCCTGACCCCTATAATGGCAAGCCGCGCGAGGGTGAAGAGGGACGCGACGCGGACTATGCGCGTCTGGCCCAGGCGGCTTATGAAACTGGTGACCCGATCCCTGATGGTTGGCGCAAGGTTGATGCTGAGGAGCTGAAGAGGCTAGGGATTGACCCGTCTGAGTTAGACACTGGAAACGGCATGCAGGCGAGTCTCTATCAGAATGCTGATGGTAAGTATGTGCTGGCTTTCCGTGGCACTGAGCCAGATCGACAACGCTTTTTAGACGTTGGCAACGACATTCTGGGCGGCACTAATTTCAACCTCGGTATGACTTCGCCTCAAGTATTAAACGCCATAGCATTGTCTACCAAAGTAGCTAAGGCAGTAGGTCCTGAAAATGTTGACTTTACTGGCCACTCGCTGGGCGGTGAGCTAGCTTCAGTTGCTGCTATAGCAACTGGTGGGCAAGCGGTAACCTTCAACGCTGCGGGTGTATCACTTACTAGCGAGGCAATTGCGCGAGCTAACTGCCTAAACAACTTTGGAACACAGTCACCGAAGGATGGTTCTAACGTTAAGGCCTACAGCTATGCGCTAGATCCGTTGAATAATGTCCAAGATGGTCTGAATGGCACAGACATTGTTGAGCTTGTTGCGCCGCGCGCCTACGGGGAGCGTCATATTGTCCGCCCCCATGAAGGTGCAAGCCCCTTTGATGATAACCACAATGTTAAGCATATGTATGGGGCTCTAGACGCCCAATACGAAAACCCTAGCGCTAACCATATTGCTGCCTCTGGTAAGCCTACTGCCACTGTAGCTCTCGGATATGTGGCTGATGGCTACGCTAATGGCCTTGGCGAAGTAGGTAATGGTTTCAGTAATGCTGGCTCAGATATTAAATCTGGCTTCGATAGTGCCGGGCAGCACATTAGCTCAGGGGCTGAGCGTGCCGGTCAGGCCTGGAACCAAGGCGACTATGTAGGCGCTGCAACAGAAACCGCTACGGGCGCTGCGCAAGCTGCGGGTGACGTTGCGGTTGGTGCGGTTAAGGGCGCCGGCGATGTACTAGTTGGTGCGGTCAAGGGTGGCGGAGAAGTAGCACACGGAGTTAAGAAGGCCCTTGTTGGTGGCGAGTAAGGCTTAGCTGCCGGTTATTAAGGCTTTGACGCGCACTTAGGCGCGCAAAACATGGAGGATTACTCATGAAAGTTAGTTACATTGTCCCGGGCAACTGGGCTGATATTGATCTGAACGGCGATCTAGTTGAGCAGACCCGTCAGGTTGGTGACCGCTTCATGACCTACCTGGGGCAAAGCGGCAAGACGGAGCAGGTACGCGACCTAATTGACCGTCAATTCCGCTCCCAGGCTGAGGCCCTCAAGCAGGCGGGCGCCACCAACTTCCTGGTGGAAGTTGAGCCTACCGCCGGGGTGCTCACCGGTGCCTCCATGTTCGTGGTGCCGCTACCACTGACCGACGACGTCGCCCCCATGGACGCCATGCTCGCCATCGGCCGCGACAACGGCCAAGCGGAGGTGATCGAGGGCGGACACAGCGTCGTCATGCGCACCATGTCCTTACGTGACGGCGAGGACCTACTACGCTCCACCGCTGAGGCTGTAAACCAGGAGCTCAACGTGCAGCTGCCCGAGGTGCCGCAGGTGGTATCGCGACAGATCACCTACTTCCTGGCCAACCCGGACGTCACCGAGGCGATCGTAACCCTAACCGGTTACATCAACCTGCCCTCAAGCCCCGAGCACGACCAGCTGGCCGCCTCGCTGCTGCACCTGTACGACGCCGTCGCCCGCAGCCTGAGGATGCAGCCATGAACTGGAGCGCCCAAACTGACGGCAACTGGGTTTATGTAGAGCCCGGCTGGGTGGAGCAGCTCCAGGCCGCCCCCGTCTACGCCGACGCCGAGGTACAGCAGGCGTTTATGGAGATGGTGGCCCTTATTGACCGCCTGCCTGCCGACGAGGAGGCCTTCGCGCGCTTTTTGTACCTGCCCTCGCAGCTGCTGGCTCCGGCTTTGCTGGACCTGTACGCCTACCCGTCTAAAGGTGATGAGGCCCAGGCTTTGACTCAGCTGATCACCGTGGGGGAGGACCAGCAGGGGCCTACCCAGGCTGAGGAGCACAAACTGGCTAGCGGTAAGGTGGTTTACCGCTCGCTGGGGGCTTTTTCTGATGGCGACGACGTCGGTCACCACTCTTTGCGCTTAACTGGTTTCTACGCTTGGCGCCAACACGGCAATGACCTGTGTGCGCGAGTGCTATTTACTAGCTCAGCGCAGGTGCCTGAGGTGATGCCGGCGCTGGAGTCTTTGGTAGATAACTTGGAACTGGAAGTCTCTGAATTGGAGGCGGCGCAATCAATGTTTGCTGCGTTCCCCAGTCAGCTCGGGTAAAAAGCTTGCAAAAGTTATGCATAATTGTGCGGTTGCGGTAATTTAATTACGGCAACCGCATTTGCTTAGGTTTCTCAAATACAGGTAATGTCCATGAAATGCCAGGCAAATGCCTAGAAACTTTTCAGTGAACTGTAATAGAACCGTGATTGAATTTTCAGCCAATGAGGGCGTTTCTGAAGTAATATTGCTATACACCGATTCTAGCTGGTGCAAATTAAATTTTTGATTTACCAAGTGTTAAATCTTGTATTGCTTTTATGTCCCATAGTTGGTTTTATTTAATCCGCAGTAGGGTGCGCATCAAGGAATTGCTGCGATAGCGTTGCAATACTGCTTGGGTTATGTCACCTAGTATCGTATTGGCACGCAGTCTGGAGGGAAGCTGGTGGCTAATCTATATGTGCCATCTCGGCAATCTGAGCGCTATAGCATCGCTATCATTGGTGACTGCGAAGTATTACGTTTAGGTCTGTACGCAGCCTTAGCTAAAGTAGCGCAAACTAATCAGATTATTTATCTCAACGATATTGCGCAGCTAGGTTTAAATCAGCGTCGCATAAATGTGGCGGTCGTTGATTTAGATGCGCAGCGCACCAATAAAGTTATTGAGCAAGTAGAACAGCTTACAAAAGCTAAAGTGCCAGTAGTGGCATATCAAAGCTCAGAACAGCCCTATTTGCTGCGTAGCGTATGTGAATTAGGTGTGCAGGCCGTGCTTACTCGGTGTGTGTCCGGATCTGAGCTGCGTCGCGCGGTACTGGAAGTGGCCACTGGCAGGCGCTTAAGCCCGGTTTCGTGGGTGCAGGTGCGCCCCTACATCGACTACGTCATCACCGATAACCTGCAGGGACGCCGCCGTGATGTGCTGCTTTCCTATGCGCAGGGACACACTGCCAAAGAAACTTCTAACGCACTGGGCCTGACCGTGGCCACAGTGAATAGATATACATCGCTGGGGCGTCAAACCTGTGCCAACAACGGCATGGAAGAAACCAGTCGCCCGGCTCTGCTAACCCAGGCCCAGCGCGAAGGTCTACTGTGCTAAACACCTAAACATTAGGCAAACTACTAGCAAAGCAATAAAGAAGCTTTGGGTATGTAGTAAAGAAACCAAAGTGTAACTGGGGGGTCGAAGCAAAGCTTCGACCCCCCAGTGGTTTAAGAAATGTGGCGTTGGCCAGCGAAACGGGTGATTCGCTGGCCAGCAGCTAGTGGTGTGCTGTAATGCGCCTTTAGTGCTGGTTTTGGCGCCGCGCTAGGGTTGCACTAGTGCGGCGCCAATGACACTGGCCAGCTCAGGCGCGGCGGCGTGAGCGCAGCATAAAGGCGCCAGCGCCGATCAATGCCAGTGCAGCCAGGCCCACAATACTGCTTGCGCCAGTCTTGGCCAGGCTGGGGCGGCCGCCCTCAGCTTGGTTAGCGGCGCCCTTGGGTTGCAGCGGAGCGCCAGTGTCCTTAGCTGGCAGCGGGGTAATGGTTACCGGCGCAGTTGCTGAGGCGCTGGGCTTAGCCGGGCTGGTAGGAGCCGGTGAGGCCGGAACGCTCGGCTTAGCGGTGGGGCTAGCCGGGGCGGTGGGCACCGGAGCCGCAGTTGGCGCAGCCGTGGGGCTGCTAGTGGGCGCGGGCACCGGGGTGGTCGGCGTCGGGGTAGCCCCCTTGCGGGCAATGCGGAAGATCTGGTTATTGCTGGGAGCCTTATCCAACACATTCACGCTGCCGTCAGGGTTAACCGACAGGTGGTTGGGGTTAGTGCCAGTGGGCAAAATAGCCTCAACCTTCAAGCTGGAAGCGTTAATTACGCTAACTGTGCCGGCGGTGCGGTTACCCACGTAGACATAGCCGTTAGAGTAGACAGCGCCCAGGGCCTGGCTACCGGTAGGAATATCGGCAATAACCTTGCCAGTGCCCAGGTCTAGAACCACCGCATTGTTAGAGCTCTGGCTGGCCACAAACAAACGGTTGTTGGTCGGGTCGTAGGCCACGCCCGAGGCGCCATTAGCGCCAGGCAGGTCATAGCTGGTGACCTGGTTAGAGTTCTTAGTGTCAATTACGTAGGCCTTGTTCAGCTTCAGGTCTACCGTAAACAGGCGCCCACTGGCGCTATCCACATCAAAGTCCATTGGCACAGCGCCTTCAGGCAGGTCAATGGTGACAGGGGCGGCGTCAAGCTGCTTAGCGTTGAAAACCTTAATACCGCCGCCCTTGCCGCGAGCAGCTTCAGTTACGTAGACACTGTCACCAATTACTCGCATAGAGCGGGCGTGGGTGACGGTGTTAGCCGGGTACTGCTTAACCAACGACAGGTCAGACTGCTTGTAAACAGCCAGCGTGTTTTGGCGAGTGTTGCTAACCCACACATAGCCGTTAGCGTCGTCCACGGCCACGCCGTAAACCCCGTTAACACCCTTACCATCTGCGGCTGCGGCAGGAGTGATCTGCTTGTCAATCACAAACTTGCCAGAGGCGTCATAGTGGCCCTTAATCAGGGTGGATTCCTTAATCGGGGGGGCGGCCTACGGAGGCGGTAATGAACACCTCGCCCTTAGCATTGGCGACGCTTTGGTAGTTGCCGTTAGGTACCACAGTGCCGGTGACCTGGTAAGCCTCAGTGTTGAGCGCGGTGGCTGAGGGGGTGGCTGAAGGGGTGGCTGAAGGGGTGGTGGCAACAGTGGTGGTCGCGCTTACCGTGGAAGCGGGGGTGGTGGGGTTGGCGACGGCGCCTGCCGGCATGGCGGCCATGGCCAGCACTGCTAGGGCTGAGAGCGTGCGTGAGCTGGCGCGCGATGCAATGGAGAAATGTGCCATGCGTGAGTCCTTATGCGGTTTAGGGGCTTGCATTAGCCCGGTCAATTGTTTGCTCAAAGAGAGGATTGTGTTAGGGTCCCCTAAGTGAGGCTAGGCTAATAAAAACATTTAAGGCAAGTATGAAAATTGCAAGAAACTGCGCGAATAGTGCTAACTGTGACGTAAAACTCTATTTTTACTGCGTAAAGTCGTGAAAAATATCTATGGTTGAGCTTACCTTTACTAAGGCTTAGCTACCTGACAAAATTCAGCTGACGCACAACTACTTAGCGAGACTACTTAGCGAGGGAAAATGAAAGAACTATCGCGCCGTGCCATCCTGACCGCCGTAGGTTTAGGGGGAGCTGCCGCTCTTAGTGGCTGCGGTCTAGCCAATTCTTCACGCCCGGCAGCCACCGCCACCGCCACCAGCCGTAGCGTAAAGAACGTGGATGGCTCTGCAGTTAACGTGCCCACCAACCCCAAGCGGGTAGTGACCCTGTCAGAGCCCACCACTGACGCTATCTTGGCACTGGGACTAAAGCCGATCGGCGTCGTCGCTGGCCGTGGCCAAAAAACCGTACCTAACTACCTAAGCGAAAAAGCCAAAAACATCCCAATCATGGGGTCCATTGGGCAACCCAACTTTGAGGCAATCGGCGCCCAAAAACCTGACCTGATCCTGGTGGACGGCACAGGGTTAAAAAACAACGCCAAGGCCCTGGCCACTTTGCGGGCCATCGCCCCCACCGTATACACCGGCGACGCCGGCGGTGATTGGCGCAGCAACTTCACCAATATCGCCAACGCCCTAAACCAGGAGCAAAAAGGCAAGCAGGTACTGGCCGCCTACGACAAGCGGGTCAAAGAAATGGCTAGCGCCCTGGCTCCCAAGTACTCCGGCAAAACTTTCTCTATCATCCGCTGGCAGGGCACCGCAGCTGCGCTGATCCTTAAAGAGCTACCCGCCGGCGTGGCCCTAAACGACCTGGGATTAAAGCGTCCAGCCAGCCAAGACCGTAAAGGTCACGGGCACAGCGAGCCGGTTTCGCTAGAGAACATCTCCCAGATCGACGCCGACTACATGTTCTTTGGCTTCCTTGCTGGCTCCTCAGTGTCCAACCCCAAGGCCGGCGGCAGCGCCGACACTTCCGCCGCCACCAAAGCTTTACAGCAGGCCGCGCAGGTGCCCGGATTTGCGGAACTGGGGGCCTACAAAGCTGGACACGTCTACCCGGTTAATGGCTCCGTCTGGACTTCTACCGGCTCGGCGATTTTGATGAACTCTATTCTCGACGACGTCAAGCGCTACCTGCTCAGCTAGGCCGGTTTCGTAAAGATTAGGCTGTGCCTTGAAAGGCTGAGCTTTAAAGGGTTGCGCCTTACGAGGAGTTATGTTTGGCAGCTGTGTCTGGCAGGAACTAACGAAATAGGCTCATGAAATTACGTAAATTTACGCTCAGCCTGGCGCTGTTAGCCCTGGTCGGGGCCATAGCTTTGAGTCTATTTGTAGGTTCTAAAGCTTTGGATCCGGCCTTGGTGTGGCAGGTTTTGCGGCTTGGACCAGACGCTGTCAACTCGTCAGCCCAGGGTACGCAGCCAGAGCAGCACTCGCAGCTAGCTAACGCTGCCACGGTGGTGTGGCAGCTGCGAGTGCCGCGCACCCTAATTGGGCTCAGCGTAGGGGCGGCGCTGGGCCTAGCCGGGGCGCTGATGCAATGCCTTACCCGTAACCCTCTAGCTGATCCAGGCATTTTGGGGGTGAACTCGGGCGCGGCTTTGGCGGTGGTGCTCAGCGTGGCCCTGTTTGGTTTAAGCGGCGTTAACACCTATATGTGGGCGGCTTTTGTAGGGGCGGGCACGGCTGCGGTGGCGGTATACCTACTGGGAGCCACCGGGCGAGCTGGAGCTAACCCGGTGCGTTTAGCGCTGGCGGGGGTGGCGGTTTCAGCGGCCTTGGGAGCACTCACCCAAACGGTTATTTTGGCTGATCAAGAGGCTTTTAACGAGTTTCGCTACTGGGTGGCTGGCTCGTTAGAAGGGCGCGGCGCAGATATCGCTATGGCGACGACGCCGCTAATCGTCTTGGGGATAGTGCTGGGCTTGGCACTTTCGCCTAGCCTAAACGCACTAGCCCTGGGGGAGGAGGCCGCTAAAGGTTTAGGGGTGCGCGTGGAGGCTACCCGCACATTTACCGCCCTGGCAGTGACACTGTTAGCTGGCGCGGCTACGGCCGCCGCTGGACCAATTTCTTTTGTGGGCTTAGCAGTTCCCGTGGCAGCGCGCGCAGCGCTTGGCCCTGATCAGCGCTGGGTGGCTTTAGTTAGCCTGCTGCTGGGGCCGGCGTGGGTGCTGAGCGCTGATGTTTTAGCGCGCGTAATTATTGCCCCCCAAGAGCTACAAGTTGGGGTGGTGGCGGCTTTGGCCGGTGCCCCCTGCTTTATTGCCATGGTGCGCACTAAAAAGGTGGCGGCGCTATGAAAAACCTAAACCAGAACGAAACTAAAGGCGAAACTAGCCGCCTGGGGGTGGAGCCAGTGGCTACAAGCCAGTCTGGACTGGCCAAACTAGGCAAAGCAACGACCCAAGTGGCGCTCGAATCAGCAGCCCAGGCGGCACCCCTAGCGATTGGCAAAGCGGCCCAAGCGGCCCCCAAATCGCGCCGGCACATCCTACTGCGCCTGGGTCCCTACTCGCTGCGGCTGGGGGTGCGTTCACTGGTGGTGGCTTTAGCGCTGCTGGTGGTTTTAACCGTGGTGGCGGTAGCCAGCGTAAGCACCGGCGCCTACCCAGTTAGCCCAGCCCAGGTTAGCGCCGCCATCTTTGGCTACGGGCAGGAAGATAACTACGCGCGTTACTTTGTCACCCAGGTGCGGGCCCCACGAATCGCCACCGCTATGTTGGTGGGGGCTGCTCTGGGCCTGTCCGGTGCCCTGTTCCAGGCAGTATCAGGTAACCCGCTGGGTAGCCCCGACATTATTGGTTTCACCACCGGAGCGGCCACTGGCGCCCTGGTAGCCATCATTTTGGTAGGGGCATCCCCGCTGGGGGTGTCGCTGGGAGCTATTGCAGGCGGCGTCGGCGCGGCAGCCCTGGTTTATATGCTGGCCTGGAAAAACGGCATCACCGGCAACCGCCTGGTGCTAGTGGGTATCGGCCTGGCCGCCGTCGAGCACGCCCTTAACAAGCTGCTGATTGTGCGCGCCCCACTAGCTAACGCCCAGCAGGCCGCCCAGTGGCAGGCAGGCAGCCTTAACGACGCTAACTGGGCCTGGCTAGCCTGGCTGGCTCTGGCTCTAGTGGTGCTCACCCCGGCACTGGCCTGCTTGACGCGGCCGCTAAGTACCTTGGCTTTAGGCGATGAACTAGCCCACGGCCTGGGCACGCGCGTGCAAGCCACCCGCTCAGGGGCGCTGGCGGTAGGGGTAACCCTGGTGGCTTTGGCGACGGCGGTAACCGGCCCAATCGCTTTCGTGGCGTTGGCAGCCCCGCACTTGGCACGCCGAGCTAGCGGTGCGCCGGGCGTGAATCTAACCAACAGCGCCCTGATGGGAGCCACGCTAGTGGTGGTAGCCGATTTTGTGGCCCAGCGTGCCCTAGCCCCCACCCAACTAGCGGTGGGGGTGGTGACAGCCACATTAGGCGGGCTGTATCTAGTGTTGTTCTTAGTGTTGCAGTGGAGGAAAGGCATATGAGCGGGCAAGTCACTTTGGCCGGTAAAAGCCTGGTGGTGGGCTATGGGGGCGCTCCGGTGCTCGACGGCGTCGATTTTACGGTCCCCAGCGGCCAGTTCACCGTAATTGTGGGCCCTAACGCCTGCGGTAAATCCACCCTGCTTAAAACCCTATCTCGCGTGCTGCGCCCCAGCAGTGGCCAGGTGGAGCTGGGTGGGCGTCCGCTCAGCTCCTATAGCCCCAAACAGGTGGCCAAGCAGGTGGCTTTGCTACCCCAGTCTCCCCAGGCCCCTGAAGGGATCAGGGTGGCTGACCTGGTGGCGCGCGGGCGCCACCCGCACCAAAGCCTGCTGCGCCAATGGTCCCCAGCTGATGAACGCGCCGTGCAAGACGCCCTAGAGCGCGCCGGGGTGGCTAGCCTAGCTAGCCGCCGGGTTGAGGAACTCTCCGGTGGACAGCGTCAACGCGTATGGATTGCCATGGCCCTAGCCCAAGACACGCCCGTGCTACTGCTAGATGAACCCACCACCTACCTAGACATCAGCCACCAGGTTGAAGTTTTAGAGCTAGCCGCCGCCCTGCAACGCCAAGGCCGCACGGTGGTAGCCGTGCTGCATGAGCTAGCCCTGGCTTTCCGCTACGCCACCCACCTGGTGGTGATGCACCAAGGCGCCATCGTGGCCCAGGGCAGCCCGCGTGAAATAGTCACCGAGCAGCTCATTGAAAAGGTGTTTGACCTACCCTGTCAGCTTTTACATGATCCCCAAACCGGCGCCCCACTAGTGCTGCCACGACCTAGAAAGCAGGCCCTATGACGGCGTCGACCAGGCCCACCCCGCCAAAGCTACCGCGCCCCCAGCGCGCCCCGCTGGCCACCAGCCCCACCCTGGCCGCTATGCACCAGCGCCTACTTGAGCGCCCGCAACTGGCCAGCCAGCTGCAAGAACAGCTGTGGCAGCAGGTAACTTCCACGCCCCTGCTGGAGGCGGACCCCACTCAGGAAGGCAAATACCTGGTTACTTTTCTGTGGCGCGGCGCGGCACACAGCGTGTTGCTGTTCGTTAACCGGCTTACGGACGAGAAAAACCTAGCCGACTCCTATATGCGGCGCCTGCCCGGTACGGATACTTGGTACCTGACCTACCGCATGGATGGCGATTGGCGCGCTTCCTACTGTTTCCTGTCGGCCCCTGCTGCTGCCCAGGCGCCCTGGCTACAGGGCAGTCAGGTGCGGCTGCGGCAGGCTCTAGACGGCGGCCTACCTGACCCCCACAACCCGGTCACCTGCACTAATCGGCGCGGTTTTGTGCAGTCTGTGGTGTCGCTGCCCCTGGCGCCGGCCTGGCCGCTAGGGCAATGGCCCGTCTTTAGTGACGACGCCGCCGGCGCGGGCAGATTCGATGGTGGCGGACTTGGCGCGGGCAGGGGTGACGCCGATGCGGGCAGGCTCGACGTCGTCGCCGACTTAGACACCCTGGGGCGCCAAATTTGGGTTTACACCCCCGCCCCGATTAGCCGCACCCAAAGTTACCCGGTGCTGCTGGTACTTGACGGCGAAGTCTGGCTTAAACGCCACCACCTACACCTGGCCCTAGCGCAGCTCATGGACGCGGGCCTGATCGCCCCGGCCTATATCGTGTTCATTGATTCAGGTGGCACTGAGCAACGCTGGCAGGAGTTGGGGGACAGCGAAAGCGATTTTGGCCGCTACTTAAGTGGGCTGCTACTTAACTGGCTCAAAACCCACTACGCCATCAGCCCTAAGCCTGCTGATCGGGTAGTTATTGGACAGAGTCTAGGGGCGCTAACCGTGCTACGCACCCTAGTTGGCTATCCGCAGCTAATCGGGGTGGGCATAAGCCAGTCGGCCTCACTGTGGCAAGACGTACTCTTTAGCGAACTAAACGCGCTAGATGCCACGCAAACGCCCCTAGCAGGCACCCGGGCCTGGATAGAGGTAGGTAGTCAAGAATGGATTTTGGCGCCCCTGCAACCCAAAGTAGTCCACCAGCTACGTAAGGCCGGGATGCAGGTTAAAGACATGGTTTACAACGGCGGACATGACTATGCCTGCTGGCGCATCAACCTAGCCAGTGCGCTAATGCAGCTACTGCCTGGGCCAAATGCCCTGACCTGCCCGGGCGCATACCCGGCCGGAAATCTTTCCTGAGCTGAAAGCGGCCAGGGATCTTTTTAAAAATGCGGCAGGTAGAAATCCAGCCAGCCCGAACAGGCGGCAAAAGTGTACAAACACACCGCCAACAGCATCAGCAGCGAGTAAGGGGCAATCTTACGCAGCACAGTGGCCTCAATGCCCGGCGCCTCAACAGCCGTAGCGGCCACCGCCAAGTTCTGGGGCGAAACCAGCTTACCGATACCCCCAGCCACAGTGTTAGAAGCAAGCAAAGTGGCGGCGTCAGTGCCAACCGCGTGGGCTGCGCTAGCCTCCATAGAGCCAAACAAAGCCCCAGAACTGGTAGTAGAGCCACCCACGGCTGTGCCCAGCCAACCCAGGATTGGGGCAAATAGGGTAAAGGCATGGCCAGTTGAAGCCAGTGCCGCGCCAATAGCCGTGGTTTGCCCCGAAAAGTTCATCACATAAGCCAAAGCCATAACCGCCGCAATGGTTAGCAGCGTGTAACGCAAACCATAAACGGTGTGCCACAGGGCCACCAGGGAACGCAGCACTGGCAGTGCAAAGCGGGTTTTGCGGCCATACCAGGCATACAGGCCAGTAACCACAATGGCTGTAAAAATGATTGGGGTACCCGGGTTAGACAGTAGTGGCAGCTGGTAGATCGCGGTGGTGTTTACGCTGCCGTCGGCGCTATGCAGGTGCCCATACAGGCCCGGCCAGGGAATATTGATGTCGGTGGATTTAAGCAGCGCATCTAAATCCACCCCCCACTTCCATAGTTTGGTGGTGGCAATCAGGGTTACCACCAGCAGGTAGGGGGTAAGGGCCAGCACTACGCGGCTAATGCTTAGACCCTCAACAGAAGCTTTAGAGTGCTGCTCGGGCGGCGTCGTCGGAGTCCAAAACAGCAAGAAAATATAGGTGGCTGCCAGGGTAAAAAGCGCCGTGGCAACGCCGGTAAGTTCAAAAGAAACCAGCGGCATAAAAAGATGCCCTAGTGCGGAAGTAACACCGGTAACCAGTGCTAGCGGCCAGAGCTGACGCACACCTCGGCGCCCATCAAGCATAAGTAGCAGTAAAAATGGGACCACCAGTGCCAAGGGGGCAATCAGGCGTCCCATAAGTAGAGAAATGTGGGCAGGATCCACGCCGCCCATACGGCCGGCGGTCAGTACCGGCGTGGCCATGGCGCCGTAAGCCAAATAAACCAAGTTACCCAGCAAACACAGCAGCACAGCCCTAATCTTGGGTAGCCCCAGCGTAGCCAGCATGGCGCAGGTAATGGCCACCGGCGCTCCAAAACCAGCTAAACCCTCCAGCAAGTTACAAAATGTGTAGGCCACAATCAGGGCCTGAATACGGATGTCCGCCTTACCGATACTGGAGAAAACTGCACGCAAATCCTGTGAGCGGTTAGAAAACTCGGTTAGGTTATACAGCCACACGGCCCCCACCACGATAAAAATCATGGGCATAACCGCAAAGGCTAGCCCCTGTGAGGCCGACAGTAGCGTCATAGACACCGGCATTTTAAAGACCGTCATGGCCAGTACAACTGCCAGGCCTAAAGCCAGCAGCGCACAACGGTGAGTTTTAACCTTAAACCCACCCAGCAGCGCAAAAAAAGCAATCAGCGGGGAGGCTCCCACCAGGGCGGACAGGTACACGTTGCCAGCCACTGCAGTGGTTGAGGGGGTAAATGTAAGCGGCAGACTAGCGGCGACAGTGGCGTTTGTAGCCCCGTGCGCGGCTGCCAGTGCAGCGACACTAAACGGCATGAAGGACCCTGGCTAAGTACAACATTTTTCTTCAGTGATCATAACAAGTTTTAGACGGCTGCTTGCACACCTAGGCACTAATAGCGACGTCGAGTTGCCCCAGTAGGTGACAAAGGTGCTTTACCAGGCAGACATATGGGTATAAGGGCATACATAAGGGCGTCGCCCAAGTAAATAGGCGACGCCCTTAATGAGTATTAGTTAACTCAGGTTTGGATTAGTTAACTTTAGACCTGGCCTAAGCCGTCCAGGTGAGCGGCTGCGGCGGCGTCCTCGGTCTCCTTCTCAGCCTGCGCCAGGGCGGTGCAGCGGCGAGCGTAGGCGGCCAGTTCAGCGGCGACGTCGTCCTTGGACCAGCCCAGCAGCGGGGCGGCGATCTCAGCGATCTCGTCAGCAGCAGCCAGGCCGTGGTCGCGGTGCTCCAGGTCCAGGCGCACGCGGTGAACGATGATGTCGTCCAGGTGCAGGGCGCCCTCGTGGGTGACAGCCCAAGCAACCTCAGCCTTCAAGAAGGCGGGGGCGGACTTCAGTGGCTGGCCGTACTCAGGCTTAGCGTCGATCAGCTCAAGCAGCTCCTGGGTCTCAGCGCCGTAACGCGAAAGCAGGTGGTCAACGCGGGCCAGGGTCCAGCCGTGGGCGCGGGCAATCTCGCCGGAGCGGGCGGTGACCTCGTCCAGGCCCGCAGCACCCACCAGAGCCAGGCGCTCGGTGCAGGTGGGGTGTACCTTGGTCTGCTCCACACCGAGGGCGAAGTCGACGGCGTCGGCAGCCATCACGCGGTAGGTGGTCAGCTTACCGCCGGCGATGGAGGTTAGCCCCGGGGCTACCTCGGTGACAGTGTGCTCACGTGAAACCTTGGTGGAGGCGGTCTCGCCGCTCTCGCCTTCCTTCACGCCAGGCTGCAGCAGCGGACGCAGACCGGCGTAGACGCCGATGATGTCCTTACGGCTAATGGGCTTTTCTAGCACCGCGTTGGCGTGGTCCAGCACGTAGTCAATGTCTGCACCGGTGGCCACCGGGTGGTCGATGTTCTCGTGCCAAGCGGTGTCAGTGGTGCCGATAACCCAGTAGCGCGGCCACGGGATGATGAACAGCACGGACTTCTCAGTGCGCAGGAAGATACCGGTCTCAGCCTCAATAGCCTCCTTGGGAACCACAATGTGGATACCCTTACTGGCCAGCACCTTCAAACCGTTGGTGACACCAGCTAGCTCCTGGGTCTGCTCAGTCCACACACCGGTGGCGTTGATGACGCGACGCGAGTAGATGTCGCGTACAACCTTCTTGCCGGTCTTGGCGCTGGCCTCAAGGTCCTCCACGCGGGCACCAATAACGCGGCCGTGGTCGTTCTTGAGGTACTCCACAACCTTGGTGCGGGTAGCAGCCAGGGCACCGTTCTCGACGGCGGTACGCACCAGGGAGATGACCAGGCGGGAGTCATCCACGCGGGCGTCATAGAACTTGATAGCACCAGCTAGGCCAGAGGTGTCTAGCGAGGGGGCCAGACGCTTGGTGCCCTTAGCGGTCAGGTGGTGCTGCACCGGCACAGTGGCCTTACCGCGTGCACCCAGCAGTGCCAGGGCATCGTACATGCCCACGCCCACGGCCGAGTAGGCGCGCTCAACCTCGTGCTTTAGCGGCCATAGGAAAGGCTGAGCCTTAACTAGGTGCGGGGCGGTCTCAGTCAGTAGGCGGCCACGCTCTGCCAGAGCCTCAGCCACCAACGGGAAGTCAAGCTGGTAGAGGTAGCGCAGACCACCGTGAACTAGCTTGGAAGACCAAGAGGAAGTGCCTGCCGCCCAGTCACCCATTTCCACGATACCGGTGCGCAGCCCACGGCTGGCGGCATCCACTGCGATACCTGCACCAGTGACGCCACCGCCGACAACTAGGATGTCTAGACCTTCGGCGTCAGTCATTGCATCAAGTGCCGCCTGGCGCTTTTCGGCGTTGAGAGCGCTAGACGGCAAAGAAGTGTTTGCGGACATCTCTATCCTCCAAAATTAAGGAACTGTTCAAACAGGTAACAGTTTGGTTCATGTAAGTGAGCCTGCCAACAGCCGTGAACGTGCGTGCAGTGAGCTAACAGACCCTCCAAAATATGCCCAGCTAAGCCAGGAAATTACGCTTTTATATGGCGATAAAATCGCCTAAAGCGCTATAAAAGCCATAAGGGTGGGTCCATGCAGACCCACCCTTATGTATTGTTCCCAACCGTAGGGGATGACGGTTAGAAAGCCCTAGTTAGCCTGGCTCGTATGCGGCTAAGCCCGGCCTAAAAGGGACGAATCACTCCACCTCAGCATCGACGTCGGCGTCGACCCAGTCCAGGGTCTTGGTTACGGCCTTCTTCCACAGGCGGTACAGGCGATCGCGGTGCTCCTGCTCCATGGCGGGCTCCCAGCGGGCACCCTCAGCCCAGTTGTCCACCACGTCCTGCGTGCCGGACCAGAAGCCGACGGCGATACCGGCTGCGTAGGCAGCGCCCAGAGCGGTGGTCTCAATGACCTTGGGGCGAACCACAGGCACGCCGGCTACGTCAGCCTGGAACTGCATCAGCAGACGGTCGTTGGTCATGCCGCCGTCAACCTTGATTTCGGTTAGCGGCACGCCAGAGTCGGCGTTCATGGCCTGCAGCACGTCCATGGTCTGGTAGGCGGTGGATTCCTCGACGGCGCGCGCAATGTGGGCCTTGTTGACGTAGCGGGTTAGACCCACCAGGGCGCCACGGGCGTCAGGACGCCAGTAGGGGGCGAACAGGCCGGAGAAAGCGGGCACGAAGTAGGCGCCACCGTTGTCCTTAACTGAGGCAGCTAGCTCTTCAATGTCGCGAGAGTTGGCGATCAGGCCCAGGTTGTCGCGCATCCACTGCACCAGCGAGCCGGCCACGGCAATAGAGCCTTCCAGGGCGTATACCGCCGGCTGGTCACCGATCTGGTAGCACACGGTGGTCAACAGGCCGTTCTTGGAGGGGACCGGGGTGGTGCCGGTGTTCATGAGCATGAAGCAGCCGGTGCCGTAGGTGTTCTTAGCCTGGCCCTTGTTGAAGCAGGCCTGGCCGAAGGTGGCGGCTTGCTGGTCGCCGAGGATACCGGCGATGGGGGTGTCAACTAGCAGGCCGTTCTTGCGTCCGTAACCGAAGATGCTCGCCGAGGGCTTGATTTCAGGCAGCATAGACATGGGGATACCCATGTCAGCGGCAATTTCCTCGTTCCAGGACAGAGTGTCTAGGTTCATCAGCATGGTGCGCGAGGCGTTGGTGACGTCAGTGGCGTGTACACCGCCGTCGACGCCGCCGGTGATGTTCCACAGTACCCAGGTGTCGGTGTTACCAAAGAGCAGGTCGCCAGCTTCAGCCTTCTCGCGGGCGCCGGGGACGTTTTCCAAAATCCAGGCGATCTTGGGGCCGGAGAAGTAGGTGGCTAGGGGTAGACCCACCTTGTCCTTGTAACGGTCGGTGCCTAGCTCGCTGCCGGCGGCTAGACGGTCGCAGATCTTCTGGGTACGGGTGTCCTGCCAGACGATGGCGTTGTAGATCGGCTTACCGGTGGTCTTGTCCCACACCACGGCGGTTTCACGCTGGTTGGTGATACCGATGGCGGCCACCTCGTGGCGGTTGGTTTCAGCCTCAGCTAGTACCCCACCCACTACGGAGCGCACGTTGGCCCAGATTTCTTCCGGGTCGTGCTCAACCCAGCCGGGTTTGGGGGTGTAGTTGGTGTGCTCTAGCTGGTTCATGGCCACGATAGAGCCGTCGTGATCGAACAGGATTGCCCGTGAGGAAGTAGTGCCCTGGTCAATGGCGATTACATATTTCTTCTCGGTCATAATTCATCCCTTCCACTTCGTTGTGACGCACAAAGATTCTCCAAGGCGATTTGTTTGGCTTGGCGAACCCTGGCGCTGTCGGACCTCTAAGTCCGACGCGTTAATGCTTGGATCTAACCTAACCTCCCAGCTAGGCCCACAGACTTAAATTCCCCTGAAAGCGGTAAAAGGGGTCAAGCAGTAGTGTAATGCGCGATACAATCGTTCAAGAATTTCCATGCATAGTCCGACGGGGCGCTAGCTTGGTCGGAACCTTAACTAACCAAAGAAGGCAGCTTAGATGGTTGAACGCGATGACATGGCCTTCCAGGCCGCAATGATGTACTACCTGCAGTCTGAAACTATGGACGGCGTTGCTCGTCACCTGGGGGTATCGCGTTCAACTGTTTCACGTCTGCTTTCGCACGCCCGTGAGGCGGGCTTGGTGCGTATTAGTCTCAATGAGCCTAGCCGCCCTGATGCCCTGGCTTCACAGATGAAGAAGGCCTTTAAGGTACATGCCCGCGTGGTGCCGGTGCGTGAGGGGGCTACAGAGATTAACCGCCTCTCCCAGGTGTCTGCGGTGGCCGCCGAGATGATCAGCCAGAAGGTAGAAAACGGCAGCATCATGGGTGTGGCCTGGGGTAACACAGTGGCGGAGATTGCCCAGTCGCTGCCTCCACGTGAGTTGCAGCGGGTGCTGGTGGTGCAGCTAAACGGCGCCGCTAACTCTTCGCAAACCGGCTTGCCTTATGCGGATGCAATTTTGAGTCAGTTTGCCGCTGCTTTCCGAGGCCGTACAGTGCATTTCCCGGTGCCTGCCCTGTTTGACTATGCCTCTACTCGTGAGGCTATGTGGCGTGAGCGTTCGGTGCAGCGCGTGCTAGCGATTCAGGAACGCGTTGACTTGGCTGTCTTTGGGGTGGGCTCGCTACGTAGCCCGGTGCCTAGCCAGGTTTATGCCGGTGGTTACCTAAATGAGGAAGATCGCCGGGCGCTGGATGCTGAGGGTGTGGTGGCTGATGTGTGCACTGTGTTCTTGCGCGCGGATGGCTCTTACCGTGATATTTCGCTAAATGCGCGTGCTTCTGGGCCTACCCCGGCGCAGTTAAGTCGCATTAAGACTCGTGTGATGGTGGCTTCTTCGGCTGCTAAGGCTCCGGCGATTTTGGCGGCTTTACGCGCTCGGGTGGCTACTGACGTGGTTTTGGATGTGGCTGCGGCCCAGGCAGTGTTGGCTTTAGCGGGGCGTAACCGCATGGGCATTGGGCTAGGTAGCCATAAGCCGGTAGAGTCTTAGGTATGGCTAGAGGTGACAACAACAACAACCGTACTGGTGGTGGGCGTAAGTCACCTTTCCCGCCGTTAAGGCTGGTTAAAGATCTACCTGATAGCGACGACGCCGCCCCGCGTAGCCCTAGTGGCGCCGGTAAGGGCGTTGGTGGTGCACGCGCCACAGGGGGGCGTAGCACTGGCTCAGCTCGCGCTAGCTCTCATGGGCAGCAGGTGCGTGGCGCTAAAGCCCGCACTAATGAGCTGCGTGCAGCGCGCTCTGGTGAGCGTTCGCAGGCTAGCTCCGCCCAAGCGCGTAAGGCTCACCCAGCCTCTGGGGCAGGGCAGGGGTCGGCGACGTCGAGAAATACTCCGGGACGCCCTGGCGCAAAGGGAACTAGCCAGAAGGCTGCTGGGCAAAAAGCAACTGGTCAAAAGGGCTCTGCGCAAAGGGGCTCTTCGGCGCGAGATGCTCAGCGCAGCACCAGTCGAGGCGGCCAAAACGCGGGCCAGGCGCGTAGTTCTCAGGGACGTAGCGCTCAAGCTCGCCCAGGCCAGGGACATAGCGGACAGGGACGTGGTGGCCAGGCTAGTAATGCTCAGGGACGCGCTCAGGGGCGGCCGACTGCTCGCGCAGGCCAAGCCGGTAATGCTCAGCGCGCCGCTCAGTCGCGTAGCTCTCAGGGCCACACTAGCCAAGGCCACTCTGGCCAGGCGCGCAGCGGTCAGGGCCGCGCTAGTCAACCCCGCACTAGTCAGGGCCGCAGCGGCCAGGGACGCGGTGGTCAAGGTGCTGCTTCACGCACCGACGCCGCTAGCACTGCCCGGCGCGCTAGGGCTGGTGGGCAGCAGCAAAATCCGCGTAAACAGGCGCAAGGCGCCCCCGGTAAACGCCGCGTTAATGCGCCTGGTGCGCGTCCCTCACGCCCGCAATCGCAGGCACCCCAGCGGCGTCGTCCACCCGCTAATCGCCCCAAGAAGCCGCCGCGCCAGCCAATGGACCCGGCACTTAAAGCCTCCTTGATGCGGCTGGGACGTAACGTATTTTTGGTAGTGCTCACAGTGGTGCTGGTGGTGTGGGGCTTTAACTACGTCACTGAGACTGTGCGCGTGCAAAACTTGCAGGCGGCGCGTCAAAACCAGGGTAGTGGTATGCCCACCCCGCTGGCTTGCGACACTAAGAATCTGGATGTCACGATTACTTTGCCGGCTCAAGTGGCGCGCGGCCAGGCTTTAACTGTCAACTTGAAGGTGGCTAATAAAGCCAATATTCCCTGCATATTTGATGTGGGCTCTGAGCATCTGCAAATGCGTGTAACCTCCGGCACAGACACTGTCTACGACGCCGCCACCTGCAAGGTTGAACCAAACAGCCGCAAAATGCTGCTGGCGCCGCTGACAGCTAAGGCTGCGGGGGAATCAGCTTATGTATCGGCTAACCCTACCCCTGACTCTTTCACCACTTCAGTTAGCTGGAATGGGCAGCGTTATAAGGCTGACTGTTCTTCAGCGGGCCCTTCCCAGGCGGGCACATACGTGCTGCGTTTAAACCTGGATGGTAAAGAGCTTGTCGGCCAGCAAGTTTTTATCGTTAAGTAGGTAGATAGATGAACGGCGTCTTTAAAGTTTTGGCGATTATTTCTTTTGTGATCGCCGCGCTTGGCTTAGCGGCAGGAATCTGGTCTGGCTACAACCTGTTTACGCTCAGTAAAGAAGCTAGCCAGAACCGGGTGATTACCTGGCATGACAACTCTGGTCCGTTCACCGAGACTTTTACGGACAGTAAAAACGTGTTGTGGGCGCGCCTAGCTGATGGGGTGCAGGCTGATCAGGTGGCTAAGCCGGTTTGTAGCGTGACCACCGATGACGGCTCGCAGCTAGAGGTGAAGCTGGAAAACTCCAAGTACCGCCTGGAAGAGGATGACACGGTGATTGTTGGTCACGTGTTTCCCTCCGTCACCACTAATGCCACCGTAAATTGCGACACCAGCGCCGTGGCCCAGGTGGGGATCAGCCATGTTAAAGATGGCTCAGTGGCCACCTTCTTTGCGATTATCTTTATCCCCGCAGGTATTGCCCTGGTGGTGGGGTTGATGGCTGGCGTGCTGTTCCTAATTATCGGTGCAATTACCGCTAAGAAAGCTGTGCGCCGTTACTGATCTGATGGCGTTAACGCGGCACCTACCGCCTGGGCCAGGTGAGCTACCGGTAGCACTTTCATGCCTTTAATAGGGCGCAGCTCAGCGGAGCCAGCCAAAGGCACAATTGCGCGGTCAAAACCAAGCCGGGCAGCTTCAGCTAAACGCCGCTGCACCCCCACCGTGGCGCGCAGCTCTCCGGTTAAGCCCACTTCACCAAAAGCCACCAGGCCTGGGGGAGTGGGTAAATTACGCGCCGCAGACACCACCGCAATAGCTAAGGCCAGGTCAGCAGCTGGTTCAATGGCTTTGGCCCCACCCACGGTAGAAACATAGACATCACTTGAGGAGGTATCCACCTTCATGCGGGCCTGCAATACCGCCAAAGCCATGGCGGTACGTGAATAATCCAGCCCCGAGGTGGTGCGGCGTGGTGAGCCGGCATGGGTAGAAGCCACCAAAGCCTGAATCTCAATAGCCATGGGCCGGCGTCCCTCTAAAGTGACGGTAGCGCAGGTGCCGGGAACCTCAGAGCGGGCCTGAGACAAAAACAGCCCAGAGGGATCCGCTAGCTCCACAATACCGCGTTCACCCAGCTCAAAGCAGCCAACTTCATCGGTAGGGCCATAGCGGTTTTTAACTGCCCGCAGCAGACGCAAACGGGCGTGGCGCTCACCTTCAAACTGGCACACCACATCCACTAGGTGCTCAAGCACGCGCGGACCAGCAATGCCGCCGTCCTTAGTTACGTGCCCTACCAACAACACCGGAATATTGCGTTCTTTAGCTAGGGCAATGATTGCTGCCGCCACTGCCCGCACCTGGCTGGTACCACCAGCTGAGCCTTCAACATCAGCTGAGGCAATGGTTTGCACCGAGTCCACTATCAGTAGCGCCGGATTAGCCTGCTCAACCTGGCCAAGCACCGCCCCTAGCTCAGTTTCCGCAGCTAGCAGCAAGTTGTCAGCTAAAGCATCAATGCGCGCCGCGCGCAGACGCACCTGGGAGGCAGACTCCTCGCCGGTTATGTATAGGACGCTGCCGGCGCCAGTTAGCTTAGCTTGCCTGGCCGCGTTGGCGGCTACGGTAAGCAGCAGGGTGGATTTACCGACGCCGGGCTCGCCGGCCAGCAAAATCACGGCCCCGGGCACGATCCCTCCGCCCAGCACCCGGTCAAGCTCACCAACCCCGCTGGGGCGGGCCTGGGCTGACTCGGCACTTACCTGAGAGATGGGCTGGGCAGCTTGAATCGGGGTGCGTACAGCGGTTTTGGCTAGGCCAGCACTGGCGCCAACTTCTGCCAGAGTGCCCCAAGCTTGGCACTGGCGGCACTGCCCCTGCCATTTCGCACTGAGCCAGCCACATTCACTACAGCGATAGCTTTCCTTTTTTGCCACGGCTTCACTCTAACGCGCCTATACCACGGCGATAGTGGCGCAATTTGCAAGCTGCCAAAGCCCCAACTTTGCTGAGATAAACCTAACCTTGCTAGCTTTGGAGTTCTAGGCCACACTCTTAAGGGTAAAACCGTTTAAAAGGGGATAAAAATGATGCTTTCACGTCGCCACCTACTGGGTGCCAGCGCCGTCGTCGCTATTGGGGCAGGGCTAAGCGCCTGCGGTACCAAAACTGCCAACAGCCAGGCCACCGCCGCCAGCAAGGCCACAGACAAATTCCCGGTAAACGTAGCCCACGTCTACGGCACCACCACCATCAAAGCTGAACCCAAGCGGGTAGTATCCATCTCTTCAGGCAATGAAGAAGCCATTATTGCCCTAGGGGTAGTGCCCGTAGCCATGCCCGCAAACACCTGGGGCGGCAACAAATACAAGTCCCTGCCCTGGAAAGACGAGGCGCTAACTAAGCTCGGTGCCGCCCCCGGCAGTGCCAACTACCCCAAGCAGTTCACCTCCACCGACTCCCTGCCTATCCAGGAAATCGCCGGTTACAAGCCGGATCTGATCGTGGCGGCACTTAGCGGCATCAGCAAAGAAGAATACGATCAGCTCAGCAAAATCGCCCCCACTATCGCCTACTCCAAGACCGGCGGGGCCTGGACCACCCCCTGGAATGAAGTAACCACTATGGTGGGCCAAGCTCTCGGCCGCAGCGCCAAGGCCAAGGAAGTAGTAGACGCCGTCAACGCCCAGTTTGCGCAGGTAGCCAAGCAGCACCCCAAGTTCAAAGGCGCCACCTTCATCACCGGCGCTATCGGCAGCGCAGACCACTCCATTTCTCTGTACATGCACGGCGACAACCGCTCACGTTTCTTCCAGGCCCTGGGCCTAGTGCAAGCCCCGGTGGTGGCCGCCATTGACGCCAAGAGCCAAACCTTCTACTCCGACTACTCCGCTGAGCAGGCCGACAAGCTGGTGGCTGACGTTTTCCACTCCTGGGTTGATGACGAAAAGGCCGCCGCCGCCATCAAGGCTGACCCGCTGCTAAGCAAGATCCCGGCCATTGCCAACGGCAGCGCCATCTTGGATTACAACAAGACCGATGCCATGAGTATCTCGGCTTTCAGTGCGCTCAGCGCCACTTATGCGCTCAAGTCCTACGTGCCGCGCGTAGCTAAAGTCCTTGAGAAGTAGCCTTGTCGCTGGCTAAAAAACGCCTACTTATGGCGGCGGCGCTAATTATTGGCTTGGCGCTGGCCTGCGCGGCTTCCTTCATGTTTGGGGCCCGTGCGATTAGCTGGCAGGTGGTTAGCGCCTGGATTGATGACCAGCCGGTAAAAGCTATCGACGCCGCCGTGCTTGAGGCGCGCTTGGCCCGCACCGCAGTGGCTTTGGTGGCCGGCTCAGGGCTGGCTTGCGCCGGCGCTGCTATGCAGGCCATCACCCGCAACCCGCTGGCCGACCCGGGGTTAATTGGGGTTAACGCCGGGGCGGCCCTGGCCGTGGTGGTTTTTACAGTGCTAATTGGTTACGCCACGCCCGCCTCATACCTTTTTAGCGCCATGGTGGGGGCGGTTATCGCGGCTGCGCTGGTGTGGGGCGTGACTATCACCGCCTCCTCGGGGGCTGATCCCATCACGCTGGTGTTGGCGGGTGCGGCCACCAGCGCGGGCGTGGCCAGCGTGACGCAGCTGTTTATTCTCACGCGCGGCCAGGATATGGATTCTTTTCGCCGCTGGACTCTGGGCGTGGTCAGTGGCCGCAGCTGGGAGCTGATTTGGCCAGCCGCCTGCCTAGTAGGGGCCGGAATTTGCCTGCTTTTGCTGCAAAATCGCGCTTTGGATGGGCTCTCTATGGGCGACGACGTCGCTACCGGCCTGGGTATTAACCTGCTGCGGGCCCGCTCACTGGGGGCACTCGGGGCCGTGTGCTGCTGCGCTGGCGCTACCGCTTTGGCTGGCCCGCTGGGTTTTGTGGGCATTATTGTGCCCCACCTACTGCGGGGCGTGGGTGGACCGGCAATGGGCTGGGTGCTGGGCTCTAGCCTGCTAGCTGGCCCCATACTGGTGATCGCCGCCGACACGGTGGGGCGCCTAATTTGGCCGCCAGCGGAGGTGCCCGCCGGGGTGCTGGTGGCCCTAATTGGGGTGCCGGTGCTGGTGGCGTTAGTGCGACGGCGACAGGTGGTGTCGCTGTGAAAGTCCGCTTCAAGAACGTAAGCGTGGCCGCAATTTTGCTGGCCCTAGCTGTAGGCGGCGCGCTTATTTCCCTGCTGCTAGTAAACCCCCAGCTGGGTTTTGGAGATCTGTGGCTAGCCGTAACTGACCCTGATTCCACTGCCGCCTTAATTGTGTGGGAGTTTCGCGCCGCCCGCATAGTGCTAGGTGTGCTGGTAGGGGTGTGTTTTGGGTTGGGCGGCTCACTGCTGCAACGGCTTATGCGCAACCCCCTGGCCAGCCCCGACGTGCTGGGGGTTAGTGCGGGCGCCTCGCTGTGCGCCATGGTAGCGATGGTGATTTTTGGGCTGCGTGGCCTGCCAGTGTCTGGGGCGGCCTTTGCGGGCGCTATTGCCATTGTGGCCATTGTGGGTTTCCTGGCCGGTGGGCGCGGTGGTATTTCTGGGCGCTTTGTGCTGATCGGGGTGGGGGTAGGGGCCGCCGTCAACTCCTTGATCATTATGGTCACCACCTTTGCTAACACCTACCAGGTGCGCGAAGCCATGGTGTGGCTGTCTGGTTCACTAGCCTCAGCCACCTGGCAGCGGGTAAGCCTGTTGGCCGCGCTAATGGTGGTGCTAGTGCCCCTAGTGGCGCTGCGTCGTCGTAATTTGGAGGTGCTGGAGGTAGGTGACGATCTGGCCGCAGGTTTAGGGGCCCGCCCGGTGCGCGACACCATGATCATTGTGGCCCTGGTGGTGGCGCTAATTGCTAGTGCGACGGCGGCTGCCGGGCCGATTGCTTTTGTATCTTTTGTCTCCGGCCCCTTGGCACTGCGCCTAACTGGCCGCTGGAGTTTGACCTTAAGTGCGCTTACCGGCGTGGTGATTGTGTTGCTAGCTGATGCGGTGGGACAAATCTTGCCTTCCGGCCCTTACCCGGTGGGGCTGATAACTGGCGCTTTGGGGGCGCCGGTGCTGCTAAGTGTGTTGCTGCGTAAAGGAAATTAACAGATGACGAATAAACCACCGTCCCCCGGCTCACAGGCAGGTGCTGAGCAGCCGGGCGCGGCCGCCAAGGGCCAGCTTTCTGCCAAGCAGGGCCAGTTAAGTGCCCAGGGGGTGCAGCTAGGCTACGGCGGCCAGCCAATCGTTAAAGGCGTCAGCCTCACCCCGCCCCCAGCCCAGCTAACCGTGCTGGCCGGGCCTAACGGCTGCGGCAAATCCACCCTGCTGCGCGGCCTAGCCAGGCTGCTTAAACCCAGCCAAGGCCAAGTGATCCTAAACGGGGCCGACATCGCCTCGCGTCCCGCCCGCGCCGTCGCCAAAGAACTAGGCCTACTGCCCCAGGGCCCCCAAGCCCCAGCCGGACTAACCGTACGCGAACTAGTGGCGCGCGGACGCTACCCGCACCGCTCCCTGCTACGCAGCTGGTCGCGCGAGGACGAGCAGGCGCTTACCCAAGCCCTGGCCGACACTCACACCACCGAGCTAGCTCACCGCCAGGTAGATTCCCTCTCCGGCGGTCAACGCCAGCGCGTGTGGATCGCCATGGTGCTGGCCCAGCGCACCGGCGTGCTGCTGCTAGATGAACCCACCACCTACCTGGATCTAACCCACCAAATTGAGGTGCTGGATCTGCTGCGTGAGCTAAACCGGCGCCACCAAACCACCATTGTGGTGGTGCTACACGAGCTAGCCTTAGCCGCCCGCTACGCCGACTACCTGGTGTTTATGCGTGCGGGGCAAATCCTGGCGGCCGGCGAGCCCGCGCAAGTGGTCACCACCCAAAACCTGGCGGCCGCTTTTGAGCTAGAGGCGCGGGTAGTGCCTGACCCGGTCTCGGGCACGCCCCTGGTGGTGCCGGTGCGCTCACTGAGGGGGCAGAAGTGAGTTACGCAGCGCTGGCACTAAAAGTTGTGCAGGTTGAAAACCCCCTGCCTGGATACGCCCGTATTTGGTTAAGTGGGCCTCAGCTGCATTTAGTCGACGACGGCGGCCTCGGTGGGTTGCGTGATACCCGCATCAAACTGATTGTGGGGGCAGCTAGCGACGACGCCGGCCTGGCTCTGGGCCAGTTAGATGGCGGCTGGTACCACCAATGGCTAGATCTGCCGGTGAACCAGCGCGGCTATATGCGCACTTATACGGTGGCCTGCCAGCGCCACGACCAGGCCGGCAGGCTCAGCCGGGTCGCTATCGACATCCTAATTGGTGGCGTTGAACCTGGTGACTGTGGGATGCCGGCAGAGCATGAAGGGCCGGGCGTGAGCTGGGCGCGGCAAGCTAAAGCCGGCGCTAGCTGTGTAATGTTGGCGCCCTGGCGCGGCTATGACGCATCCGGTAAGCGATTGCCCTCTACTTTGGACCAGCGCGGCAGTGGACTGGAATACCGGCCCGGGGCGGCTAAACAAGTAGTGCTATTAGGCGACGCCACCGCCCTGCCCGCAATTAACGCCTGCCTGCACTACGAAGCCCAACAGAAAACAGACCGCCACTTCACCGTGGTGCTCAGTGGCCCGCCAACTTGGAGTGACTACCTTAAACAGGCCGGGGTAGGACCGGACCAATTGCAGGTAACCGCCGTAAACCAGGGCTGGGTAGAGCAGGCAGCCCGCGCCGCAGCCCAAGTATGGCAAGACTGGCTGGGTGAAGTGGCAGCACTAGGCGGCGTCGGCAGACAAGACTTACCCAAGCTCGACGTCGACGCCGACATACTGTGGGAAACCACCACCGAAACCCAAGCTGACCTTGGCCAAGACCAATCGCTGACACAAGCTCCCTACTTTTGGGTGGCAGGCGAACGCAGCCAGGTAGCCGCTATTCGGCGGGCTTTAGTGCGCCAATGGGGCGTGGACAGGCGCCAAGTGTCCTTTATGGGCTACTGGCGCGCAGGCCAAGCCGAATCGTGATGCCATGCATTAAGAAATATCGCTAAGGCTGTGGCTGGCGTTGCACAGATGTGCCCAATATCCCAATTTGACTGGCGTTTAGTGGCTCTAGCAAGGCAAACTGTGTCAGGGGGCTAAGTAGCCTTTGGATGCTGTATACAAAGCAGTAACCGCAATCATTACTACTAGCTATACCTGTGGTATGCGACAAGGAGGTTGTAAATATGGGATTCAAAGTAGTTGTTGGCGCTGATATCGCCGGATATGAGTACAAGGAACGTCTAAAGGCAGATCTGCAAGCCGATCCGCGTGTTGACGAAGTAATAGACGTAGGTGTTGATGCGGGACAAGACATTGATTACCCGCACATCGGGGTGGCAGTAGCCCGCAAAATTGCTGCCGGTGAAGGCGATCGTGGCTTGATTGTGTGCGGTACGGGCATGGGTATGGCGATGGCTGCCAACACCGTGCCGGGAATCCGCGCCTCAGTGGCTCACGATTCATTCTCTGTTGAGCGTTTAGTGCTTTCCAACAACGCACAGGTACTAACCCTGGGTCAGCGTGTAATTGGAATTGAACTGGCTCGCCGACTGGTTAAGGAGTGGTTGGGATACGTATTTGACGAAACCTCCCACTCAGCCCCCAAAGTTGCGGCTCTAAACGACTACAGTCTGAACCGGGAATGACCCGCACTTCACACTAGAAGTAACCTACCTCCCAGAAATTGCAATAAGGAGCGCAGATTAAATGGATCTCGACCTCGCGGTCGCCGGTATCTCCGTGTACTGGATTATCGCCGCTATCGCAGGTGGCTTTATCGGTGCCTGTATCGGTGGTAACTACGCATTCGTATTCACCGGAGTATCGGCCCTATTCGGCCTAGGCTACATGGTGGCCACCAAGGACAGCTACGTCCTAGACTACATTGCCTTTGGTCCCGTCTTTGGCCCTCACGTATGTTTTGCTGGTGGTGCGGCAGCCTCAGCATATGCAGCTAAGCGTGGCTATATTGAAGACGGTAAAGACATTGTTACCCCGCTTAGTGGCCTAGGTAAGCCGGATGTATGGCTGGTTGGTTCCGCCTTCGGTGTATTCGGTGCTATTTTGCAGAAGCTAGTACTGATGATCCCGTGGTTTGGCCACCACACCGACTCGGTTGCCTTCACCGTGTTCATCTCCGCTATCGTGGCTCGCCTAATGTTTGGTGACTCCATCTTCGGTTCCAAGCCGGCCCTGCAGGGCTTCAAGCCCCGCGAAGGCGCTCGCTGGCTCGAATGGCAGGAAAAGCCCTCACAGTTCATCACCCTGGGTGTCATGTGGGGTATGGCTTTCGGTGGCGCCGCCCTGGTACTCAGCCACCACTTCCCGGTTCTAGCTGAAGCCAAGAACGCTCAGGTATTCGGTTTCGCTATCTCCGCCCTGTGCATCTTGATCCTGAACCTGGGTCACAATGTGCCCGTAACCCACCACATGACCATCACCGGTGGCCTGGCCGTAACCCAGTTCATCCCGGTGCTGGGTCTCCACCCCGGTGGCGGCGTAGGCCTGATCTACCTGGTGCTCGGTGCCCTGGGTGGTCTGACCGGTGCTGTTATCGGCGAAGTTGCGGCTCGTGTCTTCTACGACCGTGGTAACACCCACATTGACCCCCCGGCCATCGCTATTTGGACCACCACCACCATCTTCATGGCGGCGGCCCAGATCGCTGGAGCCTAAGGTCTAAACCGCCATGGACGACGTCGTTAAAACCCCCACGGACTTTTACGCCGCCTACATCTTTGACATGGATGGCACTATCTACCTAGGAGACCACCTCCTGCCCGGTGCCAAACGGATGATCGAGCAGCTGCACGAGCGCAATATTCCCGTGCGCTACTTATCCAACAATCCCACCAAAGACCCGGCCGAGTATGCGCAAAAGTTGGCGCGACTGGGACTACCGACGCCGGTTGAAGAAATCGTCAACACGGTGGTTACCACGGTACGTTGGCTGCAAGCTAACCACCCCGACGCCGTCGTCTATCCGATCAGTGAAGAGCCACTTAAGCGGGCCCTAACCGAAGCCGGTTTTAAGATCAGCGAAGACCCCAGTGAAATCGATGTGGTTATCGCCTCCTACGACCGTACCTTCGAATACCGCAAGCTACAGATTGCCTTCGACGCCATCTGGTTTTACAAGCGGGCCATCCTGATTGCTACCAACCCAGACCGTTTCTGTCCCTTCCCGGGCGGACACGGTCAGCCGGATGCGGCCTCGATCATCGCCGCCATCGAGGCCTGCACCGGTACCAAATGCGTAGCCAACCTTGGCAAACCCAACCCGGTGATGCTCACCGCCTCACTAGCGGGTCTAGATGTAGAGCCAGCCAACTGCGTAATGGTGGGTGACCGGCTACAAACCGACATCCAGATGGCCCTAGACACCGGCATGGCCAGCGCCATGACCCTCACCGGCGAAGCCACTCTCGATGACGTGCGTGCACGTGCACAAAACCAGCGTCCACGCTACATACTCGATCGCATCGACAAACTTATCCCGCTACAGTACTGGCCCCAGCTAGGCTGGAGTGAAGACGACTAGCGCTTAACCGCGCCGGTTCTTACAGCCCGGTGGCTTCCTTGCTAAATAGCTAAGTCACCGGGCTGACTATTAACCAGGGACACGGTAGTCCCACAAGCAATTGCATTTTCATCAGTGCAATTACTAAACGCAAAGGAGCAAATGATGGCATTTGTAAACATTAACGGCCCATTTGTAATGGGTATTGATTTCGGCACCGAATCATGTCGCGTGGCTATCTTTGACCTAGAAGGCCACCCGATTTCATTCGCGGCCACCCCTTACAAGACCCACTACCCGCGCCCGGGCTGGGCTGAGCAGTCGCCCGACGACTGGTGGAACGCCCTGATGGCCTCCACCCGCAAAGCCATGGACAACGCCTACATTCCACCCCAGTCCATTGGTGGCATTTCCTATGACGCCACCACCATGACCGTGGTGCCCATGGACAAAAACGGTAACGCCCTACGTAACGCCATCATGTGGATGGACGTGCGCGCCGCTGAGCAGGCAGAGCGGGCGCTGACCTCAGACTCCTGGGCGCGCCTATATAACGGTGGCGGAACCATGCCGGCAACCGCCGAGTGGTACCCCTTCAAGGCAGCCTGGCTGCGTGAAAACGAACGCGACATTTACGACGCCGCCTACCGCCTAGTTGACGCCCCCGACTGGCTCACCTACCGCCTGACCGGTAACTGGTCTGTCAACATCAACTCCGCCGCCCTGCGCATGTACTACAACCGCGACCACGGTGGCTGGCCGGAAGACTTCTACGCCCACGTGGGCGCCGGCGACGTCTTTGACAAGCTCCCCGAAACCGTAAACGACCTGGGCGTACTAGTGGGCGAGCTGTCCACCGTCGCTGCCCGCGACCTGGGCCTAGTGCCGGGCACGCCGGTAGCTCAGGGTCTGCCCGACGCTTGGGCCGGCCAGATCGGTTTGGGTGTGGTCAGCCCCGGCAAGCTAGCCCTGATCACCGGCTCTTCCCACGTAATCACCGGTCAAAGCGCGGTAGCTGGCTACGGTGAAGGCTTCTTCGGCTCCTACACCGACGGCGTTATCCGGGGTCAGTACACCGTTGAAGGCGGTATCTCCTCCTCCGGCTCGGTGCTCAAGTGGTTCAAGGAAAACTTCGGCGGGGCCGTTTCCGCTGAGGCTGAAGCTACCGGCATGAGCCCCTACTACCTGTGGGACCGCAAGGCTGACGAACTGCCCATTGGTTGCGACGGCCTCATCGTCAACGAATACTTCCAGGGCAACCGCACCCCCTACACCGACTCCAAGGCGCGCGGTATCTTCTCGGGCCTATCCCTGGGTCACACTGCCGCCCACCTCTACCGTGCCATTGAGGAGGGCGTGTGCTACGACGTCGCCCACAACCTACTCAAGCTGCGCCAAGCCGGGATTGAAACCAAGGAGCTGGTGGCTTGCGGTGGGGCAACCAAGTCGCGTCAGTGGATGCAGATGCACGCAGACGTGACCGGGGTGCCCATCACCTTGACTGAGGTGGGCGACGCCGTCGTGCTGGGCTCTTGCATGCTGGCTGCGGTAGGTAGCGAGTTCTACTCCTCAATTGAGGACGCCGCCGCGAACATGGTGCACGTAACCGAAACCATCGAGCCCAACCCTGAGGCCCACGAGGAATACCAGTTCTACTTCCAAACCTACATGGAACGTTACCCGGCACTACGCGAGCAAATCCACTCAACGGTTGACCACCTCAACGCCAACGCCAAGAACTAAACCAGAGTAAGCTTATAGGGTGCTATAAAGCCCGTAGCTTGCCAGGATAATAAGAAAGGCACTTTTGAATGACTAAATCGTTTAGCTGGAATGAGCTAGATGAGCGTGCAGTGGCGTTTGGCAAGGCACTGGCGGCAGACGCCGTGGAGATGGTTGGCTCCGGACACCCGGGTGCTGCTATCTCCCTGACGGCGGCGGCCTACCTGCTCTACCAGAAGGAGATGCGAGTAGACCCGGCTTGCCCCACTTGGCTCGGACGCGACCGTTTTATCCTCAGTGCCGGGCACGCCTCGGTGATGCAGTACGTGCAGCTGGTGCTAGCTGGCTACGGGCTGGAGGTTAGCGATCTGGAGCAGCTGCGTAAGCGTGGCTCGCGCACCCCTGCACACCCAGAATATGGTCACACCCCGGGCGTGGAGGCCACCACCGGTCCGCTAGGCTCCGGTTTTGCCGCTGCAGTGGGTATGGCCGCTGCCGCCCGCCGCGAGCATGGCCTCTACGACGCCACCACCCCTGCCGGTGAGTCAATTTTTGACCACAACATCTACGTGATCGCCGGTGACGGCTGTATGCAAGAAGGCGTAACCATTGAGGCCGCCTCCTTCGCGGGCACCCAGGAGCTGGGCAACCTGATCGTTATCTGGGACGACAACGCCATCACCATTGAAGGTGATGCCGCCCTGGCTTTCCGCGACGACGTTGAGGCCCGTTTTGCCGCTCAAGGTTGGCACACTGCGCACGTGGACTGGCGCAATGCTGGCAGTGACGGCGGCTACTACGAGGATGTAAAGGCCCTGCACGAGGCCCTAGAAGCTGCTCGCGCAGAAACCAAGCGTCCCTCACTGATCCGCCTGAGCACCATTATTGCCTGGCCGTGCCCCACCAAGCAGGGTAGTGCCTCCTCCCATGGCGCTAAGCTGGGTGAGAGTGAGGTGGCTGGTCTCAAGCAGAACCTTGGTCTAGACCCCAACGAGCGTTTTGCTCTGCCGGAGCAGGTGCTGGAACACACCCGAGCCCAGGCTGGCCAGCGCGGCGCTGAGCTGCACGCCGCTTGGGAAAAGCGCTTTGAGGCTTGGGGGCAGGCTAACCCGCAGGCCCTGGAGCTGCTAGAGCGAGTACGTGCTGGCCTACTGCCGGCTGAGCTCGACGACGTCCTGCCGGTTTTCGAGCCGGGCTCTAGCCTGTCCACCCGCGCAGCCAGTGGCAAGACCCTGTCGGCTATCGCCTCCACACTGCCTGAGCTGTGGGGTGGCTCTGCTGATCTGGGCGGCTCCAACATGACCAACATTGCTGGTGCCAGCGAGTTCCTACCCGAAGGCTCACTAAACCCTGAGGAAAATGGCCCCTACGGGCGCATTATCCACTTCGGGGTGCGCGAGCACGCTATGGGTAACATGCTCAACGGTATTGTGCAGTCGGGGCTGACCCGCGCCTACGGCGGTACCTTCCTGGTATTTTCTGACTACATGCGTCCGGCGGTGCGCCTGGCTGCTTTGCAGAAGCTACCCACCGTCTTTGTGTGGAGCCACGACTCTATCGGCGTGGGTGAGGATGGCCCCACCCACCAGCCCATTGAACACATCGCTTCGCTGCGAGTTATCCCTGGCCTAAGCGTGGTTCGCCCCGCTGACGCCAACGAGGCTGCGCAGGCTTGGCTAGGCGCCTTGGCTCACCGCGATAGCCCCACTGGATTGGTGCTGTCGCGTCAAAACCTGCCGGTCTTTGATCGCAGTCAGGGCGGCTTCGCTCCCGCTGAAGGTACTTTGCGTGGCGCCTACACCCTGGTTGAGGCCAGCGACTCTAAGCCGCAGGTGCTGCTGCTGGCTACCGGTAGTGAGGTGGCTTTGGCGGTTGAGGCACGCCAGGCTCTAGAAGCTGAAGGTATCCCCACCCGCGTGGTGTCTGTGCCCTGTTGGGAATGGTTCTACGCGCAGGATGCCGAGTACCGTGAGTCGGTGCTACCCAGCCAGGTAAAGGCCCGCGTGGCCATGGAGGCTGCCTCCTCTATGGGTTGGCGCGAATGGGTTGGCGACGCCGGCGAGATCATTGCCATTGATGAGTACGGCGAGTCGGCTACGCCCGCTGAGCTGTTTGAGTACTTTGGTTTCACCGTGGATAACGTGGTGGCTAAGGCTAAGCAGTCACTGGCGCGCGCCTAAGCACGCACCTAAAACACACCTAACAGGTTTAGAGCGCGGTCAAACGCGTTGAACTCTAGACCTGAACACTAAGCAGGTGGAGATTGAATGCATCGTTAGATTCAATCTCCACCTGCTGGTTTTTATAAGAAGGTGTATTAAACCATGTCTACCTGGCAATATTGCGTCTCATTTGCGTGTCGTCTATTGGTTATAATCTTTGCACTGCCATAGGCTTGGCACATGAGATTCGGCGTCGATTTTGGAACCACCCACACTACCGTCGCTTATGCGGACCGTGGCAACTACCCAGTTGTCAGTTTTGGCAATGAAGCAGGCGACTGGATCGATTACATTCCGTCCTTAGTGGCCTGGGATGGAGCCAAACTTGTCTACGGTTTTGAAGCTGAAGCCGTGGCCCTGACTGGCGGCGATTTCCTGCGTTCAATTAAACGCCTGCTGTCTGATGTTGACGTCACCCCCAACACCCAGGTGAGCCTGGGGGAGCGCAGCTACCCCATTATGGAGCTAGTTAGCGGCTTTTTGGCTTATGTGGCTCAGCAGGTGCGCGAGTCTTCCACTATCAGCCCGCTGCGTGAAAATGAACCGCTGGAGGCGGTAATTGGTATTCCTGCCCACGCTTTTAGCGGTCAGCGCCTAATGACTATTGAGGCTTTTGAACGTGGCGGCTGGCAGGTGCTGTCCATGATTAATGAGCCCAGTGCTGCCGGTTTTGAATATACCCAGCGTTACGCTTCCACCATTAACTCCAAGCGCACCCGCGTACTGGTTTATGACCTCGGTGGTGGCACTTTTGACGCCTCCCTGGTTTCTTGCGAGGGTAAGCGCCACGAGGTGATTGATTCTTATGGTCACAACCAGCTCGGTGGTGACGACTTTGACTCTGCCCTAGCTGACCTGGTTTTGGCCAAGCTGGGCCGCGAGCGCGAGCAGCTAAGCTCGCGTGAGCTGAACCTGCTGCTACACGAATGCCGTATCGCTAAGGAGTCTTTGAACCCCAACTCACGTTCGGTGGCGGTTGAGGCTCTGGGTAAGAGCGTGAGCGTTCCGGTTAAGGCTTTCTATGAGGCTATTGATGAGCTGATTGAGCGTACTTTTGCCGCCATGGAGCCGCTGGTGCATGTTAATGCGCGCGGTAAGTTTGCGCTCACCACTGAGACTGCGGGCCTGTATGTGGTTGGTGGCGCCGCCCACCTGCCGGCTATTACTCGCGCCCTTAAGCAGCGTTATGGCTACCGTGTGCACCGTTCTAGCTACACGGCTGCTTCTACCGCTATTGGTTTGGCTATTGCGGCTGACCCTGACTCTGGTTACGCCCTGTATGACAAGCTTTCACGTGGCGTGGGTGTGTTCCGTGAGATGCGCGGCGGTCAGGAGGTTAGCTTTGACCCGCTGCTGGGTGCTGACTTGTCGCTGGCTCCTAGCGGGGATGTGAGCTTGGTGCGTACCTACCAGGCTGCCCACAACGTGGGTCACTTCCGGTTTGTGGAGTACACCGAGACGGACGCTTATGGTGTGCCCGTAGGTGAGGTTTCCCCGGCTGGCACGGTACTGTTCCCCTTCACCCGTCAGCTGCAGGAGGATCCTGGGGTTGATTTGAGTGAGGTTGCGGTGGAGCGTATCGATAACGGTCCGCTGATTGAGGAGCGTTACGTGGTTTCATCTGCCTCTACTGTGCAGGTGACTATTACGGATCTGTCTACTGGTTTCGCTATTACCTGCGATCTGGGCGCCTGAGCGGGGCGCCGGTGCTGCTAGCCCTAGGCGAGATAGGCTTGGCTTGTGAGTGAAGTAGCCCCGCGTCGTCCACGTCGTCCTTTGGCTATGCGCCGCTCTGTGGCTCAGCCTGTGCCGGAAGATTTAACTAAGGTGGTGGCTGAGCCGGAGCCCGCTCCGGAGCCTAAGGCTAAATCTGCAGCTAGTCGGCTTGAGGCCGCTAAGTGGGCTGAGGTGGTGCGTCTGCGTACTTTGCCGGCTGCTTTAGCGCCGGTGCTGGCAGGTTCGGGGGTGGCTGGTGCTTTGGGTAGGTTCGACGCCGTCGCGGCCCTGCTGGCTGCCTTGGTGGCGTTGGCTTTGCAGATTGGCTGCAACCTGGCTAATGACTACTCTGATGGGATTCGTGGCACCGACGACGAGCGCACTGGCCCGGCCCGCCTGACCGCTTCTGGGCTGGTGGAGCCGGTTAAGGTTAAGCGTGCAGCCTTTGGTTGCTTTGGCGCCGGGGCGCTGTTTGGCTTGATTTTGGTGGCTTTGAGCGGCACCTGGTGGCTGGTTGCGGTGGGCGTAGCAGCGGTGGCGGCGGCTTGGTTTTACACGGGCGGGGCTAAACCCTATGGCTACTTGGGCTTGGGTGAAGTGTTTGTGTTCGTGTTTTTTGGGCTGGTGGCTACTGCCGGCACTACCTACACGCAGGCTCATGCGGTGCCCTGGTGGGGTTGGCTGACCGCTGTGGGGGTGGGGTTGATTGCCTGCTCGCTGCTGATGGTTAACAACCTGCGCGATATTGAAACCGACCCGGCCCACGGCAAACGCACTTTGGCGGTGCGTTTGGGCTATGAGCGCGCTAGCCGCCTCTACCAGGTGATGCTGTTCGCACCTCTAGTTTTGGGTTTGGCCGCCTTGTGGGGTGGGGCAGAGCCCAGTGGTTCACGGGGTGTGTTGGCCGCCGTATCTGTGGTGGCGACTGTGGTGTGGGGGCAGTTGGCGTTGCTGGCTTGGCGCCCGGTGGCCGCTAAGGCTAAGGGCCGTGAACTAATTGGCGCCCTGAAAATGGCCGGTATCTATGAGCTGGTTTATGGCCTGAGCCTGGGCCTAGCCCTACTGGCGGTCTAAGGCACAGTTAAACTGTGGCCATGAGCGCGCACTACCCGCTTCCCAAGCAGGTTTCTGAAATTTTTGATCCCACTAAGTGGCGTGACATCGCCGGTTTTGAGGATCTAACTGACGTCACCTACCACCGGGCAGTTAGCCGCGACGAAAACGGTAACTGCACTGATAAGCCTATTGTGCGCGTGGCCATTAACCGCCCTGAGCTGCGTAATGCTTTTCGCCCCCACACTGTGGATGAGCTTTACCGAACCCTTGACCATGCCCGCATGAGTGGGGATGTGGGCACGGTTATTCTCACTGGTAATGGTCCCTCGGTGCGCGACGGCGGCTGGGCTTTTTGTTCTGGCGGCGATCAGCGTATCCGTGGTCGCGACGGATACCGCTACGAAGTTGAGCCCACCCAGGCCCCAGAGCCGGCGTCGTCGGCAGAAAAAACCGCAGAAAGTGGGCCGCAGGGAGCACCAGAACCTATAGCAGCGCCAGACCCCAGCGGGCAGCTGGCCTCCACTACCACCAGGCGTGAACGTATCGACGCCGCCCGCGCTGGCAGGCTGCATATTTTGGAAGTTCAGCGCCTAATTCGCACCATGCCTAAAGTGGTTATTGCGGCCGTGCCCGGGTGGGCGGCAGGCGGCGGTCACAGCCTAAACGTGGTGTGTGACCTGTCTATTGCTTCACGTCAGCACGCGCTTTTTAAGCAAACCGACGCCAATGTGGGTTCTTTCGACGCCGGCTACGGCTCGGCCCTGCTAGCGCGCCAGGTGGGCGATAAGCGTGCCCGCGAAATTTTCTTCCTGGCCCGCACCTATGACGCGCAAACCGCTGAGCGTTGGGGGGTAGTCAACGAGGTGGTAGACCACGCTGAGCTGGAAAATAAAGCTATTGAATACGGCGAGATTATAGCCACCAAATCTCCCCAGGCCATCCGTATGCTTAAGTTTGCTTTCAACCTGGCCGACGACGGTTTGGCCGGTCAGCAGGTCTTTGCTGGTGAAGCTACGCGCCTGGCCTATATGACCGATGAGGCTGTGGAGGGGCGTGACTCTTTCGTCAACAAACGCCCGGCGGACTGGTCATCCTTCCCGTACTATTTCTAAAACCGGCTCTGAACAGGACTTTGTTAACCGCCTGTACCTAAGGTCATGGCAGCCTAACCTGGTGTCAGTTTAAACTTATCTATGCGTACGTTTCGGTGCTTTTAGCTGATCAGCTTCGCCATTGTGTTTGCGCTGCTGTACTGCATTGCCGCCGAGTACTTCCCCAAGATCAAGCTGTGGCAGGGCGCTGCCTTTGGTCTACTGGTGTGGATCGGTGCGCACGTGGTGTTCATGCCGCTGCTGGGTTGGGTGCCCAGCCCCTTCCCGTGGGTTGCTGGCGGCCAGACCTGGTCCGAGCACTTCTCTGAAGCCCTAGGTCACGTAGTGTGGCTGTGGTCGATTGAAATCGTGCGTCGCGACCTGCGTAACCGCATCACTCGCCAGCCCGACCCGGAAGTTCCGTTGGAGCAGCCCTACCGCTGATAGCTAGCTGCAATCAGATTTAGTTGCCAAGACCGTCTTTAAGGCGGTCTTGGTTGCGTTTAGGCCCGCTAACGGCGACGGCGTTGTACCGCCGTCACTGCCGGGCGCTAGGTGGTGTCCACTGCGGCGCGGCAACGTTATGTCGCCCACCCCGGTGCGCGAGGAGGCGGTGACGTACGGGGCTGGCAGGGCGGCGTCGTCGCTAAGGAATAATGAGGGCCATGCTTGAAACAATCCGTAAGCAATGCCCCCCGCCAGCCGCTGCGCTGTGGGAAAGCATTGACCGGGTAGAGGTTTTCTCAATCGCCATGCGGGTGCGCTTTCGCGGTATCACCGTGCGCGACGGCGTCCTAGTGCATGGCCCCGCAGGCTGGGGGGAGTGCGCCCCATTTTGGAACCACCCTGATAGCCACAGCGCTAAATGGCTGGCCAGCGCCCTGAGCCAAGCCACGAAACCGCTAGCTGACCAAGGCGTCCCCGAGCCTAAACGCCACCAAATTCCGGTTAACACCACTATCGCCGCCCTGGGGCCTGGGGAAGCTGAGGCGCGTGCGCTCGCAGCAGTGGGCGCAGGCATACACACCGCCAAGGTGAAGGTGGCCGACAAGCCCGATTGTTTAAGTGAGGATCTACAGCGCCTAGAAGCGGTGCGCGGCGCCATGGGGCCAGGGGCGGCTTTGCGCATTGATGTAAATGCCGCCTGGGATTTGGATCAGGCCCTAAAGCTACTACCCCTGTATGATCGCGCTGCCGGCGGGCTCGAATACGCTGAGCAGCCTTGCCGCTCCACCGCTGATCTGGCGGTTTTACGCCGCAAACTCCAGGTGTCAATCGCCGCCGATGAATCCTTGCGTCTAGATGCCAACCCTATGGCAGTACGGCAGTTAGAGGCGGCGGATGTGGCCGTACTAAAAGTGGCCCCACTAGGTGGCATAAGCGCTGCTTATGAAATCTATAAGCGGTTAGAAATGCCGGCGGTGGTTTCTTCAGCCCTAGACACTTCGGTGGGGATTTACGCCGGTCTGCGCCTAGCTGGAACTCTAGATGAGCTGCCCTATGCTTGCGGCCTGGCCACCGGCTCACTGCTGCAAGAAGACGTGATTGAGGCGCCCTTTAGGCCGGTAAATGGCCATTTAACTCTGAGCCAGCCGGTATCAGTTAAGCGCATCCCACCCGCCAGTGAGCCCTTGCGTGAGCGCTGGTGCCAGCGCCTAGTGTGCCTGAGCACTCTGCTAGCTAGCTAAACTTAAAACCACATCTGGCGCCTTGGCGCGCTAGAGACCCAACTAGTTAGGCCAGTTGTGACCCCCCAAGAAGCATCCGCTCCCAGCGGTCCCGCCTTAGAAAACCCTGCCACCTTGCTGGCCCGTGCCGTGGTGGCATCCCTAGTTGAAGCTGGGGTTAAACGGGTGGTGATCAGCCCCGGCTCGCGTAACGCTCCGCTGACCTACGCCCTGGCTGACGCCGCGCAGGCCGGCTACCTGCAGCTGCGCGTGGTGGTTGACGAGCGCAGCGCCGCCTTTGTGGCTTTAGGCGCCTCCCGCTCTGACTGGCTGCATGAAGGTCTAGCTCGCCCCGCCGTGGCGGTTATGACCTCCGGTAGCGCGGTAGCTAACGCGCACCCTGCCGTGGTGGAGGCCGACGCCGCCGGGGTGCCGCTAATAATTTTGAGTGCCGACCGCCCCCATGCCCTGGTTAACACTGGCGCCAGCCAAACCACGGTGCAAACCGGGATTTTTGGCGCCGCCACCCGCTACCAGGCGGACCTGGGCGACACTAACGCAAGCGACGCCGTCGCCAATCAAGTACGCCGAGCGGTAGCTGCAGCTTCAGGGCGCCTAAGCCTAGACCCCGGCCCGGTGCATCTAAACGTGCGACTAGCCCCGCCGCTGGCCCCCGCCGCCCCCTGGCAAGTGCCGCATTTGGAACCCAAAACCCACTGGCTGCGTGCGCGCAAGCCCCTAGAGGAGCAGCTAAATGGGGTTACAGTCAGCCAGGTAGGGTGCCGCTTAGGTTTAGATCCCGCCCGGCGTGGGGTGATTGTGGTGGGGGACAACGACGACGCCGAATTAGCCCACTTCGCTGCCTCCCTGGCCCACGCTTGGGGGTGGCCGCTACTGGCTGAACCCACCTCGCTAGTGCGCACCGACGCCAACGCAGTGGCTGCCTACAGTGCGCTTTTAGCTGGTGGCGACGGCTCAGTTGGTGGCGACGGCGCTCAGCTTTCTCAAGAGATCGAGCAGTTGCTGGTAGTCGGGCACCCCACCCTCACCCGCCCCATCGGCGCGCTACTGGCGCGGGAGGATATTTACCAGGTGGTGCTGACCAACCGGGCGCGCTGGAGTGACGTGAGCGGGCAAGCCGCCTACGTAACCACCCTAGAACAGGCTCTAAGCAGCCTAAATATCCCGGGTGGCGGCGCCGGTGCGGAGGCGGGCGCAGACGCCGATGCCGGTGGAGATGCCAGCGCGAGTGCAGGTGCGGGGGCGGGCGCCGGCGTCGGCAAAAACGCTCCGTCACCGCTGTGGCTACAACGCTGGTTGCAAGCTGGCCAACAACAACTAAACGCCACCAGCGTAACTAAAGCCGCGCAAATGGCTTTAACTACCTGGCAGGCCACCTCACAATACGAATCTCATAGCCAATCAACAGCAATTCACAGCGACGGCCTAGAAAGCAGCGTTACTTTAATGGCAGCTTCTTCGATGACCATCCGCTATCTAGATGCTGGATTACCTGCGGGTAAGCAACTGAAAAAGATGCCCGGCCCAGTAGTGGCTAATCGTGGATTAGCCGGTATTGACGGGACTATCTCCACTGCCGTGGGCCTAGCCTGGGCCAGTGGTCAACCAGTGCGGGTAATTATTGGGGATTTAGCGGCAGCACACGACTTAACCGGCCTGGTTAAGGCAGTTACAGAAAACGAGGTGGACCTGCAAGTAATCGTGTTAGACGATCATGGCGGCAAAATATTTAGCGGCCTTGAATATGGCGCCAGCGAGCTAAGTAATTATTTCCCACGCTTTTTCACTACCGCACAGCAAGTTGATTTCGCACAGGCAGCAGCCGCATTTGGCACCCATGTGAGCGTAATTGACGACGTCGATGGGCTGCAATCCCTATTGTCTAAGACAATTGAGGGCCGTAGCCTGGTGCATGTCAAACTTGTTTAAGGGTTGCTGCTAACTCCACCAAATGACCACGTCACTATGATTAGCGTCCATAAGGTAGCCATTGTTAGCTACCGCTAAGCAATTAGGAACTATTGATGAGCGATAACTACCAGCCCCGTAACCCCTACGCCCCCAACTATGGCGCTAGGCCGGCCGGAAACTATGGCGCCGCCCCCTACGGCCAGGCCCCCTATGCTCCCTCTAGCGCCCCCGCAGCTCCCTCCGCTCCTGCTAGCGGCTACCCCGGCGGCTACAACAATGGTGCCAACTACACCTCTAACAGCGACAACAAGAAAAGCTCCCCGGGTTGGGGTGGGGTGATGGCCCTATCGCTGACCACCGCCCTGGTGGCCTCAGGTATCACCGCCGGCGGCATGTACTATGCCGGCGCCACAGATGAAGCTCAGCCTTCCATCACCTCCACCTCCACCGTTTCAGCAAACAACCAGGGCAACACCAAGCTGGTAACCAGCCAGGGTCAAACCCCTGACTGGCAAAAGGTAGCCGAAAACGTCTCCAGCTCCGTGGTTTACATCCGGGCCAAGCACTCTGAAGGCGGCGCTAGCGGATCGGGTGTGGTGATCGACAAACAAGGCCACATCATCACCAACAACCACGTGGTAACCGGGGCCAGCGCACTATACGCCCAGCTTAAAGACGGGCGTATCTACGAGCTGGAACTAACCGGCACTGACCCCGCCAATGACCTGGCAGTAGTCAAAATCAAGAACGCCCCCTCAGACCTGACCGTAGCCCAAATCGGCTCCTCCAAGGACCTGAAGGTAGGCCAGGGCGTAATGGCTATCGGCGCCCCGCTGGGACTTTCCTCCACCGCCACCACCGGTATCATCTCAGCCCTAGACCGCCCGGTAGTCACTAAGGGCGAGTCCAGTGATGACTCCTCTAGCTCCTCAGCCAACCAACGCGTTTACACCAACGCCATCCAGGTTGACGCCGCCATTAACCCCGGTAACTCCGGTGGCCCGCTATTCGACTCACAGGGACGAGTTATCGGCATTAACTCCTCCATTGCCACCCTGAGCTCTTCCTCCTCTTCGGGCGGCGCACGTAGCGGAAACATCGGTATCGGCTTTGCCATCCCTATTGACCTGGCCAATAAGGTGGCCCAGCAGCTGATCAAGGATCGTAAAGCCACCCACGCCTACCTGGGTGTTTCGCTTGAAGACGGCGGCGCCACAGTTAATGGCGAAACCCGCGCCGGAGCTAAGATCACCAAGGTTGGCTCGGGCACCCCGGCCGCCAACGCGGGCCTGCGTGAAGGCGACGTGATCTTGGCTGTTGACGGTCACGCAGTAGGCGAATCAGCGGCCCTGATGGGTTACGTGCGCCAGTTCAGCGCCGGCGACCAGGTCAAGTTCACCGTTGCGCGCGGCTCAAACAAGATGGAAGTTACCGTCAAACTGGTTGAGCGCCCCGACGACAAGTAAGGGCCGCGCGCCCAGGCTTGGGTGGTAAACCAGGCGACGGGTTAAACCCAGGCTCGGGCCGCACGCCCAGGCTTGGGCACTAAACCCAGCCTCGGGCTACAAACCCAAAGCGGCGCGCATAGGCGCCATTTTGGCGTTAGTTTCCGCCAGCTCATCGGCGGCAACCGAGTCCGGCATAATGCCTGCGCCCGCAAAAATTCGCACCGAACCCACCGGCTGGTTACCCATCGGGTAGCCAGCCGGGCCGTCCTGGGTGCCAGCTAGCTGCGGCGTCGAAGCCAGAACCTGCCCACTACGCAACGCAATACACCACTGGCCCTCACCGCGCCAATCCACCCAGCCCACCGGCCCGGCATAGCGCTCGCGGTCCATGCCTTCAAGCTCGCCGATCAGCTGCGCGGCCGCCGCTGTTGGGGTGCCGCATACGGCCGCCGTCGGATGTAGTGCTTCTACCAGCGCTAACGCTCCCGTGTCGCCGGCTACCTGGCCGTAAATATCGGTGGCCAGGTGAATTACGTTAGGTAGGGTCAGCGCGAAAGGTTCACTGACGCGCAACTGCTCAGTGATGGGGGTAAGTGCCTTAACCGCCGAGGCCGCCGCCAACTGGTGCTCACGAGAGTTTTTAGGCGAGTGGCGTAGCCAATCAGCTAGCTGCTCTAGTTCGCTTTGGTCCATATTGGCTCGGCGCCGGGCCGTGCCCGCCAGGACCCGTGAAAACACTTCCCGTTCACGCAGCTGCAACAGCATCTCGGGGCTGGCCCCAATCATCCCGTCTACGCTAAAAGTCCAGGTGGTGGCAAAGCGCGTGGCCAGGTGCTCTAGTGCGGCGCCTAGCGTGAGCGAGCTATTCAGGTAGCTGTCGCGTGCCAGCACCACTTTGATGGCCCGATTTTGCTTCAGCGCCTGCGTGGCGAGCTCAACTGCCCTAGTCCACTGAGAGTCGCTAAGTGTGCTGCTTTGGCTGGTTTTGGTGGGTTCACTCGCTTGTCCGACGGCGGGCGCGTTTGTTTGGGCGACGACGTCCGGGCTGCTCGCGCTAGTGGCGGCGCTTGCATGGGCCTGTGCGCCGGCAGGGCTGGTTTTGGTGGCCGAAGCAGCCTGGCCCTGCGCACAGACAAAATCCAAAATATCTGTCAAGCCAGCGTTTTCAGCTGCGTTTTCAGCCACGGTGCGCACAAAACTTAGCTGAGGGGTATAGGGCTGGCCCCTAAAAACCTCGCCGCGCGGCGCCGTCGTGGCGGGGGAGAGCTCAAAGCGAGTCAGCCACCAACCCTGACGGTCGCGCCCCACCAAAACCTGGGGTACCACCAGCACCGAACTAGCCTGGGAAGTAGCGCTAAAAGTGATAGCTCCCAGCGCTAGTGGCCCACTGCCAGGGCGACGCACTTGGTCAACCCAACTGGCCTGACCCACCTCATGGCGCCAAGCCTGCCGCAGCTGCTCAATGCGCCTAGGCGGGTTATGGCAGGGAGTATCTGCGCTAGGGGAGGGGCCTGGCTGGGCAAAGTGGGTAGAGACGGCTGGCTCTGCGGACGCCGTCGAGACCGACTCTGTGGACGCCGTCGAGACTGGCTCTGCAGGCGGGGCGCTTAAAGTGAGCAGGCGCCCCAAACCCACCAAGCCGTAACCCTCATGCAGCCAGCAGCTGACCGACGTCGGCGCATACAAAAAATCAGTCAAGCCAACGCCGGGGCTAACCGACAGTGGGGTAGAGGTGCAAAACAGCTGACCGCTCATGCGCTGGGCTTAACCGCCTGATGCAGCGCCACAATGCCGCCAGAGAGGTTCTTATAAGCCACCTGACGCCAACCAGCCTCAAGTAGCAGCTGCGCCAACTCCTCCTGGTTAGGCCAAGACAAAATCGACTCAGCCAAATAGTCGTAAGACTCGACGTTAGAAGAAAACACACGGGCCGCTGGGGGCATTACATGACCCAAAAACCACTTGTAGCTCTCACGCACCACCGGGGTAGTGGGAGTGGAAAACTCCGCAATTACAATTCGCCCCCCGGGCTTAGTAACCCTATACATTTGGCGTAAAGCCGCCAAAGTGTCGTTCACATTGCGCAGGCCGTAAGAGATAGTGACCACGTCAAAAGCGTCGTCGGCAAAAGGCAAAGCGGTGGCATCCCCGGCCACAAACTGCAGCTCCGGGTAGCGGCGCTTGCCTTCCTGCATCATGCCAATGGAGAAGTCGCAGGCCACTACCTGGGCGCCAGCAAGGGCGTAGTCGTTAGTGGAGGTGCCCGTGCCCGCAGCCAGGTCCAAAACCTTCATGCCGGGGCCGGCGCCCACAGCTGCACGGGTAACTGCTCGCCAGGCGCGCACTTGGAAACCGCTCATGACGTCATTGGTTAAATCGTAGCGGCGGGCGACAGTGTCGAACATGCCCGCTACTTCGCGCGGGTCCTTATTTAGGCTGGCTCGTGACATGGTCTAATCATCTCAGGTTTTAGAGTTTATGAGCGCAGATTTAAGCAAGCTAAACCGCGCGTAATAAAGCATTTTACTTAGGTGTGACAATCCGTCGTAAAAACGAACTTTTGGCGTAATATTGGGAAAAGCTAGAGGTTAAACGCGTCGTGTGCGCAACCCCTGGCACCTAGCTACTACAGTTTAAAGGTCAATCTCTGTGCGTAAAAGGATGGTGTTCTCGCCGTGAATCCCTATGTCTCCTTACTGGTGATGGGGGCAGTTGCGCTACTTATCGCCATTGGTGGTCTGGCAATGTCTGCCATTATCAGCCCCAACCGGCGCAACTCCACCAAGGTGCGTAACTATGAGTGCGGTGTGGATCCAACTCCTGCCAACAACGCTCACGGGCGCTTCCCAGTCAAGTTCTACCTGGTAGGTATGACCTTCATTATTTTCGACATTGAGGTCGTGTTCCTCTACCCCTGGGCCAGCTCTTTCGCAAAGCTAGGCCTGTTTGGGCTGGTAGCAGCGCTTATTTTCATCGCCCTAATCACCGTTCCTTACGTCCTTGAATGGCGTCGTGGCGGCCTGGATTGGGACTGATAAGGGGATAAAGCATGAGCCAAGAAAACCAAGCCGGTAACCCCGGATTCCTGCTAACCAGCGTTGAGACCGTGGCCGGCCTAGCTCAGTCACGGTCGCTATGGCCTGTCACCATGGGTCTGGCCTGCTGCGCTATCGAAATGATGGCCACCGCCGGCCCGCGCTTCGACCTGGCCCGCTTCGGTTGGGAGGTGTTCCGTGCCTCGCCGCGTCACGCCGACGTAATGATCGTGTCCGGGCGTGTAAGCCACAAGATGGCCCCCATCGTGCGTAACGTCTACGACTCGATGCCTGAGCCCAAGTGGGTTATCTCCATGGGTGCCTGCGCCTCCACCGGCGGTATGTTCAACAACTACGCCGTAGTGCAGGGCGCCGACCACATTGTGCCGGTAGACATCTACCTGCCCGGCTGCCCCCCGCGCCCCGAAATGCTGATCAACGCCATGCTGGAGCTGACCAAGCAGATCACTAAGCGCCCGCTGCTGGGCCACCGCAAGGAGATCGCTCGCGCCGTCGAGGCTGCCGCCCTGGCCGCCACCCCCACCCACGCACAGAAAGGCCTGCTGGCATGAGTGAAGAGCTAAGTCAGGCAACCGAGGCAGTGGCTGAGGTCGACGGCGTCGCCGTACGTCCGCAGCTAGCCCTGGAAGTTATCGGCAGTGAACACGGCCTATTTGGGGCCAAAGACGCCGGTGACACCACCGGTTTTGACGGCCTCAGCCAGGTAATCACCCTAGCCCCCGCAGCGGTGCGCCCCTACGGTGGCTGGTTCGACGCCGTCGTCGACGACCTAATTGAAGACCTACGTAAGGGCGGGCTGGAACCCTCCCAGGTAATCGAGAAGGTAGTTGTAGAAAACGGCGAGCTAACCATTTTCGTGGTACGCGAGCACCTGGTGGCCGTAATGCAGTACCTGCGTGACGACCCCGACCTGCGCTTTGAGCTGTGCATTGGAGTTTCGGGCGTTAACTACCCCGGCGACAAAGACCGCGAACTGCACGCCTGCTACCAGCTGATGAGCCTGACCCACGGCAGCCGTCAGCTGCGCATTGAGGTAGCTGTTCCCGACGCCGACCCGCACGTGCCTTCAGTAGTTAGCGTTTACCCCGGTAACGACTGGCACGAGCGTGAAACCTGGGACCTGATGGGCATCGTTTTTGACGCTCACCCCGGCCTCACCCGCACGGCCATGCCCGATGACTGGGTAGGCCACCCCCAACGCAAGGATTACCCGCTAGGTGGTATCCCGGTCGAATACAAGGGCGCATCCACGCCCCCCGCTGACACTCGGAGGTCTTACCGCTGATGAGCATTCACGCAACCGGTGCAGCACTAGACTCTCTGGCCGCTGACGCTCCCCAGTTCCAAACCAACGGTGGCGACTGGGATGAAGTACTAGCCCAGATTGCTGCCCGCGATGAAGAAGAACGCTTGCGCGATGACCGCATCGTGCTGAACATGGGTCCCGTCCACCCCTCCACCCACGGCGTGCTGCGCCTGGTGCTAGAGGTGGAAGGTGAACATGTCACCGATGTGCGCGTAGGCACCGGATACCTACACACGGGTATCGAAAAGAACATGGAGTTCCGCACCTTCACCCAAGGCGCCACCTTCGTAACCCGTATGGATTACGTGGCCCCCTTCTTCCAGGAAGTGGCTTGGGCTCTGGCGGTGGAAAAGGCCCTGGGTATCACCGACCAGGTGCCCGAGAAGGCCTCGGTAGTGCGCGTGCTGCTCATGGAGCTAAACCGCATCGCCTCCCACTTGATCGCGGTGGGAACCGGTGGTAATGAGCTGGGTGGTACCACCTTGCTGACCATCGCCTTCCGTGGGCGTGAAAACATTTTGCGCGCCTACGAAATGATTACCGGCCTGCGCATGAACCACGCCTTTGTGCGTCCCGGCGGCCTGGCGCAGGACATTCCTGCAGGCGCGGTAGAGTTCATCCGCTCCACCCTGCCCAACATCAAGCGTGACCTGGGCGAGCTGGAAAAGCTGTGCATGGGTAACCCGATTCTGCGCGGCCGTATGATCGGCGTCGGTGAGATCGACTTGGCCGGAGCTATGGCCCTGAGCCTGACCGGCCCCTGCCTGCGCGCCACCGGCTACCCGATGGACCTGCGTAAGAGCGCCCCCTACTGCGGGTATGAAACCTACGACTTTGACGTGCCGGTTTACGACCGCTCCGACTGCTTCAACCGTATGCGCGTGCGTATGGATGAATGCTTCCAGTCCCTCAAGATTGTCTCCCAGTGCCTTGAGCGCCTAGAGCAGCTAGAGGGCGAGCCCACCATGGTGGATGACCCAGCTATTGCTTGGCCGGCCCGCATGAGCCTAGCTGCTGATGGCCAGGGCCAGTCCCTAGAGCACGTGCGTGAAATCATGGGTACCTCCATGGAGTCCCTGATCCACCACTTCAAGCTGGTCACCCAGGGTTTCCACGTGCCCGCAGGGCAGGTTTACCAGACGGTTGAGCACGCTAAGGGTCTGCTGGGTGTGCACCTAGTTTCCGACGGCGGCACTCGCCCCTACCGCGTGCACTTCAGGGATCCTTCCTTCTCTAACCTGCAGTCCATGGCCATTATGGGAGAGGGCGGCATGCTTGCCGACATCGTTCCGACTCTGGCTTCCATCGACCCCGTACTAGGAGGTGTGGACCGCTGATGAGTTATGACGAAGCAACTTTGACGCGTCTACGTGAAGAAAGCGCCCAGATCATGGGGCGTTACCCCAGCGGGCATGAGCGTAGCGCGCTGATCCCGATGCTGCACCTAATTCAGAGCTATGACGGTTACGTCTCGCCTGACGGCATCCGTTTTTGCGCTGAAACCCTGAACCTAACCACCTCTGAGGTTAGCGCTGTAGCCACTTTCTACAGCCAGTTCCGCCGTCACCCCGGCGGCCAGTACCACGTGGGTGTATGCACCAACGCACTGTGTGCGGTTATGGGTGGAGACGCGGTTTGGGACGCGGTTAGCGAGCACCTGGGCATCGGTAACGACGGCGTCACTGAAGACGGCAGCATTTCGCTAGAACGCATCGAATGCAATGCGGCCTGCGACTATGCGCCGGTAGTGATGGTCAACTGGGAGTTTTTCGACAACCAGACCCCCGCCAAGGCCATTGATCTGGTGGACAAGCTGCGTCAAGGCAAGCCGGTAGGCCCCACCCGTGGCCCCAAGCAGGTGCCCACTTTCAAGCAAAACGAGCACCTACTAGCTGGTTTTGAAGACGGCCTGGTAGATGAGGGCATCAGCGCTGGCGCCCCCAGCCTGCTAGGACAGACAATCGCCCAGGAAAAGGGCTGGAGCGCACCGAAGGAGGAAACCAAGTGAGTGACACTGCAGTGGCACAGCCCGCTTACAGTGCGCCAGGGACGCTAACGCCCATCTTGACCTCCATGTGGGGTGTGGACCGCTCTTGGACCCTGGACGTTTACCGTCGTCACGGCGGCTATGAGGGCCTAGCTAAGGCCAAGAAAATGCAGGCCAGCGAAATCGTTGAGCTGGTTAAGGCTTCCGGCCTGCGCGGCCGTGGTGGTGCAGGCTTCCCCACCGGTCTGAAGTGGTCATTCCTGCCCGCCCCTGACGGCAAACCGCGTTACCTGGTAGTTAACGCTGACGAGTCTGAGCCGGGCACCTGCAAGGACATCCCCACCATTATGGGTAACCCGCACGCCCTGATTGAGGGTGTGGCCATCACTTCGCGCGCTATCGGTTGCGACCACGCTTTCGTATACCTGCGCGGTGAGGTTAGCCAGGTTTACCGCCGCCTGCTGGCTGCGGCCCGTGAGGCTATGGAATCTGGCCTGCTAGACACCGGTTTCGGCCTGGATGGCAAGCAGCCGCTAACCATTACTGCCCACGCCGGCGCCGGCGCCTACATCTGTGGTGAAGAAACCGCGCTGCTGGACTCGCTAGAAGGCCGCCGTGGTCACCCGCGTCTCAAGCCGCCTTTCCCGGCTGTGGCCGGTCTGTACGCCCGTCCCACCGTTATCAACAACGTTGAGACCATCTCCCAGGTGCCTGGGATTTTGCGTGAAAGCGCCGCCTGGTACTCCGCCATGGGTACTGAAAAGTCCAAGGGTCACGGTATTTTCTCCGTCTCTGGGCACGTGCGTAACCCCGGCCAGTTTGAGGCTCCTTTCGGCATCACCATGCGCGAGCTGATCGACATGTGCGGCGGTATCCGCGACGGTCACCAGCTTAAGTTCTGGGTGCCCGGTGGTTCCTCCACCCCCATCTTCACTGAAGATGAACTCGATGTTCCCCTGGACTACGAGTCTGTAGGCGCCGCCGGCTCCATGCTGGGTACCCGCGCGCTACAGGTATTTGACGAGACTGTTTCAGTAGTGCGCGTAGTGACTCGCTGGACCGAGTTCTACCAGCACGAATCTTGCGGTAAGTGCACTCCTTGCCGTGAAGGTACCTACTGGATGCGCCAAATCATGCTGCGCCTAGAGGCAGGTAAGGGCCTGCCGGGTGACGTGGAAAAGCTGGAGTCGATTGCCTCCAACATCGCTGGGCGCTCCTTCTGTGCGCTAGGTGACGCTGCCGCCACCCCGGTGCTAAGCGGCATCAAGCGTTTCCGCTCCGAGTTCGAGGCTGGTTACACCACCCCGGCTTGCGAGCTCTTCCCCTACGCAGCCAGTGCAATCACGGAAAGCGGACGGTGACTTCTATGACCGACCTGGTAAATATCAAGATCGACGGCGCCTCGGTAGCCGTGCCTAAGGGTACGTTGCTCATCCGCGCCGCCGAACAGGTGGGCGTGCGCATCCCGCGTTTTTGCGACCACCCGCTGCTAAAGCCCTCAGCTAACTGCCGCCAGTGCCTGGTGGAAGTAGCTATGCCCGGGCGTGACGGCGTCGTACGTAAGATGCCCAAGCCCCAGCCCTCCTGCGCCATGACCGCCATGGAAGGCATGGAGATCGAAACCCAGGCAACCAGCGAGGTAGCTGCCAAGGCCCAGAACGGGACCATGGAGTTCCTGCTGATCAACCACCCGCTAGACTGCCCGGTCTGCGACAAGGGTGGCGAATGCCCGCTACAGAACCAAGCGCTTAAGCTCATGGAACAGGGCGGCCAGTCCGTCACCCGCTTCACCGACGTCAAGCGCACCTTCCCCAAGCCGCTGCGTCTAACCAGCCAAATCCTGCTAGACCGTGACCGCTGCATCCTGTGCCAGCGTTGCGTGCGTTTCGCAGACCAGATCGCTGGCGACCGCTTCATTGCCCTGCAAGGACGCGGTGGCGGTCACCCCGCCGGCGAGCACTCGGGGATGTACGGCGAGCAGATTGGCCGCTTTGACGCCACCGCCCTGGACTTCCACGAGCCCGGCGACTATGCGGGCACGCAGGACATTCGCGGCGAGCACCACCTGATTCCCGACCCCACCCTGGCCGGCCCCGGTGGTCAAAGCGGCGTGCAAGACGGTCTAACCGCCGGCGCTGAGGTAGGCAACCAGGACGTAAGCGGACGTCCCTTCGCCTCCTACTTCTCTGGCAACATCATCCAGATCTGCCCCGTAGGTGCCCTCACCAGCGCCAAGTACCGTTTCCGGGCCCGCCCCATGGACCTGGTTTCCACCGACTCGGTAACCGAGCACGACGCCTCCGGCTCCGCCATCCGCGTGGACATGCGTCGCGGTGTGGTGCTGCGCCGCATGGCCGGCAACGACCCCGAGGTCAACGAAGAGTGGATCACTGACAAGGACCGCTTCGCCTTCCCGTGGGCCAGCGCTCCGGACCGCCTGACCACCCCGCTGGTACGTGAAGCTGACGGCACCCTGGTTCCCACCAGCTGGCCCGATGCTCTCGACGTCGCCGCCCAGGGCCTAGCTAAGGCCATCGCCGCTGGTGGCGTGGGTTTCCTACCTGGTGCCCGACTTACCCTAGAGGACGCTTGGGCCTGGTCTCGCTTTGCCCGCACCGTGGCCCACACCAACGACATCGACCAGCGAGTACGTCCCGCCGGCGCTGAGGATGAAGCTTTCATCGCCGCTAACGTGGCTGGTCGTGGCCTTGGCCGCGTCACCTACACCAGCCTGGAAAGCGCCGGCACGGTGCTGCTGGTGGCGCTAGAGCCTGAGGATGAGTGTGGTTCGCTGTTCCTGCGCCTACACAAGGCCGTAAACAACCGTGGCCTCAAGGTGCACACCGTGGCCCCGATTAAGAGCGCCGGTTCGGTAAAGCTACGCGCCAACATCATCAGCGCCACCCCCGGTAGCGAGGTTGCCGCTGTTAAGGCCCTGCCCGCCGAGCTAACCGAGGCCCTTAGCGCTGAGGGCGCCACCATCCTGGTGGGTGAACGCGCCGCCGAGGTGCCCGGCCTGCTCAGCGCCGTCGACGCTTTGGCTAAGAGCACCGGTGCCCGCCTGGCTTGGGTGCCGCGCCGTGCCGGTGAACGCGGTGGTATCGAGGCTGGTACCCTGCCGGGCCTGCTGCCTGGTGGTCGCCTAGTTTCCGACGAGGCCGCCCGTGCCCAGGTTGAGCAGCTATGGGGCGCCCTGCCCGCTGCTGCCGGCCGTGACACTGAGGCCATCCTTAACTCTGTGCTCAGCGCCGAGGGTCTGGACGCCTTGGTAGTTGGTGGTGTTGACCTGCGCGACTTTAGCGACCCGGGACTGGCCCGCACTGCCATGAGCGAAGCTGGCTTCCTGGTACAGCTAGAGGTGCGCCGCTCAGAAATCAGCGAGCACGCCGACGTGGTCTTCCCCGTGGCCCCGCCCGTGGAAAAGAACGGCACCTTCGTTAACTGGGAAGGCCGCGTACGTCCCTTCGGTCAGGCCCACGTTTCACGCGCCCGCACCGACCGTCAGGTACTGGCCATGCTGGCTGCAGAAATGGGATCTGACCTGCACGTAAATGACCTAGCTGAGCTACACCGTGAGCTAGCCGGCCTGGGCATTAGCGCAACGCACCCTGACATGCAGCCCACCAGCGCCGTCGCCACTAGCAAACTGGCCCCCGGGCAGGCCTACCTGGCTACCCACAAGCCCATGCTTGACGGCGGGCGCCTACAGGACTTCGAAGAGCACCTGGCCGCCACTGCGCGCCGCCCGGTGGTCTACGTGGCCCGCGAACTGGCCAAGGCTAATGGCATCCACTCCGGCAGCCAGCTGCAAGTCAGCACGCAAACCGGCTCGATCACTTTGCCGGCGGTAATTGCGCCGCTAGCACCCAACACTGTTTGGCTTCCCGAATGCTCGGCCGGTTCCACCGTGCGTCAGAGCCTAGGCGGCGGCCAAGGTCTTATCGTTAATCTCTCGGAGGTGAAGTAAATGCACGCCGTCGTTATGACGCTGCCAACCGCAGCCGGGGTAACTGCGGACTTTTCTGACACCCCCTGGTGGATTACGCTGATCAAAGCCGTATTCCTAGCGGTATTTTTGATCCTGTCCGTGATTATGGCGCTGTGGGTTGAGCGTCGTGGTCTGGGCCGTATGCAGACCCGTCTAGGGCCTAACGTTAACGGTCCGCTAGGTCTGCTCCAGGCTGTTGCCGACGCAGGCAAGCTGATCATGAAGGAAGACTTCTGGCTCAAGGGCGCCGAAAAGTTCATCTACCTGCTGGCCCCCACCATTGCTGCCTTCTGTGCCTTCATGGTTTACGCGGTGATCCCCTTTGGGCCTTCAGTGAGCTTCTTTGGTCACCACACCCCGCTGCAGCTAACTGACTTCCCGGTTTCGGTGCTCTACATCCTGGCTATCACCGCCTTTGGTGTGTACGGCATTGTGCTAGGTGGTTGGTCTGCCCACTCCACCTACCCGCTGTTTGGTGCAGTGCGTAGCGCCGCCCAGGTGATCAGCTACGAGCTGGCCATGGGTCTGTCCATTGTGACCGTGTTCCTGGTTTCGGGCTCCATGTCCACCTCCGGGATTGTGGCCGCACAGACCAACCTGTGGTGGTGTGTGGGCTTGCTGCCCAGCTTCCTGATCTACGTCATCTCCATGATTGGTGAAGTTAACCGTCTGCCCTTCGACCTTCCTGAAGCTGAAGGTGAGCTGGTGGCTGGACACATGGTGGAGTACTCCTCCATGAAGTTCGCCTGGTTCTTCCTGGCCGAATACATCAACATGTTCAACGTTTCCGCCGTGTGCACCACCTTGTTCCTAGGTGGCTGGAGCGCCGGCCCGCTAACCATGATTTGGGAAGGCGCCGACTCTGGCTGGTGGCCGGTGCTGTGGTTCGTAACCAAGGTGTGGGCCTGCATGTTCTTCATGATTTGGACCCGTGGTACTTTGGTGCGTTTCCGCTACGACCAGTTCATGCGTTTTGGTTGGAAGTTCCTGATTCCGGTGGCTCTAGCCTGGTTTGTGCTGGTAGCTATTGTGCAGGGCCTGCGCGCCTTCACCGACATGGACGCACAGCAGCTGCTGCTGGGTCTAAGTGTGATCTGCGTGGTGACCATGGTGGTGCTGTTCTTCTGGCCTGAATCTAAGTCCGACAAGGAAGAGCCTGAAAGCGACAAGTTTGACGCTTTCGCCGGTGGTTACCCGGTCCCGCCGCTGCCCGGGCAGGAACTGCCTGTCTCTACCCGCCACGCGGTGCCCGCAAAGTCCGCCAAGGAGGTTGAAAAGTGAGTAAAAAAGAAATTGATGCCTCCAACCACGACCAGTGGCTGCGTGACGAGCCCTCGGCGCTAGCTAAGCTGCTCTCGCCCCTGGCCGGCTATGGGGTAACTATTTCCTCCATGTTCCGTCCGGTGGAAACTGAGCGTTACCCCTTTGAAAAGCCTCGGGTTATGCCTCGCTTCCACGGCCGCCACCAGCTCAACCGTTACGACGACGGGCTGGAAAAGTGCATTGGTTGTGAACTGTGTGCTTGGGCTTGCCCGGCTGACGCTATCTACGTTGAGGCCGCCCCCAACACCCCCGAAGCCCAGTACTCTCCCGGTGAGCGTTACGGGCGCGTCTACCAGATCAACTACTTGCGCTGCATTTTGTGCGGTTACTGCATTGAGGCCTGTCCTACCCGCGCGCTGACCATGACTCACGAAATCGATGAGCTGGTAGGCGACGGTCGTGAAGGCCTGATCTATGAAAAGCAAAACCTGCTAGCTCCCTTGCCTGAAGGCGCCCTAGCTGCCCCGCACCCGATGGCGCAGGGCTGCGAAGACGGTGATTACTACCGTGGCGAGGTTAGCGGCCCCACCCAGAACCAGGTGGATTGGGTACGTGCCAACCGTCCCGATGACCCCAGCCTGGCCACCGCGAAAGTCGTAAACCAGAAGGAGGCTGTGCGCTAATGGCAACTTCACTAGCCACCGCCCTTTTGCCCGCCCCACAGCTGGGCTTGGGCGAAAGCATCCTGTTTGGGGTAGTCGCCGTTATTGCAGTGGTGTGCGCCCTGGGCGTGCTCACCGCTAAGCGTGCGGTCTACGCGGCCGTAAACATGATCATGATCATGATCTGTTTGGCCACCCTTTACATTGCTAACTCTGCCCCCTTCCTGGGAGCGGTGCAGATCGTGGTCTACACCGGTGCGGTCATGATGCTTGTGCTATTCGTGATCATGCTGGTGGGTGTGGCCGCAGACGAGTCCATTGCCGACACTGTCAGTGGACACAAGCTCCTCTCCAGCCTGATGGGCTTGGGCTTGGTAGTCACCCTGGTGACGGCGCTAATGCGTTCGCAGCTGGTGGGGCCGGCCAAGTTCTCAGCTGAAATTGCTGACGACTCCATTGGTTCTCTAGCCAAGGTGCTGTTCAACGACTACTCCACAGTTATGGAGCTAACCGGTCTGCTGCTAATCACCGCAGCCCTAGGCGCGCTGACCCTAACCCACCGTGAAAGCGCCAACAAGCGTCGCGGTCAGGCACAGGTTGCTAAAGACAAGCTTGAGGCCTACGCCAAGCACGGCCAGCACCCGGGTCAAAAGCCCTTCTCCGGTGTCTACGCCACCACCAACAGCGCCGCCGCCCCGGCGCTGGACGCTTCCGGCAAGCTGCTTGACGAGTCGGTTTCGCGTGTACTGCGCATTCGTGGCCAGATGCTAAACACTGGCGCTCTGGTGCCTAAGGCCAGCGCACCCTTCCCGGTGGAAACCGAGGCCCAGGTTGAAAACGCAGTGCACGGTCACTCCGGCATGGACGCCATGAACGGTGCTCCGGCCCCGCAGGTGAGCCAGCCTCTGGCCGCTGAAGCCGAAACTAGCGCTGACGCTGCTAAGGAGGAAAAGTGAGCCTAAGCGTTTACGTAGTCCTGGCCGTGGTGCTCTTCAGCATTGGTGCACTCACCGTGCTGCTGCGCCGCGACGTGATTATTGAGCTGATGGGGGTGGAGCTGATGCTTAACTCAGCTAACCTCGCCCTGGTTACCTTCTCACGTCTGCACGGCAACCTTGATGGCCAGGTTTTCGCCTTCTTCGTGATGGTGGTTGCCGCAGCTGAAGTTGTGGTGGGGCTATCGATTATTGTGTCCATCTTTAAGACCCGCAGGAGCGCATCTGTTGATGACGTTGACCTGCTCAAGCACTGAGAGGAAAACCGGTGAACTTTACTCCTCTCGCAGTACAAGCCTCTAGCCAGGGTGCACTAGCGGTGCCCGCTACTGGTTTGCTCGCTTACGCCTGGCTGCTAGTTGCCGTCCCGGCCGCTAGCGCCGCCCTGTTGCTGCTGCTGGGACGCCGCAGCGACAAGTGGGGCCACTGGCTGGCTCTGGCCGCAGCTGGTTTTGACGCCTGCTTTGGGCTAACCCTGATCTGGAAGCTACTAAGCCTTCCGGCTTCCCAGCGCGTAACCGACCAGCACCTGTGGCGTTGGTTCAGCGCCGGCAAGTGGGAGCTAGACCTGGGTATCCGGGTTGACCCGCTGTCGCTGACCTTCGTTGGGCTAGTTACCTTCGTGGGTTTCTTGATCCACGTTTACTCCGTGGCCTACATGTCCCACGACCGCGACCGTCGTCGTTTCTTCGCCTACCTGAACCTGTTCGTGGCAGCCATGCTCACCCTGGTTCTGGGTAACAGCTACCTGGCCCTGTTTGTGGGTTGGGAAGGCGTGGGCCTGGCTTCCTACCTGCTAATTGGTTTCTGGAACACTGCCGACGCCGACGCTCCCGACGCCGTAAAGGCCACCAGCGCCAAGAACGCCGTCGCCGCAAAGAAGGCCTTCGTAATGAACCGTGTCGGTGACATGGGTCTGCTGGCCGCCATGATGGCCATGATGAGCGTGGTGGGTTCGGTTGACTTCGACGCCGTCCTGCCCGCCGCCACTACGGGTGCCGTATCCACCGGCTGGCTGACCGTTATCGGCCTGTTCCTGCTGGTGGCAGCCTGTGGTAAGTCTGCACAGTTCCCCTTGCAGGCCTGGCTGGGTGACGCCATGGCTGGCCCCACCCCGGTGTCGGCCCTGATCCACGCGGCCACCATGGTTACCGCCGGTGTGTACCTAATGGTGCGCTCGGGCGCTATCTACCAGGGTGCCCCTGACGCCCAGCTGGCCGTGGCCATCATTGGTGCCATCACGCTGCTGTTTGGTGCCATTGTGGGTTGCGCCAAGGACGACATGAAGAAGGTACTGGCCGCCTCCACCATGAGCCAGATTGGTTACATGATGCTGGGTGCGGGTCTAGGCCCCATCGGCTACGCCTTCGCTATCTTCCACCTGCTCACCCACGGCTTCTTCAAGGCCCAGCTGTTCCTGGGTGCCGGTAGCGTCATGCACGCCATGAGCGACCAGGTCAACATGCGTCGCTTTGGTAACCTGCGCACCGCCATGAAGATCACCTGGATCACCATGGGTATCGGCTGGATCGCCATCCTTGGTTTGCCGCCTTTCTCCGGCTTCTTCTCCAAGGACAAGATCATTGAGGCCGCTTTTGTGGGTGAAGGTGTGCGCCCGTGGATCCTGGGTTCCATTGCCCTGATTGGCGCCGGAATTACCGCTTTCTACATGTCGCGTCTGTTCTTCATGATTTTCCACGGCAAGGCCCGCTGGACTACTGAAGCTGACTTGGAAGGCCCGGTCCACCCGCACGAGTCCAGCCCCTGGATGACCGTCCCCATGATCATCTTGTCGGTGTTCTCGGTGGGTCTAGGTGGCGCGCTCAGCTACGGTGACGCCTTCACTAACTGGCTCACCCCGGTAGTTGGCCACCACGAGCACGGCGAGCCGGTTTTGGCTATTCCGGTGATCATGGCTGCCACCTTGATCCTGGTAGTGGCCGGTGTGGCCCTGGCTTGGGTGATGTATGTGCGTCGCCCGGTAGCCACTGTGGTTCAGCCTTCCAACGTTCTGGTTGAAGCTGCACGTAATGACCTATACCAAGACAACCTCAATGAGGCTGTGGCCATGCGCCCGGGTAAGGCCCTGGCTGATGGTGCTGACCGCTCTGACCGTTACGTCATCGACGGCGTCATTGCCGCCCTGGTGGCCACGGTTAAGGGTTCTGGTAAGGCCGTTACTGCTGCTCAAAACGGTTACGCGCGTTCCTACGCCGCTTACATGCTGGTGGGGGTTGTCGCCTTGTTGATCGCCCTCGTCGCCGCCCAAATTTGACGGGAAGATGTAAATGTACACGTCAGTAATTAACGCTTCATTCCCGGTGCTTTCCATCGCGGCGGCAGTGCCCATGCTGGGTGCGCTCCTACTGTGGTTAGTGCCTGCAACCCGCCGCCAGGCTAAGCTCCTGGGCATGGTGTTCTCGCTGGTAACCCTAGGTTTAGCTGGTCACATGCTGGCCAACTATGACTACTCGGCTACCGACAAGCTACAGTTCGCCCAGTCCGGCAGCTGGATCCCCATGTTCGGGGTGAGCTGGTCGCTGGCGCTAAGCCCGATCTCGCTGGCCATGGTGGTGCTAGCCCTGGCCCTAGTGCCGCTGGTGCTTATCGCCGCTCGCTCTGATGTGAGCGAAGCTCAGCTGGGCGGTTTCACCGGACACGTACTGGCTCTGGAATCGTTCATTGTGGTGATTTTCAGCGCCCAGGACCTATTCGTCTTCTACCTGGCTTTCGAAGCCATGCTGATCCCGGTCTACTTCCTGATCGGTAACTACGGCGGCCCCCAGCGTCGTCGTGCAGCTATGAAGTTCCTGCTTTACTCGCTGGCCGGGGGACTGGTCATGCTGGTGGCGGTAGCTATCGTGGGTGTGCACGCCTACGGCAACCCTGAGGGCTTCACCTTCACCCAGATGGCTGCCACCTACAAGGAGCTAGGCCAGAGCGAACGCACCATCATGTTCATCTGCCTGCTGGTGCCGTTCATCATCAAGGCTCCCATGGTGCCGCTGCACACTTGGCTGCCTGACACTGCCGAGCAGGCCACCCCGGGCACATCCGTGCTGCTGATCGGTGTGCTGGACAAGATCGGTACCTACGGCATGATCGTGATGTGTGTGCCGCTGCTGACCAGCGACATGCACTGGGTCTCGCTGACCATGATGAGCCTGGCGATTGTGGCCATTATTTACGGTGGTTTGGCCGCCATTGTGCAAGACCACCTGTACCGCCTGATTTCCTACACCTCGGTAAGCCACTTCGGTTTCATGGTGCTGGGTATCTTCGGTGGCTCGATTGCTGGTGCCAGTGGCGCCATGGTTTACATGGTGGCTCACGGCCTGTCGATCGCGGGCCTGTACCTGATCTCTGGTTTCCTGGTGCGTCGCACCGGCACCGCACGCCTGTCCGAGATGGGCGGTATTGCCCGCGTCAGCCCGGTTATCGCCGGTACCTTCCTGTTTAGCGCCCTGGCTTCAATTGCACTGCCGGGCCTGAGCGGGTTTGTGCCTGAGTGGCTGGTGCTCACCGGTACCTTCTCAGTCTCGACGGCGGCCGGCCTGTTCGCCCTGCTGGGTGTGGTTATTGCGGCTCTGTACGCGCTATGGCCCTACCAGAAGGTGTTCACCGGTGCGCCCAAGGAAAAGTACGTGGGTATCGGTGACCTGAACAAGAGTGAAAAGCTGCTGATCACCCCGCTGCTGATCGCCATGCTGGCGCTGGGTCTATTCACTGCGCCGCTAACTAACTTGCTAGCCAAACAAGCCGAGCTGATCAGTGCCTACACCGGCCAGCCCGAGCAGGTTTCGGTAGTCCTGTCCCAGGGAGGGGAAGCCAAGTGAACGAAACTGCTGCTACCGCAGCCCAATTTAACTGGGCTGCCTTGGCCCCCGCACTAGCGGTGGCGTTAACCGCAGTCCTCGGGGTGCTGGTTGAAGCCCTAGTGCCGCGCGCTTGGCGCCCCACCACTCAGCGAGTACTGGCTGTGGCCGGTGTCGCGGTGGCGATTGTGCTGGCCACGGTGCGTTGGCTAGACACCCTCACCCCCACCAAAGAGGTGGTTAACCAGGTAAACGTGGGCCAGCTTGACTTAAGCTCAGTGGCTTACGGGTCTATCGCCCCGGGCCTGGTGGAGGACCGCTTCTCGCAGGCAGCCTCCCTGATCTTGCTGGTGATCGGCCTGCTCAGCGTGTTCTTGCTGGCCGACCGCACTAGTGCCCGCGACGGCGCCATTGCCGCCCAGGCCGCTGACCGTCCCGGCAGCGCTGAGGAAGCCCAGTCCCTGCACTTGGGTTGGCAGACCACTGAGGTTTACCCGCTGACTCTGCTGAGCCTAAGCGGCATGATGCTGTTTGCTAACGTAAACAACCTGGCGGCACTGTTTGTGGTGCTGGAGATTATCTCCCTGCCCCTGTACGTACTTAGCGCCACCGCCCGCCATCGTCGCCTGCTCAGCCAGGAAGCGGCCCTGAAGTACTTCATCTTGGGTGCCTTTGCCTCCGGTTTCCTACTGTTTGGTTCCGCGCTGATTTACGGTGTTTACGGCGTGCTGGACTACAGCCTGCTAGCTAAGGGCATGACTCGCTGGGCCCAGGTGGGCGCACCTGGCCTGTTGGTGCCGGTGGGCGTGATCTTGATTGTGGTTGGTTTGCTGTTCAAGATTGCAGCAGTGCCCTTCCACTCTTGGAGCCCGGACGTATACCAGGGTGCCCCCACCCCGGTTACCGCCTTCATGGCTAGCGGGGTTAAGGCTGCCGCCTTCTTCGCCCTGTGCCGTTTCGCCTTCACTGCTGGGCTGTACCCGCTGTTCTCTAAGGCGGCCACCAGCCAGGTGCTGTACTGGTCGCTGTGGGTGATTGCGATTGCCACCATGCTGGTAGGTACCGTCGGCGGTGTGCTGCAAAAAGACATCAAGCGCATGTTGGCCTACTCGGCTATCTCGCACGCTGGCTTCATGCTGATCGCCATTATTGGGGCCCAGGCGGTTTCACTGACCGCGATCGCCCTGTACTCGCTGGTTTACGGCCTGGCTACCATCGCCGCCTTCGGTGTGGTCAGCCTGGTGCGCCGTAGCCACAACGGCATCAGCGCTGAAGCTAACGAAATTGCTAGCTACGCCGGTTTGGGTAAGACCAACCCGATGCTAGCTGCTGCTATGGCCCTGGCGCTGCTGTCCTTCGCCGGTATCCCGCTAACCGCCGGTTTTGTGGGTAAGTTCCAGCTGTTTGTCACCGCCGCTTCGGGTAACACCCTGTGGCTGGTTGTGGCCGCAGTGGTGTGCTCGGCGATCACCGCCTTCTACTATGTGCGAGTTATCTCCAACATGTTCTTCCACAAGCCAGCTCAGGGTGTGGAGGTTGTAGTTAGCGACGGTTTTGCCCTGGTAGCTATCTTCGCGGCAGTGGTTGGCACTATCTTCCTGGGCGTATACCCGCAGCCGGTTATGCACTGGCTTAGCCAGGTAGCCGTTATGCTGGTGCCGTGAGTAGCGCATTGCAGTTAGACGTTCCCGAGCTAGAGGAAATTATTGTTCCTCAGCTTGATGAGGTAGAGGCGCGGCTGATGGAGGTAGTCTCCAACGCCGACGAGACCATCAACCCGCCTACCTCACACCTAGCTGCCGCTGGTGGTAAGCGGCTGCGTCCCATGCTGGTGCTGCTTACAGCCCAGTTAGGCGACGCCGCCGCAGCCTGCTCCCAGCAGGTGCATGATGCGGCTGTGGCCGTGGAGCTAACCCATATCGCCACCTTGTACCACGACGACGTCATGGACGACGCCCCCAAGCGTCGCGGGGCGCCGTCGGCACAGATGGTGTGGGGTAACTCAGCCGCGATCTTAACCGGCGACATTCTGGTGGCACGCGCCTCCCAGATGGTGGCCGCGTTGGGGCCTGACGCGGTGCTGGCACACGCCCGCACTTTTGAGCGCCTATGCACCGGCCAGCTGCATGAGACCCTGCCGCGCCCTGAGGGCGTGGACCCGGTAGATCACTACATTCAGGTGCTAGCTGATAAGACCGGCTCGCTAATTGCCCTGTGTGGGCTTTATGGCACCATGCTTACCGGCGCGGGCGCCAAGGCTCAGCGGATTGTGGAGCTTTACGGTGAAAAGATCGGGGTGGCTTTCCAGCTTGCCGACGACGTCATCGATATTTGCTCTGACTCAGAAACCACTGGTAAAACCCCCGGCACTGACCTGCTGGAAGGGGTAGACACCATGCCGGTGCTGCTGCTGCGTCAGCGTTTGGCTTCCGGTGAGCTCGACAGCGCCGGCCAGGCCATTTTGTCGCTGCTGTCTACCGGTAACTTGCAGCGTCAGCAGGTGCTTAGCGATGTGGTGCAGCGCCTACGCAACCATCCGGTTACCGCTGAGACCCGCGCTATGGCTGGGGCTTGGTGTGATGAGGCGGTAGCAGCCCTAGCTGATTTGGACGACGCCGTCGTCGAAGCTACCCGCACCCGCCTGGAAGCTGAGGGCTTAAGCGAGGCTGAAGTGGCCCAGGGAGTTGAAAGCGCCCGTAGCCGCGCCCAGCTGGTACGCAGAGGCCTGGAGGACTTTGCCCACCTACTGGTGGATCGCGCCGCCTGAAATACTTTGGTGTTTTAACAATTAGCACAACGGCTCACTAAAGGGCCGCGTTGACCACAAAACTACCCTCGCCAGCGGCGGGGGTAGTTTTCTTGGGGTAGCCTTAGAAGCGCTTGCTGAGGGCTGCCAGTGCGCTAACCGTAAAGCTCGCCCCTACTTCCTAATCTCCGTTTATTCTTGAGGAAAATCGTGACCGCTCTAAACGTTGCAGTGATTGGTGCTGGCCCGGCCGGCATCTACGCCTCGGACATCCTGTCTAAGTCAGGCTTGGACGTTAATATTGACCTGTTCGAGCGCCTGCCTGCACCCTACGGGCTGGTACGTTACGGCGTGGCCCCCGACCACCCGCGTATCAAGCAGATCATTGTGGCGCTATACAAGATTTTGCAGCGCGGCGACATTCGCCTGATCGGTAACGTGGAAGTTGGCCGCGACGTGAGTGTAGCTGAGCTGCATGAACACTATGACGCCATTATTTTCTCCACCGGCGCTGACACTGACGCACCCCTAAACATTCCCGGCGCTGACGCCCCTGAATGCTATGGTGGCGCTGACTTTGTTTCCTGGTACGACGGTCACCCGGACCACCCGCGCACCTGGCCGCTAGAGGCTAAGGAAGTAGCCGTGCTGGGTGTGGGTAACGTGGGCCTAGACATTTCCCGAGTGCTAGCTAAGCACGCTGAGGACCTGATGGTCACCGAAATCCCTGAGAACGTGGCCGAAATTCTTAAAACCAACCCCTGCACTGACGTGCACGTTTTTGGTCGCCGTGGCCCGGCCCAGGTTAAGTTCACCCCCCTGGAGCTGCGCGAGCTAGGCAAGCAGCGTGACGTGGATGTGCTGGTGGATGAGGCTGACTTTGAGTACGACGCCGGCAGTGAGGCTGCGCTCAAGTCCTCCAACCAGCAGCGTCAGGTAGTTAAGGCACTTGAAGGCTACGCCATGCAGGAGCCTGAGGATCTAACCGCCTCGCACCGCATTCACATTCACCTGTTCCAGTCTCCCACCGAGGTGCTTACCGACGACGCTGGTCACGTAGTGGGTCTACGCACTGAGCGCACCCGTCTAACCGGTGACGGCACGGTGGAGGGCACCGGCGTGTTCACCGACTGGCCGGTACAGGCTGTTTACCGCGCCATTGGTTACGCCTCCAGCCCGATCGAGGGTATGCCTTTTGACTCTAAACGCCACGTGATTCCTAACGAGGGTGGCCGCGTATTGGGTGAGGACGGCAAGCCGCTGACCGGTATGTACGCCACCGGCTGGATTCGCCGTGGTCCGATTGGTTTGATTGGCTCCACCAAGTCTGACGCCCAGGAAACCATTACTAACCTGGTGGCTGACGCTAACGCTGGGCTGCTGCACGCCACCACCGACGCCGTGGGGCACGACGCCATGATTGCGCTGCTCTCTAGCCGTGACATCCCCTTCACCACCTGGGAGGGTTGGGAGCTGCTAGACGCCTACGAGCGTCAGCTAGGTGAGGACTTTGGCGAGCTGCCTAACGGCAAGACCCGTGAGCGCGTCAAGGTGGTTAACCGCCACGCCATGGCCGACATTTCGCGCGGCAAGCAGGCCCCGCAGGACCTAATCGGTCAGCCTGACACCGACCGCGTGCCTGAGCGCGTAGCCCACCGCCTACCGGCTCAGGACTGACTCTGCCTGGCACGGGCCGGGCCCGGCGCTAGCCTAGAGGAGCTAAAAACAACGCATAACGGCGTTGTTTAGGCGCGGGCGCTAGCCCAGAGCAATAGTGACCAAACGTGCAGGCCGCAGCTTAGCTGCGGCCTGCACGCCTGTTTAGCCTGGTTTAACGCTTTAAGCTGGTTTATGCACCAGCCTGGTTTAGCGCTTTAGCGTTGGTTTAATGCGGGCCCTCTAGATCAGGATTAGTTAATTCAGGGGCGCTAAAACTCCTGATTTGGGCCGCCTCACTGGCAATTGGGCTGGGGCTAGTGAGCGTGTTGCCAAGGTTTTCTAGGCCCTTGGCGGTGCTCAACAGATTCTTCTCAATTGAATTCACGGTCTTGTTATAGGTTTGCACGCTGCGGCGCAGGCTGGCGCCTAAATCATCCATATAGCGAGCCACCGTACCCAGGCGCTTATACAAGGTGGAGCCGATAGCCAGTAGCTGACGGGCGTCGTCGTTAATGGCGTTTTGCATCCAGGCATCAGCAACCGTACGGGCCACCGCCAACAGCGAGATGGGGGTGGTTAGCAGCACCCCGTTAACCAGGGCGTATTCAAGCAGGCTGGCATCCACCTCCAAGGCGGCGCTAAGCACCGCCTCAGAGGGGATAAACATGATAGTGAACTGGGGGCCCTGGCCCAGCTGCTCGGGGTAGTTACGGCGGATGAGCTCATTAATGTGTGAACGCACCGCAGCGGCGTGATCGGACAGGTAAGAGTTGGCTGCGTCCTGATCGCCTTTAGCGCCCGCATCAGCGCCGCGCAGGAAGGCATCCAGAGGGGCTTTAGCGTCAATGGCCAGGAATTCCCCACCGGGCAGCAAAATCGTGGCGTCTGGGCGCGCAGAGCCGTTAGCGGGGGAAGGGGCCGCGTTTAAAGAGCCAGTGCGGTTTTGTTTGCGTAAAGTGGATACGCTTTTTTGCAGCTCAAAATCGATATGCTCGCTCATCCCGCCCAGCTCCAGGACCCGGCGCAGCTCCATCTCACCCCACATGCCGCGCGCTGAACGTGAACGCAGCGCCGATTCCAGGGAGGCGGTGGAGGCCCGCAGGCGCTCCTGGGCGGCGTCTGAAGCCCGCAGACGCTCAGCAATTATTGCGTTCTGTTTGGAGCGTTGCAGCTCCATTTGCTCAACCCGCAACGCCATATGCTCCAGCTGCTCGCGCACCGGCTCAAGGGCGGTGAGTACCGCGCCATCTTGGCGGGCCCGCTGCTGAGCCTCCAAAGTGCGTTGTTGTTCAGTACGCAACTGCTGCTCCAGGGCCTGTGCGCGGGCACTAGCCCCGGCGGCGTCGGCCCTAATGCGAGCCACCTCCCCGCCGTTAGCTGCCAGGCGGGCTGCGCGGGCCGTGGCCAGGGCCCAACCCAACGCAGTACCAAGTGTTATACCCAACAACAAAAGAGCAATTGCGTTAACGATACTCATAATTTCCTACTATCTCAGGTCTATACCCCGCAGAAAGCCGCCATTTTTGCGTGCTTAGCGACGACGTCGTTACTAACTGAAGTAAAGCTTTATATGCGATGTGGGCTATAAGTCACGGAAAACTAGCAACATGCTATGAGCGATACATGTTACCGTTTTGTTGTAAAGCTGGATCGTAATCTTGGAGTCGTTTTGGAATACCGCGCGGGTACTGTGCAGGATCTGGATGTTTTGGCCCGCATTGGTGCGGATGCCTTCTCAGACTACCCCCTGTTTCGGCTGACAGAGCCGGAACTACGACCGGGTGTAACCTTCGACCAGTTTCACTTCGCCTTGCACCGAATGCTGGTGAAAATTTTCCTTAAGCGCGAATCTGTGCTGGTGGCTTGTGAAGACGGTAAGCCGCGTGGTTATGCGCTACTGCAAAAGCAAGAAATGCCTTTTTTGCCTTACCTACTTAACGGCGGTGTAGGCCTACTAAAGTACATCCCGCTAAAGCCGCTACTAGAATTCCTTACCCTTACCGACGCGGCTGACCAGCACGTAAAACTAAACACCCACTATGACTGGTTCCTGGAAGTTATCGCGGTGCACCCCGAACACCAGGGACGCGGCATCGGTACCGGCATGTTGGATGTAGGTATCGCCAAGTTTGTAAAGGCCACCGGCGGCTCTAACTACGCCTTTGTTACCAACACCGCCAAGAACGCACGTTTCTATGACCACAACGGCTGTCGTGAGCTGGCCGTAAGCCACCTGGACTACCGAGGCCAGGAAATCAACGTGTGGGCTTTCAAGAAGGAACTAGACAAGAAGAAGTCCAAGCCCGCCAAGGACGCAAAGGCCGGCGCTAAGGACGCCAAGGCTGCCAATGAGGCAAAGCCCGCCAAGAACACCGAGGAAACCGGCAAATAATCAAAGCGGGCTGCAAACCCGCTAAACTAGGCGCGTGGCTCTAACTATCGGAATTGTGGGACTGCCCAACGTAGGCAAGTCCACCCTGTTCAATGCGCTTACCCGCGCAACCGTCCTGGCGGCTAACTACCCCTTTGCGACCATCGAACCTAACGTGGGTATCGTGCCGCTTCCCGACGCGCGCCTGGATAAACTGGCGCAGATTTTCGGTAGTGAGCGCATTTTGCCCGCTACGGTGTCTTTCGTTGACATTGCTGGAATTGTGCGCGGGGCTAGCGAAGGTGAAGGCCTGGGCAACCAGTTCCTGGCTAACATTCGTGAAGCTGACGCGATCTGCATGGTCACCCGCGCTTTCGACGACCCGGACGTGGTGCACGTAGACGGCAAGGTTGAACCGTCGTCAGACATCGAAACTATTTCCACCGAGCTGGTGCTGGCTGACATTCAGACCCTGGAAAAGGCCATCCCGCGCCTGGAGAAGGAAGTGCGCGGTAAGAAGACCGATCCCGCCGTGCTGCAAACCGCTAAGGACGCTTTGAAGGTGCTTGAAGAAGGCACCATGCTTTCGGCCGGCGCTAAGGCAGCCGGGCTGGATACAGACATTTTGCGTACCTTCCAGCTGATGACCACTAAGCCGTTCATTTACGTTTTCAACATGGACGACGCCGGCATGCACGATGAGGCCAAGCAGGCTCAGCTGCGTGAACTGGTGGCCCCCGCCGAGGCCATCTTCCTAGACGCCCAGTTTGAAAGTGAACTGGTGGAGCTAGAGCCGGCCGAGGCCGCCGAAATGCTAGCCGACAACGGCCAGGCCGAGTCTGGTCTAGACCAGCTGGCCCGCGTGGGCTTTAAGACCCTGGGCCTGCAAACCTACCTGACCGCTGGCCCCAAGGAGGCGCGCGCCTGGACTATCCACCAGGGCTGGACCGCCCCACAGGCTGCCGGCGTGATCCACACCGACTTTGAGCGCGGCTTCATTAAGGCTGAGATTGTCTCCTTTGACGACTTGGTGGAGTACGGCTCTGTAGCTGAGGCCCGCGCCCACGGCAAGGTGCGCATGGAAGGCAAAGACTACGTTATGGCCGACGGCGACGTCGTTGAGTTCAGGTTTAATGTTTAATCATTTCTGAACGAGGCAGTGGCCGGGTCGCGCGAGGGCGTGGCCCGGCCACTTGCTTATGGCGAGAGTAACAGGTCCATCTGCGTGACGAAGTGTGCGATGCTCTTGGAATGCCAAGGGATCCTCGCCTTGATGGCGAGGATCCCCGTAGTAGTCTGCGTTGGTCCAAGCCCAACGCGATTACCAATATGATAACATTAAAGTGTGGTAGAGGGAAGTGTGATCTTAAACCTAGCTGGTTCGGCGAGGCTTGCTCCGTACCTCCAGGAAGCGGATGGAGATGACGAGCGTGCTTGTGAACTTTACTTGTGGGTTACAGATCTCGCGGGGGCGTTGTTTTCGACTATCGCGTTTGTTGAGGTCGGTCTACGTAATTCAATGGACCGGAAGCTTCGGGTCTGGAATGATAAGCAGGGGATAGACTATGGGGAAGAATGGGCACTCCGTAAGGGTGCGGCACCCCTGCTGTATGATCTTGTTACGCATAAAAGTTTGGCGAGTGCGCAGAATTTTGCAAGTGAGCAATCACGCTTGCGTCCAAAGACTCATCCGCGTCGTTTGGCAGCCGTCACGCACGATGATGTTGTGTCGCATTTTATGTTCGGAACCTGGGTCTATCTAATTAAGCCGAGGGTTCGGAATCAGCCTCAACAGTGTCAACAGTTGTGGCACGAATGTTTGTCGGATGCGTTTCCCCATGCGGACCCTTCCGACTTGGGCCGTGAGAAGCTGGGTGATCAGCTTGATCGAGTGAGGAAGCTGAGGAATCGTGTGGCTCATCATGAGAACTTGCTGTCCGTCGACATCCGTAGGCGGCTGCGGGATATGCTCGGCATTCTCGCGTTGATAGATCCGAAGCTGCCTGATCTTGCGATGCAGAGCAATCGTGTGCGCACGCTTGTTCGGGCAGACCCTCGCCGCTCGTGGTGAGCGCGTCCGTGATGTGTGACGGCCTGGGAGACGCTGGCCCAGAAGGGGTTGAAATCGTTGACTACCACTAAAATGACTCCGATTCACCCGGGCGAAGTCCTCATGGAGGACTTCATCGAGGGCTTCGGAATTACGCAGCACAAGCTCG
>ERZ773013.8-NODE-8-length-126930-cov-5.065592_pt1 | contig 126930 bp, 90 predicted proteins | sample MGYA00511670_ERZ773013 | MGnify/ENA primary metagenome ERZ773013 (study PRJEB29015, sample SAMEA2738120) | human oral metagenome | biome: human oral; feature: human-associated habitat; material: saliva | place: China | collected 2257 ... | reverse complement strand
GTCACGAAACCTTCCACGCCATATTGGAGCTGAACAACAGCACCCTTGTCGTGAAGTTCGGTGATAGTACCTTCGTGAGTGCTACCTTCGGTGAATACAGTTTCGAATACATCCCAAGGATTTTCTTCGAGTTGCTTGTGGCCGAGGCTGAGACGACGGTTTTCCTTGTCGATTTCGAGCACCTTAACTTCGATAGGAGCACCAACTTGAGTGAACTCGCTGGGGTGCTTCACCTTCTTAGTCCAAGAGAGGTCAGAGATGTGGATGAGACCATCAACACCTTCTTCGAGCTCTACGAATACACCGAAGTTAGTGAAGTTGCGCACCTTAGCAGTGTGCTGAGAACCAACGGGGTACTTCACTTCGATATCCTTCCAAGGATCTTCCTTGAGTTGCTTGATGCCGAGAGACATCTTGCGGTCAGTGCGATCGAGTGTGAGGATAACAGCTTCGATTTCGTCACCTACCTTGAGGAAGTCTTGTGCAGAACGGAGGTGTTGGCTCCAAGACATTTCAGAAACGTGGATGAGACCTTCAACACCAGGTGCGATTTCTACGAATGCACCGTAGTCAGCCATCACCACTACGCGGCCCTTAACTTTGTCGCCCACCTTGAGGTTAGGATCGAGTGCATCCCAGGGGTGAGGAGTGAGTTGCTTGATACCAAGTGCGATGCGCTTCTTTTCTTCGTCGAAGTCGAGGATAACCACGTTGAGCTTTTGGTCGTCTTGAACCACTTCGCGAGGATTGCTCACGCGACCCCAAGAGAGGTCAGTGATGTGAACGAGACCGTCAACGCCACCGAGGTCGATGAACACACCGTAGTTGGTGATGTTCTTAACAGTACCTTCGAGTACTTGACCCTTTTCGAGTTTGCTGATAATGTCGCGCTTTTGTTGCTCAAGCTCGGCTTCTACCAAGATCTTGTGCGATACAACCACATTCTTTTGCTCCTGATTGATCTTTACGATCTTGAACTCCATTGTCTTATCAATGAGAGCATCGTAGTCACGAATGGGGCGAACATCGATCTGTGAACCGGGGAGGAAGGCTTCCACGCCAAACACGTCCACAATCATACCGCCCTTGGTGCGGCTCTTGATAAAACCAAGGATAACTTCGTCCTTTTCTTGGGCTTCGTTGATACGCTCCCATGCACGCTCGAGACGAGCCTGACGGTGAGAGAGTACGAGTGCGCCGGAGCGGTCTTCTTGACTGATCACGTACACTTCTACTTCGTCGCCGATCTTAAGGTCTTGATTGTAGCGGAACTCTGTGTAAGGAACTACGCCCAACGACTTGTAACCTACGTCTACAAGTACTTCGCGGATAGTCTTGTCGTTCTTTACGAACTCAACTACCTTACCAATAACTACCTCATTAACTTTGAGAGAGTTAAGGGTTTCTTCGTACTTAGCTTCTTGCTCTTTGCGGGCTGCCTCGCTTAGGGTTGTCCCTTTTTCATACATCCCCCAGTCGAAATCTGGATTAGGTGTAAGATGCTCTTGATTGCTCATCAATAATTAATGCGATGGATCTAAATTGTTATACTTAAAACTAATGCACAATGCCCTATCCACAGAGGCCTCCTGCCCAAGCGCCCATCGCAAACGCCTATCGCAAGTGCCCTGTTTGTAGAGACACGTGTCTTGCAAAGGTACAAATAATTCACTAAAAACCAACTAACTATACCGAGAGTCATAAAAAGAGATCGCCTCCAAGGCTTCCCTCGCTCTTCGAGAAAAAACCTTTGGAGACGACCCCCCGTTAGAAAAGAATTTGTCCTCAGCCTCTTTTATGCAAAGGCATACGTGCGAACAAACCCTGTTGCTTGCTGTATTAGCTTGTACATTACAATGTCATCCTCTACTCGGGGTACAACCTGACGGAATGCTGCCAACATCTCTTCGATTTTGGGAGAAGACTTAGCAGGGCGACGGAACTCTAAAGCCTGAGCGGCATTCATCAATTCGATACCGAAAATGATCTCCAAGTTTTCGATGATAGGGAGCAACTTAGTGGCTGCATTCGCCCCCATCGAAACGTGGTCTTCCTGACCATTGCTCGAAACAATGCTGTCGCTAGAAGCAGCAAAGCAGTACATTTTGTTTTTGCTTACCATAGAAGCGGCGGCGTACTGAGGGATCATATAACCGGAGTTAAGCCCGGGGTTGGCCACGAGGAACTCGGGGAGATCGCGCAAACCAAGGATCAATTGAGCAACGCGACGCTCAGAGATATTTCCGAACTCAGCCAAAGCAATAGCGAGGAAGTCGTATACGATGGCGAGAGGTTGACCATGGAAGTTACCACCCGATACCACCTTATCTTCATCGGGGAATACCGTAGGATTGTCGGTTACAGAGTTAATCTCGGTCTCAACCACAGAGGTAACATAGTCGATAGCATCTCTAGAGGCGCCATGTACTTGGGGCACGCAACGGAAGCTATAGGGGTCTTGTACCTGCTTTTTGGGGCGAGCGATCAATTCGCTTCCCTCTAGAAGAGAGCGGAGGTGACGAGCCACAGTGAGCTGCCCCTTATGCGGACGAATAGTGTGAAGAGCATCTGCAAAAGGAGCATCCAATCCATCAAAAGCCTCTAGTGAGAGGGCGGCGCAAGAGTCCGCAAGACGAGCGATACGATGAGCCTTGATAAGGGCATATACCCCATGCGAGCTCATGAACTGCGTACCATTGAGGAGGGCAAGACCCTCTTTGCTCTTGAGAGTAACCGTGCTAAGTCCGTGCTCAGCAAAGACTTCGCGAGCGCAACGCTTTTCGCCACCGGCTACACGCACTTCGCCTTCACCGATAAGGGGGAGGAAAAGATTGGCAAGGGGAGCCAAGTCGCCCGATGCACCCAAAGAACCTCTATCGTATACGATGGGGATGATATCCTTGTTGAGCATATCGAGGATGCGTTCTACCGTTACCACCTGTACCCCGCTATGCCCTAATTGCAAAGCGTGAGCCTTGAGGAGCAACATCAAACGTACGATATCCTGATTCACTTCTGTACCACAGCTACAAGCGTGACTCTTTACGAGATTTTCTTGGAGCGTAGTCAAAGCCTCAGCCGAGATCGAGCGATTGCAAAGCGAGCCAAAGCCCGTGGTTACACCGTAAATAGGGCGATCGCTCTCCTTTACTTTATTGTCAAGATAGTTGCGACAATGCTCAATGCGAGCACGTGCATCGTCTCCCAATGCTAGGGGGAAACGCTCTTTGAGATAGCGTTCACAAAGGGCGAGGGTAAGGGGTTCACTCCCGATATAAAATGTCTGTGCCATGTCTTTATTATTCACAAGCCTTCTTTGTGTGAGCAATAACAGCTGCCTCACGAGCTAGAACATCAGCTTCGAGGCGATCTGCTTCTTCGCGAAGGCGAGCTACAAACTCTTCGTCTTTGATAGAGGTAAGGTTGATGCGAACGTTGAAGAGGGCACCTACCACAGCTACACGAGCGCACATCATGGCTACACAACCATCGGTTACTGCATTTTGGTTGCCACGAGCTACCACAGCCTCAATAGAGGGCAAGAGCGCACTGGCACGGCGAGCTACCTCCATAGGTACAAGAGCTGCCTTTTTGGTGTTTTCTTGGATGGCAGCCGAGCGGATTGCTTTCTCTTCGTCCGTTTCTTTGGAGAGCTTGAAGGCTTGAGAAACGCCGTCGTAAGCTTCGCTGTCTCGGTCTACATCAAGTACGAGTTCTTTCTGTAGAGCAGCTGCGCTCTTAGCGATTTCTGCCATTTCGTCTTGTACATCGGCATATTTCTTTTTGCCTATAGTAAGATTGGCTACCATCTCAGCAAGAGCGGCAGCAATGGCTCCATTGAGGGCAGAGATACTTCCACCACCAGGTACGGGAGCATCGCCCGCAGTCTCGGCAAGAAGGCCTTTTACAGTTAGTTCGGTAAGCATATTGCTGGTTGTTAAGTATTAAAATCAGTCTATGTGATTGGTATAAACCGCACCACCCTTTATAGTAGAGTGTACGATATTCATACCGATATGATACGAAAGGAATTTATAGCAAGGATAACCCAGTACCACCAGGTCACCTTCTTTACCCACCTCGATACTACCAATTCTATCGGCACGCCCGATAGCAGCTGCACCATTGAGCGTAAGTGCCGTAAGGGTCTCTTCGGCCGTCATGCCCATGTAAATGCACGCGAGGTCATACATGAGGGGGATGGATGCACTAAAGCAGCTCCCGGGGTTAAGGTCACTGGCAACAGCCACAGCGCAGCCGTTGTCTATCATCTTACGAGCGGGAGCATAGGCGGCTTTTAAGCTGAAAGCCGTGCAGGGCAGTAGGGTAGCCACCGTATTAGAATTAGCGAGTGCGGCAATTCCCTTTTCTGAGATTTGAAGCAAATGGTCGGCAGAGAGGCACCCAAGCTCCGCAGCCAATTCGGCACCACCAAAGGGCACAATCTCATCGGCATGCATTTTGAGGGAGAAGCCCAAAGCGCGAGCCGCATTGAGCAAGCGACGAGTCTGCTCGTGGTCGAAGACCCCCTCTTCTGTAAATATGTCGCAGCACTCTGCAAGCCCTCGGCTCTTAACCTCGGGGAGTACCGTCTGTACCAAATACTCGATGTAGTCCGTGGAGCGACCTTTGAACTCGGGAGGAGTATCGTGCGCCCCCATAAAAGTAGCGTGAAGTGCAATGGGTTGTGACTTTTGCAGACGACGAATTACCTCCAACTGGCGCAATTCGGTCTCCAAATCCATGCCATAGCCACTCTTGGCATCGGCCGTAGTCACACCCATAGAGAGCATAGCGCGGAGGTGAACTTGGGCGGCTGCCTCTAGCTCTTCCACACTCGCCTCGCGAGTTGCCTTGGTAGTACTGGCAATTCCTCCCCCTGCCTGCATAATGCTCATGTAGGAAGCTCCACGCAATCGCATCTGGAACTCCTCTTCGCGGAATCCTCCAAAGACAAGGTGAGTATGGCTATCAACAAAACCGGGCACTACGGCACCTCCTTGGGCGTCGTAGACGGCACAATCTTGGATAAGGTCGCCAGGGACCTCAGACTCCTTTCCTACATAGGCGATAATCCCATCTCGGATTACGATAGCCGCAGGCCCCATAAGGATATCCAGCTCTCCCATGGCTTTCCCATGGATCGCCTTATTCCCCTTAGGCGTTGCTACCTTGCCTATATTTTTTACGTATAGATTATGACTCATGTACACTATATAAAACAAGGGAAGCTCTCGGGAGAGCAAGCGATATGTACCACCCTCCCGAGAGATATTCCTAGCTCATTCCAATATTACTCCATCATGCGGAGCTCGAGGATCTGATCGTGTGAGAAGTTTTCGATCCCGAGGTAATATTCTGCACAATCGATAAGAGCAGCCATAGGAAGCAAACCGATTACTTCGCTACCTACAATCTCTACACCATAACGCTTTGCCTCCATACGTACCATTTCGTGTGCACGATATACGCTGGTCTTGGTAAAGTCGGTAAGGTTCATAGATACTTGTGCGATGTGACGATCGGTCAACTCTACACCCATAGCCTTGCAGAAGCGGAGACCGCCACCGATGTGACGTACTCTCTTGGCAATAGCATCAGCGATAGCAACATCGCTGGTATTGAGGTTTACATTGTAGGCAACAAGAGGCATACGAGCACCTACAGCCACACAACCTGCCGTAGCGTGACGATCTGCGGGACCGAAGTCGGGGAGCCATTCAGCTTCGTGCACTTTGGTTTCCATCCCTTCGAACTCGCCCTTTCTTACCTTGGCAAGATTTTCACGATGGGGAGCTGTTGCACTCTTTTCGTAGAGGTATACAGGCACACCATACTTAGTACCAATGATTTCACCAACCTCACGAGAGAGGGCGATAGCTTCGTCCATTTCCATATTGCGGATGGGGATGAAGGGAACTACGTCCACAGCACCCATACGGGGGTGTTGCCCCGAGTGCTTAGTCATATCAATTAGCTCAACAGCTACACCCACTGCTTCGAGGAGTGATTCCTTCACTGCATCCGGAGTACCTACTACGGTTACAACAAGGCGGTTGTGGTCTTCGTCGTTGCTATAATTGAGCAACTTAACGCCCTGACGTGTACGGAAAGGATTTACAATCTTCTCGATTTTTTCGCGGTCGCGTCCCTCGCTAAAATTGGGTACGCACTCTACAATTTTCGTTGCACTTGCCATGATGATTTATTCTTTAATAGTTTAGTCTTTTCGTCAGCGAAGTTAGCGCATTTTCTTGAGCTTACAGAGATATAGGGCAAAAGAAGAGCTCTACCTCGTAAGAAACAATACTCATAGCACCATCATCTAAGGAAAATAAAAAACGCATCTAACCCACGGAAGGAAAGATGCGACATTATAATAGGAAGGAGAGCAGCCCCACAAAGAAGTGTATCTACACCACCCCCCTCTTTTGCTATCAGCTCAAGTTGTCCCGGAAGAATTCGAATCCTCAATTTCAGAGCCAGAATCTGACGTGTTACCATTACACCACGGGACAATTCATTTAGAGCTACAACCCCACCCTAAGAAGGCAAACCAGGCTATGCTCCTTGCGAGATTGCGGTGCAAAGGTACAATAAAAATCCGGAAAGGCAACATCCCCACTGATTTTCTTTCGCACCCATTCCTCCCCCCATTTTCCGAGTAAAAAAGGAGAGGAAGAGAGCCTGAAAATCAAAAAAGAATCAGCCGGAAAGCACTCCGACTTCTGCCTAATATTTTGCAAAAAACAGCCCATGAAACATTTTATTCCTGCCCTAAAAAGAAAAAAGCGCAGGGCAGCAAAATCCGAGTATTTCACACCTAAAACAAAACCGATCCCTCCGCTAAACTCAGCGGAGAGGTAGGGAGGCAGGGAGTTCTCTCCCTCTGGCTCAGCAGAGCCTCCTAGCTACGATGGGATAAAAACACCGTAGAGTGGTCTAAATTGGCTACTCCCTGAAATATCCTTATCTTTGCGTTAGTTGAATCAAACCTAGTACAAGATTATGATCAAAATTGCAGTGCCCACGCGAGACAATAGCGTGGACGATCACTTCGGGCATTGTGCCTACTACACGATTTTCAGCATCGAAGACCGAAAAATCAAAGCTTCGACCACGCTTCCTTCCCCCCAAGGGTGTGGCTGCAAAAGCAACATTGCCGCTACGTTGCAAGAGATGGGCGTAGGTCTTATGCTTGCAGGGAACATGGGAGACAGCGCAAAGAAAAAACTTGCAGACCATGGCATTGAGGTAATCAGAGGGTGCAGCGGCCCTGTAGAAAAAGTTGTAAAAGACTACCTCCAAGGCACATTATCCGACTCGGGTGTAGCCTGCCTCCATCACGACTGCCACTAAACGAAAAAATCCCCTTGCCCAAACAGTTTGAGCAAGGGGATTTCTTTTATTGAGATAAGGAATCGGTTTAGAGATTCGGATTGAGCGTAGCCCAATCTGCAACAGGGGGGATTATACCCATCTCAGCCACCTGAGCGATCATCGTAGCCAAGTGCTGCGCACTCTGTTTGAGGGTGGACATTTCTTCGTCGGTACCCTTCGTTTCGAGACAATGTACCCCATCTTTGTCGATGCGCGTCTCCATGGCCATCATCACCTTACCGTAATCAGCATGAGACACATAGCACCCCGAGGGTAGAGTAAAAGGCTCCCCTCCCATGGCAGCGGCAATCATCTCCACAGCTACATAAGAGGGACTTTGGAAGCTACTACGCCCCCGCAACTTAATGATATTGGCACCCCCTTTTACAACGCGCTCCTTGAGAGCTGTCCATGCCTCGTGCGAGAGCTTCTCTGTACCAATAAGCGAAAGCAGCGGAGTTCCATCCACAGAAGCCGTAGAGGCAAAGACTGCCATAGACTCTCCATGACCGCCATAGGTGCGGCAGCGAGTCACCTTGCTTTGGAGTACTCCAAAGTGCTTTGCAAGCTCGCTTTGCAGACGATTGGAGTCGAGAGCCGCCAACGTGGTTACTTGCGAAGGCTTCAAACCGGAATGGATGAGCGTAACCAACCCCGTAATATCCGCCGGATTGAATATGATCACCACGTGCTGTACATCGGGACAGTAACGCTTAATGTTGTCGCCCAATTCTGCCGCGATTTGGCTATTACCACGAAGAAGATCCTCTCGAGTCATCCCCTCTTTGCGCGGAGCACCCCCTGCGGAGATTATATATTTAGCACCACGGAGAGCCTCTTCTATACTCGAAGTAAAAGTAAGATTGAGCCCCTCAAAAGCACAATGGCGCATCTCTTCTGCTACGCCCTCCAGCCCTTGGGCGAATGGGTCGTAGAGACAAATGTTTGGAGTAAGGCGCATCATGGCAGCCGTTTGCGCCATGTTGGAGCCGATCATACCGGCAGCTCCAATGAGCGTTAACTTATCGTTTGTTAGATAATTCATAGCGATATTCTTTTTATTATCATTGCCATACTATGGGAAGTAGCGTCTCCGGCCCTTTTATTGGGTAGGGATGTGCACACTCAACCTCCCTCGGAGAAGTGCCTGAAACCAAGCCACGAACTCCTAAGCAAAGATATATAAAAAGCGGATTGCCACGCACAATAGGGAGACTACGTTGCACGCACAACGATAGGCTCATCTTGCCAAGTCACAACCACGGAGTCTGCCGCAACATATTTAGAAGAGAGGGGATCTTGCGAAGAGGCGGGGTACTTCTCCACACGAATCCCCATAAGGGAGCAAAGGAAGTAGGGCAATACATCGGTAGTAAAGAGCTGGTGCTTCACCGCCTCCAGACGCGAAACCAGCTCGGGATGGAGCTGACGCATTTTGGGACTTATGTACACCATAAAGGGCACTGAGATTGACTTCCAGTGCGGAGCGTGCCCAAAGACATCACTCATATCGCCGGCTTCGGGGTCGTACGTAAGGATACCATGATCTGCCACATAGACTATCACAGAGGGCTCTTGCGCGTAACGTTGAATGATCTCATGGAGCATATAGTCCGTGTAGAGGATACTATTGGCATACTCGCAAATTGCCTCGTTTTGGCTCCGATCCTCGAGGGGAGAAGGGAGGTCTTCGGGCTTAAATCGGGAGAAATTACTCGGGTAACGCTCTTTGCAACAGGGGTGCGAACCCATCAAATGCACGAGTTCAAAAATTTTATTCTTGGGTAGAGAGGGCGTTTTACTCGTCAGCAAATGGGGCAGGACATCCCCATCCAGCTTCAAATCCTGAGCCCACCAATCTCGAGAAGAACGCACATTAGCGTAGTACAAACTATCCGAAGTGGAGGCAATCGCTGCCACAGGTTGGATAAACAAACCCTGCTTCTCTTGGTTGCTCAACCAGTAGGTATAGTAGCCGGCTTTCTGCAAAACGAGCGGCAGGGTAGGCGTAGCATCCCACGTAGAGAGCGTATCCGTTCTTTGGAAAAAGGTAAGCACTTGGGACAAAGAAGCCGCCGTATAGGGAGCCGGAGCCACAGCATTATCGAACAGAATCAGCTCTTTGCTTGCAATTAGACTATCCAAAAAAGGAGTATTTGCCAAGGGGAAGCCGTAGCAATGATGGTAGGCACGCGTAGCAGATTCCCCCACAACAAGCACCAGCGAATGCGCTGAAAAAGAGGGGTCTTGATGCACCTCTCCACAGTCTACTCGGCGTAAAGCCTCCAGAGTCTCCTCTACAGAAGACATTTCCTCGGCGCACTTCATCACCCCTGTTACAAGTCGAGAGAGAGGAGTCATCACTTTATAGTTGGGGTAATTGTTCCGGTAACTCGTAATAATAAGATAGGAGGAAAAGAGACTACCTCCCAATAAAACCACGAGAGGGGCAGCCAACCAATAGACACTTATCTCCCCCTTTTTCGTACGAGAAAGACGGTAAACGACATAGGCAATAGCAAGGCTCGCAATAAATAGCAAGAGGGGTAGAAAGAGATATTTTACAAGGCTGGCTCCCGCCATAAACTCTGCGGCTTCACGAGGATTCGTCGCCAAAATATTAAGTACAATACTGTCCGTAAAAATCGTTTTGTAGCCGGTGATGAGAATTTGCTCCCCGAAAAAAAGTAGCGAGGCAAGGAACAGGAAAAAACCGATAAGGCAACGGCGCAACACTCGGCACCTATCGGGCACGAAGGCAATAAGGAGAGGGATGAAAAATCCCCACCCAAAAGTTTCGGGTAAGGAAAGGAGAGTTGAGTCTCCGCCTGGGTCTGTATTGATAAAGGAATAGCGAAAATTGGAGCAGAGAACAAGGAGAATGATGAAAACTCCAACCCAAGAATTCCGATAAAAGCGTGTAGCAAGACGAGATAAAAAGGACATAAATAGCATTTTATTTACTTGTGAGAAGAGTCACTCAAACATATTCTTTGTTGCAGGGATCGCCAGTGGATCGGCATTCCTCTCAAGGGCGCGAACGATGAGGGTACTAGGCAACTCCTGCAAGATCTCGGGACGCACCTCCGTAAGAAGTCCCCACGTATCGTAAGAAATGAAGAGGAAGTCATACCCACGCAGCACCCCCACTCCATCTCCGGAAGTGAGCAGATTCGCCTCCTCCGGTACGGGCCCCAAATCGAGGGCAGGGGCATTTTCTCCGAGCGACAAAGGCAAAATGGCAATAGAAGCGTTGTGCGCTTTGGAGAGATGGCGAGCAAGGGGGAAAAGCACCTCCCTGTCGGTTGCGTCTTTTGCGAGGAGCAAAACCCGTTTGAGAGAGCCAAAGTGTCTATCGACAAAAACGCCCAACGAGCAATTCGTTTCTTCCGCAAATCGGGTCATTTTATCATTGAAGAGGGTACGAGCATTGAGGAGTACCTCGGGAGAGGTTATGGAAAATTTGCGCCAACGCTTCTGCAAAAGCATTCGGTAAGAGACCACATTGCGATCCTCCTCTTCGCTAGAAAGACTTAACCCAGCCCCCACGAGCAAGAAGCTATGATGGGGCAGATTGGCTTGTGCAATTATCTCGCTTGTCACTTGGTCGCTCACCCTATAGATAGGCTCTACAGTGAGCCCGAGGTGGCGAGCTTCGCGCAAAGCAGGATGGAAGTTATCGGCAAAAAAAGTCTCTTCGTTAATTACATTCACATTATTGCTCATGGTAACGTGCAACAACGACACTCCGGATGAGAGTTTTTCGTCGGGGAACAACTGCCGAGCCAAACGCAGGAGAAGCGCCCCCGTTTCGGGGCGACCAAATGCGATAAGGATGCGGTGCGAAAGGCGAGCCACAGCCTCCTTGGTTGGGCGATGGAAGTGTAGAAAGAGGTAATCGATAAGGTGAATTATAGGGGTGGTCATCACCGTTGTGACGAGCGTCATCAGTACCAAAATCGCGAAAAAGACGGGAGGCAACACTCCCATATCCAGTCCTATCTTGAGCACTACAAGCTCCATGAGCCCTCGGGTATTCATGTAAGCCCCGAGGTAAAGACTATCCTTCTGATCTATACCACACACGCGTGCGGCAACGTAGGTTCCCCCTGCTTTCCCCACAACAGCCACGAGCACAAAGAGGAGCAAAAGCAACCAGAGTTCACCCGAATTGATGAGCCCAAGCTCAGTTCGAAGCCCCGAGGAAACAAAAAAGAGTGGCAAGAAAATATTAAGTGACACATCCTCCACCTTCTCGGTCATCACATGCCGGAACTTCACGTCCTCCGGCATAATCAACCCAAAGATAAAGGCTCCGAAAAGAGCGTGCATACTCAGGATTTCCGTAAGATAAGCACTCAAAAGCAACAGGATGAAGATAATACCGACCAGCCCCTTGCCCAGCAGCTCTTCTTTATTGTACATACGCCCAATGAGAGAGAAGAGAGGACGCAAGACACCAAAGGCCAATCCCATATAGAGAAGCAGGAAAAGAAAATTGAAGAATGCACTGGCAACGCTTCCGCTCTGGGTTATTGCCATAATGGCGGCCAGCATAAGCCATGCCATAATATCCCCGGCAGCGGCGGTATTAAGAGTCAGCTTCCCAAGATAGGTACGGCTCATATTGCGCTCTTGCACGATGCGCGCCAATACGGGAAAGGCTGTAATACTCATCGAGATACCGATAAAAAGAGCCAAGGGGAAGAAGGCAACTTCGGCGGCATAGCGCTCATAAGTCACTATGCTCAATAGCAATCCCAGAATAAATGGGATAAAAATACCCGACTGACTGATTATAATCGAGTTGCGCGCTTGGGCTTTGATGTCGGCAATACGGAGCTCCATCCCGATGGTAAACATAAAGAGGATAAGCCCGAATTGGCTCAAAAGCTCAATATTAACTATGCTCTCCTCAGGGAAAAGCCACGCCGAAAGATCCGGAGCAACAACACCCAAGAGACTCGGCCCCAATAGAATTCCCGCAATAATTTCGCCAATAACCGTAGGCTGCCCAAGCCGAGCAAAGAGCCACCCTACCGCACGAGCCACCGACAAGATAACCACGATTTGGAGCAACAGACGCCCAATAGTGGTAGCCACATGGTGCTGTACCCCTTCGCCAAAGGCCGTGAAAGCCCCTCGCAATCCGCCCGAAGTGGAGCCTGCCAAATCTCCCGAAGATAGGATAGGCGTAACCACAGCTGCCGTAGCCCAAATAGCCCCAACGAAGAGGAGCAAAAGCACAAAATAGTAGACTAATGCACCACGCTTTTGGGTGGCAGATATAGGGGTAGGAGCTTCTTTCATGGAGCGAATCCTTCTCTAGAGATACAAAACAATAATACGGTGCAAAGGTACGAATAACGCTATAAAAAAGGTGCTCCCAAGAGCCGTAGCCCTAGGAGCACCTCCGATAAATCCTAAGAGAGGATAATTACTTTGTAAGCTCTAGAGATACTTTAGCAGAGGTCATCTCAAGAGGAGTTGCCGTGGGAGCAACAAAGGCTTTACCTCCACCTACGACCTCAAGTTTGAGGGCAGATCCCGGTGCAGCACCTTCGTCCGTCTTAAACTCAAGAGTAACAAGATCTCCCCACTCCTTCTTGAGGTTACGGGGCATAGCTACCACTATATGGTCTGTATTAGGGGTGAGCCCATTAGCGTTCAAAGTCTTTTCCTCGGCAAAGAGCGGCAAGTTCATGTCTTCATCCGGAGTTTCTTTGAATGCATTTTCAATCACTTCTCGATTATACTTAGCTTTCTCTAGCACGGCTACACGATACACAGTTGTGTTTTCATCGGGCTTGCAGACAAACTTAGCCGAGTTAGCCGTCTTCTCTTTGAGGGTGAGTGTAATGTTTGCTTTTTTGTCTGTACCTAACACCTTGGTCGTAGCTCTGTCGCTGTCAGAGACCTCACTATACTGACCATTTTTGTCCACAACTACAAGGTACACACCATGTTCTGTACCACTGGCAAGGTCCTTTATCTCTTTTTCTTCCTCGCCAACATGTTGCTTTTTAGTATCAAAATCAACACCAAATATAGTCACATAATGCTTTAGATCAGGGATACCCATCATCTGCATCAGCATTTCTCGATTGGGGTCATCCACAGGCATTACGAGGTAAAAGTAGCCTAGGACATCGTCATTAGGGGTAAACTTAATCTTCAAGCTTGTACTACCGATGTTGGTAAACTCAACCTTTACCTTAGGATTTCCTACAAGAGCTGCTTTGGGGACTTCGAAAGGAACATACTTCACCTCCCCCGGGCAACCATACTCATCTTGACCATAGAAGATGGCGTAATAGGAGTAACCTTGTTGTAGACCCGTGAGGTTGAATTCCATCTTAGGACCATTGGGAGTAACCCAGTGCGACTCCATCCTTGAGAAGGCATCCATAAGCTGATCCTGTGTCATTCCATCAATACCTCCACGGAACTGAAACTGCTCAGGGAATGCCACTCTTGCCTTCTTAACATCAAGCCCGAAGTCAAACTCAAGGTGCATCCCACCCACTGTAGGGGTAGCAGGCTCCGTTATTTTAAGGCTTGCATTAAGATCGGGCATATCAGTCAGGAACATAACACTATCTGTATGATCTACCCAATAACCAACAGGAGAACCTCCCTTGGGATAGACCACCACGCGCTCACGCACTTGGGCATGAGAGCTAAAGCAAGAAGCGGCAGCAACACATGCACCTACAAAAAAAGTATAGAGTCTATTCATTTCTTTATGTATTTAATGGTTTGATTGTTGATAAGAATAAGATAAACACCGGGCGCCCACTGTGCTGTAGAGATGGGGGAGCCAGCTTTAAATCTGGGGTAAGAAGCAATAGCAGCCCCATTAGCAGCGTAAACAGCTACACTATGGAGGAGATCTGCATCAAGCCCTTCGAGGTAGAGAGCCTCCTCAGTATCACGCCATGTAATAAGCCCGGGCGTTACCAAAGGGGAGAGAATGCCCGTAGGAGCATACTGCGTGGAGAATAGGCACTTAGTGATCTCTTTAAGAGGGAACACACCACCCTTGGGGAGTTCCGCATTGTCTTTTGCGAGGAGCAGCATCTTACCTTCGGAAAAGGTGACCTTGGAGATTTTAGATAGCTCAACTACTTCACGCTCTGCCGGAGCCTGCCTCTCTACCACCAAAGACATTGGGTAGGTAGTTTGCCCGTGGGCTACCCATGTCGCGAGGAGGAGCACAGCCATCCATAATACAGTTTGTTTTTTCATCTCAATACGTATTTTGTTATGAATTTATAAGAACTCTTCTTCATGTTTTCTCCCCTCCCTTTCCTCTTTTCTTTCCTTGGTAACATCATCTAACCTGTGCCTACATGACTACACAGGGGAGAGGGATCCGGTTCATTTGTTTCTATGTACTCTGCAAATATAACAATTTGTTTTGATTATTATCTGGTACTCAACAAAAATACAGTACAAAGCCATGCATTGAGATGTTCTTTATTGAGGTACCAAAATGCCCTCTCCGCCATTCCATCCCTTCGTTGGATAGGATTCTCTAGCCCAAATGGTATAAGAGATTACCATTTAAGGCAAAATATCCCACGGGTTTATTACCTTTGCAAAGACATAAATAGGCAACATGCAGTAATACACACACCACACGCATGATAAAGAGGCTACTCGATGTATTAGTAAGTTTGATTGGGATAATTCTTTTATCCCCCCTTTTTATCGTTGTATCCATCCTTATTAAATGCGACTCTCGGGGATCTGTATTTTTTCGCCAAGCGCGTGTAGGACGCAACAACAAAGACTTCGTTCTCTATAAATTCCGCTCCATGCACCACCAAGATTGGGGCAAAGACCAGCTTCTTACCGTGGGAGACAATGACCCTCGCATCACGCGGTTGGGGCGGTGGCTTCGTCAGCTAAAGATAGACGAGATACCCCAGTTAATCAATGTACTAAAGGGAGATATGAGCCTTGTGGGCCCTCGGCCTCTCGTTCGCCAGCAGGTGGAGTTGTACCCCGATCTATACCTCCCCATCCTAGCCGTACGCCCCGGTATCACAAGCCCGGCCTCCATTTACTTCCGCCACGAAAACGCGCTCCTCGGTGAGCAAGAGTGCCCGGAAGTCTATTTTAAGGAGGTGATCATGCCCAAGAAAATTGAGCTCAACCTCGAGTACGTCAAGCACCATTCTTTTATAGGCGACGTCAAGATTCTTTTACGTACAGCCTACCTCACCATCTTCGACCGCTAAAAAATTTCTTTCCTTACACACCACAGATTCCTTTCTATCCAGAGCAGAAGGGTCTTTTTTTTCTGTGAAACCCTCGTAAAAAGGCTGCCTGGAAATAAAAAGAATGGCAGCCTAAATTTTTTCATTTTTCAGGCAGCAGAAGAAAGTTTCTTGCCCTAGAGCGGCCGGATTTTCACCCTAAGCATTTTCTCTATTCCACCTGCTTCTCTGTAGTCTGATAGGCACAAAAAGAAAAAGAGGAGAGCACTCTTTCGGTACTCCCCTCCCTATTTTCTGATATAAAAAAAGTCTTTAATGAGCTTCGAGCCAACTACTTCCTACCCCGATTTCCACCTCAAGGGGTACTCTGAGATTGGGGATGGCTTGGCACATCTCTTGGTGCACTAAGGCTCGCAACTCGTCTACTTCGGGCAAATAGGCATCGAAGTTAAGTTCGTCGTGTACCTGCATTATCATTTTACTCTTCATGTTTCGCTCACGCATTTTAGCGTCTATACGTATCATAGCCACCTTGATAAGATCGGCAGCCGTCCCTTGAATAGGTGCGTTTACAGCGTTGCGCTCAGCAAATTGACGCACAGTGGCCGAGCGACTATTGATGTCGGGCAGGTAACGTCTGCGCCCCAAAAGTGTTTCGGTATAGCCGAGCTTTCTTGCCTTTTGCACGCACTCATCCATATAGGCACGCACAGCGGGATAGTTCTCGAAGTAGCTGGAGATAAGGGCAGAAGCCTCGGAAGGATCGATATTGAGACGCTGACTCAATCCATAGGCAGATATGCCGTAGATAATACCAAAATTGGCGGTCTTGGCATGGGATCGCTGCAGGGGCGTAACCTCCTCCGGAGCCACGTTGTAGATCCGTGCGGCAGTAGAGCGGTGTACATCTTCCCCCTCCACAAAAGCCTTTATCAAATGCTCGTCTTGACTAAAGTGAGCCATGAGGCGAAGTTCTATTTGCGAATAATCGGCACTCAAAAAAGTAAACTCCGAGCTGCGAGGCACGAAGGCAGAGCGAATTTCTTGCCCCATAGCGGAGCGAATGGGGATGTTTTGGAGATTAGGATCGCTCGAGGAGAGGCGCCCCGTTACGGTCACGGCTTGGTTGTACGAGGTACGCAAGCGACCATCAGGATAGACCAATTCGGGAAGAGCCTCCGTATAGGTGCCGATGAGCTTTTTCAGCCCTCTGTAATCCAAGATCTTCTGCACAATAGGGTGCTGATCCACACATTTGGAGAGCACTTCTTCGCTTGTAGAGTAGGTGTTTGTCTTTGTTTTCTTACCCTTGGCATGCAAGCCCAGTTCTTCAAACAAGACTACTCCCACCTGCTTAGGGCTACTAACATTGAAAGAGTGACCAGCCCAGTGGAATATTGCGCCTTCTGTCTCGCGGAGGTCATTCGTAAGCTTCTCAGAGACCTCATGCAGTCGCTGTACATCCAATTGTACGCCCTCACGCTCCATGCGCTCCAGCACTCCGACGAGGGGCATCTCTACCTCCCAAAAAAGTTTTTCTTGCTGCTCTTGCTCTAGCTTCTCCCGAAGAAGGGGGTAAAGTCTGCGTACCACATCGGCATCTTCGGCGGCATAATCCACCAAAAGCTCTTCTGCAACATCTCGGCGCAAGTCGAAGTTCTTTTTCTCCGATAGGTCACTATAAGCAATAGTACGATAGCCTAGGTACTGCTCCGCTAGGGTATCTAGATTATGCCTTTGGTCGGGAGCGATAAGATAATGCGCCACAAGCGTATCGAAGAGCGGAGAGGCGGACGAAACCCCATAGCGAGCCAAAAGTTTTTGGTCGAACTTCGCATTCTGAGCCATCTTGAGTATCTCAGAGTTACGCATGAGGGCATCAAGCGGCTGGAGGATGGTGCAAGCCTCATCAAAGTCTTGGGGAAGGGGAAGATAGTAGGCTTCGCCCTCTTCGGGAGCAAATGAGGCTGCCACAATAGAGGCGGTGAGCGGATTGAGCCCATCCGTCTCGGTATCGAAGGCAAATTGTTTGCTCTCGGCAAGGCGCGCCCAAAGCTGCTTCTGCTCCTCTTTTGTGCGTACCACGTGGTAGGTGTGCGCTGTATCTTTCAATGTCGTAAGCCCTTGTAGAGAGGCTGTTTGCTCAGGGGAGAAAAGAGAATTAGCCTCTGATGGCTTCTTCCCCTCGTCTTGACTGGTAGAACTAGAGGAGAAGAGCCCCCCTCCCCAATCGGCTACCTCACCCTCACTTGGGAGCAAACGCTTGGCTAGCGTGTGCATCTCAAACTCTGCGAGCAGAGCCTGAAGCTGGGGCACATTCGGATCTAAGTGGCGGAAGGTCTCCCACTCTACCTCCATGGGTACCTCGGTACAAATCTTGGCTAGATAGCGCGACAGAAGCGTATTCTCCCGCCCCTCCTCGAGTTTCTTTTTGAGGGAAGGGGATAGCTCGTCTAGGTGTTCATAAATGGCATCAATACTACCAAACTGGGTGAGTAGCTCCGAAGCTTTTTTCGGACCGATACCCTTACATCCGGGGATATTGTCGCTGGTATCTCCCACAAGAGCAAGGTAATCGACCATTTGCGAACAGTGCACAAGACCAAACTTCTCGCAGACCTCGGCCTCGCCCCACACCTCAGCCCCTTTAGTCCCCGGACGATACATGAGAGAATGCTTGGTAACAAGCTGCCCATAATCCTTGTCCGCAGTGACCATATAGACCTCAAAGCCCTCTTTCTCGGCACGCTGAGAGAGGGTGCCTACCACGTCGTCTGCCTCATAGTCGGGTACCTCTATGGCTGGGATTCGTAGGGCTTCGAGCAAACGCTTCACTTGGGGGAATGCCCAGAGGATTCCTTCCGGCGTTGCATCGCGTTGTGCTTTATAATCAGCATACTCTCGGTGACGAAAGGATCCTCCCGCGGGGTCAAAGACCACTGCCAAGTAGTCGGGTTTCTCCTTTTTAATAATCTCTATGAGGCTATTGGCAAAGCCCAAAAGAGCACTTGTATTGTTTCCCTTGCTATCGAATCGGGGGGTACGAATAAAGGCAAAGTAAGCTCGATAAATGAGCATACTGGCATCGAGAAGAAAAAGTCTTTTGCCGGTAAAGGTAGGGTTCATTGGCGATCTTTCTTTTAGGACTTCTCCGAGGAGAAGAGGAGGTTATAACCAAGCTATTGCGTTAGATTGATGCGGAGGGAGACACCAAAGTTCCTGTTACGTGTGGGGAACGAGGCTGTACTTACGAGCGGATAATTCATGTTCCAATCATAGAAGGCGCGCAGGGTAAGCATACGGCTGAGGGCATAGTCCGCACTAAACTTTAGGGTGTGAGCGATATTGCCATTGGTGGCTTGCGAGAAGTTCTCTTGTATCTTACGAATCAGCATAGAGGTGCGGCTGTAACTGTAGTCCAGACGCAACGTCATGGAGCCGCCCGAAGTCAAGAGGGCATCTTTAGCTTTGCGACCAGAGGGCCTCTTGCGCTTAATCCCTAGCCACTTAAAGAAGTCGTCGACCTTGTAACCAATCCCGGCAGAAATCTCGTTAGACGACGACTCAATCAACTGGGATGCTGTGATATTGAGGTTAAGGGCGCGACGTTTATTCCAACGTGAGGAGAGCGTCATCCCACTCTTGAAGGTAATCTCCAACCCGATGAGAGGATTAAAACCCTCTTGTAGGGCAACGGAGGGAATATCGTAGGGCATAGCGGCAATCCGTTGTCCCGCAGTTGAGGAGCCAGAAGAGAGGTCATCGGCTGCAGTCTTCCTCAAAAAGCCGAGAGGTGTTTCGTCCTCACCAATTGCATTCCAACCTAGGAGGGAAGCATAGTTACCCACGGTGTAGGTAGAAGTATAGGTATGCGAGAGGGAGAAGTTGCGGAAGAGCTCCGAGAAGAGGGGGGATTTATTCAATCCTGTATAGGTGATACTCCAGTTAGGGAGCAGGCTCTTGAGGGAGGGGAAGGGAGAGAGAGAGACAGAGCCGGGTGCGCTCGCCGTATAGGCGGCAAGGAAGGCCGGTATCAGTACATCTGCACTATTCTCTCGTACCGTAAAGGAGGAAGAAGGAGCATGAGCCTTGTAACGCTCTCGCAGTCGCTCCGCAATAATGGAGCGGAACGCGAGGAATTGGCTAAAGGCAGCAGAGGCGTATCCGTCACTCGCCTGAGCTGTAGCAAAAAAGTCTCCGAGTCCGATGGTGGTCATCATAAAGGAGCCGCCCCAAGTGCGTGGCATGCCTTCAAAAACAAATTGGGTCTCCTCGCGTTGCGTACTGTTGCGGTTGGCATTGAGGGTAATACGGAGATCTTTGATCGGTTCTAGCGTCACACGTATCCCAAGGTTGTCGGTTTGCGAATAGGCGGAGGGCCTTACATTCTCCTGCAACTGCGTAAGCCATCCACGACGAGCCGCCTCCTCTACAAAACTATTGTCCGTGAGCCCAAAAGCAAAAGCAAGCCCCGGAGCAAGGAGATCACCCTGCCGCGATTGCCCTCCTACGCTGCCTATCTGTGGCATGAAGCCCGGTAGGTTGAGATTATTGGTGTGGTTGTAGGTAATGTTTATGTCGCGCACCATCATAAGCGTATAGGCAAGATGCTGCACAAAGCGAGAGGGTTCGTCTGGTTGGGTTGCCTTCTTGCGCGCCTTTTCGTTCTCTATCGAGAGGGCAATCTGTACCGTATCGAGGTTTTGGATTTCCAGCGAATTGTTGTCTATCGTGCGCGTCTTGAGTTTGTACGTTTTTCCGGAAGCGGTGCGAGCAGAAACCTTTAGGTTACGGCTCCCCAGGTTGTGACGCACCACAATGGCACTATCGGCACGGAGCGTAATGTCCTGAGTATATCGGAGAGGAGCCGAAGCTTTTTCGGGTTTTTGAGCTTCGGGCTGCCGTCTACGGATTGTTGTATTGGACGGGGTAGCGTTCAACGCCTTCTCGGCTTGGGCTAAGAAGGGAATTTGTCTGTAGAGTTGCATAAAGCCGAGAGCCAAAGATCCGTCAATACGTGCCTCATTGCGGATAATATTACCAAAAGAAACGCCATCGGCTCGCTTCGCTCCCAAATCCCAATTGTAGGTACCGGTATAACTTAAAGAGCCGTTAATCCAACTCATGTATGGGATGAGAGCAAAGGGCAGCTTCCAGGTGAGTGTAGCTGTTTGATCGTACTTTAGAGGACGCCCCAGCTCGGCAATGCTCCGATTGACTGAGTCGCGCCAAATCTTGTAAAGGTCGGGTTCTAACTGACGATTGACCTGTACATGGGGCTCTTCGATACGTGCATTGGTACCCGAGCGGAAGGAGAACTGGAGGTCCGAAGTCAGTGCCCAATTGAGTGTGAGGGCTCGGTTCCACAAAAAGTTTTGCACAAATGTAGCCGGCAAAGAGGGTGCATTGGCTATCCCCGGGATGTAGTTGCGCACTTGCTGCTCACTGTAGTTGCGCACCATCTGAGAAGACAAAGCAATCTTCGAAGGCAACCAATTGATCTGATAGCTCTTGAGCGAGGAGACGAGATTGCTCCCCGATTTGATCCAACCAAAGGGTTTGAGGGGGGGGACTATGGGCGAATAGTCATAGGTAAGCCCCGCTTGCCAATCGCGCCTTGAGTCGTAGACGAGGTCGGGCGTCTGGTGATTGCGTTGATTGTAACTATAGCTAAAGGAGAAGTTGGCAGGGTCGTAGGGCATCGGGGTTTTGCTCTTTACATCCACCCGTATGTTGTTCAGAGAAAGAGAGTGCGTACGTGTCTCTGTTATCGCCATGCGCCGTATCGAGTCTCTCTGCGACTTGTTTGTGGTGGCTTTGAGAGCCTCCGAGAGTAAGACATCTTGGTCAAGAGGATTATAGCGCGGAGTTATCACCTCATTGCTGTATGCATAGTAGAGGGGGATGGATACGTGTGCCTTCTCGGGGAAGAAACGCCCCATTTCGAAATTAGAGGAGATGTTGATTTGCTGTAAATCTTCGAGCCGACGCTGAGAGAGAGACTGGTCTAATGCGCCAAATCCGGCGGTTTGTATCATTCCTCTTGCCGTCACACTCCCCCAGTCACTTACCTGCAACTGCATATCGGCATTGGCTGCCCAACCGCCCTGTTCGAGGTAGTCGCTCAAACGCAATTCGTTTACCCATACCTCCGCACTCTTGCTACCTTGCCCTCCATTGCGCACCCCTATCATGATGGTTTTCACATTGGAGAGAGAGGGATTACCCACTACGGTGATGGTATTACGAGGGTTCTCAGGATCGGGAGCTGCATAGCGTAGAGAGAAGTCTGCCTTGGGATTACCCTTGCTTTTCTCCATATTTCGCTCACCCTTAAGGTCGGTAAGGTGCGAAAAGAGAATGGTCATTTTATTTTCGTCCGGCCACACGGTACGCCTGTCTGCGGCTACATCGGAGCTATAAAGCCCATAGGGAGAGAGCTTGAGAGGTACGGAATACTCGTAGTAATTATTGCGATAATCGCTTCCCAAACGGATGAAAACGGAGAGGTCTCCATCCCCAACAGCGTCGGCGGCATCCTGTATGCGCTCGGCATGCGTAAAGAGCTCTAGCTTTTTGTATCGACGCAGATCCAGCCCTGTATTGCGATACACCGCGCGCGCATCCCCGGGGGCTAGATCTCGGATTTTCATGCTTAGCGATTGCTCATTCTGCTGCGTAGCCTGCGACTGTGAGGGGTCGATACTGCGCAACACTCCGGGAGGAAGCACATAATTAATAGGCTGACGGTCCCCATTTTCTTCGATATTAACGGCACTGACTTCCATTGTCGCTTTGGTGGCAGGCAGTAGCGAGGGGTCGTGCAACTCTCTATCGTATTGCCGCCAATCCCCCCGTACCAATTTGAGTGTACCGAAGCGAAGGAACGTAGCTTCGCGGAAACCCGTTAGGTACATACGCATAAAGCGCACCGTCTTGAAGTCTGCAATACCACCAATCTTGCGATCAAACCCTCGCACCGGCACCTTAAACTGATACCAATTGACCGTCTCTCTCGAGCCATTCGCTAGGGAGACTGTGGCCGGGCGTACGTCTACGATATGATTTTTACCCACCACCATATCGGCAGGTTTGAGCGAGATTTTGTACTCAAAATACTTCTCATTTTCGTTGAGAGTATTGTCTTGATTTATATCTTCTGCATCGGGTACGGAGCGGCTGGCCGTGCTGTAGGGGTCGTTGTTGTCGGTCGCCTCGGCACTATTGCCCTGCACGCCATTGTAGTACTTGTAGCGGTCGAGGATAGGAGCTTGAACCGCATCAAAGGCCGTATTGCGGAAGTGCATAAAGTTATCCCCTGCGGGGTCGGATAGGGGGCTCATGGGGTCTCTCTCCCACTGAGACAGCACGGCTCCTCCTACCTTGCTGCGAATTGCATTGAGGTAATCTACGTAAGCCGGCCAGGTCTTCTCCTCATCGTCGTTAAGTCCGTTGAAGCCGACATCCTGCTTTGTACGCGCTCCAGGCGAATTGTCGAAGGCATAACCAGCTCCCTGCCTTAGGGGTACTTTACCCCAGATGGTACTCTCCGTCGCTTGCGGATCGTCGTTGATGGGCATCCCATTCTCAAAGAATTTCTTTTCGTCCTTGAGTACCTCTTCGCTCACTTCTCCTAGGTTGATGTACAAATCTCCTCCTTGCCCATCACGATTGTAGATAAAGGGATCGAGCAACCAAAACTCTACATACTCTATGTTTGCAGCCTCAAAGTCGCTCTGGTCTACCTTACGCATAATCCCACCCCAGTTGTCTTGCGGGTTAGAGAGTGTGCCATCGGGCAATAGGGCGTTGGCGTTTAGGTTGTAGGGCCCACGCTCTTGGGGATAGTACGATAGGCTAAAGGTCTGCAAATAACTCAAATAACTCTGGCCGTAATCGCGGTAGGGGAAGAGCTCTTGCATACTTACCTCTCGCACATAGTGATTGCTGAGGAACTCCGGATTATTGCGGATGTAGCTGGGAGTTAAAGACGAATTGGCCCGATTGAACATGGGGTCGATATAAAACCACGATAACCTAGCGCGCCTATTGCCGTAGCGAAGGTCGTTGCTAAGAGCAGCCTCGGGGAACAGAGCCGAAGCTCCATCTTGATACGGAGTGGAAGCCAGCATCCAAGCATAGGGGTTCATCAAATCTATATACCCTTGGGAGGATTCGAAGTCATCAATGTAGCTGTAGCCCTTGGCGTATCGCCCTTCGTAATGCCCCGGGATGAGGTGGGCGAACTCGGCATTCAGCTTCAATTCACTCGGTTTTGTGAGATCGAGGAAGGGCAATTTATCTATCAAATTGGTAAGTCCCTGCCACTCGGTGCGATAGCTCAGGTTGGCCCCCCAGAGGGTGTTGCTCATCGATTCCGCCCCTATTGCGCTCTTGGTGGTAAGAGGCAGCTCCGAGAGGTGCATAAAAGAGGCTCCAATGGTGAGGTCTTTGCTGAAGCTATAATTGGCATCGAAGCCCACCACCGTTTTGCGTTGCATGTTCATGAGTCCCTTATTTTCGAGGGAAACATCAATGCGTGTACCACTATTCAAGATCGATTCGTTGATGATAGTCACGGTACCCATGGCGTAATTGACGGTGTAATCTACATTCTCCGTAAGGAGTGCCCCCCCGGCTGTAACTCGCACCGAACCGGGCGTTACGTTGGCAATACCGGCACCAAGACTAATCTGCCCCGAAGATGCCGCCTTGTACTCCCCTCGCAGGATAAACTTATCGCGCTCGGCAGCCTGTCGCGCCACCACAGAGGTGTTGTCGTAGATCTCTTGGTATACATACTTATCGGCAATGGCGTCATCCCCGAGTCGCTTCCGCAGTGCCTTACCAAAAGGCTCTACCGTGGTAAAGAAAATCAATCCGCGGCGTGCCTGTACGGTGTAGCCCTCCACAAAGTCGAAAACCCCATCGGGATAGGCTTCTCCTCGGCTATCGAGACGATCCATACCGAGGTATTGTAGGAGGAGTTTGCCCTTTGCATTCCCTTCATCAAGATAGGGAAGAGCCGTCCCAGCCTCGTCGTTACGATAGTATATATCGAGTTTGAAGCGATCTTGTTGTAGGTCACTTACATTGGAGCCTAGGGTGTAGACGTTGCGCATCATAAAGTACCAATAGGGAGCCGATGGGGTCATGGCCGATCCTTTGATAAGCTTTACATAAAGATTGTCGCTGCTGTTTTCACTTCGGTCTGTACTGAACTCGCCCACTTGGTAGACCTTCCCTTGATAGGTATACTCGTAAGCGATACCGAGCACTTCGTCTGCATTCAAGCGCGTATTGAGTGAGATGTAACCGAGCGAAGCATTGAGAGAATACTCATTGGGCGTCAAACGGCGAGCACTCTCGAGCTTCTCGTAATCGGTTCCTCCCACAAAATGCCCCTGCAATAGCTGCCCCACGCGATCGATGCGGCGGAGATCCGGCTTAGAGAGCAACTCCTCATAGAGCGAATTGGCACTATTGTCGGGCGCACCTCCCGTCTTATGCGTGGCAATTACCCCGGGTGCCGTGAGCTTCTCAGGCTCCCCTAAATCCGTAAAGGCAACAATATTGCGCGCCTCCTCAAAGCGTGCGCGTTTGTTGGTAATCCACACTTCTACACGATTGATCACCACCCTTGACGAAACAAACGGAAGGGTAGAGAGGGCATGATCGTAGCCATCGCGGAAGTAATGCCCGAGGAAGAAGTGGCGGTTTTCGTCGTAATTGTTTGCAGAAAACTCAAATGGAGTGGTTTGTGCTCCACGCTCCGAACTCACTCGCTTGGTCTCTGCCTCTTGCTGGCTCACCACCATACTAAGTTGGAGCTTACCAAACTGCATTTTGGTATGAATCCCAAAGAGAGAGGCTCCGCCTTGGATGAGAGAATTTTTGGGTTGTAGCGAAACGCTCCCTGCCTCCACAAGCTTAATAATATCGTCTTCTTCTCCCTCATAAGCAAGTTTGAGCTTACGAGCATCGGTATCGAAGGTCGTTTCTGTGTTGTAATTCAAACCAAAATTGAGCTTCGTTCCTACCGAGGCTTGTACATTGGCTTGTATCTTCTCGTCAAAGTCGAAGAAGGTATGACTGCGAGCATTCTGAGGGAGGGAGGGATTGTCCGTTGCGTTGGTTTTTACCCCAAAAAGGAGCTCTGCCGATCCCTGAGTACGCAATTTCACCCCTCCGGGACCAAATATTTTTTCGGCAGGTCCCAGCTCAAAACCAAAATCGAAAGGATTGAACTGCTGCTTCCCCTCCTCCTTGGCACCCTCACGATCGCGCTGTGCAAAGTAACTTGTGGCGTCGCGTCGCTTGAGGTAGGCGAGGTACTGTTCTGTGGTGTAAATAATGGGAGTGCCGATGCGCTTTCCATTGAGAGTGGTCACGTATAGGTAGCAGCCCGTGGCTCCATCGTAGATAAATTCGCTCTTTAGCTGGGATGGATTGCGCAAATCCATGGGATGCTTCCGAGCAATATCTTCGGCAGTTTGGGGATGCGTCTTCTGTACTTTGGGACGATGGGTAGTGTCTGCAACAGAGGCAATGCGGTAGGGCACTCTAGGAGAACGCACCAAGGCTCCCCCTCCCCACCACGAAGAGAAAGCGAGAAAAGCTAGGGCTAGAACAGCCAAAAACCAACGTCTCTGTTGCTGCGACATATGGGGAACCGGCTAGCAAAAAGGGTAATCAAAGACGCTTTAGAGCCTGCTTGATCACCTCCTCCACAGGGAGATGAGCATCCGCCTCAAGCACAGCCTTTACCGCCTTGCGGATAGCTGCCTCGGGGAATCCCAGCATCTTGAGGGCGCGTTGAGCCTCGTCGCTCACGGCGGCAACCTGAGAGGAGTCTCCCCCTTCGGGCATTCCCTCCGAGAGGTCGTAGGCACTCAGGTCGATCTTTCCTTTGAGATCCACCACAATACGTTGCGCTGTTTTGAGCCCAATCCCCTTTACATTCTTGAGCAAATCCACGGCTCCGTTACCGATAATACTTGCCAAATCGTTGGGCGTATACGAGGAGAGAATAAGGCGAGCGGTACTGGGCCCCACCCCCGAAACAGAACAGAGTTTTTCAAAAAAAGCTCTACTCTCCTCCCGCACAAAGCCATAGAGGAGATGGGCATCCTCTCGAATGATCTCGGTTATCCACAGACGAGCAGAGGGTTTCCCCTGCAAAGCGGTGTAATCCGTGAGTGTTATGTTTATATCGTACCCCACTCCTCCTACATCAAGCAGGGCATTTGTTGGGGAGAGTCGATCTATTTTTCCTTCTATATAGGCAATCATATAAATATAACGCATGAGGGGCTCTGCCTATTGTGATTAGGCCGAACGAGAAGCTCTGTATATCTCCTTCTTACAGGAAAGGGGGACACTCCACAACAGAGCATCCCCCTCTCTCTATCAAATTTATCTTGCTACACCAAGAGCATTAGCGATGAGAGGTTTGTACCGAATAGGCATTTTCACCGCAACGTACAATGTAGGCTCCCGAGGGAAGGGCTCGTACATCTAAGCGAGCAAAACCCTCTATAGCCCGAGTTTGGAGCAATATTTGCCCATCCAAACCATACAATTGGACGGGCTCTTGGGCAGTTAACCCCGAAATGAAAATGAAATCACTCGTAGGATTGGGGTACACTGCAATGGGGTTCTCTCCCGAAATCTTAGGAGCATTGGCGGTGGGAATGCCGTCGTAAGGGGATTCTTTGAAGTCTGCATCTACCTGATAGACTTTCCAGAATGCATCTAGAGCGATCTTTACGTCGGTGTCTAAGCATTCATTTTTCTCATCTTCTAGCCCCGTACCATACACTACAATAGCAGCTTGGGGATTAGCGCCTTCATAACGACGAGGGAGAGACTCTATCAAGCGAGTCATATCTGCTCCCCTTATCTTGTTCAGGAAAACGGTGGCACTATACAGCATAGGACTTGCAAAAACAACCTTATCAAGTTCATTGGCATGTAGCTGCACCATCTCCAGCTTCTTATTCTCAGAAAGATTGATTTGAGACAAGTTGCACCCTGCCAAGGTCAAGTTTTCAAGATTTTTCCACTTAGAAGGGTCTACACCGGAAAGCGAAGTATTGCTACACTGTAGCTCTATAAGCTTATCCGAGGGAGCAACATCTATTTTGTTGATTTTGGTTGAGAGAGCAACAAAGGCTTCGAGGTCTTTTGCATTCTTTAGATCTAATTCCGTAACAGGACAGCGAGATACATCCACTCGCTTTAGCTTCACATGCTGAGAGGGGTCGAGAGAATTGATCTTTGGATTATCCGCACAAATAAGCACTTCCAGCTCCTTGTTGCCGGAAATGTCGAGAGAGGAGATCTGGCACTCTGTGAGATCGAGGTAGCCTACCTTACCCGTGATGGTAACAGTTTGGCTCGTCAGGATATACTCATCACGCCTATAGTGATATTGCCAAAACTCGGCACCTTCGACATTAAAATCGGCATCATCTACGCCCTCAATACGCATATGGATCTCCTTACGGACGGGGATCTCGGTGGTAAAGGTGATCTTATCTTCTGTATAAGACGGCACGTAGTCTTGTCCCTTGTAGTCTTTGCGGTCTTCGGTCTTTGTTCTCCAATGCTTCTTTCGTGCAATTTTCACATCGCTCACGAGACACACATTTCCTTCAGTATACCGGGGATTATCGCCTGTGATAAAGACCCAACCCTCTTCCATTCCATCTTTGTTACGATCGGGGAGATCATTCATCAACTTGGTCATTTTCTCCCCTTTAATTTTATTTCCGAAGAGGAGAAGGAATCGCAAATCATCACAACCTGTAATGTCAATTCCCTCTAGAGCAGCCGGAGCAAAAGAGGCCACCGACAGGTTCTTTAGGTTGGTAATGTTTACAGAAGTAAGCCCGGTAAATCCGGCTCCAATGGTTTTAATCTCGGTATTTTTACTGAAATCAAGTTCCTTCAGTTCCGGATTGTTATTGATGTAAAGCTCCGCTAACTCAGGACACTTCGCAAGGTCAATTTTCGTGATAGCACAATTCTCCACAGAGAGCATGGTGAGAGGGTACGTATCCGATCCCTTAAAGGTAACCTTGTCGGAGGTAAATTTGTAGTAACGAGTTTCATTAACATGATACTCATCCCACTCGCTGTGGTCAAATTCTACTCCGTCCATCTGCCCGTCGGGGATAGATGCGGCAATAACGACAGTCTGCCCTTTAGGCTTGTTGTGCTCCATCGTAATAACTCCCGCCTCCGAAGCTCGTAGAGGAGACCTCCGAGGCTCTACATTCTTATCCTTATCCCCCGTGGGGAGAAGGTGTTTCGTCCGAAGAGAAACAAGAAATGGGATTTTTGTTTTAGTCTGCTGAGAGAGCTGCTGCCCAAAAGCAGAGGAAAAAAGAGCCATCATCACAACCACGAGGCTCATAATTGTAGTTCTTCTTTTCATAGAGTTCTAATAACTTCTTTATATTCAAAACAACGATAAAGAAGGAGAGTTCAAATAGGGAAAGTACTACCAAGTAGAGATCTCTCATTCTGTCCAAAGTTACAAAAAGATTTTACGTAGAGTGTGTTTGTGTACAAAACGACAAGAAAAGCAAAAATCTCTTCATGGGAAAGAGAAAATAAAACAGGCTAATATCCAGTAGGTACACAGGGTAGAAAGTTTTTCTTTTTCAGGCAGCAAAAAAATATTTTATACCCTGTAATAGGAGTGAAAATCAGGCAAAAAGGGGAGTGGAGAAAGGCACTCCCCCAAAAAGAAGCCCCTCCTTCTTTCGAACAAAAAAGGAGGGGGACTTCAGAAGCATTCTTAAAATGAACAACATTAATTCGTGATATGAATTTCTTTAGGAGCAAAATACCCCTCAACGGAACGTACCTCTATAGTCTCTGCTGAGCCTGACCTATTTGACTTGAGATTGCACTCTATACGTCGCCCTGCAGGCATAGGCTTGGAGAGAGTATACTCATAGCAAGTCCTTCCTTCTACTCGTTGGAAAGAAAAGCCTTGCCCATTGGATGGATAGAAATGTTCTGTAAAGACTCTAAAAGTAATGGGGAGCAATGCTTCGCTAAACTCATCCGGGAGAACGAACTCAATCTTTAAGTCAGATCCTTGCGTCTTAGCGACCCTTACGTTTGAGAGGTTCGTTTGATCATTTGCCTTAAAGCTCTTATACTCGTAATGCCTACGAACCTCTACGCGCACAAGGCGTTTGAGGTCATCATTATCACTCACCCCTACAACCACATCTGAGACAAGGACCCCCTCACCTTCCGCAGGCTGAGGCGCAAAATGGAGCGTAATCTTACCACTAGCGTCTACAGTCGCACTTGTAACGGCGTCTCCTGTAGGCCTCACCGTGAGTTTACTGTTATCTTGAGTAGAGGAAGTTTGATTGGGAAAGTAGCGGGCGTTGAAGGTAGCCTCACGCTCATCATTGGTAAGAGAAAAGTACGTTCTATCAACCTCCAAGCGACCTTTGCCATCAGAGAAAGAGGGAAACATCTGTACCTCGTCCGAGAGAGCGATATTGTTGGCAGCTGCTCCAGCAAGAGCCAGCTCGGGGGTGGCATACCCCTTTACACGCACATCCTTGATCGTGACTTTGAAATAATGATTACGCAGGAGGTGGTGGCGCTTAGTCTTGTCATTCTTATCAACAAAGTCTATCTTGTAGTACGAAAAATCGGCATCATTCCCAAATTTTGCCTTTAGGATGAGACAGGGTACAGATGGAGAGAGGGTGTTATCTCGCTCATACACGTAGAAAGGGCTTACCCCATCCGTAGCGTGCCAAGGCTTATTGTTGGCAAAAGGAACTCCTGCAGGCTCTGTGGGGATAGTAACCGGTCTCTTAAAGGCCTGGTCCCGATTGGGGGCAGAGGGATCGAAAGGTGCCAATGTACCTTCTGCCAGCGTATTGTAGATACTATAGGTAGCCTCTTTGATGGCATCCGTATCCACAATTAGATTGCACTTTGTCATATTACGAAGAAGCAGAATGGCTCCCAAATCGGAATTCTTCTGTACGCTATCATACTTCTTGCGCGCCCACATGGGGATGGTGGTGTGGGCAGCAGCCTTGAAGGAGGGAAGCATCTGCATTTCGTCCCGCCCTATCCATTCACTCTCATTCGTAAGAGATGCATTGGCGACAAAATGGATGATACGAGGTTCTGCACAAGGTGTAATAGAGGCAGTGTACGCTCTCGTTGAGCCTTGAGAGGTGAGCGTAGCCGTTGCTTTTTCCACAAAGTGACCATCGCGGTCGAAGACCCACAACTCAAGGTTACTGATGCCACTCTCGTCTAGCCCGCCCTCTCGAGCTGTCGAGAAGTCGGGCATATCTATAGAGAAGTGTATCTGCTCCTTACCTGTGGGAGAGGGCAACTCTTTGGAGGTACATGCCGAGAGTGCCAGTAGAGCTACTAGGTATAAAAGTATTTGTTTCATTGCCTTCATCTCTAAATCGTATTATCTTTTACATCACGGACGCAGCGTATATGAGCCCTATCAGAAGAGGATCCTCCAGATTCAGCATGGGTCATCAGCTTCGCACCATTTGCCGAATAGGAATCCCAATAATATCTCCCCGTCATAATTCGTTTTACGGCACTCTTGGTGTCATTCTGCAATTGATCAATCAGTTCAATCTCTGCCTCTGTCGGGAGCCTCCAGCCTTTGACTTCCTCAGTAACGCCACCTTTAACCCGATACTCTACATAAGTCGCACAATTGTAAGTTGCACTCTTTTTATTTTCAGTATCTATTTGCGGCTTTCCTGAATAGAAGAAAGTAAATCTATAGTAAGGCCAGGTGAGAGTTGCCCCCAACTGAGACGCCAACTCAAACGAAGGAGATACCATCCTAGAGGTTTCCAGGTCATCCTTAGTAAGATCATGAGACTCTTTATAGGAACTTCTCTCGTAGAATTTTACTTCTTCCATAGGAGGGAACCCGAGTATCATATTCGCTGGAGGAACTAAGATACGAATGTGATACATTGCTTTATTATGGAGGTGAGGTGGCAAATTTCCATCGGGATTGAGGCTAGAGCTTGTACCCATGGTATGGATTATAAAACTTGAGGGAACTTGTGTTACCTTCACCTTTTCGACGAGACCGGAAACCCCATTTGTTACTTCAAACTCTATATACTTAGGGATATTATTCTCTGGAATAGAGGAGCTAATGGAAATTGAATTGGCATCACTGGTAATGGTAGGATACTCCGACTGCCCACTTCCGTAGGAGATCGTCTGTAGTACCCCCTTATCATCTACATAAGTCGCATACACCTTTTTGATATTGATAGTGATGGGGTGCTTTGACGACTGATAAGGAAGACTATACTGAGTCGCATTCTTCATCTCCACATCATGCTCAGCAACAACGAGGAACTGGGTTGCGGGTAGACCGTAGGAGTCTTCGTGCTTGCTCCACTCTTCTATCGAGATAGCCCCTGTTACAAGTTCCGGATTTTCGGGGGAGGGAGAGCCAATAATTTCTATTCGGAGAGATAGCTCATAGAGTTTATTGGACTGTAGGGATTTTTGCTGAGGTTCCAAAGGCACTTTGTAGTAGTAGTCCTTAGCCATATTGTCGCTTTCACCCACCTTCTTCATCTTGATCTGCACCAAGAACTCGGGGCGCCGGTCTAAAGCTGTAGACGAAGCCCACTCATTGTAATACGAATAGAAGTGTGCGGATTTTTTTCCTCCGGCGGTGACTTCAGTTACAGACCGATAGTCTGTTGTTTTGTATTCAGCAGTAGGGAGATTCTCCGCAGTTGCCAAATACCCCCGATCTGCATAGTTGCGGAGCTTGACTTGGGCATCCCCCACTTGCACATAGCCGGCAACGTCTACAGTGGGTTGGAGTACTCGTACCTTGGCAGCCACGCGCTTGAGACCAATAGAACCCAAGTTTCGACCAGCTTGAGTGGCCATGTCAATCTTCTTATTAGTCGCACTCCCAATCATCACAAAGCTAGCGGGAGCCGTGGCATTAAGCTCATCTGCAACCACCTCCTTGAGTAGAGCGGCTTCGGTGGCAGGTGCTACAAAAGAGGCTTTGTTGCACACAACGTACACGTTGATGCCATTAACGCCATTGAGTTGCGCCTTCTTATCATCGGGCACCGGTATGATGTAATGACGCCCTGGGGTGGTAATACTTCCATTTGGAGTGATCCCTCCTTGTCCGCTCTCTTTACTTTGCCAAAAGAGTTGCCCACCTTTGTAGAAAAGGACGGTAATGGAAGATACGGTATTCTCGTTGTAAGCATCTTCTCCCACCTCTGTAGCGCGAAGGTCTGTTGGTGAGACTTGCAATTGAAGCAGCAAAGAGTTTTTTCCAACATGAGCCCCTCCATCGCCAAGAGACTCTCTAGTACACCCTACGCTTGCAAAGAAAAAAGCAATTGTAGTAAGGACAAGAGGGAATATATATTTACGGATCATCATTTCGAGTAGTAGCTAAAATTTAGATTTCTGTATAATCTCAATGCGGGTAAGGCGTAATCCGCCCTCTTTTTTGAGCACGACTTCTTTACCATCCACTGTAAAGTAAAGCTCAGTCTTACGGGGCTTATTGCCAGGGACTTTCAAAGGGATAATCGTAACCGTATAGTCCCTGTCTACATTTGTATCTCCCGAGGTATCCCCCTGAAGAGCAAACTCCAAACCATTGGTAAGAGTAGCCTTCCAGTGACTTCCTTCCGTAGCTTTAATACGGATTGTTACAGAGAAAGGATGCTCTTTGGATGTGTAATTAGGGCCGGGGAATACACTACCAGGTTCCAGCTTGCCCTGCTGTGGCTCCAAGATTTTATGCTCTAACTCTTCCACATCCCAAGGCAAAACTTCGGTAGTAAGCATCAAGAAGGGAGACTCTCCCACCTTGGTAATATCCCCTTTGAGCATGTAGTGATGGTTACGCTTTATTGAGTAATGATGATCGGCAGAGCTATTTTTGTCATTGACATAAGCGTAATAATTGGTGGCAATGCCATTGTACAACGCTTCGATCATAAGGATAGGAGCACGGCCTGTAGAGTCTGCCGAAGAACCTAAGTTCTCGTAGACATAGAGAGGTTCCTCCTCTTTGATGTAGGGTTTGTATTCGGTATCATTATTGACAAGAGCCATTGTCTCTACCTTGGTCCATTCCCAAGGAGTACCCAATGGAAAGACGATACTACGAGGAATAAGAGGCTCCGTTTTTGCCAATCGGTTGATAAGAACTTTTCGGATCTGCACTTGATCCGTACTCGCTGCAGAGTGATGCTTGAGAGAAAGCGTGACCTTAGCAACGATACGCCGGAGTGGGACTACAGCTTGTACAGACTGATCGGGTCGAAGGGTTGCCTCAGCCTCGCCTGTAAAGATAAGGGGCAACACGGCAGAAGCGGACAGCTCGTCCAACAATACCTTCTTGAGCTCTCGCTCAAAAACGATGGTCGAAAGACGTGTACCGAGGGCGTCGCTTTCGTTTGCCACAACGTATATCTTACGAAGACCGGCGTGGGCAACTAGAGAAAATGGATTGGTGAATGCACTTGTATTGGCAATAAAAAGCTGCTGTACGTCGAGCCCTTCTCCTTTGAAGACAAGGATACGCACTTTGGTAATCTCCTGATCTCCTGCGAAAAGGGAGCCGCCCCGAAGACGAGTCTCCGGCAACGACAAATTGATGGTAGCCTCTTGGTCTTCGGCAACATTAAGTTCCCCCTTTCGGGCACAAGAGGCGATCAGTACTGTGACGAACAACAACAGAACCTTCAAGAAGGCTATAGGGCTATTTAGTTTCATCTTTTAGATTTTGTTTCTTGCATGGGTTTTCGCATCCTATACAACGGGGTGACTAATAAGTTGCAAATTGATGTACAACATCCCAAGGGGTAACTACCACTAAAGTATTGAGTGAAGACGAACGCATATCGATTAGGATATTGAGCATTCGCCCTACCTCTGGGACGAACTTCTTACCATCACTGCTCTCTGTAAAGGAGAGCTGCTTCTTGCCATTGGCGTAAAGATCGAGCACCAATGGAGCAGCATTTAAAGTTGGGAATATGCGGAAAGGAGCAACAATTAGGTTGCCATTCCCTTCTATCACGCCCTTAGGACGATAAGATACAGGTTGCCCTCCCAATTGTTGGTGGGAGATATAGGTATCGGGGGTAGTCCCCAATGTGATGGCATCTGCAATAGTCTGAGAGGCGCGTAGCGGAGAAGTCTTAAGATGTTCTGCCCAAGATTTGTACCCAAGGACAGTGACGGTAACCTCTGCTGTGCGGCGTGATATCTCTACTGTGATGGTACTATTTTTCTTATTAAGGTCGTACTCCATCTCGTGCTCTATGCTACCGGCAAATAGGTCTGTGGGGGATTGGGCAATACCATCTTGAGATACAAGACGTACATACAGGTCGCTCAAACGAGTGATTGAGGAGAATCGTTTTCGATCATCTTCTGATGGGTTACCCCAAGCCACACAAGTTATCTTCGACGCGCCTTTCGGCTCCACAAAAACGGGCTTTTGGGCAACGATTTGCGCAGCATTCAATTCTTTGGTCTGTAGGCAATTGCCTGCCTCATCGAAAAAGAATAGCACAACACTCTGCACTGCCCCGCCAGAGGTTATATCCTTGTTATCTGCATCAATAGCTTTCACCTTGAGGAAAAAGGGACGAGGACATTCTGAGAGATCATCGTATATACAACCTGTCAACAAGAAAGTCACACCCCAAAAGAGACTCAAGAAAGTCAGTAATAATTTCTTTGTGTTGCGCATACTATTGTTTTACAAATAAAGGGAGCTATCAAAGGAGCTCTCTATCTTATAAAGGGTTGGGGAAGAGAAGAGGTGGCATATACCCCTCTTCTCTCTCCCGTAGGTAATCAGAATATCTCTTTCTTACCAAGTAGCATTTTGAGTAATGATAACCCAATCAACGATCTTACATAGAACGTCGAGGTTAGCTTTTTCGTCGGTCTTATCTTCAGGCTTATTCGTACCAGGACCTGTAATCGTTAGCACCACGTTGTACTTTGTATTACGAACGATTTTGTCTCGTTCAGTCCCACCATTGTAAGAATAGTTGTTAGATGTTGCATTGATGATTACAGGGTAGTAAGTAGTAGCATCTGTTTCAGAAACGATCCATCCTGCTGCAAAAGCCTTCGCCATTTGTTCGGGGGTCAACGGATCATTATTCTTCTGTACGAGAGTCCCCTTTAGACAGAGGATCGTAGGATGTTCTTTACTTGCATTTTCTAGCACATAGAAACCCTTCTTCATGTCAGAGTCTTTGATATCTGCTTGGCTAATAGCAGTCTTGAGCCAAGCAGCCTCAGTGTAGTTGGCAGGTGTTAGGGAACCAGAAGTAACGTGTACACCATATAGGTAATCTTGGTTTGCAACATTGTAAAGGCTTGAACCAAAGATCATGGAGTTCTTCTTAGCAATCAAAGCGAATACCATGCCATCGTCAAACTTCACATTATAGTCCTTATACTCGGGCTTAAAGGTAACTTTTACACCTTCGAATGCGATGGCAGCATGCACACGCTTAATCTGAAGAGGAGCCCCCACAGAGATATGCTCATCAGCAGGATTACCTACACTATTGGCATAACCATAATAGTTTTTTCCTGCTTTGAGGGTGATAGAAGTAAACTCAGAAGTCATAAGAAGCTTGTTGTGCGTCTCATCATCTTTTGCCAATTCATAAGTAAGTTTCTCTAGTTCTTTCTTCGTTTTCCCCACAAGATCCATAGAGGCGGGAACATTAGCTAGCACAACCAAGGTGCGCTCTCCGGCACTACACTCGATATCCTTCACCTCAGGAGCCCCAGCTTCCCCAACTTTGATTGCTTCTTGTACATCACCCTTGTAGATAATAGCAGTAAGCTTCTCAATGTGCTTTTCTCCATCTTCATCGCCATAAGCACGCATCCCAGAGGCATTACCTGCCACTACAATACTAACTTTGGCATTACCTTTTTCCTTGGGCTCTGCCTCTTTGTTACTTTTACAGCCAACAGCCAAGAGGGCAAGAGAAACCAAGCCTGTCATTAAAACTTTTGCTTTCATTTGAACCATACTTTATATTATTACATTAAACTTATATGTGCGCTATGACTCTTTATCTCATATCTAGCATTCCCCGCAGAAAAATAGGGCACTTCAGAGCAGTGATAGGAAAGGGATATCCCTCGCATGGAAAGCTCAAAGAACATCTTATCCCTTTTCGGTAGAGGCCCCGATAGTTATTCCGCTCTCGCTATCCTCCGTTATGTATACTCAATGCATTCTCGTCTTCATTCTTTTTCGTTTTGATGACGGTGCAAAACTAAAAAAGAGGAATTCGGGGGACGTGTCATATCTGAAAAAAAGTGTCTCATAAGTGTCTCATATTTGCAAGACACTCTAAATCAAATGAATATGAATGAGGAAAAAGTTGTCACCTCGGCTCTTTTTCCTCTTGAGAGTTACTTCCCTATCTTCTTTTCTTTGGAGATGACCTTGTATTCCGATGGTGACATGCTGTAGTAGGATCGGAAGCGGCAGTTGAAGGTGGAGCGAAAGTTGAAGCCCGATTGTTATTCCACCTCGTTGATGTTTTGATTGCGATTTTCTGTCAGTAAGGAGAGCGCTAACTGCGCAAAGTTTGCTGCAGGATTTTGGTTTATTACTCCTATCTGAACAATCCGCCGCAATTTCATCGGATGATTTATTGAGCGATTGAACAGATTCTACAAACGGACTTTCAAGAAGCGAGGAGCACTCCCCTCGGCCGAGACAGTAGAGTTTTTAATGGGAAGAGTAGCGTGAAAGAAAACCCAAACCTCCTATGCAAGATCGCTGCCTCTTTTCAAGGATTGGGATACTCAGAGAGAGAGAGTACAAAAAATAATACCTAAAGAAAAAGTAGTGACAAGGAACTCCATGCTAGGAGACTACCCTTACACACTTTTCCAGACACTACCTGTTCCCCTAGCAGCAAGAGGCAAGAAAGGGAGACGGCAGGGGGGGAAGGGACTCTCTCCACCACCCAACGTCTAGTACCAGAGAGGAAAAAAGAGCCCTGCGACAGGGTCACTAGGAGCCTCTGCCGCAGGGCAATCAAGAATATAAATTATGGGGAAAAGAACTTATCAGCGAGAGCAAGAGAGGGCGGACATATCTACCAAGATGCTCATCTCATCTACCTGCCCAATGCCAATAAATCTTCCTAAAGAGCCGAAAAGGGCGACTACTTACGGAGGTAGGGGAACATGCGACGTGCAGCCTCTTCTAGCTCCTCACGGAAGTCGGGGTGCGCAATGGAAATAAGAGCAAGAGCGCGCTCCGCCACCGTCTTACCACGCAAACGCGCAATACCAAACTCCGTTACGATGTAATCGACTTCGTTGCGACCGGTCGTTACCACAGAACCCTCTTTGAGGACGGGAACAATACGTGACAATTCGCCTCCGCGCGCTGTTGAGGGCATGGCTATAATGCTGATACCTCCCTTAGAACGCTTGGCTCCGCGAAGAAAGTCCACCTGCCCTCCCGATCCACTGAATAGAGAATAGCCAATGCTCTCCGCTGTAAGCTGCCCCGTAAGATCCACTTCGATACAAGAATTGATGGAGACGATATTATCGTTTTCACCAATAACATAGGGGTCGTTGGTGTAATCCACCGGATACATGGCAACGTCTTCGTTCCCTTGGAGGAACTTATACAACTCTTGAGAACCAAAGGTAAAGGCAGAGACCACCTTGCCGGGCAAGAGCGTTTTTGCCTTACCATTGATAATGCCCTTCTGCATGAGTTTCATCACACCATCGGTAAACATCTCGGTGTGAATACCCAAGTCTTTGCGGTCGTGCAGGTTGTTGAGTACCGCGTCGGGGATAGCCCCAATACCAAGCTGTAGGGTAGCTCCATCGCCAATAAGAGAGGCACAATACTCCCCAATCTTAGCCTCTACGGGGCCAACGGCTCCCCCAGGTACTGTTACAAGAGGGGCATCTTCTTCGATAATATAATCGAGACTCTCTACGGGTACTGCGGTATCTCCGCCCAAGAAGGGCATCTGTTTATTAAGAATCCCCACTACCACCTGTGCCTTATCTACGGCAGCACGAGAGTAGTCGCACGATACCCCCAGAGAGCAAACGCCCTCAGCATTGGGGCGAGAGAGCTGTACTACAGCTACGTCTACGGGGTAGAAACCCTCTTTGAGGAGAGCCGGCACCTCATGGAAGTGACAGGGCAAGAAGTCGAGCAGGCCCTCTTTGTAGGCGGTACGCGATTGTTTGTCCATAAAGTTGATCATGGGGTGTACCTTCTCTTTCATCTCGGGCAAGAGATAGAGAGCCTTCCCGAAGTAAAGTACGTGGAAGAGATTGATATGGGGCATGGTTTCGCGCTGTGCGTACATAGCCTCAATGTAGAGGTCTACATGAGCTGCCCCACTCCCAATTACTACGTTTGCGCCCTCAAAAAGCGAGCGGCGCACTGCCTCTTCGGCAGAAACAAGATGTTCTTTGTAATGGTTTTGCCAATTCATATCGTTAAGAAATGGATTTATTTCGTTGTAATAAGCACGTTTGCTCCGGGCATTCCCTCGGTAATATAGCGTTCGAATTCCTCCTTACTTTTGGTGGTAAAGTAACTCCGATCGCATACCGCAAGGAAGGTCAAAGGCTCCTTATCCAACACCCAACCGAGCAATTCTGCGATGGAGGGGTCATTGGGTAGAGCGTAGTACTCTTCGTAAGAGAGCTTGAGGAAGGCGGTATGAAGCCCCACGCCACGCCGATCGACAAGGTAACCTCCATCCAAAAGTAGAGGCGTGAGGAAAGCTCCGGGTTTCCCCAAATCGTAGCGAGAGGGGTAACTAACAACGGTAGAGCCATCGGCGGATAGCTGGATAGGAACCAACTCTCGATAGTCTCCGCGAGTCTTGTAAATAACAATAGGGGCTTGGGCAGCCGCAATAGGGCGTCCGGCACCGATTCTGTCCGGCACAACCTGTCCGGGGGTATTGTTATCCCCGGCCTCTACCGGCATCCCAACATAGATAGACGAGGGCAACTCAGATTCCTTTTGATTCATCTCTTGCTTTTTCTTTGTCGAACAAGCCCCTAGCAAGGTCACTCCCAAGAGGAGAGCTACCATCGGAAGCAATAGATTCTTTTTATTTTTCATACGAATAGTGGATACAAATTTGAGTAAGGATTATTGTTGATCCGGAGGGAAATTGGCACTGCGACGCACCTCATAAGCGGACTTTGCTCCTCGGGGAGAGGCAACAATCAGGAGGTACTCCACGGAGGGGATAGCGCGAAGCATTTTCTCGGCACGCTCTGCCCCTAGAGCCATAGCCGCTGTGGCCAAAGCATCAGCTCGGTAGCAATCGGGATGCAGGATGGTGGCACTCAGCACATCGGTCTCGGCAGGCCGCCCCGTGTGTGGGTCTATGGTGTGGGCATAGAGAGAGCCATCTTCGCGCACTTTGAAGTTACGGTAATTACCCGAAGTAGCCACTCCGCCTCGCTCTCCCGGTAGGTCTATGATCATTTCATACTCTTCGTAATGCTCCAGCCCTGTGCTATCAAGGCTCGGTTTATTGATGCCAATACGCCAAGGTTTCCCCTCGGGATTTACTCCTCCATAGGCAATCTCTCCCCCAATCTCTACCATATAATCTCGGATCCCTTTAGCACGAAGAGCACGAGCCACATAATCGGACGCCATCCCTTTGGCAATGGAAGAGAAATCGATTTGCATCCTAGGATCTGCTTTCTTGAGCGTATCACCACGGAGCGTTACCTTATCATAACCAACAAAGGAGAGAATACTATCGATGGCAGAAGCCGGCACCTCACCGCCCTTCCAAGGCGAAGGAGAGAAGCCAAAGCCCCACGCATTGACAAGGGGAGCCACCGTTACATCATAAAATCCGCCCGAGAGGCGACCATACTCCTGGGCGGTCGTCAGCAATTCCACAAAGCCCTCGTTGACAAGCTCCGTACGATTGTTGTTAATGGCATAGAGCAAGGAGGTTGAATCGAAAGGGTTGGCGGTATAGTTGAGTTCGCTCAAAGCCTGCTCCACCTCAAGGTGTGCCGAGGAGTCGGCTGCGTACTTCATGTGGTAGAGTGTATGAAAGACCTCGCCCATCTCACTGATGTAGGCAGGGCGAGAAGGCTTACAAGCCTGTAAATGCAGCAATAAAAGAAGCCCCAAGAAGGGTGCAAAACGCAAATGATTCGCTTTCATTCCTTACCAATTTCTTCCCTTATATTGTATTCGTTGCGGTTGCTATATTGCCGGCTTAGCAGCTCTCCCAAAAAGCCGGCGCAGAAGAGTTGTGTACCAATAATCATGGCAGCCAAGGCAATGTAAAAGTAGACTCTATCGGTCACCAGAGGTGCCGGAATCCCCCGTGACAGGGCTACAAACTTAGTCACGAGCACCACAATGAGTGCAATCATCCCGATTAAGAAAACCAAGCTCCCCCAGAAACCAAAAAAGTGCATAGGCTTACGACCAAAACGAGAAGTAAACCAAAGGGTAAGCAGGTCTAGGTAGCCATTGAAATAGCGATCCCAGCCGAACTTAGAGACCCCGTACTTGCGTTTCGTATGCACCACGGGCTTCTCCGTAATACGTGTAAAGCCGGCATTTTTCACCAAATAGGGGATATAGCGGTGCATGTCGTTGTAGAGCTCGATACTTTTTACCACCTCGTGGCGGTAAGCCTTGAGCCCACAATTGAAGTCGTGCAGGTTGCGAATCCCCGAAACGCGCCGTGCCGTGGCATTGAACAACTTGCTGGGGAGGTTTTTGCTCAGCACCGGGTCGTACCGTTTTTTCTTCCATCCGCTGACCAAGTCGTACCCCTCCTCGGTGATGAGGCGGCACATCTCGGGCAGCTCCTCGGGCTGGTCTTGCAAATCGGCATCAAGGGTACACACAATCCGTCCACGCGCTCGGGCAAAACCGCATTGCAAGCCGGGCGACTTTCCATAGTTGCGAGCAAAGCGAAGCGCACGCACCTCGGGGTATTCGGCCGCAAGACGCTCAATCTCGCGCCACGAGCCATCAGTGCTACCATCATCCACAAAAATCACTTCGTAGCTGTAGTGAGCAGAAATCATCGCTTGGCGGATGCGGCTATGCAACTCGCGAAGCGACTCCTCTTCGTTGTAGAGAGGAATGACCAAAGAGACCTCTACAGGATATTCCTTATCAGGCATAGAATGGTACAAAAAGCTGCCCACTCTCCTAGAGCCAATTGTCTCCCAAAGAAAAAAACGGGAGACGAACCTCGGAGGTGGGCAAATGAATTATTCTTTTAGAAATCTAGTGGGTCTGATACCGGCATTGTAGTGGGTTTCGGAGTTGCAGGAGGCATGTTCTTTACCTCCTTAACAAGGGGAGCCAAGGGACTTTTTGCCCCACCGGCAATATCTTTGATACCCCCAATGGCAGAGAGGATGCCCGTAGCCTCGAAGGGGAGGTAGACAACCTTGTCGCTCTTGCTGGTACCCATCGTTCCCAAAACTTCGAGGTAACGCATGGCTATAAGGTACTGAGCGGGGTCTGCTCCGGAGGCACCTACGGCATTCGTAATACGGCGAATGGCTTCGGCTTCTCCCTCAGCACGGAGTATCTTTGCCTGCTTTTCTGCCTCGGCAGCAAGTATCTCGGCTTGGCGAGCACCCTCAGCATGGTTGATAGACTGCTGCATCTTACCTTCCGACTCGCGTATAACCGCTTCTTTTTGCCCCTCGGCTGTGAGGATTTGGGCACGCTTATCACGCTCAGCACGCATCTGTTTCTCCATGGCATCGCGGATGTCTCGGGGAGGATTGATATCCTGCAACTCTACACGATTGACCTTAACGCCCCACTTGTTGGTGGCCTCATCGAGAATATCACGCAACTTACTATTGATCGTATCTCGGCTGGTAAGAGTCTCGTCGAGGTCCATTTCTCCGATAACGTTACGCAAACTTGTCTGCGTAAGCATCTCAATAGCCACCGGCAAATTGCTAATCTCATACATAGCTCGCATGGGATCTACAATTTGGAAGTAGAGTATGGCATTGATCTCCGTTACCACATTGTCGCGTGTAATCACACTCTGGCGGGCAAAGTCGTATACGGTCTCTCGCAAATCGATATGGGTGATGCTGCTAAAGCGTACTACGGGAGTACCCTTAGAGCTTTGTAGCGTATAACGCCAAGTCATCGGGCGCGCCTTGTCAATAAAAGGCATGATGATATTAACCCCCGAAGAGAGCGTTTTGTGATAGCGACCTAGTCGCTCGATAATCACCGTTTCACTCTGTTGGACAATCGTAAGCCCCTTAGAGATGAAGAAAATAACGAGCAATAAAATAGCTCCTACTACTATAAGCGTACTACTCATATATGTGTGTATTTATTAGGATATGAAACTAACTCTCGAAAGGTTCTACGACAAGTACAATACTATCGTAGCTCACCACCTTTACAAAAACATCTTGGGGGATCTCTAGATCTTCGGCGAGCACCACCGCGGGCCACTCGTCTCCATCAATAGCAACGCGCCCTCCTTGCCGAGAAGAAACCTCTCGCACAACCCTTGCCTTTTTGCCGATAAGCGCATCCATCCCCGTAGTGGGGGTTTTCTTATTCTTGGATAGTCTCTGGAGCAAAGGACGCAACAGAAAAAGTGCCAGCAAGCTACCCAACGCAAAGACAACGACTTGCCAAACAATCCCCAACCCCAGTAAGGCCGGGATACACGCCACCAAAGCACCGGCACCAAAGCAAGCCAAAACAAAGCCGGGAGTGATGATCTCAGCGGCAAAAAGCAGGATAGAGGCTATAAACCAAATAAGTGCAGCATTCATTGTTATCTGTTATTTGTGTTCTACCTTCTTGGGCTTCGCTCCTTGGCGATCGCCCTCGTAGCGGAAAAATATCCAGAAAAGAATCGTGATCACAAGGGCATAGGCAGCAAAGAAATACCAGCTGGTAGCCCACCCTTCGAGATGCGCTACGGCATCGTGCTCACTCTCCACAAAATAATTAACGACCCACTGCGCCCCCAACGTACCGATGGTGGCTCCAATACCATTGGTCATGAGTATAAACAAACCTTGTGCGCTCGATCGCATACTACTATCCGTCTCACGATCGACAAAGAGGGAGCCGGATACGTTGAAGAAGTCGAAGGCCATCCCGTAAACAATCATACTGAGGATGAAAAGCCAGAGCCCTCCGCTTGGATTCCCGGCACCGAGGAGCGAGAAACGAAGCACCCAACAAACCATGGCAATCAGCATAACTCGCTTGATACCGAGGCGACGAAGGAGGAACGGGATGAGCAGAATACAAAGAGTTTCGGAGATCTGAGAGAGAGAAATAAGCATATTAGAATGCTTTACCCCGAAGGCCTCAGCATACTCCGGCAGCTCTCCAAAGGCTCCTAGATAGGGATTGGCAAAACCATTGGTGATCTGCAAATTAATCCCGAGTAGCATCGAAAAGAGGAAGAAAAGCGCCATCTTAGGCTCACGGAAGAGCGTGAAAGCCTTGAGACCAAAGGCCTCGGACAAACTTTTCTTCTCGCCCCGAGGAGCCGTAGCGCAGTGCGGCAAAAAGAAAGAATAGAAGAAAAAGAGAATCCCGATCCCTCCCGAGAGGAGGAACTGTAGGGGCGTCTCCTGAAAGCCCAGGGCGTCCACCGCGAGCATACTCACGATAAAACCGATGGTACCAAAGATACGAATGGGAGGGAATGCCTTCACAATATCTTCGCCGGCCTGCTCCAAACCGGAATAAGCCACCGAATTACTCAGAGCCAACGTGGGCATATAAAAGGCAACACTGAGCGTATAAAGAGGGAAAAGTGCAGAAAAAGTAGGAGCATCCCCCAGCGATTGTGCTACATAAGAGAGGGCGATCATGGCACCACCGGCAATGACATGACAGAGCCCCAATAGGCGTTGGGCAGAGATCCAGCGGTCTGCAACAATCCCCATAAGTGCCGGCATAAAGATGGAGACAATACCTTGGATGGAATAAAAAATACCGATTTTATCCCCCAAGCCATGCGTACCCAAATAACGCCCCATAGAGATAAGATAAGCCCCCCAAACGGCAAATTGGAGGAAATTCATAACGATAAGTTTGAGGCGAAGGTTTACGTTTTTCATCGTGCTCTATCTCTTGTTTTTGTCAAGTGCTACTCTCTTTTGTATTCAAACGTCATCTCTCAATGCGAAGCAAAACTCCTCTCTCTAAAAATACGAGTCTCCCATCGACACCTAAGCGGCAATCGAGGGAAGACTCGTCAAAGAGGTGGTTTACTCATAGGTCGTATGGATAATCCCCAAACGTATCTTGCTCTTATCTAACTTAATACGCACCCCGGAAGGGAATAAGTAATGCGCTACCCCTGTAACGCTAGAGGACGAAGAGCCTGCTTTCCCTCCCTCTAGGCTTACAGGCACAAGTAGCAAGCGAAGGGGTTCCTTTATCTCTATAGAAGAAGCTGTCTCCGACTTATGATTCAAAACATGTCGGGTAATCAACTTACTGATGTTACTGAAATTGTACTGCCTAGACAAGACACTGTACTCCGACGACAAGAAAGCAATATCGGGTTGTGTGAGGTGCGATTGCCCTGTTTCGAAGAAGTTCTTTACCGAGTCCGCAGGTAGCAGCAAAAGATACTTCGGCGGCTGCAATACGGTACGCCCATGGGCAGGGATGTCTACAGGGAGGGTCAATTTGGCTTCATTAAAAAGCCTCTTGGTCTTTTGGTTCCAGCCGGACTTCACCACCTTATTGAGGTCTTCTGTAGTGAGCGTAAGCTCCGTTGCCAACCCCAATGGCGAGGTAATGAAACTATATGTGCTGTTGGGCTTCAAGAGCTCATCCCTATTGGCATGATCGAATTGCTGCGAGAGATAGAGCTGATTGGTATTGGCAAAGCGATACGAAGCTCGCTTGTGGTGTATAGAATCTGCCTTACCATCTGCCGTTTTGCCCTTAGCCGTATACGTATAGTAGATAAGCAATGCCGTACTATAAACGCTAAGCATGCAGCCCGACCCCGTAGAGGCTTCCACATAAATCCCCCTCAAGAGGTTTTCTTCAAACGCTTTCTGATTGTCGAAATACTCGGGATGCTGTACAGAGGCATCGTAGAAACGCTGACCAATCTCCCTATCCACAGGGATATAGGCGTAATGATCTCCTATCTTATTTCCTGCCTTGTAGCTGCCACTACCCAGACGTTTAGCCCCTTCGAGATAGGGTTGAATGTCTCCGGAGTAGTGACTATCCGGGAGGGGCTTTGTAACCTCATAAATAGAGGCCTTTGCCCACAAAGTGCTATCGCCTGCCCACGAGGAATAACTAATCTCTACTAGGACGGAGTCTATTTTCTTACCCTCAGGCTCATGTGCAAACTTGAAGCCCGGAGCATGACGCAAGCGCGTAATATACGACGAACGCAAGTCCCCAAAAAGAGGATCGCTAAGCTGCCCCAAAAGCGTATAAGTGGAGCGTGAGTAGATACTCGGCACCTCCACCGTTTGAGCACTTAGTAGAAATGTATCTGCCTTTGCCGTAAGCGCTTCATCTTTCGGCTGTGTAGTAAAACCCACTTTGGAGGCATTGTCGTTGCAACCCGCAAAGACAGAAGCTCCGATGGCGAAAGCTGCCAAGGCAGCCCAGAATGATTGTTTTATTATCCTCATCTATATAATAGATAACTGACCTACTCCCCTACCACACATTCTCCCACAGCGGAGAGGACGAAACAGAGAGAGGGTACTATTTCGGCTGCTAAGATAAGATATTTCTTACTGCAAAAGGCCATTATAGAATTGGCGATAATCATCGGCCTGCTCTTTCTGCATGCCGGGATACGACAGAATAGGCTTACCGAGCTGCTTTGCATACTTGGCAGAGGCCCATTTCCCGGCCTCTTCTGCAGGCAATATCACACCATCGCTATAATTTATCGCAATGCGGCGGAGAGCTTCGGGGTCGTAGGCTCCTTGTAGCGGAGCCACCCAATCGTCTTTGAGATTATCGAACGCCAATATATCAAAAAGCTTCTCCGTAATATCTCCTGTTACCTCTGTATCAAAGGGCGTGTAAACCACTTTAGCCTTGCCAATATCGGGGTCGTCTTTGTAGAGCGTGTGCAGATACAAGGGGGCAAGAGCGGCAAACCACCCCGTACAATGGATGATATCGGGGATCCAGCGCAATCTCTTGATAGCCTCAAATACCCCTCGGAAGAAGAATATAGAGCGCTCTGCGGTGTCGTTGCCATACTTATCCTCTATCCCAAACTGGCTCTTACGTTGGAAAAACTCCTTGTTATCTATGAAGTAAACTTGGATGCGAGTTTGAGGTACCGATGCCACCTTGATGAGTAACTGACAGTCTGTATCGTTGACAATGATATTGATACCCGAAAGACGAATCACCTCATGCAACTGATGGCGACGCTCATTAATCGTTCCATACTTAGGCATAAAAACGCGCACATCATCCCCTGCTTCTTGCACGATTTGGGGGAGCAAGCGAGCAAAAGATCCCATTGGGGTTTCGTCTAAGTAAGGGGTAATCTCCTGAGCTATGTAGAGTATTTTTTTCTGTTCCATAAGCTATAGGCTCATCTGATTTATTGCAAAGATACGAAAAACCTACGTGGAAAACTTTGCCCCTCTAGGGGAGCTTTTAGCCTCTAGGATGCTAAACGGCAAGCCACACCTCCGCTTATGCGTATTCAAGCCTCGCTCTCTTTCCTTCCCTTTTGGGCAAGAAAAAGGGTGCAGGGAGGCTCTCTTTGCCTCGCACTGCACCCTCAGAGATTTATATACTACGAGGTTACTCTTTCGGCTCGGGCCTAGTAGCAATAAAGGCTTTTATAAGCATGAAAATGGAAGCAAATACCATCAGAACAGGTACTGCAATCCAGAACGCACGTGTGGAATAAGACAAGCACACGAACGCCCCGGCAAAGGCCAACACATAGACAAAAAACAGGTCTCTCCAACGAGGGAGAATCACCTCTTTCTTCCTTTTCTTATCAATGAGAGCAAAGAGCCTTACTACCAAGAACATGAATATAGGAATCGTGGAGAGCCCCACCACTATCGCCATTAGGTTTGGCTCGCCTTCTGCGGAGTCTTTGTACCATAAACCGATAAAGAGGGCAATAAGGAGATAGGGTACAAATGTCCAAGTGTGCAACTCGTAATTAATTTTCTTCTGTGCCATAACTACATTCTTTTGGTCTATTTATTTTACTACTCTCCTTTGGTATTCTTATTACTTGACGAAGAAATCGCTTTTGATTCTTTATCTTCCTTATTTTTAATAGGCTACTCTTTCGGCTCGGGTCTAGTAGCAACAAAGGCTTTTATAAGCATGAGAATGGAAGTAAATAGCATCAGAGCGAGCACTGCAACCCAATACGCACGAGAGGAGAAGGACAAGCAAGCCAGGGCTCCTCCAAAGGGCAACAGATAGACAAAGAGCAAGTCTATCCAACGGGGGAGAATCACCTCTTTCTTCCTTTTCTTGGCAATAAGAGCAAAGAGCCTCATCACCAAGAATGCGACTATAGGAAGCGTGGAGAACCCTATCACTATCGGCATTAGGTTTAGCTCACCTTCTGCGGGAAGCTCGTACCAGGATTTAATAAAGAAGATAATGATAAAATAGGGTAGAAGCACCCAAGTGAGGAGCTCGTAATTAATTTTCTTCTGCGCCATAACTATATTCTTTTAGTCTATTTATTTTTCTTCAGGCTGAGAATCCTCGCACGTTAGCAGCCTCAGAAGTGGCACTTTTTAGCGAGACTCCCAAATTCAATTGCAGCACAAATATAAACAAATTCGACTAATGAGCAAACATTTTCACCCAAGATCGAAACCATAAATAGCAAAAAGAAAATTATTTTGGAGTTATTTTATCCCCAAAAGGAGAGGAGAGGATAGGCTTCTAGTGGCCTTTTTATCTCTCGTCGGAGGGGACAGAGGGTAGGCGAAGGGTGTAGGTAGCTCGGTAGCCTTGGGCATCCGATATTTCAAGCGGAGCGAGAGACGTGGCAGAAACTAGCGGAAAAGGCTCTCCGAAACCACGTATTTCGTTGGCCACCCACAGGCTGATTGTTTGGAAAATATAGGGCAGAATAGAGGTCCCACTTTGCCCAGAAAAGTTTAAGAAATCAGGCAGGGTTTTGGTCGTTAATTCGACCTCGAGCAAACCGATTAATCCCTGCCCCATATTTTGCTCATCCCTCCGGTACGTTAAACCCAAGGCGCAGTGAAGCGAGGGGTCTTGTGCCAGCAGGTCGAGTTGCCCCATCACCTCTTGGTACAGTTGCTCCGCACGATCATCACTATAAATAATGGCAGGAAACTCTCCGTCAAAGCCATTCGCGACGAAGAACTCCTGCCATGGGAAGAAAGACAAAGCCGAAAAGAGGGAAAAGTTGGGAGCGTATATATTGTGCGAACCGAAGCCCACTTGCTCCTCCTCTTCCTCCAAAGGCTGTGTTGCACTAGGCGTTATGGGGGTGATCATACCGGCGTCAATCGCAGCAATGTTCCATACCACAAGGGGTATCCGGAGCGTCCATCTCTATGGTAGCGTGCTGCACTCCGGCCTCTTTGGCAATCGCACGCACACGCTCTTTGAGGGCAAGCACCTCAGTAGGCGAGACGCAGCTCTCGGGATTGAATACCACATGGATGGTAAGCACATGTAGTTCGCCATCGATACTCCAAAGGTGCACATCGTGGGTAGACAAGACCTCAGGCACTTCTGCAATAGCGTGCTCCAATGCCGGCAAATCTATGTCCGTGGGCACACCTTGTAGGAACACTTTGAACGTACCAATAAGGGTGCGAACCACATTAAACAGCACCCAACAAGAGATAGCAATAGAGAGAATAGGGTCGAGAATCGGGAGGTTAACGAAAACCATTACCACACTGACAATCAAGACAGCAGCCCATCCCAACACATCCTCCAGGAGGTGGAGCATTACGGCTCGCTCATTAAACGAATGCCCTTTGCCCACTCTCAGAGCCGCAACTCCGTTTACTACCAAACCAACAATGGCGATAACGAGCATCCATCCGGCCTTAGGCTCTCCGGGTTCGATCAGGCGTTTTGCTGCCGCCGTCAAGACAAAGATAGAGCCCACAATCAGTACCACCGAGATAAAGAGGGCACCTAGAAGTGAAAAACGTTTATAGCCATAGCTAAAACGAGCATCGCGCCCTCGCTCGCTCAACTTCTGTAGATACCAAGCAACGCCCAGCGAGAGGGCATCCCCAAAGTCGTGCAAGGCATCGGAGAGGATCGCGATACTAGAGGTGAAGAAACCGCCTACGAGTTCGAAGAGAGCGAAGGAGATATTAAGCCAAAAAGCGACTTTGATGTTACCCGTTGCGGAGTGGTGATGATGCCCGAGTGCATGGTGGTGCCCATGGTGATCGCCGTGCTTATGCTCATGAGCGTGCTCGTGATGATGCTCGTGACACTCGTGATGAATGTGTTTGTGTTCGTCCATAATGCGTTCTCCTTTCTGTGATTTCTATAGAGCACAAATATACAAATATTAGAGACTCCTTGTCCCCTTCTACCTACTATTGGGTAAAAGCAAATTCCCCAAACCCCTATTCTTACCTCAGTCACAGGGTTCCGAAAGGCCTCTAATGCATCGAAAAAGAGAGCACACTAGGCACAACTACACTCCCTATCGTCTCTTCCTCTTTTCTTTAGGTTTGGGCAAAGGCTTACGCGGAGCTTTGTCTTTGCGGAAGTGTTTCTCCCGAGGGACGGAGTCTTTCCTCCCACGAGCGGTTTCCCTCTTGGAGTCGGAGCCATCCGCAGCGTCGGCATAATCAACGATAATGCGCCGCCCCTCCACTTCGTATTGAGAGAGCTCTTCGATTAAACGGTGGGCGTCGTTACTATCCACTTCGAAGAAAGAAAATTTTTGCATCAGGTCAATCTTGCCAATGCGCACTCGCCCCGGTACACATCGATTGATCAGCTCGATAAGTTTATTCGGGAAGAGGCGATCCGTCTTGCCAAAGTTGATAAAGAGACGCGTCATACCCTCCTCTACCACACGAGGTGCACTATTCCGCCTCTCGCGTTTCTCTTCTTTTATCTCGCGCTTCAGACTCTCGGGTTCGATCTCTTCTGCGGTACTATAGTAGGCGAAGAAACGCTCAAACTCCAGCGTCATGAGGCGGCGGAGAAGTTCGTCGCGGTCGAGCCACGAGAGCTTTTGACTCACTTCCGGCAAGATAGCAGCAATCTCTTCGGCATGAGCGCTAGAGTCTACATGCTCCAATCTATCGGCAAGGTGGAAAAGATGCTTGCTACAAATCTCGCGCCCGGAGGGCAGTGTGCCGACCTCCATTTTGGCACCAATTAGTTTCTCAATGCTGCGAATGCGGCTCTTTTCCCTCAGGTGACAAAGGGCGATAGAAAGCCCGGTTTTGCCGGCACGAGCCGTACGCCCCGAGCGGTGCGTATAGTTCTCCACGTCGTCGGGGAGGCCATAGTGAATCACGTGCGTTAGGTTATCCACATCCAACCCTCGGGCTGCCACATCGGTAGCGACAAGCAATTGCAAGTGCCCACTACGGAAGCGTTGCATTACACGATCGCGCTGCTCCTGACTCAAATCCCCGTGAAGCGCATCGGCATTATAACCATCGGCAATCAGATGCTCGGCTATTTCCTTGGTCTCCACACGCGTACGGCAGAAGACAATCCCGTAAATAGAGGGGTAGAAATCGACGATCCGTTTGAGAGCAAGATAGCGTTGCCGAGCCGGCACAAGGTAGTAGATATGGCGGATATTACTGTTGGCTTCGTTCTTACGCCCAATGGTTATCTCTTTGGGATTGTGTAGATAACTATGTGCAATGGTAGCGATCTCTCGCGACATCGTGGCCGAGAAAAGGAGCAAATTACGCTCTTCGGGAATCTCCGAAAGGATGGCTTTAAGATCTTCGCTAAAGCCCATATTGAGCATCTCATCGGCCTCATCGAGCACTACCGTATGGATCCCTTCGAGAGAAATAGCACGGCGGCGCATCAAGTCGAGCAAACGCCCGGGGGTAGCTACCACAATGTCTACACCACGTTTGAGGGAGCGTATCTGCGTCTCTATGGAGCTACCTCCGTAGACTGCCAAAACATGTACCTCCGGTAGAAATTTGGCAAAAGACTCCAAATCGCTTGCAATCTGCAAACAAAGCTCTCGCGTGGGAGAAAGGACTAATGCTTGAGGGAAATCGCGTTGGGGACGGAGCTTCTCCAAAAGGGGTAAGCCATAAGCGGCTGTTTTGCCCGTACCCGTCTGCGCCAGCGCTATAAGGTCTATGTTATCTTCTAATAGATAGGGGATTACGGCAGCCTGAACAGGCATCGCCTCTGTGAATCCCAAGGCACTAACTGCGTCCAGCAGGGGTGCACTAAGTTTGAGTTCGTCAAATGTCATCGCCTGCAAAGGTACGCTAAAATCTCCTCTAAAGCATCATAAAAAGGGGAGTTTAGAGGCTGATTCACCATCACTTACAGAGAGAGAGCAAGAAAAACAAAGAAGACAAAGTGTACAAGGAGATTGCCTCTTAGAGTAAAAAGAAACACTTTAGACAAAATATTATTTCTCCCTTTAAGGCATTGCATAATCAAAAAGTTTCATATCTTTGCGCCAGAATATTAATTTGAAAACTTTAGGGCTTATACAAAGCGACTATTGAAAGGAATATAGGATTGACTTAGTAATATATGCTTATGAAGACTAGTTTTACTTTTGGGATGCAGAGAGGGATATTTTCACTCCTTTTTACTGCACTATTTTTAGGATTCTCCGGGCTCTCTATGCAGAGCTTTGCCCAGGGAGTAATCACCATTAAGACCAAGAAGGCCAAGGGGGATAAGATGAATCTCAGGGTCATTGCGCTTGGTGATTTTACCGTTTCCGGCACCGAAGCCAACCCCAAACCCTACGGAGAAGGCTGGGCTACCTATACATTAACCGATCCCACGATCACCATAAAGGGAAAGGTGCAAGAGCTCAATTTTATTGCTGTAAAGGCAACATCCATCACTCTTGAGGACTGTCCCGATTTGGTTAAGCTCGATTGCAGACAAAACGAGCTGACAGAAATTGTCCTCAAGAACACCAATAATCTTCGAGAACTTTACTGTGTAGAGAACGCCCTCACGGCACTAGACCTATCCAATCAGACTCAGTTGAACACATTGGATTGCTCTATGAACTTTATAAAAACTCTCTCTCTGAAGAATTGTCCTCTCCTGACATTCTTAACTTGCTACCAGAATCAACTTCAGACTTTAGATCTCACAGACTGCCCCAATTTGGAAAACATCATTTGCTCTCTCAACCAAATCTCAGAACTCAAACTGGGGAAAGTCGATCAGCTCACCTCGCTCTCGGCTACCGTAAACCACCTAAGAGGCGATGCGATGACACGTTTAATGGAAGCATTACCCGATAGAACAAGAGCAACAACTCCCGGACTTTTTGGGGCATATGCAGGCTGGGATATGAACGAACAGAACCAATGCACCACAGAAGATGTAGCCATTGCTAAAAAGAAAAACTGGGAGGTCAACCAACATGATGGGGAAAATTGGGTCCCCTATCCGGGAGTACCGACTTCGCTAGAGGCTATGGGGCAGAAAGCACCTGTGCTTTACGTAACCCCATCTAGCAAAGTACTATGTATCAACAACGCCACTCCCAATACCTATGTACGCCTCTACTCTACAGAAGGCGAACTAATGGCTCATGGGAGAACGGATGCCAGCGGAGCTACTCAACTCCACATTGAGTCTTTGGCAACAGGCGTTTACATCGTATCCATTGGCGGAAGAACGCACAAGCTACTCATTCAATAAAAACCGAAATACCACTGTAAAAGCACATGGGTTTCCCTAAGCGAGGAAATAGAAGCCCTTATAAAAGAACCTGAGAGGCTACCAAAAGATACTCTGAGTAAACTCGGATTTGCTCTGTATCTTTGGGTAGTTCGCTCAGAATGTTTTCCTTAGAAAGGAATCCACTCATCCTAAAGGAAAACGAGAGAGGCTGCGTCATGCTCCCCCCAAACCGGGTGCTGTGGCACGGCCTCTCTTACTATTTTACAGGTCGTCTCTTGCCCCGTGCTTTTCCGCATTAAGGGCAAAGAGACGAGAAGCAAAAGGTAGTGAGAGGAGGGTTACTCCTCTACACTCCAATCTGTCTTAACGAGACGTTGGTAGCTATTGTAGCGATACTTAGCAGCTTCGAGAGATGCCTCGGCAAGCTCTTCTGCTTCGTCAGGGAACTGCTTATAGAGAGAAGAGTAACGTACTTCGCTCTTGAGGAAGTCCTTAAACTTGCTCCAATCCGGTTCCTTACTATCGAAAGAGAAGGGGTTCTTGCCCTCTTCGGCCAACGTAGGATCGTAGTGCCAGAGGTGCCAGTAACCGCACTCTACAGCACGTTTTTCCTCGCTCTGAGCATTACCCATACCACCCTTGAGTCCGTGAGAGATACAGGGAGCGTAAGCAATTACGAGAGAGGGTCCATCGTAAGCCTCAGCCTCACGGATTACCTTAAGCGTCTGAGCTTGGTTAGCACCCATGGCGATCTGAGCTACATATACATAGCCGTATGTAGTGGCAATAAGCCCGAGGTCTTTTTTACGAACTCGCTTACCACCGGCAGCAAACTTAGCAATAGCACCCAATGGTGTACTCTTAGAGCTTTGTCCACCTGTATTAGAATATACCTCAGTATCGAGTACGAGTACATTCACGTTCTTGCCGGAAGCGAGTACATGGTCGAGGCCACCGAAGCCGATGTCGTATGCCCAACCGTCCCCACCGATGATCCATTGTGAATGCTTGAGGAAGTAGTCCTTAAGTTCACGCATTTCGGCCAAAGCGGGCGTCTTATCAGCCTCTAGTAAAGGAAGGATAGCATCGCTGAGACGACGTGTTTCTGCAGAGTTTTCGAAGTTAGCAGTCCACTCTTCGAGGAGAGCCTTTAGTTCACCTGCAACCACTCCGTCTGCCAACGCCTTTTCTTCCACGTGCAACAAACGCTCTCTCATCGTATTGGCTGCAATGCGCATACCCAAGCCAAACTCGGCATTGTCTTCGAAGAGAGAGTTAGCCCATGCAGGGCCGTGGCCACAAGCATCCGTAGTATAAGGAGTAGAAGGAGCCGAAGCGGAATAGATAGACGAACAACCCGTAGCATTGGCTACCATCTGACGCGTACCGAAGAGTTGTGAGATGAGCTTAACATAGGGAGTTTCGCCACAACCCGAACAAGCGCCGGAGAACTCAAAGAGAGGTTGTGCGAACTGGCTATTCTTCACATTGGCCAATACATCTACCAATTTAGACTTATCGGTTACCTGCTTAATCATCTTATCCCAGTTATCCTGCTCGTCGTATTGGGTGGTAAGGGGCACCATCTCTAGAGCCTTACCATTCTTATTGCCCGGACAAACGTTGGCGCAATTGCCACAGCCCAAGCAGTCGAGCACATCCACTTGTATGCGGAATCCTAAGCCGGCTTCCTTAAGCCCCTTACCCATTGCCTCGAGCGTTGCAACACCAGTTGTATTCTTTTCGGCAGCATCGAGGAGGAAAGGACGGATCGTTGCGTGAGGACAAACAAAAGCACACTGGTTACATTGGATACAATTTTCCATCTTCCAGACGGGAACGAAGGTAGCCACACCACGCTTTTCGCTGGCTGCCGTACCATTATCCCATGTACCATCTTCGCGACCGATAAAGGCACTTACGGGAAGGTCGTCTCCGGCTTGTGCATTGACCTTGCGCACTACGTCGTGGATAAAGTCGGTATCGTCTGTGTGGCGAACGGGAGCGTCATCTTCGAGATTTGCCCACTCAGCCTTCACAGGTATTTCGATGATCTCACTACCACGGTCTACGGCTGCATAGTTCTTGTTTACCACGTCGTCGCCCTTCTTAGCGTAGCTCTTCACGATGAATTTCTTCATCTGCTCTACTGCGAGGTCGTAGGGGATGACGTTGGCAATCTTAAAGAAAGCCGATTGCAAGATCGTATTGGTGCGGTTGCCCAAACCAATCTCCTGAGCAATAGCCGTTGCGTTGATCGTATAGAAGCGGATATTGTTTTTCGCGAGATAACGCTTCACCTTGTTGGGAAGATGTTGCTCAATATCTTCGGGAGCCCAGATAGAGTTGAGAAGGAATGTTCCGTTTTTCTTGAGCCCTTTGAACACGTCGTACATATGGAGGTAGGCCGGAACGTGGCAAGCTACGAAGTCCGGTGTTACCACCAAATAGGTAGAACGAATGGGCTTATCGCCGAAGCGGAGGTGCGAAGCTGTGAAGCCGCCCGACTTTTTCGAGTCGTAAGCGAAGTAAGCCTGACAGTACTTATTGGTGTTATCCCCGATGATCTTCACCGAGTTTTTATTGGCACCTACGGTACCATCTGCACCAAGACCGAAGAACTTTGCTTCGAATGTGCCGTCGGCAAAGATGAGATCTTCGTGTTGGGGAAGAGACGAGAAGGTAACGTCATCTACAATCCCGATGGTAAAATGATTCTTGGGAGTGGGGAGACTCAAATTCTCGAATACCGAAGCAATCTGAGCAGGAGTTGTATCCTTAGAAGATAGCCCGTAACGACCGCCTACGATGAGAGGAGCGTTTTCCTTTCCATAGAATACATTGCATACATCCATGTAGAGGGGGTCTCCCAATGCACCGGGTTCTTTGGTACGATCGAGCACGGCAATACGTTTTACCGAGGTGGGCAATGCCTTCAAGAAGTGCTTAATGCTAAACGGACGGTAGAGGTGAACGGCAAGGAGACCTACCTTTTCGCCCTTAGCTTGGAGGTAATCGATGGTTTCGCGGATCGCTTCCGTTGCCGAACCCATGGCGATAATTACGCGGTCTGCATCGGGGGCACCATAGTAATCGAAGAGGTGATAGCTACGACCCGTAACCTCTGCCATCTTATCCATATACTCCTGTACCATATCGGGCACAGCGAGGTAGAAAGGATTGGCAGCCTCTCTATTTTGGAAGTAAATATCCCCATTCTGAGCCGTACCACGAGTTACGGGCTTATTAGGGGTAAGTGCACGGTTGCGGAAAGCGAGCAAAGCATCGCGATCTACGAGAGGTGCTACATCTTCGTTGTCGAGACTTTCAATCTTCTGAATTTCGTGTGAAGTACGGAAGCCATCGAAGAAGTGAATAAAGGGAACTCGGCTCTTAATGGCCGTAAGATGAGCTACAGCTGCAAGGTCCATCACCTCCTGAACAGAGCCTGTACAGAGTTGGGCAAAACCGGTCATACGTGCACTCATCACGTCTTGTTGGTCCCCAAAGATAGAAAGAGCTTGCGCTGCGATAGCACGAGCCGAAACGTGGAAAACGCCCGGGAGCAACTCCCCGGCAATCTTGTACATGTTGGGGAGCATAAGCAAAAGCCCCTGAGATGCCGTAAAGGTAGTAGCCAAAGCACCTGCCTGTAGTGCCCCGTGCATAGCTGCAACGGCACCACCTTCGCTCTGCATTTCTTCTACATTTACAATTTCTCCGAATATGTTTTTACGCTTCTGAGCAGCCCATTCGTCCACAAACTCAGCCATCGTAGATGATGGAGTAATGGGGTAAATAGCGGCTACTTCGCTAAACATATAGGCGATGTGTGCTGCGGCTTGGTTACCGTCGCACGTCATCATTTTCTTTTGTTTTGCCATAGCTTGTATTACTTTGATAATAGAATTTTCTCTCTTTCGTTTTGTTTTTGTTTGAGGGAAGTCTTCTAAAAAGACTTAGTAGAGGAAGCCAAAAAGCCACAAGGGAATCACGTTGCGGCTCCCTACGTTAATGCCATGCACGGCATAGAAACGCTTGGGATGATAGCGGGCTATTATCTCACGATCTACACGGAACTCCTGCGTACCATCTATAATGAAATTGACATTAGCCCGTATTGATGCCTCCACATTTCTACCTTGGTTTATCTGGTTGAGGAAGAACGTACGGCACACATCGTTACCCACGTGCGCACCCATAGGGGTATGAGGCAATAGGGCATAGAGAAGATTGGTATTCTGCAAATAAAAAACAGTAGGCGCCTTCACCTCTGCCGAACCATTCTTGTGTACCAAATTGACGAGGTGGGCATCGCGTAAGAAATTCACGTAATTGGTCACCGTTGCCCTAGAGGTATCAATGCCTTTGGCAAGGCGAGACACATTGAGCAAAGAGGGTCCCTCCATGGCCATAAGATAAATAAGCTTACGGAGCTTGGGGAGGAGACGCTGATCGATATTACGAATGTACATAACATCGACCTCTAGTGTCATGTTGATGTTTTTAAGAACATCTTCGGAGGAGCTATGCTGCTCCATGAAGTAGGGATAGTAGCCGTACTGAAAGTACTCGTTGAGCCAATGTAGCGGGTTGAGCTTCTCCTGGATCTCCCGAGTGATGTCAATATGACGATGAAGGATATCGTCCCATTGTACGACAGGTAGCTCTACTCCCGTCTGAGAATAGATAAACTCTCGCAAAGAGAAACCACGCAATTCGTATGTTTTGCCCACCGGGTCCCATCCGTTTGCCCCCGTGCCCACGATCAGAGGAGAGCCCGAGTAGATGATCTTGAGAGAGGGATACTTTTCGTAGCACTCTAGCAGTTCTTCTCGCCAAGAGGGATACTTAAAAATCTGGTCGAGCAGAAGCGTCTCGCCTCCACCCGCCACAAACTCTCCGGCAAACTCTACAAGAGTTTTTGTCGTAAATAGGAATTGGTTTAGATTGACATAGAGCGCCTTACGATTAAGAGGCCCATACTTTTCATTAGCCCAATCTAATAAGAAAGTGGTCTTACCCACTCCCCGAGCGCCCACAATCCCTACCAAGCGTTCTTTGGGGTCGATTTCATCCATCAGCGTACGCCGTACGGTATTCTCGCGTGCACGCAACAAATGATCGTGTGTCCTAAAAAGACTTTCCATTCTATTGATACCAATTTTTCGGTAACAAAGATAGGGAATACTTTCCATATTGCAATAAGCAAATGACAATAACGGGCAATTTAAGCGTAAAACAACCATTCCTAGGTATAGAAGTAGCACCTAATAACGACTCCCCTTTCTGGGGAGAAAAGAAAATTTACAGGGTGATTTTTCCGAAAGAATCAGGGGGAAATGCCCCCAAAACTAGCCTAAAACAAAAAAAGAGGTGCCTATCTTTTTTCGGATAGGCACCTTAATTTCTCGGCATAAGCGGGGGAGCGTTATGCCGGTAGATGCGGAAAAGCTGTATTAAGCGAGCTTTGCCATGAACTTATCCCGATAGACAATGAAACGCTCCAGCGTGCCATGCCCAATCTCTCCTTGACTATCTTCGGCTCGAATGTCGAAGATGAGTTTACGCCCATCCACTTCGGTAAGGGTTGCCATCACACGCACCGTCTGACCTATTGCCGTGGCACGAGTGTGGTGTACATCAAGGTGAATCCCCACAGTAGAAGCCCCTTCTTCTAGATGGGGAGCGACGAGTTGTACCGAGGCCTTCTCCATAAGAGCAATCATGGCAGGCGTGCCAAAAACGGGTAAATCTCCCGAGCCAACATGGATGGCGGAGTGGTGATCTTGGAGGGTTACCTCAAGCTGACAAGTTTGGTGGATAGGTAGCATATTTTTCTATTTTCGGTTGTTTATATTCCGGATGCAAATGTACAAATATCCGACAGGTGCCCTCCACCCCATTCGTGAGAAAGAGCAATAAAAAAAGCTCCCTGCCTAAGAGAGGAGGCTTATAAACCAACTCTCTAAAGACAGGGGCGCCTTATTGCTTATGAATATCCCCACTCTCGTGAGGAGAAAGGGTCGGGTTTAGCCGTTGTAGGGAACAAAGTCCGACTTTTCGGCACCACAGAGAGGGCAAGCCCAATCGTCTGGGATGGATTCAAAGGGAGTACCGGGGGCGATGCCGCTATCAGGATCTCCCACTTCGGGATCGTAGATGTACCCGCAAAGTTCACAGATGTACTTCTTCATAATTCTTTCTCTTTCTATTATTTTCTTTCAGTTCTTATTTTCTGGGAGCAAAGGTAGTTGTTGTAGGAGCATAGGGCATTAAGAATCCATCTATACCCCTATAAACTGCATCTTAATTAGGGGTCTGAGGAGCCTTGGGGTCCTCCCCATATTTATTGGGACGACGTACCCCCTCCTGGGCGGCATAGATGATAAAGATAATCGAACCCACCACAGGGATAAGCGTGATCAAGAGGAACCAACCCGACTTGCCAATATCGTGCAAACGGCGCACAGAGACAGCAAGCGAGGGAATCAAGAGAAATAAGGACACCACCGTAAGAAGTCCATAGGAAGTGATAAAGCCGGGATTCCTAAAGATCTCGCCATACATATCTATGATACCTCCACTCATATAGGCATCGAATATCCGCTCCCCAAAAACATCGGACATGATGAAAGGAAAGAGTATGAAAGACGAAAAGAACTGAATCAGGTAACGAAAAATGAACGAAAAGAGCACAAATCCCCAGAACTCACGCCGTCTAGCTCGCCCGGAGAATTGGGCAAACCGTTTGGTGATACAGCCAATAAAATAGCTCCAGAGCGAAGGCTCGGGCGTATATACTCTACTCTGAGTGTTTACCCTCTCCCTTGCAGCACCGGAGAACGAAGGGGGCACCTCAGACGATGCCGAAGCCCCATGATAGGGCGGAGGAGTAGCTGCTGCAGGCTTAGCAGGAGGGGGAGTGGGCACACTCTCTTCGGCTTGTGCAGCGAGTAATGCGGCTATCTCGAGCTCCTTATCCAACGCTATCCACTCGGCAAGCCCTTGGTACCAAACCCATTTTGCCCCTCTTAGAGGGGAGGGATCTCGACGTAACTCCTCAAGGGTGAATACCCCGATTTGCTCGCGGAGATTCGCCAAATGATACTCCCGTGCAAGTCCTTTTCGCTCCTCCCCCGGGAGAGCCGGCGGGAGTTCACCACCCTCTTGTGTGGGTGAAAAGTCATCAACTTCGGCAAGAGGGAGCCAGCGTGTCCACCCCTCACTCCACAGCAATGTCTGATCGGGCAGAGCCATTTGCAAAATCTCTTGACGCGTAAAAGGGCCCTCTTGCTGGTTGTTGCGTAAGATGTAATAGGTACGTTCCATACTTAGTAATGCGAGTTAAGAGGATATTTCGGTGAGGGAGGAGGGAAAAGGGCTCAATACAAAAGAACTCGGGAGCAGGAAAGAAACCCCTACTTCTTTGCCTCTTCTTTTTTGGGAGTTGCCTCGGGAGCCTCCTTTTTGTAGGCCTTGTTAAGCTCCTCAATCACACGTCCGGTAATATCAAGTCCATCGGCTGCGTAGAGGATATTATCGGCCTTTACGTTAGAAAGGATCAAGTCGAAACCCCAGTCTTTATTCATCTTGGCGATTTCCTCTTTGATGGTCTTATAGAGTTTTTCTTCGGCAGCTTCCTGCTCCTTCATGAGTTGCTCGGTGAGGCTCGCGTTGAGGGATTCCAACTCCTGTTGCATCTTCATCAGGCGAGCTTGCTCTGCTTCGGCAGCTTCGCGGGTGGCAAATTGATTGCTTTGCAACTTCTGCTGGAAGCTGGCTCCGGCACGCTGTAGATTATTCACCTTAGCCGAGAGCGAAGCACGACTATCGTTGCTCTTCTTCTCAAGCGTAGCCTTCATCTCGGTGTACTGCTCGTAGTTATTGAGCACAGAGTCTAGCTCTACATAAGCAATTTTGAGTCCATTTGATGGTTGAGAAGCCAAAGAATCGGACACGTTGGCAGTACTATTTGTACTTTGACACGCAGTACCCAATGCGAGTATTGCAAGAGCTACAAAAGAGGCCACTAGGGCTTGTTTGAATGATTGCATGAGGATTGTCTACTCTATCTTTTTCCTATTTATTAGCAGCATCGATACGGTCGAAAAGATTCTTCCTGCGCGCCTCGGCCTCCATTTGGCTATTGGCACAATGGATTCCCTTCTCCCTGAGCGCTTTATTTGCTTCTATGTGCGTACTAGGGAACTTGCCCCCACGAACAAAAAAGACACGAACCCCCAAAAGAATCACTGCCAAGAGCACGATTATGAGGGCAATTATCAGTATTATCGGCATTTTGTTCTATATTTGTAGCACAAAGATAAGTATAAATAGAACATAGAGAAACGCTATGAACATCACTGAACTCAAGCCCTCTGCAATATGGGGCTACTTCCACCAAATCACTCAAGTGCCTCGTCCGAGCAAAAAAGAAGAGAAGATCCTTGCTTTTCTTAAGAAATTTGCCGAAGAGCACAAATTAGAATACGACCAAGATGCCGCTGGTAATATCGTTATTCGCAAACCTGCCTCCAAAGGCTATGAAAACCGCAAGACGGTAATTCTTCAGAGCCACGTGGATATGGTTTGTGAGAAAAACAACGATACAATCCACGACTTCGACAACGACCCCATCCGCACAATTATTGACGGAGACTGGGTGCGCGCCGATGGTACAACACTGGGCGCCGACAACGGAATAGGCGTTGCTGCAGAAATGGCGGTACTAACAGACGATACGCTAGAGCATGGTCCTATCGAATGTCTCTTCACCGTTGACGAAGAAACCGGATTGACAGGAGCCATGAACCTAGCTCCCGGATTCGTAAAAGGTACCATCCTTCTAAACCTCGATAGCGAAGACGAAGGCGAAATGTTTATCGGTTGCGCCGGAGGTATGGGCACAATGGCTTACTACAAATACAGCCAAGAGAAGGCTCCCCAAGACTACTACTATGCTACCATCAAGGTGAGTGGTCTCAAGGGCGGACACTCAGGCGGTGACATCCATGTAGGGCTTGGCGCTGCTACCAAGATCATCACCCGCGCACTCTACGCTGTACGCGAAAAGATGCCTATGGTGCTTGCACACATCGACGGCGGTAACCTACACAACGCCATCGCTCGCGAAGCAACTGCCGTAATCGGGGTGCCCATGAATCAAAAAGAAGCCCTCAGCGTAATTATCAACGAGCTTGACGGCGATGTTCGTCAAGAGCTAAAAGCCGTAGATCCTAGCGTTAAGATTACGGTAAATACAGCCGATGCTCCCGCCCACGTTGTGGATGCCGATACAACTCGTCGCCTCATCTTGGGTCTCTACAGCTGCCCCCACGGCGTGATGGGCATGAGCCACAGCATCGAAGGCCTTGTGGAAACCTCTACCAACCTCGCCTCTATCAAGATGAAAGAGGAGGGTGTAATCCGCGTAGAAACGAGCCAACGCTCCTCTAGCGAATCCCTCAAGACGGATGTTGGTAATATGGTGAAGGCTGTATTCGAATTGAGCGGAGCCGAAGTGGAAGTTCGCGACGGCTATCCCGGTTGGAGCCCCAATACGGATTCGCCCATCCTCAAGGTTACGGTGGATGCCTACAAGAAGCTCTTTGGCAAAGAACCTGCCGTTAAGGCCATCCATGCAGGGCTAGAGTGCGGACTCTTCCTTAGCAAATATCCCTACCTAGACATGGTTTCGTTTGGTCCTACACTACGCGACGTTCACTCTCCCGTAGAAAAGATGGAGATCGCCACGGTAGACCTTTTCTGGCGTCACCTTGTAGAGGTACTAAAAAATATCCCCGAAGCATAAACTTCAGGGAGCGATTCTTTACCTGAATCCAATCGCTGGGCCCCATAGCAATGTTCTGTTGCTGTGGGGCTTTTTCGTTTCCATTAGTTAGACAAGGAGGCAAAAGAAAGAGCCACCCATTCGCCACTTTCTTTTCTCGCCCTAAGGGCAAAGCCCATCCGCTCTAGGGCAGAGGTGATGATTTCTTCGTCTTCTCCCGCATAAAATCCGCTCACGAACAAAAGTCCTCCGGGGGATAGTAGTGTTTTATATCGGGGCAAATCGTACAGGATGATATTGCGGTGAATATTGGCAAGAAGGCAATCAAAAGAAGCTTCGTCCCAAGCCAATTCCTCTAGTATTCCTTCGTAAAAGGAGCAGGGAGTCGTAAGTCCATTCAACTCCGCATTATGCCGAGCATTCTCTACGGCCGTAGCGTCTATATCAACAAAACTAACGCGCTCGGCTCCCAAGAGGGCTGCGGCAATCCCCAAGACACCGGTACCGCAGCCTACATCCAGCACACGTGCGTGAGCAAGAGCCGATTGTTCCTCCAGGAGAAGAGAAAGCATCATCTGCGTCGTATGGTGTGCCCCGCTACCAAAAGCACAGCGCGGCTCTAGCAGCAATTCCCGTGCAACACGAGACGAGGGGGCGTGATAGGGTGCTCGCACATACAGATCTTCGCCCAAAGCCAGTGGTGTAAAGCTCTCCGCTTCCCAACGGCTATTCCAGTTCTCACTGGCACAATCCGAAGAGGTGTAGGTAAAAGACAAGGGGAGATACTCCAAATGCCACACGCCTTCGCTAGGGAGAGCGGCGAAAAAGCGTTCACTCATATAGCCCACAAGACGCTCCTCTTCGGGGTACTCCTCAAAGGTTTCAAACCCAATATCTGCCAAACTTTGGCTCAGAATTGGAAGATAAATCGTGGCATCCCACTCGGCAGCATGGGCCTCGTGGCTCAAGCTAAAAGTGTATTGTTTGTATCTCATCTTGGGACACAAAAGTACAGAAAGAGACAAAAAAAGGAAACCGATAGGAGCAAAAGAAGCGCTCTTCTCGGTTTCCCGTCTAGTAAAATCGCCCTCTCCGGAGAGACTTTCTCAGCCTCCCCCTAGAGTGATAAATTCTTACTTCAGGCCTTCAAAAGGAGCGGAAAAACTAATAGGTTCCACCTGGAAGTAGAGATCGGGACAAGTGAAAACAATAAAATATGGATCCTTGCTCACTTCATCTTTTTTCAATGTTTTGAGAACTTCAATGCCTTTCTTTGAACCGGGCTTTCCACCTCCGCAATGAATCCAAAAAGCAAGAACCTTTGTCTGGAAAATTCCCGAATCTTGGTAGGGTCTGTTCTCACGGATATCAATTGTTACCGTGTAGGGTTCGTTCGGCTTATAACCATTCTGGGGGGTAGCTCCCTCTAAAAAAGCAGCCATCTGATAGGGACGAGCATAGTTTATATCCTTCCCAAAAATCTCTTTAAGTCGATCTAGGCAGGCACCCGTATTGGTAAACGTATTGCACCACTTAAGGCATTCAAGACCCACACTGCGATTGCGACGGTACATCTCCATCGCCATAATTTCCAAAGCTACAGCACCCTGAGGCTCCTTCCCTATTTTCTCACGCACCTGCATGAACTCTGCAACGGAGGCAGGGAAACGATTGAAGCTTACTGAGCCACTTTGCCCGGGAGTGTGCTTTTCGTGGTCTATTTTCCCAGTCATTGTAACCTTGAGAGGCTCAAGTGTCTTCGTCCCTTTTACTTGTACCTTGCACACGGCACGAGCAGATCCGGAGGATGCTGTAATCTTTGCATTCCCTTCTGCAACCCCCGCTACAGTACCATCGGGCATAACGGTAGCAACTCTCTCGTTGCTCGAAGACCAAGTAACAAACTTGACCTTGGCCTCGGCATTGAGTACAGCCGTGAGTTGTTTAGTTTCATTGACCATGAGCGTCATCTCAGTTGCACTGAGGGTAATCCCTGTGGCATCACTAGGATCCGAATCGTTACCACCTCCATTCTTAGGGTCACATCCGGAGCAAACTACACTCATCAAAGCGAGCGAAGCTACGGTAACCAGTAGGGACATCCATGTTTTCATTTTCTTCATAGCACCTGTAATTTTTAAGTGATTTGTCTATTTCTATTTTGTCTTTTCCCATTATCCCATCCTCTCTAGGCGGAGAATACAAGGGACGTGGGATGAAAATATCAATCCTTAGAGCATTAATCTCTTCTTCCTACTCTTTATTTGTATACGAGGGCTGCGTAGTATTTTTCACCGTTGTGTCCATGGCGTAGCTCCCAATACGAAGCAAAAGTACTATTTATTTTCGCACAAGCGAATCCATTTTCTGTCAGGGTTCCCGCATCAAAATGTAAGTGCCTGATTATCAATCATGAGTTTGAGTATATTCTTTATCTTTGAGTATACTCTCCAAAACGCAATTATCTGAAAATTAGCAACTTATATTGTCTCGAAATTTTTGATGCGCTTGCCCTAATTTTCTGTAAGGAGAAGAAAAAAAGCCCAGCCAATAAAAATCAGAACCCACCCAAAAAGGCACCCCATTACAGGGTGGAATTTTTAGATTTCTCAGGCAGCAACAAAGTAAAACTCAGCCTATATCCCTAGGGAATTTAGGCTGAATGTCTACCATTTATCACGTAGCTCAAAACAAGGCGAGAGGTAGCTCTACAAAAAAAACACCCCTGCCTCTCGCTGATGGAGAGACAGGGGCTATACTCTTTATGAGGGGTTGAATCGGGATTAGTGCGCTACACGCTCAAGCCACTTAACCATAGCCAACATGATTCCCATGGAGATAATGCAGACAATTGCAAATACTGTCCAGCACTGCCAAAGAGGGATCTTGTTGTACATCAACGGACCAATCCAAATTAGCAAGTTACCGATGGCAGTTGCACCGAGCCACAAGCCTTGGCACAAACCCTGCAAGTGCTTGGGAGCAACCTTAGATACAAACGACAACCCTAGAGGTGAGATAAAGAGCTCTGCCACCGTAAGGAAGAAATAGGTAACGATGAGCACCCAAGCCCCGGACTTCATAGCATTTTGTGCCGTTTGATCCATAGCGCGGAATTCGTCGCCCGAGGGGAATCCATTGATCATTGACAAGATTGCCAAGAACACATAGGCAATGGCAGCAATAGCCATACCGATGGCAATCTTACGAGGAGTAGAGATGCTTCTTCCTCTACGTGCCAATGCCCCAAAGATAGCCATGATAATAGGAGTGAGCACAATCACGAAGAAGGGATTCACAGCCTGCCAAATTTCGGGGGGAATAGAGGATGTTACGATAAAGTCACGAGCAAAAACAGAGAGTGACTGTCCGTTTTGGTGGAAAGAGAACCAGAAGAAGATGGCAACACCCAATACAGCAAAGAGAGCATACAAACGACGCTTAATCTCAGACGCCATAGCAGCCTTTTCTTCGGGCGTATAGTCTACTGCCTTGTGCGCTTCTTTCTTAGCAGGGTTAGGCAATTGCTTCTTTGTTACAACAAAAATCACCATAGAGATAAGCATGGCAACAACGGAAGCAATAAACGAGTAGTGCACCCCGGCGTTGAATATATCTAGGTATCTTTGGCAGAATTCAAGAGTCACTTCTGAGCCACCAACCTCGGATACCAACTTGGTGATATTGTCCAAATCTTGTCCTACCAAGTTGCCTCCGTTATTGATAAACTTATGGCACAATTCGGGCAAACTTGCGTTGTAGGTCAAGTTATGAACTCCGAGCCACCAGCTTCTCAAGAGAGGGGCAACGAAGGGGGCAATGAGACCACCAATGTTGATGAAAACGTAGAAGATTTGGAATCCGGAGTCGCGCTTACCCTTAGCAAGACGGAGAGCTTCTTCGCCTTCTTTGGCAGCCTCGGTTTCCAAGTCGTCGTACATCTGACCCACAATGGCTTGCAGGTTACCCTTGAAAAGCCCATTACCAAAAGCGATGAGCAACAGAGCAAAGCAAGTGAAGGGGAGCAGCCAGCTGATGTTGTCGGATGTAGACATGATGGGGATAGAAATCAAGACGTATCCCAAAGTCATAACGGCAAGACCCGAAATGATCGTTGCCTTATAGTTCTGACTTCTATCGGCAACAATACCCCCAACAAGGCTGAGGATGTAAATCAATGCATAGAAGACAGAGTAGATCACTCCACTCGTGGTGTCGTCCAATCCAAACTTGGAACAGAGGAATAGCAGTAGCACTGCGTTCATAATGTAGTAGCCAAAGCGTTCCCCCATGTTACTAAGGGCTGCCGCTACAAGTCCTTTCGGATGATTTTTGAACATACTGGTTACTAGGATTAATATGATTAATGATTTTGAATTTACAAGCGTCCTATGGCATGGGTGTTGCTACAGGATTTATACCAAGCAAAGCCCCCGTATCCGTATCAAAGAGGATGGAAAAAGTGTTGTCTTTGCTCTTAGGGATTTGGTTAGCAAGCGAAACTCGTGTGCCAAATTGAGTAATGGGTAACTCCACCTCGGCAAAGAGGCGAGAGCCCTTCTGGAGGCGAATAGTGGCGCTCCCCGGCAAATTATACATGATACCATGCAACTTCCGCTCCTGTTTTGCGAGTTCCTCGGGAGAAAGCAGAGGTGCACGGCGCGTTGCCTTCAGGTCTAATGTAATCGCTTCTCCCTCTCGGCTCGTTGCCGGGAGTAACCCCACGACGGGAGAAAAGCGAGCGATGGTGCGGTGGTTTATCTCCTCCTCCGGCTCTACTTTGTAGTGTTGCGTAAAAGGTTCGCGTGCAGTCGTCCCCACAAAAAGACGCTCCACAGCCGCAATTTGTCCCTCAAGACGAGAGACAGCAAGGGTGTAGGCCTCTCCCTCTCGGGGGGCATACTCTGCCTTGCCCGAAAGCAAACTCATGAGATCTTCTCGAAGAGAAAAAAGATGATTAGCGGCAATTTGAGCCTTTTTAGCACGCGAAGTAGCCAAGGCAAACTCCCGAGGGAGCAAGGGGTCTACCCCCTCTTGCCTAGGGGCAAACGGCGGAGATGCAACCTCCTCTTGTAGGAGTGTAGAATAGCCGTTGATACCCGATAGTATTCCATTTTTGGTTAGAGCGACATAGCTATAGGGCTGTGCTACCTTAAACTCCACCAGGTAACTATAGTTTTCGTCAGGGACTCCCAACGAACGAACTTCTGCCGACTCAATCTCGTATGATACGGCCAATTCGGTAGCCACTTTCTGCCCGAGAAGAAGTGGGGCATACTCCGAAAATTCGCCCGGAGTAACCGTCGTTTTTACAACCCTTAGAGCAATATCCAACTGGCTCTTGGGCAGGTAGTACACAACGCCTCGGTCTTGATATTCGGTAGCGGAGTAGCGCACGACATCGGTCTGCGCCCACGCCATCATGGGACATAAAACGACGAAAGCCACTGAGAGGGCTAGTTGCTGTAAAGCCTTGTGCATGATACCATTTGCCAATTTCGTGAGAACAAAACTAATCAATTCCAGTGTAAAAGTGGAGTATTTTCACGCTAGATCGTTCCTCAAGTCTTGGCTGATGCGGATTCTTTTGCCTCTTTCTCCTTTCGCAAGTCCTCTAAAACACGACCATTATAAGAGAAGTACTTAGAGCCTTGATATTGATCTGACGGAGTTCTCTTTTCAAGGGGTAAAAACGCTCTAACAAAGGGGCAAAGCTTATAAACTTTCCCCTCATGCTCTACTTGATTGTCACTGACAACACGAACCATAAGTCCTGTTTCATCGAAACGAACCAACTCACCCACTTCTATTCCAATAAGGCTAAAGCGAAAACGCTCTCGCGTGCTTCGCGGTTCTGTACTGCCAGGGAGCAGCTTCGCCCCTCCTTTGAAAACGGGTTTCTGAGAAGGCAAAATAAGCCCACCCTCAACTGAAAGTATGGGTTTATTATTGTTGTACTCCACAATCTCTGCATCATCTATTGTATTGGCAATATCACGGAAGATATCTAGAGCAACATGAGGGGGAACATTAAAAAACTCTCTATTCTGCCGTATCCGCAAGTGGGTTAATCTATCAATCATTTTGTGTACCAAATGCTCAATCTCATGGTACTTTACAGATTGGATCGTTGCATATATCTCAAAAGGGAGAGGAACGGCTGTATTATCCAGTTCCTTAGAACGGATATTGACAGGACGAGAGCTCTTGCCTATCTTCACCCAATCCTCTCGGAAACTCGGGTTGGTAAGGATATACACGTAACCAGTTTCTTGCATATTTCTTGTATCAGTCAACTCGTACAAAGATAAGTATTTTTTATACAGAGATAGGGCAATCCCCTTTAGATGTCTGGTGCTGTGCAGAGAGCATTCCGCAGGCGGCAGCGATGTCTTCCCCTCGCGAAGCTCGTATCGTTGTAGGTACTCCCGCCCCGTTGAGGTAGTCTGCAAAGCGTTGCATTCGCGCCTCTTGGGAAGAGGGCAAAGCCACATTGGGGATACGATGGTAGCGGATCAGATTGATATGACAGTCGAGGGGACGGATAAGATGAAGGAGTGCTTTGGCATGGGCGATATCGTCGTTAAGCCCCCCGAAAACGATGTACTCAAAGGTAAGTCTACGCTGCCCCGAGAAGTTATACCGCTTGAGGGTCTCTATCGTTTTCTCTATGGGCATGGCTCGCTCTATGGGCATCATCGAGAGTCGCTCCTCGGGGAGGGCATTATGCAAACTAATCGCAAGGTGACAAGAGCATTGCTCCAAAAATTTAGAAAGCCCCGGTTCCAATCCGATAGACGATAACGTGATTCTCTTGGGGCTCATGGCCAACCCCGAGGGATGTGTAAGACAGGCAATGCTCTTGAGTACGGCCTCCACATTGTCGAGCGGCTCCCCCATTCCCATATAAACGATATTGGTAAGCTTGTCACTATCGGGTATGGAGAGAATCTGATTTACAATCTCGGCAGGGGTGAGATTACCCTTGAATCCCTGCTTCCCGGTCATACAAAAGAGGCAATCCATCTTGCATCCGATCTGGGAAGAGACGCATAGCGTAGCGCGATCCCCCTCAGGGATGAAAACACTCTCGACGTACTGCGCCCCATCACCCACGGCAAAGAGGAACTTGCACGTACCATCTTTGGAGTCGGCTCGTGCTACGGGTGCCTTTCGCCCTATCGTTGCTTTCTCTTGCAGCAAAGCGCGGTGGCGAAGGGAGATATTGGTCATTTCGTCAAAGGAAGTGACGCGTTTGTTGTAAATCCAATCTGCCAGCTGCCGACCTGCGAACTTAGGCATCCCAATGGAGAGAGCAAGGCCGGTAAGCTCCTCGGGTAGCATCCCTAATAGGGTAATCATACAGAGTGAAAAGGGGCTAATCTACCAATTCAAAATCGATTTGCCGACGCTCGAAGTCGCTGTGGATGGCACGCACGCGCACCGTATCCCCAAGAGTAAACTTGCGTCTATAACGGCGTCCCACAAGGGCGAGGTTCTTCTCGTCGTAATCGTAGAAGTCGTCATTAAGAAGTCGCATTGGCACCAACCCCTCACAATGCGAATGGGTTAGTTCCACATAGAACCCCCACTCCGCCACATTGGAGATAACCCCATCAAATACTTTGCCTAGGCGTGTACTCATATACTCTACCTGCTTGTAACGTACGGAGTCTCGCTCGGCTTTGGCGGCCACTTGCTCCTGATCGCTACAATGTTGGGCGTACGCCTCGTACTCGGCTTGCGGCACACTGCCCTCGCCTGCCATATAGCGGGCAACAAGACGATGCACCAAAAGGTCGGGATAACGGCGGATAGGCGAAGTAAAATGGGTGTAATACTCAAAAGCCAGCCCGTAGTGACCGATATTTTCTGTACTGTACTCAGCACGAGCCATCGTGCGTACAGCCATGGTTTGGATGAGTGTTGCCTCGGGCTTATCTAGCGAAGCCTCGATCACGGCATTGAGGTTCTTGCTAATGGCGCTAGCCTCAGTAGCGTTTTTGAACTGGTAGCCAAAGCGTCGAATAAACGCCCCCATCTGATTCAGTTTGTCCCCATCGGGGAGGTCGTGGATACGGTATATAAAGGTCTTGGCGTCCCCATTACTATTGCGCTGCTTTTTGCCAAACTCGGTAGCGACCGTTCTATTGGCAAGAAGCATAAACTCCTCAATTAGTTCGTTTGCTGTGCCATGAGGGCGAACCGCAACGTCTACGGGACGCCCCTCGGCATCGAGTACAAACTGTACCTCCTGACTCGAGAAGTTGATTGCCCCTTGGGCAAAGCGGCGCTTCCGAAGGAGCTGAGCGAGACTATGTAGCGAGAGGACAACCTCGGCATCGTCGCCCTCCTTCGTGTCAATCATTTGCTGCGCCTCCTCGTAGGCATAGCGTCGGTTGCTCTCTATAATGGTACGCCCAATGCGATACGACTGTACCTCAGCCGCTTCGTTAAGCACGAATACACACGAGAAGGCAAGGCGCGCTTCATTGGGGCGCAGACTGCACAAATCATTACAAAGCCGCTCCGGCAACATGGGGATCGTACGGTCTACAAGATAGATACTTGTAGCTCGCTCATAAGCCTCCTTGTCAATCACACTCCCCGGGGTTACGTAGTAACTTACGTCCGCAATATGCACACCGACCTCCACAAGACCACCCTCCAACTTACGCCACGAAAGGGCATCGTCAAAGTCTTTGGCATCGGCAGGGTCTATGGTAAGCGTGAAGACTTCTCTAAAATCTTCTCTCTTTGCCATCTCCTCACTGGGGATACCTGAGGGGATCCGACGCGCAGCCTCCTCAGCCTCTTCGGGGTAAGAATAGGGGAGATCGTACTCCGCCAGGATAGCGTGCATCTCGGTATTGTTGTCTCCGGATACCCCTAAGACCTCTACCACTTCGCCCGTAGGCTCAGGTTCTCGTGGCCCCCAATGCGCAATTCGGACAATGGCCTTATCGTTGTTTTTAGCCCCTGCCAACGCCTCTCGGGGGAGCAGGATGCGGCTATCGAGAGCACGATCCTCGGTATGCAGATAGGCAAAACCTTTCGTAACTACAACGCGCCCCACATAGGTAGAGCGGCGGCGCTGCAAGACCTCCACCACCTGCCCCGTGCGAGTGCGGCGCGCCTTGAGCGGGAAAAGAGCTACGCGCACTCGGTCGCCCGCCAGCGCATGCTCCGGATTATTTCTATCAGAAACGATAACCTCCGCGCTCTCATCGTCGGGCACCACCACGCAATAGTTGCGACGAGACTCGAAGACGCCCTCCAGCATCTCTCCGCCCACCTGGTAGCGGTAACGCCCAATCTCCACTTGTGTGAGCATACCCTGCTCTACCAGAGACTCCAGCGTACGCACCACAAACTGCTTCTCAGACATGGTGGTAAAGCCCAGACTTGCGGCTACGGCCTTATAGTTTACCACCTCACGAGGGTGGCGAGTAAAATAATCTATGATGCTATCCACAATCTTATGACCCGAGAGACGCTTATTCCGTGCAAGCCGCTTAGTACCCGACTTGCGCGCCGTAGCTTTGCGTCGCCCCGTTATTGTTGTAGATTTTGTTGACTTCTTTTTCATATTACTTTGTCATACTCTTCTCGCCCCTTAATAGCAGAGAGAGGGTGGAAAAAGGGGAAGAGAAAAGAAAAAAGATCACTGTTCGGGGCGATACTTACCGCCCTCTTCGTCACCCAAGATGCCCAAGTAACTCACGTAACGCGATGGGGCAATCTCACCTCGGTCTAGGGCTGCCAAGACGGCACACCCAGGCTCATTGATATGGGTACAATTGCTAAATCGGCACCCATCACTCAGGGCAAAAAACTCCCGAAAGTAGTGATGTGCGTTGTGCTCATTCATCTCCAACGTACCAAAACCTTTGATGCCGGGAGAGTCGATAAGATACCCACCGCCACGCTCGGCAGCAAGGGGAATCATAGCACTATAAGTAGTGGTGTGCATACCCGTACCATGTGCCAAACTAATGCTATGGGTACGCAGAGAAGAACCTGGGAGCAGGGCGTTGATAAGACTACTCTTGCCCACTCCGGAGTGCCCACTGAGGAGCACAATACGCCCAGCGATGTATTGCCAGACCTCCTCTAGGCCCATCCCTTCGGTCGCCGAGATAGAGAGTGTGGGATACCCCAAGGGAGCATAAATCGCTTGCCACTCAGCAAGCCGCCTATTCTCCTCCTCTCCGTAGAGGTCTATCTTATTGAAAAGCAAAACAACGGGGATATCATACGCCTCCGCCGTTGCCAAAAAACGATCGACAAAAGTAAAGCTTGTCTCGGGTTGTATCATCGTAACCACGAGCAAAGCCACATCTATATTGGCTGCAAGTATATGCGACTCTTTGGATAGATTAGACGCCTTGCGGATGATGTAGTTGCGCCGAGGGCAGATCGCAGTAATGTAGTAGGGGTGCTCTAGATCCTCTCGAGTAGGCTGCAACTCCACCCTATCTCCCACCACCACGGGGTTGGTAGAGCGGATTCCCTTGAGCCGCAAATTCCCCTTTACGAGAGCGTCACACTCCCCTCCGTCACCATCGAGCAATACCCGACACAGATTGCCAACGCAGCGCAGTACGAGCCCTGTCATTCTAATTGTTAGACGTTAGAGAAGAAACCTCGGGGGCTAAAGTTCCCTCATAGGAGGAAGGCTTCAAGCCTCTTGCCCCCGCTGTTGCATCCCTAAATCTAAATCAAACGGTAAGGATTTCTTTCTCCTTGGCAGCGAAGAGTTCGTCGCAACGAGAGATATATTTATCGTGTAGCTTCTGAATAGCTGCCTCGGCATCCTTGGCCACATCTTCGGGAGTGCCGTCTGCCTTTACGCTCTTCTTAACGGCATCTATGGCATCGCGGCGCGCATTACGCACGCTTATTTTTGCCTCTTCTACCTCACCCTTTACCTGCTTTACGAGCACCTTACGACGCTCTTCGGTAAGAGGGGGAATGCCAATGCGGATAAGATCGCCGTTATTCTCGGGCATAATCCCAAGGGGAGAGTCGATAATGGCCTTCTCAATATCCTTGATAATCTTCTTCTCCCAAGGAGTAATAACGATAGTACGTGCATCGGGCACGGTCACGGTACCGACCTGATTGAGGGGAGTCATCGTGCCATAGTAAGACACTATAATGTCGTCAAGTATCTTGGGATTGGCTTTGCCGGCACGTATGTGTGCGAGCTTTTCGTCGAGATACTCAATGGCATTTTGCATCCCTGTTTCTGCCTGCTGTTGGTATTGCTTTACGTCACTCATATTGTCTATTGATGGGGGAATGTGTATTTGTTAGTTATGTACAAGGGTGCCTATCGGGTCTCCACCGAGTAGTTTGGATAGGTTGCCGGGGGTATCCATATCAAACACCATAATCGGGAGATTGTTCTCTTTGCAGAGGGTCATCGCGGTAAGATCCATTACCTTAAGATTGCGTGTATAGACTTCGTTAAAGGTAATTTTATCGAATCGTGTCGCTGTTGGGTCTCGTTCGGGATCGGCAGTATAGATACCATCCACACGCGTGCCTTTGAGTAGGTAGTCCGCCCCGATTTCCACCGCACGTAGGGCAGAAGCGGTATCCGTTGTGAAGAAAGGATTGCCCGTACCACCGGCAAAGAGAGCCACATATCCCTCTTCTAGCTTTTCTATTGCCTCATGCGAACTGTAGAGGCGAGCCACCGGCTCCATGCGAATAGCCGTGTAGACGATAGCCTTGCAGCCAATAGCCTTGAGGGCTGAGCCTAGAGCGAGGGCATTGATTACGGTGGCAAGCATCCCCATTTGGTCGCCCGTGGTTCGATCGAATCCACGTGCTGCACCACTCATTCCTCTAAAGATATTGCCCCCTCCTATCACGATACCTATTTGGCAACCACGGGCTGCCTCTTGGGCGATTTCTTGGGCATAAGCCGCCAGTCTTGCATCATCTATACCATGACCGGAACCGGCAGCGAGCGACTCTCCGCTCAACTTTAGTAGTACTCTTCGGGGTTTCTGCATTGCTTTCTTCTCTTACAATTATATGCCACAAAGATAGCAATTGTTTTCTGCCTGACCGAGAAGATGGAAGAGAGACAGACAGAAGCTCGAAAGGACGTCGGGAAGAAAGAGATTGCAAGGGATTTCCTGAGACAAAGACTTTCCGACACGATGAGTAAAGAAAACTAGACGCTCATCCCATGAGGGGCATTCTCTTTCTGAGGGCTTAGCGCACCAAAAGACAGGAAGTCTTATAATACACTTACAATCAAGACATTCCGCAATTAAAATATAAATTAGGAACAACAAGGGGACCAGTGAGAACCTATACATCCAATTCATTTTGCTATTTCAAAGAAATGGTTTCTTGATATAGAAAAGGTCATATTTTCTACACACATAGAAAAAACTCTCTCTGCTTTTGTTTTTTCAAGTCATCCAATGAGAGTATTTCTTTCGAGAAATTTCTTTTTTAAACTCCTCTCATCCCTATTCAAGAACTTAAAAAGAGTTTTTGAATAGAATATATGATGGTTCCTATGTAGCAAGAAGCGCTCATCAATATTTTCCAAAAACTGGTACTCATCTAACAGGATATAGAATTGCTTCTTTCCATGCTTGTTTTCCCCAAAAGTAGAAAGTGCATCGTAAAAGATTAGTGCTAATTCCTCATTTGACAACTGTGCTTGCAAAATATTTAAGTAGCGTTGAACATCATTATACCCACTTTTACCTTGAGCCCCACTCCTCTCTGTCACAACAAAATTGATCACATTGTAGATATATCTAAAAAAATAACCGACGCTAAAGTTATACTCTCTAACGAAAAAATCAAAGAAATCCGATATACAGCCCTCAGCCATATTCTTTTCAGTATACGCCGACTCTCCTGACAGATTATCCATAATTGTATTAAACCTATCCTTGTGCTCTTGCTCAGGATAGGTCTTATAACAGCTTCTCATTAATTCACAATAGTCCGATATTGTCGAAACATTATGTTTAGAAAGACCTCGAACGATATTTTTATTCACATTGTCTCTGACATCGCCTAACATTGACAAAAGATTGAAATATGTAGTTTCAAAACGAGATTGTTCTTGAGCGAGTCCCGACAAATTAAATTGCTTTCGTTGCTCATTGAATGTTATGAATAAAAAAAGTGTTGCCGTTATAGTAAAAAGAACTCCAACAGTGCCAGAAACAAAACTTCCAATATTGTTTTTCAAGTTTTCTATCACAAAACTGCCACTAAACATCTCCTTTGAAAACCCTAGGAAAAGAAAGTAACCACACAAAAATATGCCTACAACTAAGAAAGCAATTGCAATCCAGAATATCCAGTTTTTCTTCATTCTAACCTTTTTTTCTTCATTCTAACCTTGACCTTTCAATTTCTTCCAAAATATATGTAATCAACGAATGTGCTTCATTATTAAGTGATTCATAGGTTGGATATCCATTTTGAGCAACTGTAACAGACTCTGTTATATCCATAAAAGTTCCAAGTTTCTCTATGTCTTTTACTGACAGTTGTCTTGTTTTTCTTCCAATTTCCACTTCAAACTTAACATCACTATATTCTACCCCATCAACGCTAAAAACATTAGATGGGGTAACACGCCGCCTTCTCATTCCATTGAGAATGCGGCTAATATTGAAAGTCTCATTTCTTTTAGCAGTATAAACAAGTTCCGTATTTCCAACTTTATCATTAGATATTTCATTACCGGTCATGCGCGAAACCTTGAGATCTTCTTTATTCACCTGCTCAAAAGTTATCTTCTTAGCACCACCTCCAATTTCTCCAAGATGTTGATTTATAAGCTCTTGTGAAACCATCGGGTTGATCTTTAAAACAAAATTACTTTCATTATTTCTTGCAACGTACGAGTCTAAACATCTCCTTAGCTTGTCCTGAAACAAGCTATAAACACCAAGATTCCCTATTCTTTGCAAAAGTAAAAACCCTATTCTAGAATCCCTTGGGATATGAAAAAGAAAATAAAAAGGTACAAGGAGAGCCTCATTTATACTTTTGGTATGTGTAGCCTCTCCAGTCTGGACGTTGACCATATTCTCTTCTGTTCCGTAATCACCTGTCTCAATAATCCCAGAGATATACCTCCCATCTATGAATAATAAATCCATTCCGTCTCTTTTCATAATTCGAAAGAATTTGTTCACATCTCGATTTTGAGGAGCACCCTCATTTGTAGAGTCATACCTCAAAGTATCAAGTAAACAACGAACAACATCTAACATGTCAGTTCCATTCATAAAGTCAGAGAGAACAACTTGCTCATCCCTATTCCGTCTTCTATTTATCGACAATTGATAGAGTGCCAAACTAAATTTTTGTGCCATAATATATACTCATTTATTTTAAACAAATAATCAACTTCGAACCAATTGGGAGAAATCTACTCTTTAATTAAAACAACAATCTCCACACTTCATTCCTAAGGTGGTATCCTTAGCATAAGTCTTTTGTCCTTGACTCCGAAGTTTCACCTTCTCAAAGTAAGACCAACCGACCAATTAGGAAGAAGCATAAAATCAAGGCTACACGCCTTCGGAGAGAGTAACGCTAGCCCCTCCCACTTGCCCTTTGAAGGGAGGATACTCTTTCGTCAGCCGTACCATAATCCCCTCCACTTGGGGGAACTGCCCACGAATACGCCGCAAGATACGCCCTGCGGCATGCTCCAGCAGCTCCGAAGGGATAGCCATCTCCTCCTCCACAGCCGCATACACCTCGGCATAGTTAAGCGTATCTTGGAGTTGATCGGAGAGCGCAGCACGAGAGAGATCGACCGATAGCTCCAAGTCTACAGAGAACCAATTGCCCACCTTTTTCTCCTGAGGGAGTACGCCATGGTAGGCATAGAAACGCATGGCGTTGAGCGAGATTTTACTAGTCATTAAGAGGGATTTTTATACGAAATGTGGTGCCAATACCTACCTCACTGCGCAAGAGTGTAATACGCCCATGGTGATAGGTCTCGACGATGCGGCGAGCCAGCGACAAACCCAAGCCCCATCCGCGACTCTTGGTTGTGAACCCGGGGTTGAAGATGCGCCTACGATGGCGAGGAGCGATACCGCGACCCGTATCGGTTATATCAATAAGGGCGACATGCCCCCTACGCTCTATGGCAATGGTGATCTCCCCCTTCCCCTGCATGGCATCGACGGCATTCTTAACGAGATTCTCAATAACCCAGCTCCACAGTGCAGGGATAAGCATAACCGGTAGTGGCTCCGAGGGGAAGTCGTAAAAGAGGGTGACCCCACGGCTAATGCGCGTGGAAATATAGCGAGCGGAGGTAGCGACCTCTTCGGCAAGGTCGCATCGTTCGAAATGGGGTTCTGAGCCTATTTTTTGGAATCGGTGCGCAATGGTCTGCAGACGCTCCACATCCTTGTCCATCTCCACGAGCGACTCTTCTGCAATGCCCTCAGCTCGCAACAATTCGAGCCATGCGAGCAAAGACGAGATGGGCGTACCCAGCTGGTGTGCCGTCTCCTTCGAGAGGCCTACCCAAAGGCGGTTTTGTGCATTGCGCTTTGCCCACACGGCGGCGATAATCACGATGCCGACAAAGAGAATGAAAACAACGCCCTGCAGCCAAGGGAAAAGCGTCAAACTCTCCAGTGTAGAGCTATCCGAATAGTAGAGATATTGATACCCCTCCGCGCCTAAATCTATGGCAATGGGCGGATAACCCCCTCGCACCTGAGCGAGATAGCGACTCAGGTATTCTAGCGTATCGCGCCCCTCCGGAATGGAAATGTTGTTAAAAGAGACAATCGAATCCCTATCTGTCACGAGAAGTATAGGTATGGTCTCATTGCTTTGTATGATATGGAGCATCAGATTGAGGGCATTTTCTTCGCTATCACTGGCAAGCCCCTCCGTTGCCTCCGCCCACAACTCCATTTTGGCTCGCTCGTCTGCCACCATCTTGCGGTGCAGTTGCTGTGATAGCACCACAGGCAGCGTAGCTACAGCAATAGCCAAGAGAGCCAGCAAGATATTGAGGGAAAGGCTATAATGCTTCATACTGCAAAGTTAGAGTACAGCCTGCTTACTCCAGCGAATAAGCCCCACTACGGCCAGAACCGTATAGACGACAAAAAAAGCGGCCGTGATGTAGAAGCCCTGCAAGAAGTAGAGCGTACAATAGAGCGCATTGGAGACAATCCAACAATACCAATTCTCTAGGAACTTCTTCGCCAATAGCCACATCCCCACAAAGCCACAGCAGGTGGCAATGCTATCCAATAGGGGATAGGGGCTATCCGTCAGGTAGGCAAAAAGAGGCAACAGAGCACAGGACAAAGCCACGACTCCCCCAAGAAGTGCGGCGAGAGTAAACACCCGATTTTTTCGCTGTTGCCGTACAAAACTCCTAATTGCCCCTTCGTCTTCCGTAGTTTTTCCCTGCCTTGCCCAGAGCCACCAGCCCCAAATAGAGGTAATGAGGTAGTAAAGATTGACAATAATATTGCCGTACACCTTGCTCTGCCATGAGATATAAATATAGAACAAGGGGAGCAGTACCCCCACGCGCCAGAGCCACATACTTGCCTTTACCTCAAGTACAAGATAAAGCACCCCGAGGGCAGCTGCTACAAGTTCGATAATCTGAATATAGTCCACAAGAAGCGAAAGGGTTAGGGATTTATACTTAGAATTTGGGAGGGAAGAACCCCTCGATATACTGCTGCATCACTTGGCGCACTTTCGCTCTATTGGCACAACCATTGGCTAGGAGGGCTATGGCATAGACCCGTCTTTGGTAGTAAAGATACCCGGCATAGGTCTGCACCCCTCTCATAGATCCACTTTTGCAGTAGAGTTTAAGAGAAGTTCCCGGCATAAAACTTTTGACCGTTCCTTCCCGACCCACTCTAGGGAGAGATTGTGCAAAAGCATCAAGCGTATTCCCTCGTGCCTTAGTAGAGACCCCTACGAGCAAAGCTACCATATCTTGGGCAGATAGTCTATTGGCACGAGTGAGACCCGACCCATCGTAGAGATGCGCCTTTGGAGAGAGAGTCACCCCCCAGTTACTCAAGATCTCCTGTTCTCGAAGCCAAGCGGCGTTACTTGTTGCCCCATTCTCTTTTACAAGTGCTTTGAAAAGGGCTTCGGCATAATGATTGAGGCTTCGGTAGTTCATTTCTCGGCAAAGATCCCTCAAAGAGGGAGAGTAGTAACGCCCTATCAGAGTACGAGGATGAGAGGAAGACTCAAAACGCGCCTCCTCTTGCCCCAAGATTTCAATACCCTGCCCCTCAAGCGTAGCACGCAACAAGCGAGCTGCATGCAGAGGTGGATGCGGAAGATCTATAGCCACACGCACACTCTCTCTGTTGCAAGGGAGCGTGCCCAATAGCGTGCGATGCTCCACAAGGTTAGTACCATCTCCCTCCCAACCCTGCGTTTTGCAGTTTACTTTTAGACGGTTGTCGAGCGTGAGTTGAACCCCTTTGGGGTAGGTGCCTACAAGGCGGATGCTATCTTTTACCCCCCCGGTTGCAAAATAGAGATCGAGCCAATTGTCGTACAAATTGAAGCCATATACCCCTGCGGCGTAGTAGTCCCCACGATCATCGGGAGCCCAACGGGGGTGAATGCCCATGCGCTCGAAGCGAGAGGCATCTATCACAATATTCCCCTCTATTCTGCGGATGCCTTTTGCCTGTACGGCTTGGAGCACACTCTGCTGCCAGCGCTCTTTGTCTTGCTCGAAGAACTTAGAATCGATGGAGGGGTCTCCGCTCCCTATTACTAGAAGATTGCCGTAGAGCACTCCCTTCTTCAGCTCTCCCTCCATGTACAATTCGGTGCAAAAAGAGTAGTCCGCTCCAAGCGACTCAAGTGCCGTAGCCGCAGTAAACAGTTTGGTAATGGAGGCTGGAGTACACATCTCCTCGGGGCGATAAGCAGCCCAAAGTGTATCCTGACTCACATCCTGCACCGCGAAGGAATAACGCGCAACTCCGGACTCTTCGCTCGCACGAATTAAGCTATCGACACGCGCCAAAGCAAGGGGATTAGGGGCAACCCCTTGAGCAACTAACTGCCCTAAGGGAAGTGCCGCAAGAAGTAGAAAAAAGATATTTCGTAAAACCATAATAGAAGGTGTTATTGCAGGTATTCGAGCCGGGCAATAATAGCCTGTGCTGCCATTTTAGGGTTGTCTTCTGTTGGGAAATGACGCCAAACAGGGTGTTTCCACGAACCCGTTTGGCCACATTTGGCATACGCCTTGTCGTAGTAGACAAGGGCGAGACTAGCCGCCGTGTGGAGATCTCCTGCCTCTACAGCCTCTCGGGCTTGGGTAAAACGCTCTGCCCCCAGACGCTTGCGAATCACCCCAAAAGCGTGCAACAAAGCCTCCTTGCCCAGCACTCCATACTCGGCAACGATGCGTTCCACACGAGCCTCTCTTGGGGTAGCGTACTCAACAAAGGGCGCAGATTGCATGCTCTGCCAAAAGCCGGGCGTGAGGGCACAATGCCCTATCATTTCGCTCTCCCCCTCCACCCATACGGGTCTCTTGGGGTCTAGGGGCAAAAAGGCTTCGCCTAGGAGGTTTAGGAACTCCTCGCCCGAAGGTTGCGGCCGATCCGGATGACCGCCAAAGACGGAACCGCGGTGCCGTGCCAAACCCTCAAGGTCTACCACTTGCTGACCTAGGCCGGCAAGCTCGCTCAGGACCTCCGTTTTGCCACATCCTGTAGCTCCCCCCAATACGATAAGAGCGTATTGCAGAGGCTCCTGCATCATCTCCTGGTGATAGGCGCGGTAGCCTCCCTCCATACGATACACCGATAGCCCGGCAATAGAAAGGAGCCATGCAACCGCCTCGCTCCGCATACCTCCTCGGGCGCAATAGACGCCAATTCGCCCACTCTCGCCGGCGAGCTTCTTGGCCTCCTGCACAAGGGAGCGCATTTTACCTCCTACGTACTCCAGCCCCAGCTCCACAGCAGCATCTCGCCCCTCTTGAGCGTAGAGGGTGCCAACGGCAGCGCGCTCTTCGTCAGAAAAAAGGGGGAGAGAATAGGCACCCAAGAGATGAGCTCGAGAAAATTCCCCAGGAGAACGCACATCAACGATAGGTGCCCCCTCGGCACGTAAAGCAAGGATTTTTCTAGGCGAACAGGTCTCAGACATTAGATTTTGGATAGTCTCTGCTTGATCTCGTGAAGGCGATTAAGTGCTTCGAGAGGGGTCAGATTATTGAGGTCAATACCGAGGAGATCGTCTCGAATCTCCACGAGTAGAGGGTCTTCTAATTGGAAGAAAGAGAGTTGCACCAAGTCCTCACGAGAGGGGGCGGATGAGTGGTGCGTCGCTTTAAGTCCGGCAGTCTCTATGGCTTTCTCGGCGTCTGCCGAAGTGCAAGACTCCTCTTGGGCGTGCTCCTTCTCTAGGCATTGCAGCACCACTTGGGCACGCTCCACAATCTGCCGAGGCATCCCCGCAAGCTTAGCCACTTGGATACCAAAACTGTGCTCATTGCCCCCTTCCTCCAACTTACGAAGGAAGATCATGGTACCCTCAACCTCCCGAGCCGAAACGTTGTAGTTGCGTACACGCGGATGCTTTTTGGCAAGCTCGTTAAGCTCGTGATAGTGGGTGGCAAAAAGGGTTTTGGGGTGGTGTGCCGGATGATTGTGTAGATACTCCACAATAGCCCACGCAATGGAGACTCCGTCGAAAGTGCTCGTACCGCGCCCCAGCTCGTCAAAAAGCACCAAACTCCGAGGGGTTAAGTTATTGAGAATGCTCGCGGCCTCCTGCATCTCCACCATAAAAGTGGACTCTCCCATGGAGATATTATCGCTCGCCCCAACTCGGGTAAAAATACTATCCACCAAGCCAATAGAGGCCTCTCGTGCCGGTACAAAGCTCCCGATTTGTGCCATAAGGGTAATAAGAGCGGTCTGCCTGAGGAGGGCACTTTTACCACTCATATTGGGCCCCGTAACGATCATTATTTGGCAGTCGTTATTGTCCAAATGCACATCGTTGGCAATGTAGGGTTCGCCCTGAGGTAGCTGACGCTCAATTACGGGGTGGCGCCCCTCTTTTATATCTATCGCGAGGGAATCGTTCACTTGTGGGCAGCAATAGTCGTAGGCCTCCCCCACTTCTGCAAAAGAGCGAAGCACATCAAGCATCGCGAGGAGATGACTATTGCGAAGAAGTGCCGTAACCTGAGGTTGAGCATCGTCCACCAGCTCTGCAAAAAGCATCGTCTCTAGAGCAAGAATCCGCTCCTCAGCCCCCAAGATTTTGCTTTCGTATTCTTTGAGCTCTTCGGTGATATAACGCTCGGCACTCACAAGGGTTTGCTTACGAATCCACTCGGGCGGCACCCTATCTTTATGGGTATTACGCACCTCTATGTAGTAGCCAAAGACGTTATTAAAGCCTACCTTTAGACTTGTGATACCCGTGCGCTCAATCTCGCGCTGCTGTAGGGAGAGCAAGTAGTCTTTTCCGGAAAAAGCAAGGCTCCTCAGCTCGTCCAACTCTTCGTTGTAGCCCGTAGCGATCACTCCGCCCCTATTTACGAGGGGAGGGGCATCCGGATTTAATTCGTATCGAATGCGGTCTCTTAATTCGGTACAGAGTGCCAACTCTTTCCCTAGAGCCTGAAGGGAGGGACAAGGACTCTCTTCTGCCACTTTTTTGATGGGCTCCAAAGCGGTGAGGGCATCGGCAAGGTGCACCATCTCACGAGGCGAAATCCGCTTCATAGATACCTTAGAGGCGGTGCGCTCTAGGTCGCCCATCTCCCTCAAATGCTCCTCGAGTACGAACCTCACTTGGGCATCGTCCACCAAAGCACGTACCACCGACTGCCGCTCCTCTATCGCTGCAACACTCTTGAGGGGGAAGGCAATCCACTGACGGAGAAGGCGTGCCCCCATGGGCGTATAGGTGCGATCCAAAATATCTTTCAGGCTACATCCCTCTGGATTCATCGTGGTGAGGAGTTCCAAACTACGTGCCGTAAAGCCATCGATACGCACATACTGCTCCTCATCTATGCGGTGCAGTGAGGTAATGTGCCCCAGTTCGTTGTGCTGCGTAAGGTCTAGATAATGCAAAATGGCTCCTGCCGCAGTGAGAGCGGACTCCATACCCTCAAGTCCGAAACCTTTGAAGTTGCGCACAGCAAAATGGCGTAGAAGTCTCTCTTGATTGTTGCTCGGGATAAAGAGCCAATCGTCGGCCTCGAATATATAGGTGCGATAGGTGAGTTGACTATCGTAGAGAAGGCGTGTACTCCGCTCCACAAGGATCTCTTTGGGTCGGTAGCCTGCGAGTAATTTATCGACAAGAGCTGCATTGCCCTCCGTAGTGGCAAACTCGCCCGTAGAGAGGTCTAGAAAGGCAACCCCCATGCGCTCTTTGGCAAACGAAATGGCAGCTACATAGTTGTTTTCTTTGTTCTCTAAAACGTTGTCGCTAACGGCAACCCCCGGGGTAACCAACTCCGTAATCCCTCGCTTTACCAGCTTTTTAGTTTGCTTGGGATCCTCCAGTTGGTCGCAAATAGCCACTCGCTTACCGGCTCGCACAAGGCGTGGCAGGTACGTTTCTAAGGCGTGATGAGGGAAACCTGCCAGCTCTACATGCTGTGCAGAACCATTGGCCCGGCGTGTAAGTGTAATCCCCAAGATGCGCGAGGCCTCTACGGCATCCTCTAGAAAGGTTTCGTAGAAATCGCCAACCCTAAAGAGCAGAATCGCATCCGGATGCTTCCCTTTTATCTGCAAGAATTGCTTCATCAGAGGGGTCTCAACTACATTCTTTGCCACAACAATAACTCACTATATTACACTCTGCTAACGTCTCACAAAGATAGGGCTTTAGTGCCAAACTCGGCACCACTGACGCAGTCCTCGCGCCGTACGCCCCTCAGCACGTCGGCAGAACGCACATAGGCACGGGCATCAACCCAAGCACAACCTCTCCACTCCCTCACTACTCTCCTACACGAAAATAGGTCTCCCTTCCCTACAAATCGGGAAGAAAGACCTATCATTCCTAGGAGGCAAATGGTCTCCTAGTGAGGGCTTATAGCCTAACTATCGTCTCAAACTAGGGCGTTAAAAGAACGTTGTTAAACCAATAGTTGTGGCAATCGAATTGCTCGTAATGTTGCGGTATCTCGTGGGGTATCTGCTGTGGAGATATTGAAGCCCTAAGTCCAGGCCTACGTTCTTGTTGAGCATCAAAACGCCTCCGGCTCCGACTCCCATACCAAGGCCATGAAGGCTAGAGCCTCTAACAGAGACCCCCACATAACCAACTTGGAAATTAAGGTAGGGAATAAAGCCTTTTCCCTGATTAAAGAAGTAGGTCAATGTTGGCATGGCAGAATAAGATACCGACCTTGCCGAAGAAAAATACAATATCTTTCCATTAACCCCGAGTGCTAAATTATCGGCGACAAAACCACCAAAAGAGGGAGAAAAAGCGAACGAAAACTCTTCGCCTGAGCCATCGGTGAATGTGGACTGAAAGGAGAGCTGAGAGGCTCCCGTAAGGAAATAGTGTCCTCGTCTGGTTTAAGCGTTAACACTTTGTACAGCAAAACTTCCTAAGATAAAGCTCGCGACAAGAGCTAATACTAATTTCTTCATACTACAAGTTTTGATTTATTTCTTTTGAGACACCACGCTTGGTACTGGTCGCAAAGATATAAAACAAATCGACTTCCCTCTCTAGCAAGAGCCTTTTCTTAACCTAGCCCCACCTCTTTATCACACAGAAAAAGAAATAAGAAAAAGTAAAGTAGCCGAAATCCGCTGGATCATTGTCTCATTCCTGCAATATAAGATACTATTTCCGAACGCTCTTCTTTACTGACAATATCTCTCGTTATTCTGTAATGACAATACACTCTTTTAGTCGTGTAATATTCTCTCTTCGAGATTTCTTTTGGTATCCCAGTCGATCGCAAATTGCTTCTATCTTCTGACAAAAAATATCCGAATTCAAATGAGTCATAGACAATTCATTATCACCACTTCTTTCTGTGCTATGCCATAATGCTTCATCATTTAGTGGATGTTGAGGCCTAAACGGAGGGATATTGAATATTCTATTATCAGCTTGCGTTATCCACGATGCTCCCACTTCAGTCATTGCCCCCCATGCATTTTGAGTGTTGCAACTCGTAACAAATATGACAAAAATCTTTTGGTTTGAATAACTTTCCACAAAAAAATTCCTCAAATAATCGTAGATAGATGTTGCACCTTCTGGAATACGGCTTGCCTCATCATCACAGCTCGTATACAATATATCTTCTGGAGGGACACCATTAAATATCAGAAAGGAATATATAAGATCAGCTAATGACTTATCTCTTGAAGCGTGACTAATCAATATTTTCTTTTTCTGGGAATCTAAAATAGGTTTTAATCCCAGAGACGCCGCATTATTATTGATCGTTTCAGAAATAACTCGTTCAATAGCTTCTTGAGGAGAATTAGATAGCAATTGTCCAATTTCCTCAGCAGCCTGTCCACTAACTGCCTGCTTGAACAAATCTACAGCCTCCCGAAACTCCACCTCTTTCCGTCTCTGTCTCTCTAATTTGTCTTTCTTTTTCTCTTTGTTTTGTTCGTTAGAAAAGATAACTCTTTTACGGAGAATATCTGGAAGAAGGTCGTTTCTGACATATTTTATTACAGCTTCGTAACGTGAATCATCTGATTTATAACCTTGCCTGTTACTCAACGCCATATCTGGAAGTTCGGATAATTCGAATAAATCTACATGTAATTGCCCAACAACAAAAACTTCATTTAATTTATTTTGACCCACGAGAGGCAAAATGTTGAATTCTCCTAATTTTTTGTTAGCATACAATGAAATAAAATTATCTGGGAAATCCGTAAAAACAGCTTTTCGTCCTCTGGTAGAAGTATATGCCCCTATCCATCCTGTAATCTTCAATTCATACTCATGTTCTATTCCATTATTATCGTTCAATGATAAAGGCTCAATATAAACATCCTTTTTTTCAACCAACTCTGTCCTTTTATGCGGAATTAGATCTGGGATGTAATTAGCTAGTCCCCAAAATTCATCCCCTAAAGAAATAAATGCACAAAGTTCTCCAGCAATGTTCTCATCAAATGCATCTATTATTGCATGATCTCTTCCTCTAATCACGTGAATCTTAAAATCCTCATTTACTAAAGGAAAAATCTTCAATAGATTGCGTTTTATTGATTCCATAGATTTATTCAATCTATATTGCGGGCTACGCATAACTATTGCCGTCCCATTGTTTTCAACATAATCGAATACAATGTCTTCTTCCGGTATGGCTTGTAGCTTGTTTCCATCAATAGGTCTACATGATAGAATAAATCCAGATTTCTCCCCGTCACTAATAGTCTTTACTTCAACACATTCAGAAACAGACAATGCCGCCAATTTACCTACACCTTTTCGGCCCATTTTCCGCCTATTGCCTGAGCGAGTTTTAGAATCACCTTCGTTGGCTCGTGATATACCGGCAACATTCAAAAACCTTCCGACATCTCCATGTTCATACGACATCCCATGCCCATCATCCTCTACACGAATATCGTTCTCGTTAGAAATAACATATACATTATGCGCATCAGCATCGTAAGCATTTGCTATTAACTCCGCTAGCACATAATAGACATTTGTATATAGATTAGGCCCTAATAATTCCAAAATCCTTGGATCTACATTAAGCTCGTATTCTTTCATTATTGATCAGATATAGTTCTATTTTTATTCCCCAACTAAAGACAGATGAGATATTATACTTCCAGCTATTATTTCTCCCAACCTTGGTGGGACTGCGTTTCCAATATATCTAGAGGCTTTTGTTGTAGTTATTTCTTTTTCATCCGGAAAGAATTTATACGTTTTTGGGAAGGTTTGAATCAATGCAGCTTCCCTGATAGAAATCGCTCTATTTTGAGTGGGATGCCCGAAACGACCATTTCCTAGTCCAGTACATTGAGTCGTCATCGTTGGTGCAGGTTTTTCCCAAACCATTCTGCCATATACGCTTCCAAAACTTTTACCATTTTCCGACTTATGGCATTGTAGAAGCAAATCTTCCGACCAATCTCTCCAGCTCCCTCCATAAGGAGTATTCTGAATCCGCTTCATATTTAGTGGTGATAATGCCCTTGCTCTATGTAGAGGGTCTTGTTTGTCAACCTCACCCGCACTAAGGTCAGGAAGCCCTCCAATAGTGTCCTTTACTGTTACGTAGTTACTAGGTCTATGTGTAGGCGACATTAACTTGATTTCTCCAAATTTCGATGCTAACAAAACCAACCTTTTCCGACTTTGAGGTATCCCATAATCGGGACAGAACACCTTGTCAACACTGACACAATATCCTTCTTCTTTTAGTAAGGATATAAAATCACTTAGCACGGGTTTTTCTTTAAATGTCAGTATCTGAACTACATTTTCCATCGTTACAATATCAGGTTGAACTCCTTTGACTAAGCGTCCAAATTCATACAGCAAGTCATATTTCTCAGAATCTTTTTTCTTGTTCTTAAAAGCATATGAAGAAAAAGGTTGACAGGGAGCACAACCTGCTAAGAGCTTTATAGAGTGAGGAGAATATGTGTTTAATATCTCTTCTGGCATAACCTCTTTGATATCCTTATAATGAAAAGTTGCTCCATTATTAGCTTCAAAAGCATATTGACAACTGGAATCTAAATCATATCCAGCCAAAACATGTATTCCGCCATTTTTTAGTCCGAAACTTAATCCTCCAATACCGCAAAACAAGTCTATGGCCTCAATTATTGGCTGTGCCGATAATTTCTTCACATTAGATTTTTCCATTCTTTCCACAATTCCTGATTTTACATCTTACGAACTCTATGGCCTCCTCCTCCGAACATTCTTCTTTAGCAATAAGAAAATATGCTGCATCCAAAAGCCATTGCACAAAAAAATTCTTGCTTTCTCAATATTGAAGAGGGCTTTGAAAATTGACTAAGATTCTCGTTTTTCATTTCATCTCCTCTTCTAATTTTGCCGTATAAAAGCGTATCTACGTCTAAGACTGCAGGAACTTCTCTTTGCAGAAGTTTTTTCTCTTCTCGTAACCTCCTGATTTTACCTAGGAATAGCACAAATATTTCAACTTCGTCTTTTCTTTTGCGAAATAATCTTTTCTGTGCGAAGTTACTAGTTTTCCTTATCCTCGCAAAATTACTAGTAGATATTTGAGTTGTGCAGATTCCAGTAGCAGGGGTAACAACGAGACAAAAGGAGGAGAGGTGTTTGGTCGCTGACTTGAAGTTACTTCACCCTCTACAGGTGAAAGGCGGAGCGAAATAGGCCTAAAACGCGCGAACTCTAGGCCTATATTTTTTTGTTTCTTGGGCAAGACGAAAACTTTTCTAGGGCTACAGCAAAAAATCTGTAGGGTAGAAAAGGATCGCTTTCTCACCTAGAGAAAAAAGAAATCCCCCTAAAGAGCTTTTCCATACTCTCTAGGGGGAAGTGTCTATCGCAGTCTATACGCTTCCTCTTCGGTGGGGACTAGTCTCCCTCAGAATGGCGCACAGTGCGAGGGTTATTCTGATCTAAGCGATTCTCTTACTTAAGGGGGATAAGAGAATTAATTAGCTCATCATCAGCAAGGAATGGCATGGTGATATGGTAGCCATCGGCGTGCGTCTTGTTAAATTCGGCACTCGTCTCCATAGCGTGCACATTGCGAGCCCAAGCACGACGAGCTACACCGCCCATTACGTCCCAAGTCATGGCCGAGCGAAGGATGTTGTCTACACGCTCACTACCATCGAGTACCATACCAAATCCACCATTGATAGACTTACCGATACCTACGCCACCGCCATTGTGCAAAGCAATAAGGCTCATACCACGAGCAGCATTACCGGCAAAGCATTGTACAGCCATATCGGCCATTACGTTACTACCATCGCGGATATTGGAAGTTTCGCGGAAGGGAGAGTCCGTACCGCTCACGTCGTGGTGGTCACGCCCGAGCATGATGGGGCCTACCTCTCCATTGCGCACCATTTCGTTGAAGCGCAAAGCAATAGCCAAACGCCCGGCAGCATCTTGATAGAGGATACGAGCCTGTGTACCTACCACGAGTTCGTTTTTCTCTGCATCGCGAATCCAGATGTAATTGTCGCGGTCTTGCTCACGACGATCGGGGTTAATGCATTCCATTGCAGCGGCATCCGTCTTGCGGAGATCCTCGGGCTTATTGGTAAGGCATACCCAACGGAAGGGGCCATATCCGTAGTCGAATAGCTCGGGCCCCATGATGTCTTCTACATAGCTAGGCCAGATGAAGCCGTCCTTATCGTCTACGCCATTGCGGCTGATCTCGGTAATACCGGCATCGAAGCAGCTCTTCATAAAGGCATTACCATAGTCGAAGAAATAGGTACCACGGGCTACAAGAGCCTTGACAGCCTCGAAGTGACGGTGCAAACCTTTGTCTACCTCTTCTTCAAACTTAGCACGGTCTTCTTTGAGCAGGCGAGTGCGTTCTTCAAACGAGAGAGTTACGGGGCAGTAGCCACCTTCGTAGACAGCGTGGCAGCTTGTCTGGTCAGAAAGGAGGTCGATATGGATATTCTTTTCGATAGCGTAGTCCAAAAGATCTACCACGTTACCATGGTAAGCAATAGAGCAAGCTTCGCCCTTCTTTTGAGCCTCCAGTGCCATACGGAAAGCCTCTTCGCGGCATTCGGTACGATGCTTTACCCAGCCTTGTCCGTGACGTGTATCGATACGGCTCGAATCCACCTCTGCCGTAATGCTCACAGCACCGGCAATATCGGCAGCCTTAGGCTGTGCACCACTCATACCACCGAGACCGCTGGTAACGAAGAGTTTGCCTGCCAAGTTGCCCCCTGTGGGGATGTGAAGTTGCATACGTCCTGCGTTAAGCAGCGTGTTGAAGGTACCATGTACAATCCCTTGCGGACCAATGTACATCCAACCTCCTGCGGTCATCTGACCATAGTTGGCAACCCCCATCTGAGCGGCAATCTCCCAATCTTTGAGGTTGTCGTAGAGCCCTACCATCATAGAGTTTGTGATGATAACACGGGGTGCGCTGGGGTGAGAAGCAAACAAACCTAGAGGGTGACCGCTCTCAATCACGAGTGTTTCGTTCTCGGTTAGTTGCTCTAGATACTTGATGATTAGACGGTACTGAAGCCAGTTTTGGCACACCTGCCCCGTCTCTCCATAGGTTACTAATTCATAGGGATAGAGAGCTACATCAAAGGCAAGATTGTTCTGAATCATGACTTGGAAAGCCTTCCCCTCCAAACAACGGCCCTTGTAATCGTCTATCGAAGTAGCCTTAAGGTCACCCTCCGGACGGAAGCGGTAACCATAGATTTTACCACGAGTTTTTAGCTCTTCGAGGAACTCGGGAGCCAACTGAGCGTGCAACTCACGAGGCACGTAGCGAAGAGCGTTGCGCAAAGCAACACGTGTTTGTGCGGGCGTCAAGCGGAAGCCACGGTCGGGAGCACGACGAATCCCTTCAACAAACGAGGGATAAGCGGGTAACGTAGCGTCTAACGTAAAAGATCTTGTACGATTTTCCATATGATGAAAGTAGAATAATTATACTCAATTTGTGAGGACTAAGTCCATAAGATGATCCCAAGGATCACTTGGCAAACTTGGTAATAAACGATAACGGAAAGTAACTCCTATCAACTGAGCCTGAGGGGCTTTTTGTAGGAAGCGATCGTAGTAGGCTTTTCCACGCCCGAGGCGCACCCCTTGGGCTGTAAAGGCCACTCCCGGCACGATGATTAGGTCGAGGAGCGTGGGGTCTACAGCATCTTCCCGAGCCTGAGTAGGCTCTTTAATGCCAAAAGCTCCCCCCTCTTGCAGTTTTTCCGGATTGTAAGAATAGAAAGCGATAGTCTCGGCATCCTCTACTCTAGGAATGAAAAACTCTTTATCCCCGGGTGCCGCCAAAAGACTCTGCAGGCTGGGCTCGTCCGGCAACGCCTCATAAAGACCAATACGACGCGCCTTCTGCCACATCTCCGTTGCCAGCAAAGACTGAACAATGCTTCGCGCAGCCTTGGCTCGGTAAGCATCTGTCAGCGTCAGTTTATTAAGCTGACGTAGAGCAACCCTAATATCTTGCTTGGATCCCTGCATTAGTCTAGATTGTGGTACAAATATACTATAGTTTGAAGGATTTGCGGGCAGCCTCCAGCATCGCGTCCGAAGCATAGTAGACTCGATAAAACGCCTCCACACCTAGGATATACTGGGAGATTTGGGCATAAAGCACGCGACGAATCAGATCTTTGCTCTCGTAGAGCATACCCGGGCGCAACTCAATCCCTTTTTCCGAAGCAAAGCGAGCGTAATCGGCCACTAGGGAAGTATTATCGTCCAAATAACCCACAATGGCATCCGCACTCCCTAAAGAAGACAAAGCGCCTCTGTGGCTATCCGCATAGAGGAAGGCAAACTCCGTCATGGTACCGCTCTCTACGCAACGCAAATAGTAACTATTGATCCCCACACTATCCGCAGGAACAAACAAGTCGGGCATGATACCAATACCGCCATATACTATGCGTCCCTTATCCGTTTTGTAGCGCGGAGCTTTGCTGAGCCTTAGGCTATCCATTTGGTTGCTGAAGGTCTCGCCGGCCTCAAATCTTCGCTGAAGATCGAGTTGATAGTCCATACCTTCTCCCAACGTGTAGCTCTTTTGGATGCAACGACCCGAGGGGGTATGGTAGCGAGCTATGGTAAGACGGAGCTGCGAACTATCGGGGAGGTAAAAAGCCGTTTGCACCAAGCCTTTACCAAAAGATCGCCGCCCCACGATTGTCGCGCGGTCGTGATCCTGCATAGCACCCGAGAAAACCTCGCTGCTCGAAGCGGAATATTCGTTAAGAAGAATGGTTAAGGGAAGTGATTGCAAGACGCCATTGCCATTCGCTTTGTACTCCTCCCGAGGATAAGCCTTACCCTCAGTGTAAACAATAAGCTGCCCCTCTTTGAGAAATTCGTTGGAGAGCCGGATGGCCGGCTCTAGGTACCCTCCGGCATTGTCTCGTAGGTCTATAATGAGGTTGCGTAGCCCTTCATCACGCAACTGTGTGTACTTATCTAGGAACTCCGACACCGTATTGCGCGACCACTGAACGATGCGGATCACACCGGTGGAATCATCAAGCATATAGCCCACATCCACGCTGTGGATGGGCACTTCGCCACGTACTACCTTCTTCGCAAGAGACTGCCCCTTGCGCAAGACCTGGAGAGAAACGACAGAACCCTCTTCGCCCAGCAAAATGCTTCGTACGGAGTCGGGGGATATTTTTTTTCCTGTTAAAGGCTGATTATCCGCCTTTAGGATGCGGTCTCCTGCCTGTAATCCGGCTCGCTCGGAGGGACCTCCGGGCAAAACTTCAATCACTACGGGAGTGTCAATCAAGGTATTAAAAGAAATCCCCACACCGCAGAAGCTACCATTGAGTCGCTGGTTTTCCAAATCGCTCTCCTCTCTAGGGATATAAGCCGAGTGTGGGTCGAGCTCCTCTACCAGCTTGGGGAGGAGTCGCATCTGCAGCTCCCGTAGGTCTATCGAGTCTACATAATGCTCAGAAATCAGCTCCAAAACTTGATCTATGGGGCTGAGTGTGCTAATAAATGATGAACGGAAAAATGGGGCACGAGTGGCAACCATCCAACTCAATAGCCCCCCAAAAAGTACCCCCAATAGGGCTACAATCGCGATTGTAAACGAGGAGAACCTCTTTTTCATACCCCTTATATAGAATCTTCTCTAGGGTCACACACTCTCTTTATCCGGAGCTACAAACTCCACCTCAATACCCGCTCTCCTTAGGAGATCTACCCCATCGGTAAGCCGATACTCCTCACCATAGACCACTCGCTTTATCTTGCTTTGGATGATGAGTTTGGCACATTCTACACAGGGGGATGCCGTAATGTAAATGGTGGCGCCATCGCTATTATTACCCGAGCAGGCTACCTTGGTAATGGCATTTGCCTCAGCATGGAGCACATAGGGCTTGGTAAGGCCGCTCTCATCCTCACACACATTCTCAAACCCTGAGGGAGTACCGTTGTATCCATCAGATATAATCATCTGATCTTTAACGATAAGAGCACCCACCTTTCTGCGGGTGCAATATGAGTTTTCCGACCAGATACGCGCCATCCTGAGATAGCGTTTGTCGAGTACTAATTGCTTGTCTTCTTGTTGTTCCATAGGTGTGGAAATAGTTGCTTACTCCGTCCTTACGATTTTTTCTGCTGCGAAAGTAGTGACAAATAATTAATCCACCACACCCCTCTTTCTTTAGTGCACTCCTTGGAATTGCGTGAGGAAACGCTTGTCGTTTTCGGAGAAGAGACGGAGGTCCTTTGCTCGATACTTGAGGTTGGTAATACGCTCCACTCCCAAACCAAAGGCGTAACCACTATACTCCTCGGGGTCTATTCCGCTCTCGCGAAGGACATTGGGATCGACCATTCCACAGCCCAAGATTTCTACCCAGCCGGTGTGCTTACAGAAGGCACATCCCTCTCCTCCACAGATATTACAGCTTATATCCATCTCGGCACTTGGCTCCGTAAAGGGGAAGTAACTCGGGCGCAAACGGATTTTCGTATCGGGGCCAAATAGCTCACGAGCGAAGTAAAAAAGAACTTCCCGAAGGTCGGCAAACGAGACGTTCTTATCGATATAAAGCCCCTCAATCTGATGGAAGAAACAATGCGCACGAGCCGAAATCGCTTCGTTGCGATACACACGCCCCGGGCAAATAACTCGTATGGGAGGCTTAGTTGTCTGCATCACACGCACCTGTACCGAAGAGGTGTGCGTACGCAATAAAACATCCGGATTACGCTCTACAAAGAAGGTATCCTGCATATCGCGCGCAGGGTGATCCAGAGCAAAATTGAGGGCGGAGAAAACATGATAGTCGTCTTCGACCTCCGGCCCCAAGGCGATACTAAAACCTAGTTTTGCGAAAATCTGTATGATCTCCTCGCGCACTAGGGTCAAAGGATGACGCCCTCCGATGCTGGCGGGATAAGCCGAGCGCGAGAGATCGAGATGCTCAGTTGCCTCCTCCGTTTGTAGGGCATCACGCAAAGCATTGATGTGCTCTGTGGCCAGCGTCTTTACCTCATTGATAAGTGCCCCCAAAGTGCGTTTTTCTTCATTGGGCACACTCTTAAATTCCTCAAAAAGAGAAGGGATAATCCCTTTCTTGCTGAGATACTTAATGCGTAGCGCCTCCACTTCTTCGTGGTTCTTGGCGTGCTGTGAGCGCACCTCCTCCTGGAGGGCTTTGATTTTTTCTGCTAAAGACACGTGCTTTGCTTCTATTATGAGAGAGTTAGAAATCCTTCTATTATACCATATGAGGAGGCTCAAAAGAGTATGGAACCGAAGTCAAAGAAAGCGAGAAAACGACTCGCCTCTACCTTCGCCTCTCGCGGCAATTGCCACCCCCTACTCCCGAATGATATAAATCAAAGACCCGGAGGGATCCTCTCCCTCTATGAGCATCTGTAGAACAGAGTGCGCTATCCACAGACGATCCCTCCGGGCTTTTCTTGGGGAACCGGTGCTATGGCTCCGCGACTATTCAGCCCCTCAAAGCCATCTGCACCCTATTGTCTCGCTTAGGCGTTTACCTTAGCCATGTGTGCGATGAGGCAGAGTACCTTATTAGAGTAGCCCCACTCGTTGTCGTACCAAGATACAACCTTTACAAACTTATCGGTAAGGGCGATACCTGCCTTTGCGTCAAAGATAGAAGTGCGGGGGTCTGTGGTAAAGTCGGTAGATACCACCATTTCTTCGGTATAACCGAGGATGCCCTTGAGTTCGCCTTCCGAAGCCTTCTTAACGGCAGCGCAAATTTCGTCATAAGTAGCGCCCTTCTTGAGGCTTACCGTGAGGTCTACTACAGATACGTCCATTGTGGGAACACGGAACGACATCCCGGTAAGTTTGCCATTCAGCTCGGGGATAACCTTACCCACAGCCTTAGCAGCTCCTGTAGAAGAGGGGATGATATTGCCCAATGCAGAGCGACCACCGCGCCAGTCCTTGTTGCTGGGTCCGTCTACTGTCTTCTGTGTAGAAGTAGCGGCGTGTACCGTAGTCATAAGCCCCATTTCGATGCCGAAGTTATCGTTAAGCACCTTTGCAAGAGGAGCAAGACAGTTTGTTGTACAAGAAGCATTAGATACAAACTGAGTACCCTTCTTATAAGTATCGAGGTTTACACCCGTTACAAACATAGGGGTATCATCCTTAGAAGGAGCAGACATTACTACGTACTTAGCACCAGCCTTGATGTGCCCTTCGCTCAACTCCTTGGTCAAGAAACGTCCTGTAGACTCAACCACATAGTCAGCACCTACGGCACCCCAATTGATGAGGGCGGGCTCTTTTTCGGCGGTGACGCGGATCTTGCGGCCATTCACCACAAGCATACCATCTTCTGCGCTTACAGTTCCTTCAAACTTACCATGCACAGAGTCGTACTTGAGCATGTACGCCATGTAATCTACCTCAATGAGGTCGTTAATAGCTACAACTTCGATGTCGTCTCTAAGAAGAGATGCTCTGAATACAAGACGACCGATTCGACCAAAACCGTTAATACCTACTTTAATCATTATGCTTTCTATTTAGTGTATGAAATATCTTTTCCATAGAGACTAGACAACAAGACTGGCATTCGGATCCGCCAATCCATGCCCTCATAACCATCTGCCACAGCCTGCTGTGCAGCCTGCGACTCAAGTATTTGCTGCTCTCCCCACAAAGGTACTAAATCTTTAATGACCAAGCCATCCCGAAGCCTCAGATAAGGAAAAAATAAACTCCCTCAGCACAAGGGGTAAAAGGGTTTCTCTAAAAAGAGAGGAGAAGATCGCTTTTGCAAAGGCTCTTAACGAGGTGCGAATATGTAATTCTTTGCCCTATATAACTCGTCTCAATTGCGGGAGATAGCGTATATTTGCGGTAGATATCTGAGTAATCTTTCAAGATTCAGCAAAATGACACCCGAGGAGCAATTAGCATTACTCTACCAAAAGTTTCCGGAAGTAAATGAGCAACAACGCGAGCAGTTTGCAGCTCTTTGGGAGCTTTATACAGACTGGAATAGCAAGATCAATGTAATCTCGCGCAAGGATATAGACAACCTCTATATGCACCACGTGCTACACTCCCTCGGGGTTACAAAGATGCTGCATTTTGCGGCAGGGAGTCATGTAATTGACGTCGGGACGGGAGGAGGATTCCCGGGCATCCCGCTGGCGATACTTTTCCCCGAAGTGCAATTTACGCTCGTAGATAGCATTGGCAAAAAAGTACGTGTTGCGCAGTCTGTTGCCGACTCTCTAGGCTTACAAAATGTTACAACACATCATATTCGTATAGAGGAGCTTCGGGAGAAGTGCGACTTTGTAGTGACCCGTGCTACCATGCTCTTAGGCGAACTGGTCAAACTCACACGCCACCTTTTTTCTCGAGAGGGGCACAACGCCCTCCCCAACGGCATCATTGCCCTCAAGGGCGGCAACCTAGAGGGAGAATGTGCCGCCTATAAAAACAGAGTAATAGTAGAGGATCTCTACCCCTTCTTCCCCGATGAATACTTCCGAGAGAAGCGAGTGCTTTACCTCCCCATGCAGTGATATTCTCAAAAAAAATTATGCCTCTAGAAGTACATACCTTCAGCTTCAATTTCGTACAGGTTAATACCTACCTCTTGGTTGATAAAGCAACTCGAGAAGCTGCTATTATAGACTGCGGCTGTATGGTGCCTGCCGAAGAAAATATACTCTCTTCTAAGGTGGAGGAGGTCAATGCCACCCCCACCCTACTCATCGCGACTCACCTGCATTTCGACCACGTTTGGGGCGTGCCCTTTGCTGCCAAAAAGTGGGGTCTTACCCCTCGCGCCCATCGTGTAGAGATAGAGATAATGCCCCCCTTTGAGGAGCAAATGCGTGCGTTTGGGATGCCCCCCATGCCCGAGCGCCACGATCTCCCCTACCAGCCTTTTGAGACGGGCGATAGGCTAAAGCTGGGAGAGACTCACCTAGAAGTCCTTTTCGTACCGGGTCACACTCCGGGGCATGTAGCCTTTTACGAACCCCAACAGCACCTCCTATTCGCCGGCGATGTACTCTTTGCCGGAGGAGACATAGGGCGTACCGATCTACCGGGAGGGAGCTATACCACTCTTATTAATAGCATAAAAACGCAGTTGATGCCCCTTAACGACGATACCATTGTCTACTCGGGGCATGGACCTCAGAGCGCCATAGGTTTTGAGCGGAGGGCGAATAGCTATATTCAATAAAGCCCATAGCTTAGAAAGCAGCCATGGAGAAGAGGTTATATCCCACCCCACAACACCGAGTACACCGTGACTCGTCCTCAAGAAAATAAAAACTCTAAATCATAATAGTCAGTATGGATACGAATAAGTTTTCTACGCGGCACATGGGTATTTCCGACAAGGATTTACCCGAGATGCTTGCGGCCGTTGGCGTAAAGTCTGTAGACGAACTCATGCACCAAGTCTACCCCGAGAATATTTTTCTCAAGGAGCAGATTGATATCCCCGAAGCCATGACGGAGCGAGAGCTTGCAGAGCATCTTGCCGAGCTTGCCTCTAAGAACAAACCCTTCACTTCTTATATAGGTCTGGGGTGGTACGACACGGTTACTCCGGCTCCTATCCAGCGCAACGTGCTCGAGAACCCCGTTTGGTACACCTCCTACACACCCTATCAGGCGGAAGTTTCGCAGGGACGCCTTGAGGCGCTTTTCAACTTCCAAACAGTTATCAGCGAACTTACATCACTCCCTCTTACCAACTGCTCGCTCCTCGACGAAGCAACAGCCGGAGCCGAGGCTGCCATGCTGCTTTTCAACGAACGTAGCCGTGCGCAAGTAAAAGCCGGAGCAAATACCATCTTTGTGGATAAGCGCGTATTTGAGACCACGCAAGCTGTAATCCGCACACGTGTAGAACCCCAAGGGATGAAACTCGTGGTGGGAGACTACCAAACTCTTGAGTTCACCCCCGATATTTTTGGTGTTATCATACAATACCCCGACTCGGTAGGAGCCATCAACAACTACGAAGACTTTGTTGCCAAAGCCAAGGCCAATGGATCTACGGTTGCAGTCGCTGCCGACCTTATGAGCCTCGTGATGCTCACCCCTCCCGGAGAGTGGGGCGCTGACGTTGTTTTCGGCTCGGCTCAACGCTTTGGTATCCCCATGTACTTCGGCGGTCCCTCTGCCGGTTACTTGGCTTGCCGTATGGAATACAAACGCGAGATACCCGGACGTATCATTGGTATCTCCAAGGATGCTTACGGGCACCCCGCCTACCGCTTGGCACTCCAGACCCGAGAGCAACACATCAAACGCGAGAAGGCAACCTCAAATATCTGTACAGCACAGGCTCTCCTTGCCACGATGAGCGGATTCTATGCCGTATATCATGGTGCCGAAGGGCTCAGAAACATTGCTCGCCGCATCCATAGCTATGCCGGCTATTTGGCTGCGATGCTCGAGAAGTTGGGCTACAAGCAGTACAACAAAGACTACTTCGATACCCTTATCATTGGGCTACCCGAGGGGGTAAGCATGGAGCGACTTCGTGAGGTTGCTCTCGACTGCCGCATCAACCTTCGCTACTTCACGTGCTGCACTTGTGTAGGTATCAGCATTGACGAAACCACCCTGCCCTCCGATTTGGGTGTACTCGGATATGTTTTCGCAGAAGCTGCCGGAAAAGAGGCGCCCGAAGTGGACAATGTGCCCCAAGATACGCTCTATGTGGATAAGAAGTGGCAACGCACAAGCGACTTCTTGCAGCACGAGGTATTCAACAGCTACCACACAGAAACGGAGCTAATGCGTTATATCAAACGCCTTGACCGCAAGGATATTTCGCTCGCACACTCTATGATTTCGCTCGGTTCGTGTACTATGAAACTCAATGCCGCAAGCGAACTCTTCGCCCTCAGCAACCCCTACTTCGCCAATATCCACCCCTACGCTCCCGAAGATCAGGTAGAGGGATATACCGAAATGCTCGACAATCTTGCCGAATACCTCGCTAAGATCACGGGATTCGATGCTACGTCCCTCCAACCCAACTCGGGTGCAAGTGGCGAGTACACAGGGCTACGCACCATCCGTACCTATCTCGAAAGCATCGGACAGGGACACCGTGACGTAGTGATTTTACCGGCTTCTGCCCACGGAACCAACCCCGCAAGTGCCGTACAATGTGGCTATAAGACCGTAATTGTAAAAACCGACGAGCGAGGCAATGTAGACTGGGAAGACTTTATGGCACAGACCGAAGCCCACAAGGATCAGATCGCAGCCATGATGATTACCTACCCCAGTACGCATGGTATCTTCGAGACCAACATTATAGACTTGTGCCAACGTATCCACGACTGTGGCGGACAGGTTTATATGGACGGAGCCAACATGAATGCCCAAGTAGGCTATACCAACCCCGGCTTCATCGGGGCGGACGTATGCCACCTCAACCTACATAAGACCTTCGCTATCCCCCACGGTGGTGGCGGTCCCGGTGTAGGTCCTATCTGCGTACGCGCCCACCTCGCTCCGCATCTCCCCAAGCATGTAGTTCGCTTTGGCGATGGCAGCAACCAAGTATCCGCAGCCCCCTACGGCTCAGCCGGGGTACAGGTGATTACCTACAGCTACATTCGTCTCCTCGGTATTGAAGGACTTCGTGAAGCTACCGCTATGGCAATCCTCAATGCCAACTACATGGCATCACGCTTCAAAGACACCTACGGCATCGTCTATACCGGTGCTACAGGTCGTGTTGGGCATGAGCTCATCCTAGAGTGCCGCAAGGTAAAAGAAGAGACCGGAGTAGACGAAAACGATATCGCTAAGCGTCTCATGGACTTTGGCTACCACGCTCCTACGCTCTCTTTCCCCGTACACGGTACGCTTATGGTAGAGCCTACCGAGAGCGAAAGCAAGGCCGAACTTGATCGCTTCTGTGAGGTAATGGATTGCATCTACCAAGAAGCTCAAGAGATTGCCCAAGGTAAGGCCGATAAGGAAGACAACGTGCTCAAGAATGCGCCTCACCCCCAATACGAAATTGTGGCTGACGAGTGGAAGCACAGCTATTCGCGCCAGAAGGCCGCTTTTGCCCTCCCCTTCTTGCAGGATAATAAGTTTTGGATCAATGTAGCTCGCGTAGACAACGGCTATGGCGACCGCAACCTCGTGCCCACCATGTGCGCTTGCGAAGAGTTCTTCGCGAAGCTCAAAGAGAAGCAAGCGAAGTAATAGATACTTTCCCTACTGCTCTCCCTTGCCGGGGAGAGCAGTAGGCGACTCTCAAAATAGAGCTGCCCTTTGGAGGATTTACCTCTAAAGGGCAGTTTTTTGTCTCTTGAATTAAGAATGCAATGACTCTTTTGGGGAGACTAGAGCAGGATAGCGGTCAATATAAATTGCCTTATGATTTGGTTTTGTATTGCTGATCGGGATGATTGTCAAAGGTGTGTTTTCTCTCTAGAAACGAGGCAAATTGCGGTAGTATGACATTCCTAACATGACTTTTGCTTCGTTTCAGATGATCGGCAATATCCTGAATACTTCTCCATTCCTTGCAATACTCAAGGAGTATTTCCTTGCACTGGTCTTTTGTAAATCGCTTGGGAAAGTTTTTTGTTTGTGCGTCTGAGGTTGCATTATAAGCATCCGAGGTTGCATTATAAGCGTTCGAGGTTGCATTATAAGCATCCGAGGTTGCATTATAAGCATCCGAGGTTGCATTATAAGCATCTGTAGCACCATTCATTATTCGATACACAGTACCTCTACTTCGTCCCTCTGAGATCAGAAATTCTCCTTTCGTTAATTTTTGGAGCGTTTTTGTGATATCTGCAGTATGTAGTGTAAGTCTACTTTGGAGTCGGTTGTTATTGATAACACCTTCTGTCAAGGCCATTGAGAGAATCGTCCGCTCATCTTGGTTTAGAAGAGCGATGCGTTCCTCTCCGAATCTCCGTTCCAACTCTTGTATGATGCGCTTCTCCATTAGGGCCTCGAGAGGCATGGTTAGTTCGACCTTGTTTGGGCGAAATTTTTCGTTGGGAAAGGGCTTTTTCCAACCGATACTTTCCCACCCCCTCATGATTTTGTCCGCACCACTTCCTGCCTTTTCTGCAGCACCGATCAGCATAAACATTTGTTGAAGACTTTTATTGCGACACACACTCTCTCCCCCTGCATAGTATTGACGCTGAGAGATCAACATCGTACCTGGATTGGAGAAGACAATACAATGAGGATAGCGATTGACCTGTAAGGTAGACTCTTCGCTGTAATCCGCATGAATACATAGGTTGGCAAAAGCCTCACGTAAAGCCACATTAGCCTCTGTTTGATCTTTTCGTTGATTGCCTTCGAGATGAAAAGGAAGGGGCAACGTCTCCTGCAGTTTGGGTAATACTCGTCTATAAAACTGAAAGAGATTCGCTTCCCAAGTGCCGTCAGGACAGATGCGATCCAACCATCGTTCGCCCTTGGTTGCAAGCGAAAACTCTTTGTAGTCGGGAAAGTAATGAGGAGCACAAAGCGGATCAATAATGGCTTCATATTTGCCAAACATCAGCAATCCTGCTACAGTAAAGCCTTCTTCTCCACTTTCACGATCGCGTCGATACCCTCCGAGTTTTTTCATTAACTCGAGATCTTCTTTGGTAAGCCATACGTGTCCAGGACTCACAAGATGAAAAAGTCTGCGGTATTGATCAAAGGAGGCTTGGTCAATATCTTCCCATTTGTAGCCCTGTAGAATGCGACTATCTGCAGGATGTGAAATGTTTGAATCGGATAACATACGTCGAACTTCGGCAGGAGTACAATGAAAATCGCCTTCAAATCCACGACGATAGGTTCCTTCTTCGGGATTTTGTTGACAATAGATTGGACGTTGTTCCCGTTGAGCTCGAGGCACATAACACAGAAGTACCCAGCTTTCCTCTAATTCGATTGTACGGACATCCTGCGGTGCTAGTATACAACTACTGATCACTTGCCGATTGTTGGCTTGCCTCCAAAGTTCTTTCTGCAAATGTTCAATTTCCTGCAGAGATAGACCTGCAAGCGAAAAAGAGTCTTTTCGTTCTACTACACCGAGTACAATAGTACCTCCATTGGTATTTGCAAAAGCGGAATAGGTAGGCCAAAATTCTTTGGGAAAGCCTCCTTTTCCAGACTTAAACTCAACATCACTACTTTCTCGCTCATCAATAAGGCGATAAATATAGTCTTCTACCGTTTCAGTATTGTACATACGCTGTTATTCGCGGAGGGTAAACTTGAGTACCAGGAGATCCTTTGGAAAGGAGAATCCTCACAAGAACAAAGGTATAGAAAAGCGATGAAGTAGGGAATGGGAAATAGTCTTAAGTAGGAGTGGATTGGGTGTGGAAGAGATGGGTGGAACTGTGGAGCAAGAGTTTTTTACCTACTCGGCATCATCGTTTTACTCACCCCTCATCCGTGGACTGATTCGTGCCGAATGGCTCAATCCCTTCCCCCCCAAAGGAGCCTCATACACACAAAAGAGAGGGATACCAAAATATCCCTCTCCCCTATCGTATGCTATGAAAAGATTTGCCTTAGAGGTCGTCTTCTATGGAAGCACTCTTGGCATAAGCACTCGGCTTTGCCTCGAAGAAGTCAGTTTTGATTAGGTTCGAATTGCTATACTGCGATACCCAACTCATGCTCGCAGGTTCCTCTTCGTGCCCCGGGAATATCACCCCAAGACCCAAATTGGCACTACGCAAATTCGCTAGATACATAATATAGTCACTCACCATTTGCGAGGTAAGTCCTTCTATCTCGTCACCAATCACGTACTTACCCCAAGCGATCTCCTGCAAAGCACCCTCTCGAATCATCTCTAAGAACTCCGCCTCACGCTCGGGCGTGAATAGCTCGGGTTGCTCTCGCCTTAGCTCTAGTATCATAGAGCGGAAGAGCCACAGGTGGGTATTCTCATCGCGATTGATGTAGCGAATCTCCTGCACCGAACCCGGCATCTTACCCATGCGACCGAGGTTGTAGAAGAACATAAATCCCGAATAGAAATAGACCCCTTCGAGGATGTAGTTTGCGACCATCGTACGCGCGAGTTGATCGGGGGTTTTGTGGAGCTGGAAGTCGTTGTATATATCCCCAATGAACTTATTTCTTCGCAGAAGGTGCTCATCGTCGCGCCACTGGTATAGGACAGAAGTACGCTCCTCGGGCGAACAAATCGTATCGAGCATATAGCTGTAACTCTGCGAGTGAACCGCCTCTTGGAAGGCTTGGATCGTAAGGCAGAGGTTTACCTCATTGGCCGTAATGTATTCGCCTACGTTGGGCAGATTGGCCGTCTGGATGCTATCAAGGAAAATCAAAAACGAGAGTATCTTGTCGTAGGCCGTCTTCTCGGCTTTGCTCAAAATACGATAGTCTTTGACATCCTGACTGAGGTTAATCTCTTCGGGAATCCAGAAGTTATTCATCGCCGTGCGGTACCAATTCGATACCCACGGATACTTTATGTTGTTGAAGTCGTTTAGGTTGGTCGTATTACCATTGATAAGCCTACGCTTCGAGAGCTCTATATCGCCATGCTCATTAAAGAGCGCCTTCTTTTTGAGATCCATAAGAGGGAATGTATTTATGTGAGGGGAACGGATTTTTAAGCAGAACAAGTTTCGCACGTCTCCACTTCTAGAGCAAGACTACGGATATAGTAGAGGGTCTTTACACCCTCGTGCCAAGCACGGAGGTAGAGATCGCGGATGCCCCCAAAGGTAATATCTTGGGTTATATAGAGATTGACGCTCTGGGACTGATCGAGGTGACGCTGACGAATACCGGCTGCATCCACCACCCATTTTTGGTCGATCTGATGCGCTGTTTTGTAGAGCCAGAAGGTCTCGTCGGAGAGATCCGGAGCCACACGTGGCACGATCGAACCCTTCTTTTCTTCGAGGAAGAATCGGTTCATGATGGGGTCGATACCGGCCGTTGTACCGGCAATGATAGAGGTCGAACTTGTAGGGGCAATCGCCATGAGATAGGCGTTGCGCATACCCAACTCTGCCACCTGTGCGGCAAGTTTTTGCCATCGTTCGCTCGTGTAGTTGCGCTTTGCAAAGTATTGCCCCGTTTGCCAGTCACTCCCCTCAAAGCGAGCGTACTGCCCCTTCTCGGCAGCGAGGAGAGACGAAGCCTCTATCGCATAGTAGTTGATTTGCTCGTATAGCTTGTCCATAAAGCTGAGGTGCTCTTGGCTCTCCCAGGCAATACCACGCTTAGCCAGTAGGTGGTGATAGCCGCTACTACCCAACCCGATGGGGCGCATCTTTAGGTTCGTAATCTCGGCGTAGGGGATGGGATAGAAGTTGAGATCGATCACGTTGTCAAGAGCTCGCACGATGGTATGCACCGTGTCTCGCAACTCGGTTGCACTCTCCGTATCGATGTTCCCCAATACGAGAGAAGCCAAGTTGCAGACTACGAAATCGCCGGCTATGGTCTTCTCTATAACCACCTCTTCGCCCTCTTCCAGCACTACAGTCTGCTGCTTGAGGCGGATCTCGCTCTGCGATTGGGCAATCTCGCTACAGAGGTTAGAGCAATAGACGATACCACAATGTCCATTGGGATTCATGCGGTTCACTGTATCCCTATTGAATATAAAGGGAGTACCGGTCTCCACAGCGCTCTTGATGATAAGGCGCAGCATATCTTTGATGGCAATGGGGCGTTTGGCCAATCGGCTGTCTTGCAAACACTCCCTGTAGCGGCGCGTCCACTCATCGCCCCAGTAGTCTTCAAGGGCATAGCCCTTGACAGAAAGCACCTCGTGAGGGCAGAGCATGTACCACGTGCTGTTGGGGTCCTCTTCCAACTGCTGCCAAAAGAGATCCGGGATGCAAACACCGGGGAATACGTCGTGTGCCTTCATGCGGTCGTCCCCATTATTGGTACGAATCTGAAGGAACTCGGGCATATCCCGATGCCATATATCAAGGTAGAGGGCAACAGAGCCTTGGCGCACGCCCAACTGATCCACCGCAATGGCGGTATCATTGGCGAGCTTCACCCACTTGAGCACTCCGCCTGCCACACCCTTAAATCCACGTATATCGCTCCCTACGGCTCGCACCTTACCCAAGTAAATACCCATACCACCTCCGTACTTAGAGACTTGGGCAAAGTTGTCTATCGTGCGGTAGATACCAATAAGATTATCCGGCATCACATCAATAAAACAACTTGAGAGCTGACTAAGGGGCTTACGGGCATTGCTCATTGTGGGCGTTGCCATAGTCACCTTCAGTTGGGAGAGAATATCATAAATCTTCGTCGCCCATTGTACCCTATGCCGCTCGGGCATCGCAAGGTGCATGGCAATACCCATAAACATCTCTTGCGGACTCTCCAAAATAATATGGTCGCTAGAGTGAATGAGGTATCGCTTGACAATAAGATGTAAACTACTATAGGTTAAGAGGTTGCTACGGCTATTGTCTATTACTTTGGCCAGCTCGTCAATCTCCTCTTTGGTGTAATGCTCTAGGATATAGCGGCCATAAAGCCCCTCTTCTGTGAGGAACTTGATCTTTGCATAAAAGCCCGATAAGTGGTACTTCTCTTCCACCTTTTCTAAGCCCTTACGCAGCTCTAACCCTAGAAAGCGTGCCGCTATAAACTCCCATTTGGGAGCCTCAGGGGTAATCAACTCCACGGCAGCTTTGGTGAGCATCTGCAACGGTTCTGCCCCCTCTTTGTAGAAGGCATAAAACTTAGCATAGAGGAGATCTAGTGCATAAGCCGCCCCCGTGTACTGCTCTTGCAGCTCTTTGAGTAGGGAGATCACCTCCTCATCGGTAATATACTGGCGGAAGCGATTGATCACTTCACGCGCCTCGCTGTGCTTCGTTCGATAGAGGATATAAGCCTTGGCCACCTTATAGTAGCCACTAGCCATCAAGCGCGTTTCTACAATGTCTTGCACCATCTCCACCTCCACAGCTTCGGGAGAGCCAAGCTCGGCTAAGATGCTTTCGCACAGAGCATTAAGCTCAGCTGGGGTAACACGTGTTTCGGTAGCTCGGAAGGCTCTACGCAGGGCATTCTTAATCTTCTCAACAGAGAAAGATTCGACTTGCTTATTTCGCTTAATTATCTTCATCGAATAGGGTTCTATATTTCGAACAAAGGTACTTCTAACTCCCCCCTCCTCGTATAGACAAAATCTATCGCTACATAAAAAGAAAGAATACAAAACAGCCTCCCATAACGCGATGTGGGTATTGCAGCATTGTGGGAAATCAAGTACTATTGCGGTAGAAATAAATGGAAAAAATCCATGAGCAATCAAAAGAACGCCTATGCCAAACTGATGAATCGATACGACGACGTCCTTACGGGGCGTCGCTGGTGGTCGTGGCTCTATATGCATGGTATTTGGCACACAGACGACAACCAAATAGCACGCGAAGTACTCGCCACGCTCCCCAACGACTTCTCGGGAAAACTCCTCGATGTACCCATAGGCACTGCCGTATTCACCCATCAAAAATATAGTTTGCTCAAGCAAGCCCATATCGTTGGACTTGACTACTCTCCCCAGATGCTGGAGATTACGCGAGCTCGCTACAACGGAAAAATCCCCCACAATCTGGAGCTAGTACAGGGCGATGTAGGTGCCCTCCCCTTCGAGGATGCCTCCTTCGATGCCGTACTATCCATGAATGGGATCCATGTCTTCCCCGATAAGGAGCGCGCCCTTAGCGAAATGTATCGCGTACTAAAGCCCGGAGGGATTTTCTTTGGCTGCCTATATGTAAAAGGGATGCGCCCGGTGGCAGATTGGTTCGCCCGCAACATACTAGAGAAGAAGGGCTTTTTTATGCCCCCCTACTTCACCCCTACGGAGTTTCACGAGCGACTCACCGCCCTCTATGGCTCCGAGGTAGAGGTCAAGGCACCCTGCTCCGTTGCGACCTTCCGCTGCACGAAGAGGTGAATGTATTAGCCCTTGAAAGTCGAGAAGTTATGAATCATGCCACAAAGAAGTTTCTTTGTCGTTCGAAGTTCAAGTCATCTCTGCGAGGGTACACAAATTGTCCGATAATCTGCGGCAGAAGACTGGAAAATACAGATGTTTGTTGTGGAAAGCCATGAAAAATGAAACACTATGCTATACTTTAGTTCGTCAAAGATTTACTATCCGTTCAACTCCGACATCGTGAACAAACTGCTCATCGTGACTGACTACAAGCAATGTCCCTTTATAAGTCTTCAGTGTATCCGCCAATATATCCATACTCGATATGTCAATATTATTGGTCGGCTCATCCGCGATAATCATATCGGGGGCATTTTCAGAAATGAGCAAACGGCATAAAGCCAATTTCATTCTCTCGCCCCCACTGAGACTTCCACACTTTTTGTCCCATGTTGACGCTGTAAACAGGAAGCGGTTCAGAAGCATTTTCAGTTCATGCTCGGGCTTCTTGGTATTGCAGGTTTCCAATAGACCATATACGGTCTGTTCGTTATCGACACACGAATACTCTTGGTCAAGATATAGGACATCCAATGGATTGCTCAGCCACAATTCGCCGTCCGTAGGCTGCAATACTCCGGCAATCAGTTTTAAAAGAGTGCTTTTGCCGCTTCCGTTATCGCCCTGAAGCCGGATACGCTCGCCGCTGTAAATGGATAGGTTCAAAGGCAGATGTTCCCACATAGTATCTCGGTCGGCATACTTGAATGTCACATTTGTTGCTTCAACCAATCGCTTGCTATTGTGTAATACGGAATTGCCAATATCGATTTTCATCGTTTTGCATTCGGCTATGGATGCCCGTATTTCACGCAACTCCTGATTCATATCAGAGAGTTTTTCTTGCTGCACCTTGTTCAGACGAGAGGTCGATACCTCCGATTTACTGCGCAAAAGTCCCATCGTAATGCGAGGCACACATTGCTTTTCGCTCTGTTTTTCGCCCCTCGAAGCGTGCTTTTGCTGCCGTTCCATCGTTTTCCGTGCCAATTTTTCGGCTTTTGCCAACTCTTTCTGCTGGTTTTGCAAACGAGATACCTTAGCCGCAGTCTCCGCATTGACAACTTCTTTATACTCCTTGTAACTCATAGGATATAATTGCATACCCATAGGAGACATCTCATAGATAGTCGACAGCATATTTAACAGGGTTCTGTCATGGCTGACAATGATTGTAGTGCAGGTAGCTATACGAATAAACTCGTATAACAAGGTTCGTCCCTTTGTATCCAAATGGTTGGTCGGCTCGTCCATCAAGACAATGGCGGGATGATAAATATCCAGTCCGGCTAAAAACACCTTTGTTTTTTCACCGCCGCTAAGGGAATCCATCATCATATATGGAGTTATATAATCAATATCCCATTTGGCAAAAGCTTCGGATATACGCTCCTGAATATCCCATTCGTCATCAAGGACCATAAAATCCTCCTCAGTGCCACGACCATCCAAGATAACCGAAAGAGCCTGTAATTTAGTCGATACTCCCAATATTTCGCCAACCATTTTGTTATTGAATTGACCGAAATGTTGCGGTATCATATAAGGGGCATCCTCGCATGACACTTTTCCTGTCGCAGGGGCAGTCAGACCTGCTAATATTTTCAAAAGAGTTGATTTACCGATGCCGTTATTTCCCACAATGACACATTTTTCTCCCGAAGATATGGAGAAACTTATGTTTTGGAATAGAATGTCTTTATTGGGATGTATATAAGACAAGCCTTGAACTTGTAAGCTCATAATTATTTGCAAGCATTTAAAATGTAAAAAGAAAATAGTAAAGACGACAAATCAGACTATACACCGAACATGAATTTGCTCGCTTCAAATTGTTTGAAATGCGTATAGCCTTCTCTTTTTTACATGGTTGTAAATACCCTTGTGCAAAGATAATACTTTTATTCGATAATGCAAACAGTTGCAGATTCCAGTATCAAGTTGTATTTTCCTTATACAACACGCCAGAAAGTCGGGAAGTGCTTGCCTGAAATCAAAAAAGAAATCAGCCGGAAGGGAGTCCTAAACCAGCTGAAAAAGTTTTACAAATCAGGGAAGAAAAAATCCAAAACCAGGCAGCAAACGAAAAAGCCCTCCTCCCGAATCTATCGGGGGGTGGGCTTTCGTTATAAATTGGGATGCGCAACAAGGTCTCTTATCCATGGGTGTAGGAGACGAGAGTTGCGTCCGGAAAGGGTGAATCTTGTGGAGGCTTTTCTCTTTTACCGCCTAAGCACTTCGTCTGCCGAGCGCACCTGCAAGCTAGGGCTTAAATAGTAACGAGGCTGAGGCCGGAAGGTGCTATCGCCTACCGAAATGGGGAATTGTGGCGACACTACCCCCGACAAACGCACCAGCAGAGCCGGTACTTCTGTTACACTTATCGGCATTTGGCGATTCTTTGCAAGGGTCGCAAGGAGTTGTCCGTTGCGCTTAGCGTAAGCCTCATTGTAGGAGACGAAAAGCGGAACTTCTAGCTCATCCTTTAATGGGAACTCGGAACCATGTAACTTGTGCTGTGGGTCGATCTCTCCCAACCCTTCGCCATGGTCGGGGATGTACACGAGTACGGCAGGACGAGGCAGGGAGTCTATTTTGGTTATCATTTCGTCCAAAACATAGTCCGTATAGCGAATGGTATTATCATAGCTATTGATACGCTCCTCATGGTACATACTATTGAGAGCCTCTACCGAACGTAACCCCCGAGTCGTCGGTTGGTAGATGTCGAACTCCTCCGGACAACGTGCATCATAGCGGAAGTGACTACCCAAGGTATGCACAACAGCAAAGGCGGCTCTATTATCCCGAACAATGGAGCGCAGATAACTCTCTAGGCGCGGAAGTAAAATCTCATCATAAGAAGAGAGGCTATTAACCTCCTTGCCCGAATAGTAATGATAGTCCGTTTGCTCCAGCCCTGCCTGCACCACCGAGAAGTCGGATGCCTGATTCCCAATCCATGCAGTGGAGAAACCAGCCCTGCGAAAGAGGTGCATAAGCGACCCCTCATGCTGCCATCGCATAAAGTCTTCGGGGGTAGAACGACTAATAAGCATAGGTATAGAGAGAGCGGTCAGGTCGGCTCCCGACGCCACATCTTCAAAAAGAATGATTCGCGTTCTCTTCGAAAGGAGAGGATTTGTTTCCCGTTCATAGCCCATTAGTTGCCAGTGCGAAGCGTTGCCGGTCTCCCCTATTACGAATATCACAATAGGACGATCCGTGCCATAGGCAGGCGTAGTTGTGACCTCCAAGTTCCCCTCTCCAATGCGAGAAGAATAGAAAAGCTCCTGCCTCCGTACGCGCAAATAAGAAGCTGTGCTGTAGAATATATCGTAGGGAAAGACCTTGACGTACTTTGCAAACGTAGAAGAGGCGGCAGAGTCGATTCGCTCCAAGGCCGGCTCGTCGGAGGAGGAAAAGGGAATCCCTCTGGCAAAAAGTCCAACGGAATAGAGTACAAAAGCCCCTGCAATTCCCACCCGAACCCATTTTGATATCGGCTTATTCCCCCTACGCCAAGAGAGCCATGCCCATAGATAAATCGCCCAAACGATCAGCACAATGGCTCCTATCAAAAGATACATCCCTCCCAATTCGCTCGCCTCTCCTGCGTTGGTCTGGAAGGTGGCTTGTATCAAACCAAACGAGACGGGAGAGCCGGCAAGAATGAGAGAGGCCAGTTCTGCCGGGAAAAATAATTGGCATACCGCCCCCAGCCACGGGGCATATTTTCGTCCCCCAACAGATGCCAACATTCCTACTAAAAGAGCAGAAAGGACAAGTATAATGGCAAGACTATAGCCACTTGACCGCACCTCTTCGTCCGCCCAAACAATCCCAATCATCGGAGCAAAACACAAAAAACCCATCACCCCGAGGGCTACATAGGGGGGCAAATAAGGGATGTGCCGAGAGAACTTCTGCCAAAGAAAAGACTTCATGGGGTGTAGTTATGCTACGCGCAGATAGGTACTACTTCGCCAACGCCTGGTTGGGAGCCATCTGCAACATATCCTGCGGTACAGAAGAGCATATAGTGCTTGCGAAAGCATCCAGCAGTGAGGTGCGGACAAAATCGCTTCTGAAGGCCAAATGAATGGCACGCACGGGACGAGGAATCGCAAAGGGGCGTACCAGTGAGCGTTGGTCTGTACCCAAATAACGCTCTGCCAACTTGGGAATAAAAGTCATCCCCTGCCCCCCTTCTACGAGGTGCATAAAGGAGAGGAGATTCCCCTCCGAATAGCGAATAGCTCGCTTGGCACTTGCCGATAGTTGGCAGTAACGCACCAACTGATCGCGGAAGCAATGCCCCTCATCGAGTAGCCAGAGACGAGAGGCATCCACCTCACTACTGCGTACTACCGACGAGCAATAGATCTTTTCGTTGCGAGAGACATAGCCCAAAAACTCCTCGTAAAACAAGAGACGGTATTGCATCCCCTCTACCTCGGGCGCACTTGCTATGATGGCCATATCTATACTGCGCTCTTGCAAGGCCGCAAGGCATTGACTTGTCTTAAGCTCCACAATTTCGAGTTTAAGATTCTTGAATCTCGCTTTCCATTTGGGCAAAACCAAGGGGATAAGGTAGGGCGCTATTGTAGGCAAAACAGCTAGCGTAAAATCTCCCGATAGCGTATCGCGGCTTTCGGCGATAAGCTCCTCAATAAGGGCTGATGCGCCCAAAGTACGCCGTGCCTGCTCTATCACTTTCTCGCCAATAGCCGTAGGCTGCACGGGTTGTCTCTGCCGATCAAAAAGTTGTACCCCCAACTCCTCTTCGAGGCGTTGTATCATGGTACTCAACGTCGGTTGCGTTACGTTACAAGCAGCCGCAGCTTTGGCAAACTGACGGTGCTTGTCAAGGGCAACCAAATACTCAAGCTGTTGGAGGGTCATAGCAAAGAAAGATTTAGTTGATGGGGACTTTTCTGCGCTTTAGATAGTGTTTTAGAATTAAAATCGCTAGTACTAAAGCGACGAGCAAGAGCAGGGTAAAGCCAATCTCATGGCTGTACTTGGTAACCTGTTCTACGAGCTGTTCCTTGGTATCTATGCCCGGCACCATAGAGGGAAGGAAGTATCCCATAAGGAAAAGTATAGTATTCCAGAGCCCGGCACCAAGCAACGTATAAAAAAGGAATGTGGCAAGAGGCATTTTTGCCAACCCTGCCGGGATAGAGATAAGCTGGCGAATCCCCGGCAAGAGACGCCCTATAAACGTAGAGATAGCTCCTCTTTTATCAAAGTACTGCTCGGCTTTGATGAGCTTAGCTTCACTCAGCAAAAGAGCATGCCCCAAGCGACTATTCACAAAGCGATAGACAAGAGGCCGCCCCAACCAGAGGGCTAAGAGGTAATTGATAAGGGCACCGGCTATAGCTCCCAAGGAGGAGGCCAGCACAACGCCCCACGAAGAAAGTTCGCCGGCTCGGGCTAGATACCCGGCAGGAGGCACCACCACCTCACTAGGGAACGGGATGAAACTGCTCTCGATGGTCATCAAGAGGAAGATCGTTCCATAGTTGAGATGCTCTAGGCACCAAGCGATAATAGAAAGGTCTTGCATCCCTGGGAGGTACTATTTTTTAGTAGCAATCTTACCCCAAGTATCCTTGAGAGAGGTTGTACGATTGAGGATGAGACGCCCCTCTTTTTCCGTATCCTTATCGACTACGAAGTAGCCAATGCGCTGGAATTGGTAGTGAGCTCCCACAGCGGCATCGTGCAAAAAGGTCTCCACTTTGGCATGAGGTAGCACCTTCAAGCTCTCGGGGTTGAGTAGCTCTGCCAGCTCTTTCCCTTCCACACTTGAGGGATCTTCGTCTAAGAAAAGATGGTCGTAGAGACGCACCTCAGCATCCATAGAATGCGCAATAGAGAGCCAATGAATCGTACCCTTTACCTTGCGATTGCTACCGGGGAGACCGCTACGTGTCTCGGGGTCATACTCGGCATATACCTCGAGAATGTTGCCATCAGCATCTTTTTTGCAGCCCGTACAACGCACGATATAGGCGTTCTTCAGACGCACTTCTCCTCCGGGAGTAAGGCGGAAATACTTCTTAGGAGCATCCTCCATAAAGTCTTCTCGCTCGATCCACAGCTCACGAGAGAAGGTGATAACATGGCTACCTGCCGTAGGATCTTCGGGGTTATTGATGGCCTCAAAGTCCTCCGTTTGACCTTCGGGGTAATTGGTAATGACGAGTTTGATTGGGTCGAGTACCCCCGATACGCGCGTAGAAATGCGGTTAAGGTCTTCGCGTACAGCGTGCTCTAGGAGGGCTACATCAATCATACCATCGTACTTGGTATACCCGATGCTATCGACAAAATTGCGAATCGCTTGAGGAGTATAACCACGGCGACGGTAGCCACATATCGTAGGCATACGAGGGTCGTCCCACCCTGCAACGAGCCCCTCTTTTACGAGGGCAAGGAGCTTGCGCTTACTCATCATCGTATGGGTTAGATTGAGTCGATTGAACTCATACTGCCGTGGACGATAGTCGCTATCCTGAGGCTTTAATAGGTCTATAAAATAATCGTATAGAGGACGGTGGGGTACAAACTCGAGTGTACAGATAGAGTGCGTTACCCCCTCGAAGTAGTCGCTCTGCCCATGGGCAAAGTCGTACATAGGGTAAACGTTCCATGTATTCCCAGTGCGATGGTGCGGATGTTTGATGATGCGATAAATAATCGGATCGCGGAAGTGCATATTGCTTGATGCCATATCGATCTTGGCACGAAGGGTCATTGCACCCTCAGGGAATTCGCCGGTATTCATGCGGTGGAAGAGGTCAAGACTCTCCTCTCTGGGGCGATCCCGATAGGGACTTGCCACCCCGGGCTCTGTGGGAGTTCCCTTTTGTTTGGCAATCTCCTCGGCACTTTGCTCATCTACGTAGGCGTGCCCTTCCATAATCAGCCGCTCGGCAAAAGCGTAAAGCTGCTCAAAATAATCGGAGGCATAGTATATATTGCCATACTCAAAACCAAGCCAATGGATATCCTCTTTGATAGAGTCTACATACTCCACATCCTCCTTAATGGGATTTGTATCATCGAAGCGCAGATTGCATACCCCTCCGTAACGCTGAGCAATACCAAAGTCTATGCAAATAGCTTTTGCATGCCCAATGTGCAGATAGCCGTTGGGTTCGGGTGGGAAGCGCGTCTGCACGCGACCCTCATTAAGCCCTTCGGCAAGGTTTTGCTCCACAATTTGCTCCACAAAATTAAGGGAGCGTTTTTCTTCTTTAGGCTCTTCAATGGGAAGAGCAGGGGCATTTTCGTTCATCTTTCTATACCGGCTACGATAGGATATAATACCACAAAGATAGTAAATAGAACGTTTGGGGCGACCTCCGCCTCCCCTCACTCCGCTCTTTCTCTAGAGCGAAAGGGCAGACGACCCCACCCCGCCCTCCTAAGATAGGTAGCTCCCCCAGGATAGAAAAAGGGTTGGAAAAGCCTCGAGACTTCACCAACCCTTATAGAGAAAAGAGCAAGAATGCTCTTAACAAAGTATAGTAGTCCTCACATTATCTGAGGGGAACCATCTCGTACGTATGCGATGGATTGTACTGCATAGTCCAGAGGAAAGGAATCCAAAAAAAGATCCCTCCAACAATTGCTCCGGCATCAACCCTTTCGTTACGAGTAAGCATTACATGGAAGTCTTCGTAGCCATCAAGTTTAAGAGTAATAGGAGTCACGCTTCCTAGAATCTTTGTATCGCTGTAAGTGTAAGGCGTGGTACCCACTCGCGACTGATTAATATACACAGCAGCACCCTGTGGTACGCTATTGATAACGGTGGTGCTTGCACAACTTGCCAAGGTGATAAGCCCCACAACAAGGAGGGCAAAATTTCTAAAGAAAGTTTTCATTCCTGTTTCTAATTATTTGTTCCGAAAAAATTCAAGGCAAAGGTAACAATTTTTTATTTCCACACAACATCACGAAATAATCTCCCCTAAAGTAAAAAGAAAGCTAGGCACCATCTCGTAAAAGAGAGAGCGCCTAGCGAAAAAGTAGTGGGCTAAAAGGATTTCTCTTTTGCCCTATGGATTAGTGGCGAACCACCAGTACGGAGGTAGTAAGAGAGTTATCTCCCTTAGTAACCCCTACAATATAGCTACCTGCGCTCAGAGCAGAAGTATCAAGCGTATAGCTCTTCTCGCCATGGAGATTGATAGTGGCCACCTGAGTACCATCCGTGCTAAATACAGCAATGTATTGGATGCCCTGTTCACTACGGATGGTAGTAGAAGCATCTGCCGGATTGGGTGCTACCATAGCATCATCCATCGTCACATCAATCTCTTGATTGGGGTTCTTACTATAGAAAGATACTCCATAGTTTATTTTGTTGTAGATAGTATGAGAAGATGCGGAGATCTGTCCCTGTTCATTCACTCGGAAAGCACCAAGAACGACAGTACCACTGCGTCCGGTGGCTCTCCTCACATAAGCTGTGTTTTCAAACTTAGGAGCATAAGAGACGCGCGCCTTAGCACCGATACCAGACTCAACAAAGTTCAAAGAAATACCAACGAGTTGCGCCCTTCCACCAACGACTGCTACGAGTAAAGAGCCCAATACAATACTATTGGATGAGCGGTCAAGAAGAGGCTTTTCTCCACGGTTTTCGATCTCAAATGCAGGTGTGGTTTGTGCTTCGGGATCAATATCGTACCAGAAAGCAGAGCCTTGAGTATTATACGCAACAAGGGTAACCTCTTTATAAGAATCGGGACGAACGATAGTAACAGGTGTCTCTGATAGACGGAGGGCATTGCTCCCCGATAGACGAGCCTTGAAGTAACCTACCATCTCCTGTTCGAGGGTTTCCTTTAGATTAGCAAACCGAACATAGGGATAAACCTGGGTACCCTCGTAGAGATTGATAATAGGATCAAGCTCAACCTCTAGCGTCTGACCTGCAGGAATTGATACGAATGTAGTACGCACTTTTTCTTCTCTAGGATACCATTGCTCACCCTTATTAGCAGAGGTTAGATACAGCTCTATGGGGCCATAGTACTCCTTTTTGTTGGGGTTGGTAACCTCTACCTTAATCTTAGAGGGAGCAAAAGCATAAAACGCTTGACCGGCAACAAGTTTTGCCTGCATGGGCAATAGCGTATTATCATAGGCAATAGAATTGTCTACAATCTTACCGTCTTTAACCGAGAAATAAATGATCTGAGGCTCATCGTTGGTAGGTGCAAAAGCCTCTTGTTTTGGGAAAGCATCGTCGCCCCAGGTATAATGTATTTCATAGTCTCCATCGGGATACTTTTCTTGACTTATGCCAAAAAGGTAATCAACCCTTTTAGATGATAGCATCAGCAAAGAGACAGTCTTCTCCTTAGAGTCAATAACATCTGTAGTACCCTTTTTGTAGATGGTTGCTATAGATTTGATATCCATCTTTTTATAAGAGTACTGCGATACAATTACATCGGCACTAAGAGTTTCCCCATTACTGAATATATACCCACGTGTATAAAGGTTGGGGGCAGAGGGGCGAGGCTCTTCTCCGGGGTTATTGTCGCGGTCTGGGATAAGGTCTACAATAACGCTTTGTCCCATGTTGTAAGCACCCATACCGGCACCAATACCCAGCTCGGCAGGCTCAAGGGCATTTAGGCGATAGTACCCATTTGCCATACCGCTCCAACCCCAGTTGAAGTGGAAGGTATTGTCACTTGCTTTGTAGCCATCACACACATAAGCGTGACCACCCTCTTCTCCTGCACCGCAGTAGAAGACAGGACGCTGAGCCTTAAGTTCTTCGAGAATAATCCTAGTCCAAGACTCTACCGTGTGTGCAGAGCGGAAGTGAAGACGAGCCTGTTTCTTAAAATGGAAACGCGTCTTAAGAGCTACCAAAGCGTCAGACTCCCAAGCACCACTGGCCGATGAAGAGTAACTCATATCTACAGCGTAGCCAACTTCTTTGAGCAGAAGTCCAATCGCATCAGCCTCCTCTTTGGTCGGCTTGCGGTCATTGTCGAAGTTTTCCGGCATGTGACTCCAGTCATAATCTTTCTGACCAAAAGTTATGGAGCGAGTAACACCTTTATCCCTGTAACTGTAGTCTCCGGGAACAGAACGCACAGGCCACTGATAGCTACGAAGTATTTGAGCCATAGCTGTAGCAACACACCCTGTTACTGCACGCCCTCCCATATCTGAGGGACACATACTGTTATAGGGATGGCCTTGATCCCAACGAATACCCTTGAGAAGGGGAGCAATATCACTCTCTTGGCGCAGAACCGATGCTAGACGAGACTGGCGAGGCTGAATGTAATTAGCCTCGGGATGGGTATAGAGATACTGATACTCAGCATCATACTGAGACATCCAGTAACGAACTTGTACCGGAGCTTGTGCCAAATCGAAGTGACCCGTCTCCGAGTACCCTAGCACGGCAGCGGTACGATCATCTGCAGAAACAATCACAAAGCCCTCATCGGTACCACGATTGAATACATAGTAATAGGCTGGTGAAGAGAGTAGTTGAGATGAATTGCCAGAGCGCAACTCGTTACTACCCCGGTGCGTATAAGTCAATGCCACAGGGGTTGAACTGCGGAGATCTGACCCATTAAGATAGCTCTCTGCTATTTTCTGTGCTTGCTCGGGAGTAACCGGCCCCGCCAGAAGCACCAACTGAGAGATCACTGCCGCCAGTGTAGAGAGGATAAATTTTCTCATAGGTTCTATACTTATTTTTTAATTCGATATTTCGTTACTGTAGCCTTGTTGTAGCAAAGAGGGTTGTTAGTGTCCATCCAACCATCCATCCCACAAAGATATATCTCTTGGGGCGAATTCTATCACTTTGTCACGTGAAAAGACTATAATACTGCCAATACTAGGGGATACGGCAGCTATCTCCGTCAAGTATTACTCGCCCCTTTGCCAAAAGTTGCTGCAAGGCCTCAAAAAAAAGACTCGAAGGCACCCTACTCTGCTCTCGCCAAGAAACAAGCGGCAACGCCTTGCCTTTGGGGATAAGAGCCTCTGCCTCTTCTTGTAGTAAAGCCACGGCTTGAGAGAGGGACATAGAGGGAGAGGGGCGTTTATTCCGATGCGACAGGCAGACATCGCACATACCACAGGGCTCACTTTCCTCCTCGCCAAAGTAGCGGAGAAGCTGCTGACTACGGCAAGTATCAGACGCAGCCGCATAGGCAATTATGGCCTCAATACGCTCTGCCAATCGCTCTCGCCGCACCTCGTACACCTCTTGGGAGATGAGTAGATGCCGCCCCTCTTCGCGCCGAGTCAAAAGGAAAAGTTTGGGAAGAGACGAGCGCGGCACATAGTGTACAACGTTGCTCCGCGAGAGGTCGACAAGCATTAAATAGACCTCCTCCACAGAGCAATTAAGAGCCCTTGCAATGGTATCTTCTTCTATAAAAACATACTCGGTAAAAATACCTGTATAGCGACGAAGCAAAAATTGGATTAGGGTGTCACTTGCCGGCGATAGGGTTGCGTTGTTGTACAGTGCCTCGCGATCAATGGTAAACAAAAGGCGTGAGTGCTGGTCTTCTTTGTCCCGATACTCCCAAACTCCGGCGATATCGAGCAGACGAATGGCACTCATCGTATAGATGGGAGACAGCTTATTAAGTTTGATAAATCTCTCAATATCGACTAGGAACGTACGCAAAAATCCTTCGCCCATACCCACTCCTAGATAGCTCGTAAGCTGGTCGTACACATCCGAAAGAAACTCGCGAGAAGGAAATTCCTCATTAATACGCCTACGAATAAGCATGGGATCTCGCTTATCCACGAGTGCCACGGCATACGACTTCTTACCATCTCTCCCGGCTCTCCCTGCTTCTTGGAAGTACTCTTCGGGCGACGAAGGGAGCATCCAATGGATTACCGAACGCACATCGGGCTTGTCAATACCCATACCAAAAGCATTGGTTGCCACCATCACACGCACCTCACCGGCCATCCAACGCCGCTGTCGCTCGTTACGCTCGGCATGGGTAAGTCCGGCATGGAAAGCGTCTGCCGATATTCCCTGCTCCCTCAGATACTCGGCTAATTCTACGGTACGTTTGCGATTGCGACAGTAGACAATGGAGGTGCCGGGTACTCCGGAGAGAATGCGTAGCATCGTTGCCGCCTTGTCACTTGTGTGCCGTACAACATAGGCAACGTTGGGACGAGAGAAACTTCGTTGGACAATATTGGATTCGGGGAAGTGCAGAACACGCATCACATCCTCCGCAACTACCCTGGTAGCCGTAGCTGTAAGAGCCAATACAGGAGCCTTCGGGAGCAAAGAACGCAACTCGGTAACTCGCATATAGGAGGGACGGAAGTCGTACCCCCATTGGCTAATACAGTGGCACTCGTCTACCACAATCATACTTACCCTAAGCTGCGGCAAAATGGCGCGAAATAGGGGCGAAGCGATACGCTCGGGGGAGAGATACAAAAACTTATAAGCCCCCAAGACTGCGTTGTCGAGCGTGCGCTGGATCTCAAAACTCGCCATACCGGAGTGGATAGCCACGGCAGGGATGTTACGCTCTTTGAGGTGCTCTACCTGATCGCGCATAAGAGCAATGAGAGGAGTTACAACCAGTGTAACCCCTCGCATCATAAGCCCTGGGACTTGAAACGTAATGCTCTTACCGCCCCCCGTTGGGAGCAAACCTAGGGTATCACGCCCTGCGAGTATCGAATCAATAATCTCACGCTGCTTGGGTCGGAACTCAGAATACCCCCAATAGTACTGCAAAACCTCCTCGGGAGTCCCAAAGCGAGTTTTCCGATTTCCGACCTCCTCGTCGTCCAGCTCTTGCGAGGCGCGCATTTCCTCACCCTCCCCTTGGGAAAAAGAAGAGGTCTCCGGCTCATCAGCAAAACCGGCAACAGAGTCTAGCTCGTAGCCATACTTATCGCAATAGGAGCGCCATTCCTCCTCGTCGTCAAAGGCTGGCGCACCCTCCACTCTTGCCCCTTCGGAAGGTGTACTCACAGCGTACCTAGGTAAAACGTTAAGAGACTCTATGCAGAGAAATTGTCCTCATGCTTGATATCCTTGACCAGTATTTGTATTGATGAAGTGCCATAATAATCGTTTTCCTCCACTGTATAACAGATAGAAAAGGGTCGGTAACTCTTGATATAGGATATATGCGAAGAAAGCCCGTAAGCAATACCACTTTTGACTTGGAACATCTGCGGAGAGTCCGTCATCTCCAACTTGATATGCTCTCCATTCTTGCCCACAGCCTTACTTGTACCGGTATCGAAGAGGAAACGTGTCATAAAGATAGGCTTGGGATTATCGGGACCAAAGGGACCCATTTTCTGCAAGTTTTTGTGCAAACTCTTCGTTATTTCCACAAGGCTCAGCACGGCATCAATTTCGATTTCCGGATTAAACTGCTTGGCGTACACGTTCTCCTCGGCATAGTGCTGGATGCGCTCGGTAAATTCCTCCACCTTATCCTCGCTCAAAGTGAGCCCGGCAGCATAGGGGTGCCCCCCAAAGTTGGTCAAGAGATCACGGCAATGCTCTATGGCATGGTACATATCAAAGCCTCCATAGCTACGCGCAGAACCAGAGACTTTGTCCCCTTCTCCGCTCAAAACCACCACAGGACGAGCATACTGCTCAGCCAGGCGAGAGGCTACAATGCCAATCACCCCCTTATGCCATTGTGGCTTGTGAATCACTATGATTTTGTACTTCTTATGGGGCTTAAACTCCTCCACAAAGCGCACGGCCTCTCGGGTAATTTGCTTATCAAGCTCACGCCGCTGCTCGTTGTACTGTACAATCTCGAGGCACTTCTCTTCTGCCTCCTCTATATCCCGACTAATAAGCAGATCGACCGTTTTTTTGCCGTCCATCATACGCCCCGAAGCATTGATCATGGGACCAATCTTAAAGACGATACTACTCATATCAATCTCCTCATTTGCCAAGTTGCAGATATTGATAATACCCCTCAAGCCCGGCGACGGATTACGATTGAGTTGCTGCAAGCCAAAATACGCCAATATGCGGTTTTCTCCCAATGTAGAGACCACATCGCTGGCAATGCTCACGGCTACCAAATCCAACAACGAGTAGAGACGACGCATGCGTATGTTGTTGTTGATGGCAAAGGCTTGCATAAGTTTGAAGCCAATACCACACCCCGAGAGCTCCTCAAAAGGGTAGGTATTATCCGCCCGCTTGGGGTCGAGTACCGCTACAGCATCAGGCAAAACGCCATCCGGCGTATGATGGTCGCATACGATGAAATCAATCCCTAAAGACTTAGCATAAGCAATCTCCTCAATCGCCTTGATGCCACAATCGAGTACAATAATAAGCTTAACCCCCAACTCGTGAGCGCGGTCGATACCCTGCTTCGATACCCCGTAACCATCGTCGTTGCGATCCGGGATGTAGTAATGCAACTGATGATCGCTACAGCCCGATTGGCGCAAAAATTTATACACCAAAGAGACCGCCGTAGTGCCATCTACGTCGTAATCGCCATACACCAAGATATTCTCCTTCTTACCCAACGCCTTATTGATGCGCTCCACAGCCTTATCCATATCCTTCATGAGGAAGGGGTCGTGGAGGTCTTCGAGCTTGGGAGAGAAGAAATGACGCGCTTCGTCGGCAGTTCTAATACCACGCTTAACCAGCAGCCGCCCCACTACGGGAGCTAACTTTAGCTCCGCAATGAGTTCGTTGCTGGTAGAAATCTCTTCGTCTGTTAGAGGCTTCCAAATCCATTTGTTCGTCATTATATCGTTCTATTTTATTCTATCAGAAGGTGCACCAATCAAAGGCTCTCGCATTGATCGCTCCGGCTACCTTATCCCCGACTCTCACGGCAATAGCTCTCGCAAAAAAAGGAGCAAACTGCCCAAAACAGAGTACGGCTCGTAAATTTACGACAATCTAATGAAACCTCACTCTTACCTAATCCTAAACTATGTAAGCAAGCCTTTTCAATTGCCCCAAAGCCCCCCTCATACCCCTCCTGTAGAGCGCGGAAAAACTCCAGGCAAAAACCTCTCTCACTACTGCCCTAGATTTTTTTATTTTCTGGGCAAAATACCAACCCATTTTAGGGTGAGAAAAAAGAAAAAATAGGGCAGAAAGGGAAGGAATTACTACCTGATTTTCGGAAGGAAGCTCCTCTAGTAAATTCACAAGAATATCCCACCCCTAAATTATAAACAGATGAATCTAGGAAAAAAGCCCCCTAAATGGGGTGCTCCATTAGGTAAAAAGGGGTACTTTTGCAGAAGCAAATAACAGAGCTATTTTGCCGAGGGCAAAAGATGAGCCTAAGACGGTAGCTGTTACGAACCAAGGTGCAACGAATAATCTACTAACTACTATTGTAATGGTTTCAGAAAATCCCTATTTGGTCTTTTCGGGGTCTAAATCCCAATACCTCACTGAGCAAATTTGTAAAAGTTTGGGGTGCTCTATGGGGCGAATGACAACGCAACATTTTGCCGATGGCGAGTTCGCCGTTTCGTACGAAGAAAGCATCCGAGGTAGAGATGTCTTCCTCGTTCAATCGACCTTCCCCTCGGCAGACAACCTGATGGAGCTACTCCTTATGATTGATGCTGCTAAACGAGCATCTGCCCACTACATCACAGCTGTAGTACCTTACTTTGGCTGGGCTCGTCAGGATCGTAAAGACAAACCTCGTGTATCTATTGGTGCAAAACTTATTGCAGACCTCCTAAGCACGGCAGGGATTACGCGCCTTATCACGATGGACCTCCATGCCGATCAGATACAAGGATTCTTCGATGTTCCCGTAGATCACCTCTATGCTTCGTCTGTCTTTATGGACTATATCGAAAAGACGATGCCCATGGATAATCTCGTAGTCGCTACTCCCGACGTTGGGGGAACTAAGCGTGCCAGCAGCTACGCTCGCCACTTGGGAGTACCCATGGTTATTTGCCACAAAACTCGTTTGCGCGCCAACGAAGTTGCCGAAATGCGCATCATTGGGGATGTAGAAGGCAAAGATGTACTACTCGTAGATGATATTGTAGATACAGCTGGCACCATTACTAAGAGTGCGGACTTGATGCTCAAGCACGGAGCCAAGAGCGTGCGCGCTATGGCAAGCCACGCCGTAATGAGCGACCCTGCTACCGAGCGAGTAAATGAATCCGGGCTTTCCGAAATGATTTTTACAGACTCTATCCCTTACATCAAGGGCTCTCCCAAAGTAAAGATTATATCGGTTGCCAACCTCATTGCAGAGTCTATCAAACGCGTTTGCAGCCACGAGTCTATTAGCTCTCTCTATTCTTTCTAAGAAATAGAGCTCTCAATTACCTCTTTCTCCCTCTCGTAAGATTCTCTTTCTTACTCCCAAGGCGAGAAAAATAACAAAGCCCCACCGTTCCTTTGCAGGCAACGATGGGGCTTTTTATAGCAGTGCTTTTTCGTCTGTCTAGCTATTCTGTTCTGGTATGGAAGGGCACGTAGGTAAGATTGGAGCCTACACCATTCTCCTCGTCATAGGCAAAGACCACAATATAATAATCCGTATCCTTCATAGTGGCCCTGCGATATTCCCGAGTTAGTTTAAACTCTCCTTGAACAAGATAGGGATTAAATTCATTCAAAAGATCAGCCTCTATTATCATCTTGGCCATCTTATACTCCATATTTTTCTCCCTGTAAAAGTCCACAAATTTCTTCTTTTGGACCGTTACACTGTACTTGTCGTTGGTCGAGGGTTTGATGAGAGCATCTACCCCATCCAGATAAATATTCTCAATCCGAACGTCAAATGTTACGTTCTTTTTCTCCGACGACTTTGTCGTAAACTCCATGGTTTTTACTTCTCCCACTTGCTCTGCCTTCTCATTTAGAGCGTAAGCATATACCACATAGGTAGAGTCGGGATCCAACGTCAAGAGGCAGCCCGGCTTAGGCAACTTCAGTGTAGCAGCTCCCTTCGTACAGTCTTCCAAGAATAATTCTTGCCAGGTCTTCCCGGGATTTGCCTCACTCAAAAACATAAACCAGCTCTTTTCGAAACCATAAATACCGGCCTCAGTACGAGAGCTTTCTGTCTTGTACTTCTCCCGAGTCATGGCATAATAGTAGTAACGCATGGTAGGATCTTTGGGGACAATCTTGATGGTAGCAGATGTTTTTTCCAAAGCCACGATCTCAAAATCAACCTCTAGCCCTTTGGCTTTCACCTCAACTGTGCACTTGGCTTCCAAGTTCTCCACCTTTGCTGTTATGGTTGCTTTTCCTTCTGCCACTCCCGTAATGGTTCCCTCTTTTACAGAGACGACATTTGGATCACTAGAGGTCCAAACGATACTTTTCCCATCAAGAGTAGCCTCTTTAGGTGTAGCAATGAGCCTAAGAAGTAGACTCTCGCCAACGGAAAGATTGACAGTTTCTTTCTCAAATTTTATCTCCGAAATCTTCTGAGGAGAGGGAGGTTTAGTCCCATTGTCACATCCGGCAAGAAGGAGAGAAACGAAGGAGAAGACTCCCACAATAAGCAATAAATTCCTTTTCATCTCTGGCATTTTGATTCATTTATACTCTTCATTATAATCAAGGTCTTCAAGAAATGGAATAATTATATCTCCACGTCATTAACCCTATTCGGCGCAAATGTAAGATTTTTATTCGAAATGCCGCAATAAAAAGAACTGTCTATTATATATCTTCAGCTCAACCACTCTTACCCTCTCCCCTCGACTCAACAAAAATTGCTCCATGAATGGTTATGTCATCCACAGGGCAATCCAATCCCTCACCCTCTGAGGGCAATTTGTTAGCGTGATCATCAAGAGAGAACGCCCATTTGACTCCCCCATATTTCAAACTATACTAGGGTACAATTTGGAGATAGAATATTCTATCACAGTTGCCCAACTTACTAAATTTCAATTCCACTAAGGTACAATTTGGAGTAAGCAATCTTACAAATTCGACTCCGACTATATCATAAAGGGTAGGAGCAGTGAGAGGATCGTCGTAAGCAATCTTACAAATTCGACTCCGACCCGTCTAATTTCAATTCCACTAAGGTACAATTTGGAGTTAACTCTTCTCTTGATACACTCAGTGTAATTATTATTTCAATTCCACTAAGGTACAATTTGGAGTTAACTCTTCTCTTGATACACTCAGTGTAATTATTATTTCAATTCCACTAAGGTACAATTTGGAGTTAACTCTTCTCTTGATACACTCAG
>ERZ773013.7-NODE-7-length-131784-cov-11.176787_pt1 | contig 131784 bp, 121 predicted proteins | sample MGYA00511670_ERZ773013 | MGnify/ENA primary metagenome ERZ773013 (study PRJEB29015, sample SAMEA2738120) | human oral metagenome | biome: human oral; feature: human-associated habitat; material: saliva | place: China | collected 2257 ... | reverse complement strand
GCATCTCTTGCATTCTGTTCGCCAGTCTTTGGAGTGTACTGATAGTTTAGGATAAAGATGTGTCCACCTGGATGTGATGGTTCATCTTCCATACCCTCAAGAACAGCAATCCACTTATCCTCATAAGCCTGTTCACCGATTGTGTACCACATTACCTTGTACTTCAGCTTACCGTCTTCAATAACTGGAGTCTTACCCTCGTCGTTAACTGTTTCGATAACTACGATTGGGAATGTGTACTTTCTCTGAGCTTCCTTAATAACTCTGTTGCCGTAATATTCAGACTTGATAGCCTTTACAGACTTATCTTCTGAATCGTCCATTGAAAGACCAGCCCTTGAGCAAGCTTCCCTAATCTGCTCCTTAGCCAAATCCCAAGGCTCTGACGTACCCTCGCAAAGAGGACACATTCCTGAATAACCAGCTTCTTCTGGTAGACCTGAAATACATCTGAAGTTTAGGAATCTGTTTCCATCCTGCACTGCGTGGATTAGTGGCTTATCCATTCTAAGCTCTACCTTATCTCCATCAGCAACAGTGTGGTTAGGAACATATACCATTACCTTCTTTCCAACTGGAATATCAAATACTGGGAAGTTCACTGGGTCTGTTGACTTAGGTGCTCTTCTGCTGATTTCCTGCTTTTCTGCACTTTCCTGTAGTGCAGACATCTGGTCTGCTGTGAATTCTTTTGCTTTAAGTTTCTTTAGCATTTTCTTTTTTCCTTTCTTTTTCTGAGTGTTCTGAGTGTTCTAAGTTTCCAACTTACATCTACACATCTTCAAATGCTTTAACCATTTTACGAGAGTTTAGCCGAGTATGGTTGCCTGGTTTGTGAGCTGCAGAAAACTTTCCTTACTCAACTACCACAAAAGCCATACCCAGCCAAACTTTTCAACCTTAGAGAGTACAACGTAACTTTAAAACCTACCCATTAGATACTTTAAAGCCTGCTGTACTTATTATTCCAAAGTTAACTCGCTCTAAGTCCTCCTAAGAGGACATATAGTGTAATAGCAGAGAACCACCGAATGCCGATTGCCTCTCCACCACTACACCATATAGACATATTATAAAATGAGGCAAGAACCAACGATATACCCTCTAAACATATCTTACCTCAGATTTGGTACTCCAAAGTACCCTCTCAAAAGAGAACCCTACCTTGATGTTATTGCATACTTTACTTTCAACAGGTGAGAACTCAGGAATCTTATTGGGATCTCATTAGATTTCTTAACAAGGGGAGTTAAGTAATATCTTTGTTTACAAGGGGGTGTATACAAAGTTATGTTATTACTTAGTTATTACAATTCGTCAAAAAAGGGTTTTTCGAATCTTAATTCCTGAGCTCTCATCTGTTGAAAATACAGCATTCTCAACAACCAAATATATTTTTATTCTCTTTCACCCAACCACCATCCACATTTATAGTTTAACAAACCTATTTACGAAAGTCCATCCCTCTCGCAAATAAATTTTAGGCTATTGAGATTTTTTTATCAGTTAGTGTGACCATGTTGTAGAAGTAACCTACCTTCACATCGAAGTTTCCTGCTACACCGAAAAAGTCACATAGCTGAAGATACATAGTCGTTAAAGTAGATAACAGTAAATCTCGAATCATACCCTCTTTGAGGTTTACCAAGCCAGTGACTACTGGAGAACTTTTTGAACTATTCATACAAGAAAACTCTACCTTTTCTGGACTAACTCTTCTCATTCTTATATTTTCAATGGAAATACCTCTCTGAGATGCTAAACTATCAATCATCGCAGAACCATCAGCCACTATCTCGATTAGCACCATTCCATTAGGCAGATTTCCAATATTTATAACTTGTTTGTTCATAACCTACTACCTACCCCTTTACCATTTTAACCTTTTTTCATCTTTTAACATAGTATACTTTCTCTTAGAGAGTTCCTTTAGTAGTAAAGACTTAGGGCTGTAACGAGGATCTAACTCGTAGTCTATATCGTTGTCAGTCAAATATAGCTTATACTTACAACCACTACCATCAGCTTTTCTCTCAGTTCCACAACCATAAATGATTGCGCTGTCATAGTTCTTAGATAGTAAGAAATACAAAGCATCTATACCTAAAGGGTGGCTTTTAGCAACTTCACCGCTGTTAACCCAGTTGATTACATTTTCAAGCTCTCTTCTGATATCTGTACAGATAGCATCCCTACCCTGTTTGCATAGGTATTTGTCACTTGTAGGTTCAACCATACCCTCATTCCAATCTACATAGATTAGTTGTTCTCTTGTTCGCATATTAGAGTCTTCACAATAGAGAGTTAGGAATGTATCTCCACCCTCTTCTTTTAGCATACCCGATATTACCAGCAAAGCTGGGTCATAAAGGGCTTCTAATGCTTTGTTAAGGTTTCTCATAACTCTATTGAACTGGTCTACAACTAAAACATCTAAAGGTAAACAGGTAAATTTCTTCTCTTCCATCTTATCTACTCCTCTAAATTTCTATTTTTCTTTCTTTCTGCTTTACAGCTCCAAGTAGAACTTCCTTTATTGATTCTGGTTCATACTTCTTGAACATATCGTCAATATCTTTCACACTTGAGTCTTCCCAAAAGATATAGGAGCTACCTCTCGGCAAGTTCCATTCGTCTTCATTCATAACTCTTCTTCCAACCTTGTCGTTATCTGGAATACCATATACCCTTTTGAAGAATCCATAAATACTTTCTTTCTCGGCAGATGAAGTAATACCCATCTCAGCCAAGCAAGGAAAACCCAACGCAACTAACATTAATCTATCAAAAATACCCTCAACAATGAAAGTTATTTTTGGTCTATTCTGCATACCCAACATTTCCATTCCAAAGAATAGGCACTTCTTAGAAAAATAAGCACTTGGAGTAGTGATGTACTTTTTATCATCAGGATACCATCCAATCAAAGCAATAACATTCCCTAGCATATCTTTTACTGGGAATATGAACCTGTCTTCTAGCAACCACCTTCCAGCTTCACTAAAAAGACCTAATTCTCTTAACTTCTTATTTTCTTCCCAGCCCATACCCTTTAGCTTCTCGGACTCTACCCAAATGAAGTCTCCATAGTTCAGAGCCTTATCAACAACAGAAGATTCTAAATCGTAGCCCCTTGCTCGTTTTATTTCTCTTCTTACCTCGTCCTCATTTTCACCAAGAGTTTTTATCTTTCTAAAAACTGCGTTGTATACTTCTACGTATTCCTGATATGACATACCCATTTCATTTACCTATCTGAATCTAAAACCAACCATTAAACCGACAAAGGCAATCACTAATAATAAAACTCCACCAGTTACTCGCCTTCTTGCATTTCTCTTTGCCAAGCCAAGCTCCTCCTCAGCTTTTTCAATCTCTTCTTCGGCTAAAGAACTCATATCCAATTGCCTTACCCTTTCTTCCCAAGATGAGTGGTCAATCCTGTTATGTTGCCTTCTCCATTCTTTCCACTCTTTCCTGTTCATCAACTTTTTTAATTCTTTCTTCTCTGACCTTTTCATAACCTAATATACCACTACTTTATAATACCACACCTATTTGCTTTCTACAAGCTTCTCTAACAAGTCATTATATTGTCCTGATTTTATTTTCAGAGCAACTTCTCCTCTACCCCTTGAAAGAGCTGATGAGTATTCATTACCAATACTACCCACTAAAGATACCTTACCCTGACTTCTTGTTATCATCGTGTTAATCATATTACGGTTTATGAAACTTGGATTACTTTTTTTCTCGAGAGGAATAATAACAGCCTGAGCCTGACTTCCTTGCATCTTATGACAGGTTAAGGCATAAGCTAAGTCCAAGTTTCTAAGGTCTGGTCCCATAGCAACCGTACCCCTTCCTTCAAGGAACTTGCAGTAATACAGTACATATACATTCTTATCTAAGTCCACATCATAGTTCTCGACAACCATTATATACTCATTATCACTAGCTTCAACCCCAAAGTTATAAGTTTCTAACTTATCTGCGTATTCGTCCCTTTTTTCTATTAAAGTTTTAACCTCTTCAGCAGATAAACCACCTGCTGTATTTTTGTTAGCTTCATTAAACCAAGAGCATCTCACTGATGAACAAGGCACAAGTCCAACAACCTTACCCATATCTCCATTTACCATACCCAAAGTTATTACTTCTTGGAAACTATTTCTGCCGTCCCAATTAAATCTTCTTTTGCCATATTGGTTTACATTTATATGAATGACTCTGTCATTCATATGGAAAGTTACTGCATCTCCATATCTCTTATATTGAGTTACTAAAACCCTGTCATTAGCCCTTAACTTCTTCTGAACTATTGGGTTAATCTTTCGAGTAGAGGACATCTTCTCCTCGGAAACATACCCTGAGATTATTTGAATGTCGTCTTCTGCAACCCCTTTACTTAACCAATAATCAAACTCACTTACAGTCTTTCTTACTAGTTCAGTATCTGGGCAAGGAACTCCTCTAAATGAGTCGTTATCGTAAATTAAAGGCTCATCATAACCATTTGACAAGAAGTTGATGACAGAACAATTATAGTTAACCAAAGAACCCTCAGCTGCTCTCTTGCTAACACCCAACTCTACACAAGGTAATAACTTCATCAAGCTATAAAAAGGAAATCCATTTCCAATCGGTGGCAACTGTTTAACGTCACCCAAGAAGATTATAATATCCTCACCACCCACATTAGCACACACCTCAAAGAGCAAATCAATATTGCACATAGCCATCTCATCAAGGATATACACCCTTGGGTCTCTGTTTTCGAAATCTAGCTCATCTTTGAGATAAATTGTTTTTAAAGGTGGTTCCTCTCCAACCATTACAGAGAACATGGAGTGTAAAGTCTTTACCCCACCGCCTACAACCTCGCTCAACCTTCTACAAGCCTTTCCAGTAGGTGCTCCATAACAGTATTCGTACCCTTCTAGGTTTTCTTCGAAAACCATTTTCATACACTCTGATGTTGTTGTCTTACCACTTCCAGCACAACCACTTAGCACTGAGGCTCTAAACTTACACAGTTGTATACTTTCTGCTTGTAATGCTTCAAGCTTGAAACCTACTTTTTCTTGATAGGCTTCAATACCCTTAGCTATCATTTCTTCGTTAATGCCAGTAGATTCTTGACCTAATCTTCTTAAAGTATTGTAAATGTGGACTTGTTTTACTACATCCTTACCCAACAAAACTCTCTCAGAACCATCTTCCAATTCTAGCATTAATATTAGACCCATTCCATCAAGAGTTTCCATTAATTCATCGCTGTAATAAACCTCTTTTGTAAAATAAAGTCTTCTATCTAGTAGGAGCTCGCAAAGTCCTGTTGCCTGCTTATCTATTTTTGTAACCTTAGCAAGTGTTTCATACCAGTTTGTCATTACAGTCTTCTTCAAGAGAAAACTATTTTCCTTTGTAAGGGATTCTATAATGCTGTACCCAATAAGTGTGTCAATACCCTCCTCCCTTTCAGAGCTACCATTCATACTGTAAAGGAAAGCCAATACACTAAATGGAAATTTAATTATATGACCAACTACAAAAGGTTTGCACCACATCAATGCTAATAAATGAGAAACACTGCTTTTAGTTCTTCTCTCAGCATTATATACACTTGAGGCTAGCTCCTTTACACTAACACCACAAATCGTACCCAATATCAAAACGAGCAACCAGCCTCCTACTGCACAGTCAATCTCTCTAAGAGCCACACCCTGGGACATCTTCACTTCATCTTCATCTGGTAAGAATTTGGAGAATGCAACATCTTTCATCTCCTCTTGTTTAGTAATGTATTGAAATAACTCATTTGCATTGTCATACAAAGACATACCCAGTTCTTTTCCTGTTCTTCCACTTTGTAATTTAATGTTCCAAGATGATGCAATCTCTTCACACATTTTCCTAAATAAATCGTTTATTTCAGATAACTCTTCAGTATCCATATCTCTAAATTTTGACAAACCCATGGAACTTGAGCGTAATGCTTTCTGTATTCCTTCGGATGCACCTGAAAAAGCCCCAGCTAAAGGACTCTCCTCCTGTACATCGAGATGTTTTGTTAAGTCCATCTTTATTTGTGTTAAATCAACTCTCCCACTTTCAGTACGAATTAAAGGTTCTGACGGTGTTTTGTTTACTTTTTCCGCACTCAAATCCAAATACTGAGGATACCTTGTACCCACATACTCTGCTATTGTTAAAGTACTTTCAGGGTAATCAAATTCAACCTTACCAGTTTCATCTGAGGTCATAACACCGTTAAACAACCTATACTCTAAATCCGTACCCAAGTTTTCTCTGTTGCCCTGTTCCAATGGGTGAACATAGTTTACACCCATTACCCAATTTCCTTCAGAGTCTTTTCTAAAAGGAACACAATTCAATGTCCAACCTGATTTGTCGAAACCTTTAATAGGTTCTACATCACTTTGAGCCTCTTCATATTCCAAACTAATTGTTGCACCTTTCCTGGCAGTGGATTGCACAATTACATTCTTACCTACTAAAGTCTTATCGTCTAGTGTGATTATCATACTTCCTCTGCTAAATAGAGGTGCTCCAATGGAAACATACCCTTCTTCCTTGAAGTATCCATTATCTTCAAGACATTTTACTGCAAATACATCAAGGATAGCATAATACATCTTCTCAGTTAAGTCTCCACAATTGAAATAAGAGGGCTTTTTTATCAAAGCTCTGACATTTCCATAGATGGCAATGTTATATAGTTTTTTACTGCTGTATCTACTTCTTCCAGAGTCTCTATTTGTTCCGATATTAAGTTCTTTCAATAAATTCGCATCAGCCATTTCTTTTCAATCTCCTCTTATTTATCTTTTATTTTTCTAGTAAAAGCCATACCCAATTTTCTTGCTGTTTCTACACTGCTCAACAAATTAAAAAGGGTGAAAATTCCACATCTAAACCAAAACAGACAACCGAGAACTCACACCCAAATTTTACCTTTGAAATTATAACATTTACCTTAAAACCTACATATTCTCTAACTGACTTCTTCATCAGCGATTTCAACACTGTGAAAATTGAACGAGTTTTTCAAGTTTTGAGTTTTGACAAGTCTACTTAAGCAGATTAGCAACCCAAAACAAACAACTTACTTCCAGTCAATTCTCTACCATCATCATAATAGCCACTCAAATTATCTTCACCAAGTATTTCAATTAAAGTCCTAACCTGAGAACCACCAACCGTACCCAGTTTCATTTTCTTATCTCCGTTGTCCAAATACAAACCGACATCAGACTTCTTAGATGACTTAACGATATTACTTATTAACATCCATCTGTGTTTCTGAGCATTAAACCCTTTCTTAATTACCAAACAAGGGAAGTTAAGACCAACTTTAGCATATCTTGAAACACACTCCTCCATTTCGCCTGCAGTAGTTTCACTATAACCTTCGTAGATTTTTTCTGCTGTAGCAACTTCTGAGTTTATTAGCATTTAATTACCTCCGACCATATACATTCTTAACAATTGGGAGTAACAAGCACCCAAGTTACAAGTCAAACCAGTATCAAAAAGTTTACCGTCTTTCAAGCAGAGAACTGGGTTGTTACCACTCGAGTTTTTTAGCGTTGATTTTACCGACTGCATAAAAACAGGGTCATTTTCTAATCGGAATATCAGCGACATACCCTCTTCTCTCGATAACGTACCCACTCCGAAATTCTTTACCCTATCAATAGCCACTTTCCTAGTATCAACGGGTTCTTCCTCTTCTTCTACTTCATCCTGAGCCTCAACTACAGGTGCTGGTGACTCTACAAATCCAGCCCTCTCAACATCCTCAGAGCAACCAAACACTCTTCCAACCTCAAACATTGTTTCTGTTAGAGATAAATCTGTTTTAATGTCATTGCTGTCAACAACATCAACATCTGTTTCACCACTCTTAACTGCACCTAATAAATCTCTCGCAACAGAATCAATCTCAGGTGGAATAACCTTACCCCAATTTTCCTCATTTCGAATGAAACCTAATATTCTATTTCTACGGTATTCATTAATAAGAGCAACTTCCCATTCCATCAACCTATCTGTATCACCATTCCACCACTCAATACCACTCTCTTCATAACGGTCTAAAATGATGTCCTGTACCTGAATAGGTATTTCTGTGTTTTTAGCTTCATACCAATTACGACCATACCCACAACCGATATAAAGAGGACACCAACCCTCAATTTCAAGCTTCATCGCCTTAGACAAGATACCAAGCATCTTGGCTGGGTCGATAGACTTATGAACCTCAAGGAAGATTTCATCATGGACAAAAGCAGATAACAATACTTTTCCAAGCATATCATTAGCAACCAAATAATCAAAGAGCCTTACCATTGCTCTCTTATAGATATCTGCTGCTGTACCTTGTATTCTATTGTTGCCCGCCTCTCGTCTTATCTTAGAAACTGAAGTTTTTGTTTTATCAAAGTATCTTCTTCTACCAAAGTAAGTGCTTGAGAAACCATCTCTAACACCATCTGCCCTTGCCGTATTAAAGAATTCCTCAATTTTTTCCTGACCTTCAAAGTACTTTCTCTTCAACTTTATAGCCTTAGCTACGTGGAGAGCATCCCCTACTCCAAAAATTGTTTCGGCTAGTGATTTGTCACCCATACCATATGGTAATCCAAAATTGATACCTTTAGCATTCTTTCTTTGTTTTGAGGTAACAGCCTCATAAGGAATGTTAAACATTCTAGCTGCTTGATATCTATGATAGTCTCCATCAGGATTGAAAAACCATTTTACAAGATTCTCCTGATTAGCCATACCCGCTAAGATTCGATACTCTACCGATGAATAGTCGGCATCCATTGCATAAAAGCCAGTTCTAGGCACAATGTACTTTTTGACTGTATCATTATAAGATTGATAGTTAGGTTCTTTAACAGATACTCTTCCAGTCTCAAGAAACTGTTGAACCTGAGAGAACATATACCCTGACCTTGATGAGAACTTTTCTACATTATTTGTAAAGTTACTTTCCAACTGTGAAACTTCACTATACTCGTTTAGCATACGAGCAAGAGGATACATATCACTCCCATCGGCATTTTTATAAGACATTAACTTCTTTCTAGTGCCCTTACCAGTTGATGGGTTACCAGTATCCGTTTTCTCTACAATAGGGTAACCTTGTTCTTGAAAGAAAATCTTTGATAGTTGAGGAGATGAGTTTGGATTGAACTTATACCCAACAATTTCTATCATCTCACGCATAGTTCGTTCTTTAGTTTCTCTTATTCTTTGAACCAACTCTTCCAATCTATCTACATCAACACAGTGACCATAATACTCTTGGTAAGCAATTACTATCATAAATCTTACCTCGCATTGATAGGTTGAAAAAGCATTGTAACTCTCTAATATTTTATTTTCTTTAGCAAATCTTATCAGCCTTAAAACAGTATCAGCATCTGGACAAGCATAAAGTCTAGTATCATCATACCCCATATCCCAAAACTTAAAGCCATCACCGAACTTACCATCAACGAAATCACTAAGTTCCAAAGTATCCAATCCTAGCAACTGGTGTGTCATTGGTTTCAAACCGAGCTGCATATGTCTGTGGTCATTCCATAATGTTGTTTTGATGAGGATAAGAGTATCTTCAACAATATTACAGCATACCCCCATCGAAAACATTACTTTCCAATCGAAACCACCATTCTGTGTAGCCAAGTCCTTAGTTTCCAATATAGGTTTGAAATAGTTTTCAATTACCCAACCAATCTTGCTTTCCTCACACAAATTCTTAAACTTCTTATGACGGAATGGGAAGTAATAAGCCGTACCCTCTTCTTTACATAAGATAAGACCAACAAGCAAATCTGATTCATCGCAATTAAACTTCAAGCCAGTAGTCTCAGTATCGAAACCAATTAAGCCATCATGCTCCCAAAACTCTTTCAATATCTCTTCGGCTTTATCCATTTCATTGATGATGAAATAATTTTGTTCCTTTAACCAAGAATAATTCTTCTCAGGGTGCATTTCAACAATTTCATCAAAGGTGTAACTTGTCTGACCTGACCATGATGCCTCATACAGCTGTCGTCTATATTCAGGAAATAAGTTTTTTAATAAAGCGAATTTTTTCAGCTCTGACTTCGCTGGGTACACTCCCATATTCCTTACTTCCCCATCTTCTTCCAAAATGAGCTCATAATCATCAACACCTTTAATTTCTAAGAATAAAGGCGTACCCATTGATAGCTTTACTTTTGCCTCAATATCACCGACTTTAGTTTTTATTCTATGTTCTGTAATTTTATTAAAACCACCCGCTCCAATTAAATCACCAACATAATTTATGTTTGTTGTTGGGTTATTCTCAGCAAGGTTTAATACTTCTCTAATAACAGAACCAAACTCTACAAAGAACTCCTCATTCAACCTCGATTTTAGTTTTACACCGTCATAGTACTCTACACCTTGAAAAACTGAAATCTGGTTAGCACTAATGGTTAGATATAAAGAATCACCAGCCCAACTTGCTGGCATCTCCTCCCCATCTACACCAAGAAAACCTTTATCCAAAAAAGACTCTCCTGACATTGTCGGAGAGCTCATATATAAAGTTAAGAAACTTCCAGCTGAGTAACCTTCCAACTCTATAAAGTGTCCATCTGTTCTTAAATGACCTCTTAACATAAGTTTTTCCTTTCTTTCGAGTTCAACCTTTCAAGCCTTACCCCAAAGTTCACACCATAAATACAAATCTCACAATTTTTAATTGGTTGCGTTGTACAAATTATGAACACATTACCCTTAGTCTTAACTAACTGAATACTTTCATTAGATTCGAGTACTGCCATAACTAAAGCCATACCCAACTCTGTTTTTAACAGTTCTTCATTATCTGTAACACCACCAAAAGGTCTCAACCAAAAGTCTCTTCCTTCAACATCTACTGATATTTTTTTCTTATCTACATTTATAATCTCATCAACAAACTCCTTCCAGTCGATTGCATAGAAAAACCTTCTTTCGAAGTTAGATAATTTATCATAAAGTACTGTTTTGTCTATAAGGTCTACAAATTGAATTTTATCTTCAACTCTTTTTTGTATCTGGCTCTCTTTCATCCTCTTGTTTTTTATCTTTTTACCAAATTTTAAGAACGATTCAATAACCTCATCGTAATTGTCTTTTAAATAAAAGAGAGCATTTATAATTGTTGCTTTAGTATATTTCTCAAATACCTTATCATACTTATCAAAGCAGGAAACTTTCATGCTTCCTAAGTCCTTAAAGACTTCGAAATCAGAAACATACCCACTTGCTAGTTCTTTCGCACACTCAATCTCATTCTCGCTTATTAGTTTGTCTACCCTTTCCTCGAATATGATGTCTGGGCTATTTATATCTGTAAGCCTTTCAGACCAAACACCATTGATATTCTCTGAGTCGGGTGATTCTTTTTTAAACTCACTTCTGTTGATGTTCTTCAATACACTTTTCGTATAGTTTTCTAATTCTCCATAAGATTCATCGTACCTTGAATTTACATGCTCAAAAGTAGCGTCAATTGCATCATCTGCCCTATCGCCATATATAGAAAAAGCATACCCTCTCAAGCCTTGGAGAATTTCAAATAATTCTACTGTTTCTTGGTTAGACCTGGTACTTACATATTCAAAGTAATTCATTCATCTACCTACCTTCCAACCCAGTTAAATAACCTTCTAAACTTGAATTACCCTTAGCACAAAGATTCTTAACCAAGTCTGATAACTCCCTATTCTCCATAACTAAGGACTTTAAATCTTCAATAGACTCCTTATACCCAGCAAGAACTCCCAAGAGTAAAGGCACAATATCAATACCGTTATTGATTATTATTACACTTCTTATAGTTTCTAAATCCTTTGTAGACCTCTGGAATGCATCATCATCTTCCAAAGCCTCTATCTCAACCTCTGAAACTCGGCTTTTCAATGTGTTAGCATCGACTGTCCCATAAGCAGGTGCATCTCCCTTACTATCCTTGGGTCTATCCCAAATGGCTACACACTTCTCCACCTCTGAAAACTGCTGTTTCATATCATTATCAGAGCAGATTTTTTCATACCCTGCGAGATTCCACTCATTCTTGTTGATGTTTCTACCCATTGCTGATTGGATTATCTCAGTTGTGTGAAGATACCTTAGAGCATTGTCGTCAAGTATTTCTTCTTCACTCAGGTTTCCTAATTCTTCAAAGAGGTCCCAAACATTATTCATTTTTTGGTTTACTTGATAGTCAAAATAATTCACTGTTATTTTCTCCTTTATCCTATCATACCAAATACATTCTCATCATTCAATAAGCTTCTAAATTAGAATGCAACCTCTTCAACTGTTGCAAATAGTGTACCCATAGCCTCTTTTCTTCGCTGTTTGCTTCCTGAACCAGCTTTCTTAGGCTTTCTGTTCTTGCTCTTCTTTTCAGTATCGTCAGTAGTTTTCTTTAACTTCTCAACACTTTTCTTTACAATCTCAGTTAGGTTGTCCAAATCTGAAAGTTCAACTTCTTTGAACAGATCGTACATACCATCGTAGTAAATGCCCAGCTTCTTGTTTCTATCTTCGATATCAAATCTACCAATGTTGATTCCATCAATTCCAAGTAGCTTACCACCAATTACTCTCAGATTTTTATTTTTCTCACAAGCAGAGATTAAGGTTCTCATATCCGCATAGCCATCTCTTACTTCCAAAAGAGGAACAACTCCTTCAGGACAAGTAATCTCCTCTCCACACTCAGCAAGAGTAACTTTCCTGAACACCTTACCCATCATTTTCTCAGGAATCTCTACTTCTGGCAGTTCGCCATTTACAGTTATAAACTCAGAAACCATACCCATAGCCTCTTTTAACTCTGAACCCACAACTTCAAGGTTCAAACCTACATTAATTGGTTTCTTACCTTCTTCCGTTGGTATTATAAGCTTCCCATTATATTTTTTTGCATCTTCTAAACTGCACCTTGCAATTATTTTCACTATACATCACCGACCATTTCTTCTTTTCTGAGTTCGTAATAAAGGTATAAGAACTTCATTATATCAATATTATCTCTCCAAACACCAACTTCATTTATTAGTTTATAAACTCTAACAATTCTTTCATAAGGTAAATCTTCACCAACTATTCGAGGTAACTGCCTTTCATATCTCTTCAATCTAGCTACTTCTAGTTCCTCAGGAGTGCCCACAAAAGAATCATAAATTACACCATTCAAGTACAACTGCTTAATTAACAAAATATCACTTAAGCAAGCTCTCAATATTCCTCTTAGCTGGTTAGGTTCATACATCTTCGAAAACTCATTCATCTCACTGGCTTTTAAACGCATTGATGTCTTGATTCCTTGAACAGTATTGACCTTTGCAGTGAGCAGACTCAATACAAATTCGTTTAATGTATGAACCGTACCCCCACATACTTCTGCAACTTCTTTTCTTGTTGTTACTGTAAATCCAGCCTCCAAATATTCTTTCATCTTGAAAACTGCCTCAGCATCTCTTGCATAGCTTCGAGCAACTACCTGAAACATTGCACTGCTTATTTTCCCTTTTTCAAGGCTGTCATATAAAAGGAAACTAACCTCTGACCAACGGAGATAAGGTATATATATCTCATTAACTAAAGGCATAATCTCAGAAAAGTTTTTTCTGAAGTCTAGCATATCTTTATACTTTTCAAATTTGATTAAGAACTCGGAATTGCTATTCTCCAAAACACCTTTCTTCTTTATGAGCGTACCCCTTATTTTCTTATACTCTAAGACAAATAACCACTTCTTTGCAAGCATACTTTCTACTGAAACTATTTCTACCATAGCTTCAAAATCTTTCTTTGTCTTAATTTCGAAGATGGTATCTTGAACCGAAGTACATTTCTTTCTTAGAGTGTCGTAAATGAATATATCTGCCTTACTTGAGTTTGAAACTACAATATGAACATTCTTATGTTCAGACATTAAATCCTTAAAAGGCATTTCATTCCCCCTAATAAGTATACTGCTTTCTATAAAGCTTAGTTAAGTAATCTTTTAACTTGTCAACATGAAGTGTAACTAACTGCTTGTCAAGTTCTTCTCCTTTTAACATGTTCTCTAAGTCATCAAGTAGATTCTTTGCCTCGAAACATAGATATGGCATACCCTGTTCTTTAGCCACTTTCACCAACTTCTCTCTATCTTTCTCAAGAATATACCCACTTAGCACCAAAGAATTGAAACTTAGTTCATCCCAGCTAACACCCATCTCAACAGGTGCTTTCACAGTTTCAATCCCAGCAAATGCAGAGTTAAGAGCTGTTAATACAACTGCTCTTCTCAGGGTATTACCCTGTTCTGCAATCTTCTCTTCCAATGACATCTCCGAAAGAGAGCATTGCTCAGCTTTAACATCAGCCATACAGTCCCAAGAATCAATCCTCTTCAAATAAACTCCATCAGTCTTACTCTCAGCTGTCCTCTCTCTTAAAATAAGCACTGCATACATACCCAAGTTAAAAGGAGTTCCATAAACCAATTTACTGTTTGCAACAACACCACTCACATCATAAAACCAAAGAAGTTCCTTAATTACAGACCAATTCTCCATCTTCTGTAAGAAACCTACAGGTAATATTATGCAAGCCCCATATCTTGCAGTTTCATGATTTTCTTCCATTGAGCAAAGTCTATGTAGCATTAAACTTGCATTGTTCTCTATGGTTATACCACGTTCTTTCGCTGATGCAAGAATCTCTGATGATGCCTTCTTATCCACCTTCTCTTCACACATAGAAGATAGGTCAAATACGAAAGGTAGGTTTAGCTTATCCTGTAACCATTCATTGTCCTGTATAAAAAAGTCGTTTGCTAACCCATAATCCATACCCTCAAGCCAGTTTACTTCCTCATCACTCTCCAAACCATCTTCCCTGCCTGAGATTTCATAGGTTACATACTTCCCAAACTCACTGTCTAACTCACCTACAATGTAGTTCCAAGCTTCATCGCTTATACCATTGTTTTCAATATACTCTTCTTTGAGTTCTTGTAGAATGTGGAACTTTTTTACCATTAGCTTACTCATTCCGATATCTCTGCTTTCAGCCAACTCTACAACTCTTCCTGCAAGCCAAGTTCTATAATCATCACCATTATACCCTTTTGAAAACTCAAAAAGCCTGAACAGTTCGTCAGGCTCAATATCCATAGTTTCAAGGCAGTATCTTACGGCTTCCTTTACGTATTTCATATTTATCTCCTTTTACCACACTGTTTTCATCTACCCATATCATAACATTTCTCTTTTTGAAAAACAATTCTTTACTACTTTTTAAATTCCGTATTCTAAGAATTCTCCACAATCTCCTCGGTAGTAAACTACAGCTTCACTATCTGCCTCAACTCCACCATCGTTTCGTACTAATGGCGTACCCGTCCTTTTTATCACTTCACTTAGGTACTCGGGCTTGTTTAAATACCATACCCTTACTTTTTCGTGTATAGAGCCATACATACTGTACTCAAGTTCTACCATATTGGTTAATCCAACAAGTTCATCGCTGTGCACAAAACCATTTTGAATAACTTTTCTTCTTAAGAGTTCGTTTATAACCTCAGTATTAGAGGACACTATAACTACTTCAGGGTTGTAGCCTTTATCTTTTAAATAAGATAGAACATCAAGTGACAAATAACCAGTTATTACATCATAACCACCATTTTCTACTTTATCTATCCAAGCTTCCATAAATGCTTGGAACTGAGTTTCGTCCCAGCAATCTTCATCATCCACCATATAATCCTCAATGTGCTTATCAAAATCATAGACATTTTTATAGTGTTCTTCGGCATATGTTTTACCCATTAAATCACTTGCTAATATTATTCTTGTTTTCATTTTTTATAGTAACCCTTCCATCATCTCAATACTAGATAGTAACTTAACTTTTTCTTTTTGAACACCTCTATCTAGTAGCAGATTTACTTGTGGAGTTTCATTATGTAAGAAACGATACTTGCAATCTAAGGTGTCAAGAATATCAAATACCTTGTCGATGTATTGTATATATTTTTGTTGTTCTCTCTCTAGTTCGAGCCACTCATATACCCACCTATTCTCCATCTCGATTGTTAGAACATCTTCGTGTTCTACAAGACCCCTTAACTTCGCTAAGCCATCGATAATTTCTTCAAGCTGCAAAGTTTTCAAACTGTCTCGACCCTTATCGGTTCTTATAGAGGTATGTTCAGCTACTGTTTTACCTTGCTTCTTAATTACATAACCAAATACATACCCACTCTTTTCATTTCTTGCATTCACACTCAACAATACATTCATCTCTACGTGACCCTTCTCTTTTACCCTACCAACATTTCTTTTACCACTTCTTCACTCAATAACCTTCCATCTGGGAAACAAGGCACAACACCTGCTTCGCCACCATACTTGAAACATAGTGGCAAACCCTCGTATGCGTCTAGAATTATTATGTTTCTTGGTTCATACAAAGGAACTCTCCTAACTCGATTTCCTTGAGCTGTCAGCACACCATTACCTTCATCATCTTCGACGATAGCAACTGGAGAGAGTTTATTCTTTCCTCGTGTCCATTCAATGTGATTGATGTACCCAGTATACAAATCTTGCTTCCAAACTCCAACCTTTAAGGCAATGTTTCCTAGATTATACTTACCTTCACTTCCAAGTTCTCTGAAGAGGTCTCGGTTATTAACCTCAAAAACAACACCATCACAAAAGTAACCAAACTCTTCATAGTTCTCTTCAAAGGCTTCTACAACTGACTTAATTACATCTAGTAAATTGTCTCCATCAACCTCTTCCACATAAGTAAATTCTGGTGTCTGGAAACCATACCCAGTTAGCTGGGAAAACTCCTCCTCTCTCGTTTCAAAAGAGAAGTCTTTCATCAGCAAGCCATAAGCTAAGAAGTCCAGTAATGCTATCTCTTCCTCACTTGCAGAGTCTCTTGCCATCGAAGATACTGCTGAAAAAGCAGATTTAATTGTTGGATTGTACTTTCTTGCTGTTTCTAACTTGTCTTCTTTTAGACAAAGCTCTCCTCTTATCTCTACAAGTCCAAGACCATCTAAGTTGTCGTTTCTATCTCCTAAAATTACTTTCATCTGCCTTGTTAAGTCTCGCCCTGCACTCGCCCTAGCCCTTGATGTAGCACTCACGAGCTCTCCATCGAGATAAACTACCCTTATTCCATGCCCATTTATCTTATAACTAGCAAAGTAGTCTGTAGGCTCATTAGGCATTCTTTTAATGAAGTTGTTTATTTCATCACAGGTATAGCTTTTGCAAGTTTCAATTGATTGCATTGGATTAACTCTAAGAAGTTCAGTATAATCAGTAATATCTCCATCGTCTTCCCAAAGCTCTCTTAAGATGTTACTTTCGGGTCTCAAAGACTTAAGGATACCTACGAGAGTATCATAAATCGAGTCTTCAATTATTCCTCCCGATGACATACCCCTCTCTGCTTCTAGAATAGCCTTTTCGAGTTCATCGATTTTATCCCTATCAAAACCATCTACACCAAAGTTATCCCAGCTAGATAACATATCTTCAACAATTAAATTAAAGTTATTCATATTTTCCTCTCGACCTTTCTAAACATAGTTAACCTCTCTAATAATATAGTAATTCCTTTTCCAAATCATAAATAAAAACATCTCTTCCAAGGTTTTCAAAGAATCTAAACGCTTCAGCTCCAACTTCATTCTCATCGTTTGTCTCTTTTAATATTCTTGCAAAGGGTTTAAGAGCATTGTAATCTCCAGACTAAATCAAATCTTCAAAACAATCATAACCAAAAGCATCATTAACATCTTCAATGTCGTCAAATGTAAAAATAGTAAATCTTTTCATAATTTTACCCTCACTACCTTTAAACTCAATTCACTTACCTCTGTGCCCCTATCTTAATCCAGTCTAACAAGGAAAACATACCCGTTGGACTTTTGCTGGCTACCTTAAAAGGCACATCTCCGAGTTCATTATCTCTCAGCACCATATTGAAAATGACGTACCCATCTGCTTTTAGGCTGTCCATTTCTTTTCTTAAAGTTAGGTCTGTTGCTTCTTTATAGAGAGCCTCCATCATAAAATATGCTGGTTTATCACCTATATCACATAAGTAAGCTGCCTCTGTAAATAGGCTTTTACTCTCGTCTTCTTGGCAATTCTTTACGTGCTGATTGTAACACTGGCTCATAGCTTCTGTTAAGTCTGCTGTTTGAATGATAAATTCCTTGTTATAGTAAGCTTCCCACCACCATTCAATATCATTAACTAAGCTTCTACCCTCTACATGAACAATCCTAAATTTACCTATTTTAACTTCATTACCCCGCCTGCCATCATACATTATCGAAAACTTCGCAAAGTCTGCATATGTTCCACATCTATTGTCAAATAAAGTGGCAGTGTCTATGGCATTTTTGATTTTACTATTTCCCATTTTTTATACCTTTTAATTTTTTTCCATCACTTTCGCATTTATTACAAATATTATACCATATTTTGAAAAGAACAGCAATCCAATCAAAATAAAAAGTAGCCACAAAGGACTACTACTAAAGAAATATTCTTAAATTATTTGTCAAGGCAACTCGCAATTATTACCCACTCACCTTGCTATCTCCTGTCAAATAATCTATATCAATACCCTTCTGAACATTGTGACAGAAAACATTGATATTGATTCCATTGTCTTCAATAGACTTAGCCTCAATAAGTACCCCTCTACAAAGGAGTTCTTCTCCATTATAGTACGGAGTTACTCTGTATTTTACATGATTTTTAGTTTTCTTAACATAACTAGCTACCTTATTTTCAAAGGGGAGCATACCCTCTACATTCATACATCTTGTTCCTGTGATTAGATTCTTCTCATTAGCATTTTCACCAGCAAGTTCAAAAGCTATTAAATGACATCTGTTATACAGGTACTTACCTGGTATAAGGTTGTCATATCGTACAGTATGCCAACCAACTGGCTTTACCATACCAATCGAACCCCTCTTCTCAGTTGGCATTGTTTCAGGTCCAACGAGAGCCTCAGCATAACCACATCGACCAAGTCTATCGTGCTCTGAGTAGAACTCATATCCCCTCTTCCAATCGTCTTTATTACTTAAATTAGGTTCTCCTGGCATATTTGTAGTAATGTCTTCACCATTATAAACTGGTGCACTATACATTACTTTACTTTGAGTTGGGTTTAAGCTTTGCTCATCTTTTGACTTCCAAATGCTGTACCCTTGCTTACTTACAAGGACAATGATAATGACTAACAGAAAAGCGAGTATCCTTTGTTTACCCTTGTTATTATAGTGTTTACTTTTCCTCATCTACAAGTCTCCTTTAAACCCAACTCTCAGTAAATCTACAGTTTTACTTACAGGTTAATCTACTCCCAACCTTCCTGAAGTACATCTGCTAATTTACCTTTAAAATAGGTAAATCCTTCTAATCTCCCCTTCACTTTTAAATAATCAACACTCTCCCCCTGCAAAGACTTCTTTGCATTTCGTGCCAGTCGCATTTGGTTTTCTTCGGAAAGTAACCTCTCTGGGCTTGACGAACCAAGTACTGTTGCATCTCCCCTTAAAGGTAAAACAAGATAGAACATCCTACCTTTTTCATCCAAAATTGGGAAAACTCCATACCCAGTCTTCATTTTCTCGCATAGCAGTTCGTTAAGGTATGTACCAATATCAGAGCCGTCATCGACCATATCTGCTGGTATAACAGTCTGGGAATAAAGGACTATTGGGTAAAGTAGCTTTCTTAAAGCCTCTTCATAACCAAGTTTAGAGCAGTCATATACATAACATTCATAAGCTGCTCTAATTGCCTTCTGACTACTCGCTTCTTTTAAACAAAAATGTTCTCCATTAACAAACCCATTCCAACCATGAGTGTCGTTGCCATAAGACTTTTCCTGGTGGCTCACATTAAACTCACCAAAGTGTATTACAGGGTAACTTTGACACGCAACCTCACTGAATTCCATATCCGTAAAAGCAAACTTCTTGAATTGCTCAAAACTTAATTTTCCTATTTTCTCCATTTCTTAAAAACTCCTTTTTATATGTTGTTTTCCATCCTTCTCTCAGCAAGCTTTAAAGCCTCTGTGATTACACCTTTTCTACAGCCTAATGCCTTTAAGTGTTTTACTGTATGACAGTCTCCCTTTCCTGGAAGATAGCCAGCACTCTCATAATTTAGAAACCTAAAAAAATTTGTAGCATTTACACCCCAACCACGATACACTCCGCTCGCACGCTTAGTGTTTGTTATAAACAACTTGGCAGGTCTCTCCAAAGCACCGTTAAAGATGCTGTTAACAACTGACCTCTCAAGCCCAACCAAGGTGTATTTTCTTTGTATTAAACTTATCAAGTAATCTGTCGACATAATTTTACTCCTTTAAAATTGAAATTAGCTCCTCGGCAGTTACAATTGGTATCTGCCTCTCACCTTTATCATTCCATTTCTCAACTGTTTTAACTTTGTTTGTATATCTTGCTGGAGAACCATCAGCACCAGCCCAAACAAGATAATCAATCGATTTAGACACACTACCCAAGAAGTTAATATGGTATCTGTCGCCAAACTCTGTTTTACAAAACTCGTAAAAGTCATTTTTCTTAGCAAACCTACCCCCAACTTGGTCTGAGCAAACAACATTAAGTTCTTTAACATCACCCAATGTCCTAATGTTTACAAACTCTAACCCTTCAAAAAGGTCTTCTTTGAATTCCAAGAGAGTTGTATAGATTTTACTTGCCATTATTGAAACTTCTTCACCTGACACTATACCCAAGCGATTCTGGACAAAGAATAAACCTTCACCAAACTCTATTTCTTCGTATGCATCTTCTAAAGAATCAAACTCTTGAAAAATCTTTCTTGCAGAGGTCTGTATAAAAGGCAACTGTGCCATCTGAACATACTCCCAAAGCAAAAATGAATTTTTAGCTTTTATTTGTTTGATTATACCATCAGAAACTTCCTGAGATATATTCTCACTTAATGGCATACCCTCTTGCAATTCAAAAATTGCTAAAGGGTTAGTGACGCTGTAATAGTTAACAAAATCAGCTATCCTTGCCTCACCAAATCCCTTCACACCAAGCTTCTCACATATAGCTTCAATTCTTTTTACAATCTTGCCTGTACAACGAGGATTAGAACAGGACAACCCAGTTAATGTCTCTCCAATCCACAAAGGTGAACCACAATCATCACACACATCTGGCAAACAGTCTACAAACTGTAAAGGGAGTTTATATTTTCCGTAATTTTGTTTTAATTCATCTACAAATATCATAGCGTACCCTTCTTATGGTTATTCAACTAAACCCTTCGCAACCAAGAATTCCTTGAATGCATACTCTGCAACGCTACCAAGTTCCTTGAATAATTCTCCTAGACCCTTTCTAGGAACTTTATGTCTGTACTTTTGATACAGCTGCTGCATTATTTTGTCGTTGTTCTCGGTGTCACCCATCTGCCACTCAACATAATCCATACCCATTCTATCTGCGATAGAGTTCACATAGATAAATCCATTGTTCATTGGGTGACGAATATCTTCAGGCAAACCGTCTCTCGCCTCATCTAGCAAATGATAAGTCTCTTTATCAAGGGGAATTTGCTCTTCATAACCCTCTCCACAAGAAAAACATGAAAACATAGTGTCACTATTTCCATACTCATCAGCTAAATGCATAAGGTATGCTAAAAATTGAATTTTGTTTATCATAAAAAATACCCCTTCCTTATCTTATCTGTTCCTTACCAATTGAACGCTTTAATATTAGCATTCCTGCTTCATGACACTCGTCTCCACCACTTGAGCCAACACAATCTTCTATTATAATTGGTCTAATACCCATTTCGAACAGGTCTATTGCTGTTGCTAAAACGCAAGCATCTGTATCTACACCAACAAGTGTTACCTCTTCAGGTAAACTTCCACAAAAAGCTACCAGTGACTGAATAAAGTTTGCGTTTTTTACACATGAATACGAGCATTTATTAACAATAATGTCAGCATACTCCTCAACAAACGGTAGCAAGGCTTTTTCTTCTTCCTCCATCATACCAGTCCATCCAAGGAAAGAGTCAAAAGAACTTCCTGGCATGTTAGTAAATTTAGTTGCTATAACAGCATAATAGTTTTCACTGTGAAGTAAAAATTGTATGTTATTAGCAACTTTTATAGTATTATCATTTATAAATCCTTCCTGTAAATCAATTACAACTAAAACATTTTTCATTTATTCCTCGCTCCACTTCTGTTCTACTCCAGCAATCAAAAGAAATACCCTTCAGCCTAAGTCTAGTCTCCTCTTATAAAGAGAGATTTTATTACGTGAGGGTTAATGCTATTCCAGTCTGGGTTCCAATAATGAATCTTACCAAACCTATCTACTAGAGAGGAACGTATTATCCCATCTATCTCAGCAGAAATTTCATAAATAAAGAAAGAATTATCATTACCATATTCTTCATATTCTTCAGAAATTCCAATATCGTGTACTATAAGACTATTGAGGCAACCCCAATAATTATATGAGTATTTATCTTTTACAAGAGGATCTAAACAATGTGCATACCCAGTTCCATCTAAAATTATAGATGGACTTCCGTTTTTGAAGTCATAGGAAGTTACTTCAAAATTTTCATAGATTCTCTCCAAATACGGGTCTATAACACCTTCATTTAACTTTAGAAAATCATCCATACTTTTTCCTTTTTTTCCAAAGCTCAATCTTTCCCCGTTTCAACCCTTTAATTTCAATCATTTTTATCACCCTTCACTTTTATTTTGATAATACTATTATACCGTATTTGAAAATCAATTAAAATACCCTTCTACATTAGTCTTGCCAGTATGCTTACTCTAATACCCATTTTGTTTTTCCCGCGTCCCAAATTTTATTAAATTTATCTTTATCTTCTTCTGATACTTTTGATTTTTCCTTTCTGTTATTATTAACAACATACATATAGTCTGGTTTTATTTCTTCTTCTTTCAAGAATCCTGCTTCTTTATACATTGCACCACTTTCTTTACAATTATCTGTTACTGCCTCTAATTTTTGTGGGTATTTTTCTCGAAAAACAGAAATTATTTTTTTAAAACCACCTTCAATATCTCTTATTTGACAATATCTATCTATAGACCAACCATTACTTAATTCAGAGAGAACCATTGCTGCTACTAAATCCTCTTCATTAAACAAACCAATATATTTTGTTCCTTTACAAGAACCATCAATATGATATCTGTTTAGTAAGTCTTCTACATTTTGATATTCTAACCAATGCACTTTTAAATTATTGGCATATAACTTTTCATCTTTAAGTAAATTAAGTTTTTCTAAACAAAAATGGATAACCTTTTCTTTGTCTTTATTCCACTCATCTTCCCATATTTGATATAATATAATTCCTGCATTACTTGCTTGTTTATATTTAGTCCAATGTGCTTCCTTGCCTTTTATTTGCTCTGAATGAAAATAAACCCCATTATATTCAAACCCTATTTGCTTATGTGGGTCTAAAATATCTATTTCTCCCACACCTGAAATCTTTTCATTTGAAAGAAGATTACCACTACTACTATTTAAAATATTGAATAACTCAATCTCTGCTTGAGAACGTCTAAATTGTTCTAAATATAAATTTGTACACTTCTCGCACAAACACCCACTTTGTTTTTGGGTTACAGAGTCTGGAGTAGCAATAAACTTCTCTCCACACTCTTGACAAATCCACTTTAATTTTATATTACTTCTTAATGTTAATTCATCTAAAAAATACTTACAATCTAGTGAAAGACACCCTATTAAATCAGGTCTTAAGGTAGCAATATCGTTTACACCTTGTTTTACTCTATGCCCGTGACAATAAGGACAACTTTCATTGTAATGAGTTCTATCAGATATGGGTTGAAGATACTCTGCACCACAAATATTACACTTCCACCAAGCTTCTTTATTTGACTTCTCTGTAACAGCATATGGATCCAGCCCAAGTTCCTTATTTTTACTCCAAACCCAATCCTTTATTAAATCTGGTCGTAATGTTGCTAAATCATTTAAACCTTCCTTAACACGCTTACCCGAACAATAAGGACAAGGTGCTTTACTTATCTTTCTATCTGAAATAGACATTAAATAACTTGTGCCACAATCTTTACATATCCACCAAACTTTCTTATCTGTATTATGGTGAAGTTCACTAGGCAAAACATCGTTTTTCTCCCAATCCCAATTAAATTTTTCTAATAAATCTGCATGTTTTGTTTGAAAATCATTATACCCTGTTTTGAATGCTTTTCCATCACAATAAGGACAATACCCTAGTTTTTCTGTTATTTTTGTACTTATCATTCTTTCATGACTCTGACCACACCTATCACACTTCCACCAAACTACTTGATTTGTATTTGGGAAAAAATTTCTTGGAAATAGACCTAGTTTATTATTCTTATCCCAGTCCCAATACTTCATTAACTCTGGCTTCTGAGATTCTAGATCGGTTTCACCTACCAAAATCTTTTGTTTTGCACAATAAGGACAACCAGTAGAATAAAAACTATCTATGCTTTTAGTTAATAATTGTTTACATTTTTCGCATCTTATTGTTATCTTTTTTGTACTTCTTCTTGCTAGTCTCCAAGGAACTATTAAAAAGTCATCTCCTTCATCTGGAACCCACCCATCTAAAATATAATTTCCATTTAATAATGCAGAATTATTATATTCATATATCTGACCTACTCTATATGGGTTTAATGAATTCCCTAAAATTTTGCCTGAATGCACTTTATTTAAAATGTCTCCCTTTTCTAGTGTTACATAAGTTTCTAAATCTGGATTTAATACTTTAAACTTATGATGATTTTTAGCTGTTTTAAAAGCATAAGGATCACATTTTACAAAAAGAGATAAATATTCCTCACAAACACTTTGTTTTCCTATTGGAGAGGATATAAATTTCTTTAAAACTCTTAAGTATTTATTTTCTTCAGACTCCCAATACTCTTTTACTTTGCTTAAATTATAAAAAGCCTCTTCACTCATCTTGTAATATAATGTTTCCATGACTACTTTTCCCAAAATGCTTTTCTTATATCTTTATGCTTTTCTAACTTTTTTCCTGTTGCTTCTTTAGCCTTTGTTATTGCTCTTACATATTTCATTACATTTTTGTAAATTTCTTTATGTCCGTCATCTAATTTATTGTATTCTTCTTTAGTTATACCTAATTTCCCAGTCTCGGCAACTCTGTGTATAAGATTGTGATAATCGTTACTGAGCGTCACTAAATTGTCTACAGAATCCCTTCCTCCAAGACTAACAGGCACCTTATGATGGACACTTAAGCTGCCTCTAACCAAAGCAATAGGCAATCCTTTACCAAACCCACTTACTTGACAGGTGTACCCATCTCTTTCTAGTATTGAGAGTCTCAAACGCTCGTCAATTCTATCTCCATTTTTTCTATCTTGCCAGTGGTCTTCTATCTCCTCGCCTGACCACTCACCAAAGTCATCATCAGAGAACTCCTCTTCATTCTCAACTAAATCAAGCAATTGTTTTACATCTTCATCAGACAACTTTGGTCTATTACTTCCATCTCCGTCTACAATATCACCAGCTTCTTCAACTGATGAAATACCCTGTTTATCTTCTTTAAATATTTGGTTCTCTTCTTTTCTTTCCTTCTGGAGCATATTGTAAGCCTGAGTAATTGTTTTCTCATTATTCAACAAAGCCTGTTTAATCTCTTCATACTCACTTAGCATTATATCTTTTAACTTCATTGCCTCTCCTGATTCTAATTGCAATAAGAACTCAAGAGTTGCTGGCGTCATAGAGCTTTGAAGTTCAAGTATCTGGAACAGATACCATACCTCTCCCCAAGAATGCTTCTGTTTCTTGTTTAGGTATAGAGAAACTGTCATCAACAAATCACTACCCAGTTCTTTATCCTTAAAGTCCCAAATTACAGCATTACAACGAGTTAATCCATTCTTAACTCCAGCATAAATTCTTCTAAAACCATCAATAACAATATACTTCCAACCCTCATAATCATTCTCAGAGCCACCTGATTCCAACCAATCAGCATACCCCTCTGTTCTCATTACGTGAATTGGATTCAGTATACCAAGCTCTTCCACAGACTTAGTCAATCCTAAATAGGTTTCTTTCCTACCCTTCTTCATTGCCTCTGAAAATGAGATGTCCCTAAAATCAACAACTCCTATTGAAATGTTAAAGCTATCTTTATTCATTGACAATGCGTCTACAGTTTTACTTTCCAGTTCAACCTCAGACTCATAACTTCCATCAGTTCTAAAATTATTTAATTCTTCCATTCTTACTACCACCTATTCCGTTTTAAACCTTTTTAATTAGTTAAAAGGCATAAACCATTTCTCCAATCATTTTAGAACATACAAAGGTTAAAATCATACCCTTAGATTTTCTAAGGCTGGAACACACCTCTAAAACCTGAACCACCCTGCATACCACCAGCACCCATCTGTTGGATTGGCTCTAAAGACTCTCTAAGAACATAAGATTTTCCACACAAAGGACATCTATAACACATTACATCAGCCCTTGAACCATCATAAGCAACCACTGGTATTGTTACCCTTGTTAGCAAATAAATTTTCATACTACTATTTCCTGATTTACACACATGGCGAGCCAAGTCCGTCTCAAACTCATCACAAACAACTACATTTGCTCCAAACATCTGTTTTACTGTTTCTAACACTGCTGTTCTACTCATATTATCACCTAAACTACTTTCTAATGAACCAGTAGTTACCCTTTCTGTCATACTTTATTTTTAATTTATCTCCCAGTGAACCAAGCTTGCATCCACTCGTCCAAAAGAAATAATCTGGATTATCTTCAATGTATTTGCATAGCCGTCTCTCATCAAGAGTCTCATCTTTTATCTCTTTTATTTTATTTGATTTTATACCAAAGTTATCAGCTCTCTTAACAAGGTCAGATAAGTCTACATACCTCCCACACTCAATATCTTTTAAAGTGATTTTAACCTTTTCTTCGACATTAAGTACCCTGTCTATCACACAAGCAATAATCATACCCAAAGCATCTAGTCTGTCCTGAGCTCCCTCAGAATAATCTTCAATGCCTCGTACCCTCAAGATTTCACTTACTCGAGATTTATCATTTAGATATTTGAAACTACCATAGACATCAAGTTGCCATAACCAACTCTTCCACCAGCCACTCTGTTTTCTAATAAACCTATTACAGTTTATCTCACCGTCCAAGATTAGCTCGTCAATTGCAGTATTTAACGCATACAGCTTTCTAGTTGTTTCAGGGTTAATTCCATTATAAACATCTTCAACGAATATACAACTGAACCAACGCTTACTGCCCAAATGTTTAAGAAGTTTCTCTTTCAATTCTCGCCTACTTAAAACCTCGAAAAATTGGCTGTTCTCTGGGGTGTCAATCGTTATGTTTGCAACCCACACCTCATCACCATAGACAACTGCCACACCTGTAGAGGTCTTAGAAACATCTAAAGCAAGAAAATTATCTCCTGTCATTGTTAAAATATCCAAAGCAGATGATTCTTTTATCTTCTCCCACATACTTGTACTCATAGCTTCCCTCAATTCATACAAAAAGGCTTAACCTCTCGAAAACATACCCAGTTCGTTAGAAGTCAAGCCCCTTCATTTATTCCTTTTCTTTATCTTCAAGCTTCTTTACACTAACAATTCTACGCATTAGTAAGTCGTTTAAGTATCCAATAGGCATACCCTGTTTTCTTGCTTGCATCCAAGAGTACTTAAAATCCTGTAAAGAACCCACATCATCTGCAAGCATTCTTAGTTTCATATCAGTACAGATATTACTCTCCTCAACACTAGCACTACCATCAGCTCTCAGGGCATCTTCGTAACGGACTCCAAACTCTTTTGAGAGTTCCTTAAGAGCAGTCTCTCTCGACATACCCTTCTTTCCAAAGAGCCTTCCCGATACTCGAATATGAAAATCAACCACATCGCCCCAAGAGTTACAACCAAAACAATGGAAAAGCTCAGTACCATCTGACTTAACCACTATACCCATTGAGGGTTTCTTATCATCGTGTAAAGGACAAACCATTTTTCCTGCAGAGGAAAAATAATACTTTTTACTAAAGCTCATTAAATACCTTCGATAGTATTCTCTCAAAGAGAAGAGTTTGCTTATCTCTTCAGCCATACTTACATACCCACTAAACAAGCATCTGGTAAATATGATTGTAACATCTTACTGCCTTTAGTTTCTATAGCTCTGACCTCAGCCACTACCTTATACTTATTTCTTTCACCTGTCTTACTCAGTTTTTCTCCTGGGTGTGTCAACACTAACAACTGTATGTTGGTTCCTGGAATATTCTTCAAGTAAGTTAACGCACTACAATCCCAAACACTTCCATCAGAAAACAGTGCAGAATTTTCCCTAATAGACACTGGAACAGTCTTAGTTGTTGCCATAGCTCTCTCAGCCACACGGAGCAAATTATCTACGAACTTCTTCTTTTCTAATTCAGCACTTAGTGCCTCGTGTGTAGTTTCGTTTTCCGTTTTCTTAAAAGAGAACATACCCACCTTTACAGCAGGTATGTTGTTTCTCATTAAATATCTTAAATACGGAATTAAATAAGCATTACCCATATACAATGTTGTTAACATTTCATCTACCTATTTTACCTTTCAACTATTACTTATTTTGCTTAATCTCGATAAGCATAGCATTTCCTGATGGTGCTAGTTCAAGATTCTTTATGACTTCCCATCTCTTATCATACACTGTCTGAAGAGGTCTAGCAACCCCACCCAAGATTACTGAGTACCCATACTTATTACACTTCTCAAGCAGAGTAGTCATATCAATTGCAAAAGATGGGAATCTCTTACCCTTGATTGTTATTGTATTTGAGTCGTTGAGGTTCATAATACCTATAGTACCACTGTACCCCTTCACCAAGAGTTTCTCAAATGCCTGAGCTGACTCGTTTCTATGAGCTACACCAGCCTCTACATCAGCCTTATTAACAATACCCAGCTGCATAGGGATTCCTGAAAGAACTTCAATTACCTTGTCAAAAGTCATAACAAGTAACTTTCCACCACCTCGAATATCAATCATCTCGAAAATCTTTCCACTATCTCCTTCTTTTTCAAAGGCGTGCTTAAGCTCTCTTCCTTCATTTGGAGTTAGAAAAGCCCAGTTTGCACCAACCAATATGTTTGGTGTAACGCAACCAATAGCTGCTGAGTTCATACTTCCATATTTCTTTGTCATAGCCTCGCCATACTTTTCTGCAAGCTCAATCATGTTTTTGTTATCCATTTCCATTTCTTTCTCCTTCAATTCAAAGCCCCCAAAACGAGGGCAATTTTACAAACAAACTACAGATTAAAAACATTTTCTTAGTTTAGCTTTTAATAAAACCTACCTACTTTTATCCAAAAGATTACCTTCTGAATTAGAAGTAGTACCCCTTCGTTCACCAAGAAAACTCCAGCAAGGAATATTGTTACTGCAATCATCATCCCTCGCTTCATTGATAAATAACCCCTTGCACCATCTTGTTCATCGGTATACTTAAATCTACCCAAAGTTATTACCTGAACCATTGGAGATTCAAGGAAATCCTGAGACCTGTCAAAGAGCAATGCAAACATAAATAACACTGCATAAACCATCAAAAACAGACCAACCCCAACCATACCCGTACGCATAGCGTCCTTATACATAGCTCTCTTGCTTAAAAGAACATCATCTCTTATCATAGCAACAGAATATTTTTCTCCAATAGACAAACTATCCTGGTCTGGTAACGTAATCTTATTCGCACTTTCAGAGATTTCATACTTTGGTGGCATACCAGTTAAATCATCTTCTTTTGGAATTAAATTTCTACCATTAGAGTTACTGTTGATATCGTCTGCACCACCTGGTACCAATCTCATACCCGATATTTTCGAGAAAGGTTCTTTACCACCTACCCTATCTGGGGAGTCGCCTATTTTAGCATTGTACATTCGAATAGCTGCTACCTTATTTCCGTCATTACCGAAGTTAAACCTTTTTATAAAAGCATTCAAACTAGCATGATTACGAGCTGCTATTTCTATTATATGCCCACCCCTTGCATGGAACAGCTTGTAGTATTGCCTTTTCTTAATTGGAGTTTTAGCCCAATGTACATCCTTAGAACCACCCTCAGAATCGTCACAATTTGAGTCCTGGTCTGCATGAGCATCTATCACACAATAATGTAGCACTGTACCGTCAGTTAAAATTGCATCAAACAACTGACCTCGATTTATTATCGAGAAGTCATAGTAGTGTGGTTCAACACTCCAAAAGAACTTCGGCAATGCACCACCATAGTACTTATTACCTTTTGCATCTTCAAATATGTTTACACCATCTTTATCATAGAGTTTCCTTTTTGCACCCTCAACAGATAAATCGCTCTCAAGCATAACTTGAGAACCAATCTTGGATTTCTTAACAGTTTCTGACATAGGTTGTCTATATGCTTCGTACCTGGTTGATATTGTTTTATAAGCAATACCTCCAACCTCTTCAAAAGTTCTTTGATATGGTATTAAGCAATCGTAATACTCTAGACTTTTGAAAGTACTAGGTAACTTAGTGTCGCCATAAGGATTCTTCTTAAACTCACCGTCATTAGGCAAATCGACTGCTTCAACAACCAAAGTAAATAACATCATACCCAAGAGGATTAGCCCCATTACTCGTATTATTTTGTTTTTCTTTTTCAAGGTATTAAGATTAACCACCATAGTTCACCGTATAAATAAATATTAAGTTAGTTCCGTCTTTAGACACTTCTTTCTTAAATCTTGTGTTCTGAGGAGCAAATACGAATCTCCTATTTACATCTTGATTTTTATGCCCAATTGTCCACCAATCTTTAGGGAACATATAATTTAGTTCTTTTAAATGAGATTGGTCTACACAAATGAATATTTTTGTATCTCCACCTGCAACATCATTTAAATTCGTAAAATCCTCAGCTCCTACAAGATTTATTATTCCTGTGTTATCTTTATCTGTTAGTTGATATACGAACTTATTTGTATCAAATTGGTCCACTAGCACAAGGCACTCATCTCTAATATCTAAAATACCCCCATTGCCTTGACCTTCTTTCGCCTTTCCTTCTTCCATTTGAAGAGTATCATTCAAGCACTGAGTAAAAGCTGGGGTATCTATTAGACACAATTTTTCGTCTTCAGAAAAAGTAATTAACCTGTTATCTACTTTATACTCAGGTTCTAAAAGATACCAATAGTCCATTGATGGTGGACATTTCTTGTATATTTTAGAGAATTGCTTTTTAGAGTCTTTACGAATCTTAGCAAGGTTCTCTTCAATATCCTGCTTATTGAAGTTATTAAATTCTGGTTCAGCAAACATATTGTTTCTGTTTTCAACCATTTTTTTATCATCTACATTAGGGTAATCTGTGTAGATGTGCATAAGTTGTCTATATGCCTTGGTGTAACCTTTATCTTCTAATTCAGATTGACTGTAATGAATAGAGTTTTCTTCACCTTGACCAAACTTCTCATCTACCCACTTGCTCTCCTTCTTTTCAAGAACCTTTTTCTTATCAGCAGACTTCTTTGCTGTTTCTTCTCTAGCTACAATCTCTTCACCACTTGTGCTATTATTAAGGATAGCTCTCGCACCAAAGAAACAAGCCATACCCACTACGACTACTACACCCACTACACAAGCTATTCCAACCTTACTTCTAAAAAATGCCTTCATAACTAATCTACCCTCTTTCGTCTTCCAGTAACTTTACTTAGTATTATAGCATAACCAATCGCTATGATAATTACAACTAATATTTTCTTAGTTTCCTTTTTATCTGTATTTTCACTCTTCTGACATTCTTGAGTTGTAGAGTCTAATTCAACTTTTAGTTGACCTTTATCCAATTTCTCTTTGCATTCCGTTGTTATGTTTACAAGAGCATGACAATTATACCACTTCTTCCCAAAAAACGTCATGTTCTTAACAGGATCGGCAGTAACCTTAACCTCTATCTGAGAACTTGTGCCATCGGATGTTGCAAAACCACTATATTTTGCCTTACTTTTACTTTCGTACATTGTCAATAGGGCTTCATTATCCTTTGGTGGTTTATCTGTCATATAGTTAAAAATAACAGTTTCAACATCACTCTCATTTCCTTTATTTGAAGTAAAGCCACACATCAATACGAAACATAAAATTACTAGAAATACTGGTTTTACTTTTATATGCTTATTCATAACCTACCTTAAACGCATTCCAGCGTATCTTATTTCCTTTAGCCCATCTAGCTCTAGAGCCGTACCCAATTCCTGATTTATACTTTGCAAGTTGCTTTCAATCATATCGCAAAGATGCACAACATATGCTGCAACTGTTCTAGGCTTCTCTTCATACTCTCCGTGATGTCCTACAATAATGCTTATAAGCAAATCAAAATCTTCTTGACCAATTAGTTCAACAATTTCATCTTCTAACTTGGAAAGTATCTCTAACCCAATTACCCTGTGGCTTAAAATCTTACCTCGTTTGCTCATTGAACCCATATTGTATTCATAAGCCTTACCAATATCATGCAAAGCAGACCCAACCATTAGTAAGTCCATACCACAATAGTTGACAATTTCGCTATACATACCCATTACTTTTACTATTCTGCAGACCTTGTAAGTATGTGCCACCAAACCACTTGGAACATTGTCGTGGTGGTTAACTGCTGCATATTCCATTCTAAAAGCTTCTTCTCTTCCTGACATAACCAGCTCAAATACTTTATACCAGTTCTCTGAAACTGACTTTTTCAGCAGAGTACAAAGTGCTTCGTACATTCTGTTGCCATCATAGATAGACTTTAAAAAATCAACCTTACCCAATCCACTATTTACATCTAGATCGGCTTGCTGGAGTATTAAATTTCTAGTTCCATTATAGAGGTTAATCTCACCACTTACAATGTAAATACCTTCGCCTTTAACACCTTCGCTAAGCTGTTCAAAAGCCTTAGAGTTGTTCCAAACCTTAAAATCAATCTCTCCCTTAGCAAATAGCTTCCCTACTAAAAAAGGTTGACCTTTCTTTGTTTCACTAACACCCACACTGTTAATTAGTGCATACCCTGTTAGCTTTTTACCTGGAAGTTCTGTTTGAAATTGTTTAATATCTAATATTTCCATTTTATCACTCTTCTCCTACGTCTTTTATATTTACTCTCTTACTTTTAGGTAGAACCTTCTACTCCTCAAAGTTACATCAACCAGCATCCACACCCACAACGAAACCCCAATTTTACACAAACAACGCACAAGCCACAAAACAAAGCCACAGAGCCACAAAACAAGCGAATCGCTCAAGGACACCACCAAACGATAAAACCCCGTAAAATCGAAGATTTTCGAGGTTAAATCGCCACAAGGATAAATCAACCAACCGTACCCCCACCATCAACCGACAAGAATTTGCAAGAACCCAAATCATGAATTACATCAATCTTCGGAAAAGCCTTACCCAATCTACAAGGCATTGGTAATATCTTCATTCTGTTGTTAGCTAAGTCTGCCGTAGTTGCCCACAATGCAAAAGTTATATCTGGTGTTCTTAAAACCTCAGCAGAACCACCACCTGCAGTTCTCAAATCGAAGTTACCTGCATCAGTACTTTTTATCAACTCATCAAAAGTAGATTGTTTATACTGGGCAGGTGTTAATACTGCAACATTCTCTTGACGACAATAGAGCAACAGTTTTTTATAAGCCTCAGCAATACTTTTTCTCTCATCTAAACCCTTTTCAGAACCAATCAATTGCAAATAGTCGATGATAACTAATTGACTGTTATTCTCTTTAACAGAGGTATCTATGTCATCAATAAAGGTTTCTACATTAAAAGGTCGGTCGATATAATCAATAGAGCCATACCCTTCGTTAGTCATTAAATCTAGTTTACTTGTCATCTCACAATCCCTTAACTCATCAGTCTGGAACTTATCGTGTAAGATAACATTTTGGTCTACACCATATTTCTTCTCTGTTACAGATACACCTTGGTTGAATGTCCAATCGAAATGAATAGCTCTCATCTGAGCTGTCCACATCTCTTTACCACCCTCAGCTGCCCACACAGTGACATTATTACCGTATCTGATAGCAGTTGTATGGCAAATTCTACAACACAACTTTGACTTACCTGCCTTCGGTGGAGCGATTACTTGATAAAACAATCCACTGTATATTCCACCGTAATGTTTATTTAACTCATCAAGAGTATCAAAGTCTGAGATTTTGTATGGCTTCTTACCATCGTCCTTCTCTTCATTTAATACCTCAGTCATTTTTGTGAAACCCGTACCCTTATCAGATGTTGTAACACCTTCAATCTCAGCTATCTTTCTTCTAACATAGTTAAAACTATCATTAAAACCAAAGAGATTTTTACCATTAACATACATACCTCTGTTTAATATCACATTTGCAACCTCATAAGCCTTAGAGGTTTCAATCGCCTTAAACTCCAAAATATACTTTTCCAATGAGAGCTCAAAATCACCCTCACTGATTATAGGCATACCCTTTAGTCTTCTCCACTGTTTCAATACACCCGATATATACCCAAGTTCAAGAGAGCCATCTACTTCTCCAAAAGCTCGAATATCAATATAAGGTTTTGCCTTTGTGATGATATCCCTATTTCTGTTTAGGTAAAGGGAAATAAACTCTTCATCTATTTCCATTCTCTTTAAACGATTTCGATAGTTATAGAGAACTGAGTAGATGATGTAGTTCTCATCTCTAAAAAGCATTGGCGTGACATTTGCAAAAATCCTATTCACTGCAAAACTCTTTATTTCACTATCTTCAACTACCAAGGTACTGAGTATAGTGTCTGAGAAACTTCTTAGACGCTCATCTGGAGTTAAACCATCTTCGTCAACCCCATCGTCATCACTTCCATCATCTTCAATAACAAAATCTAAACCACCTAAGTCCAACTCGTGAGTTACAGCTTCAGGTTCTATGTTATCTTCTGTTTTTGCTTCTTCAACTATACCTAAACCCTTATACTCCTTCTGTTCGGACATTCTTAAACCTCACCGTTTTCCGTTTCTATTAATTCTGATGGGTCGCCAATAAACTTACCCTGCAACTTTTGCATTTTAGTTCCATACTGCAGAGGGTTATCAAATGTTTCCCAAAGCTCTACATTATCCAGTGATTTGTAGTATCTGATGTTTATTTTATTTCCGCTGAATACCTTAGCTGAACTTGTTCTTGACCTTACAGGTATATCGCTTACCCTCGCTAAGCCAAATCTGGCTTTACCAGTAGACTCGTCTGCAACCAAGATAAACTCTTTAGTATCTTTTTCTTCAATTACACCAACCAAGTCTGAGATGACCTTTACAGGTACTCCATTAGGTATAATCCTCTGCTTCCTTTTTGAAATAAGCTCTTCTGTATTAAGGAAACCAACATACCCATCCTTGTAGAGCAGTGTTCTTGTGCTTCCATCAAGCAGTCCAAAGTACATAAAGTAATACTCAAAATCAGTTCCATCAACATAAGTATCAAAGTATTTTGGTAAGTAAACACCCTTCTCTCCAAGTGGAGTGAAGTCTATTTCAGTACCGTATACTCTTAAGATTCGTCCAAAGTTATCAAATCCTACAAGAGTTGAATTAGCCTGTGCTGGAATGCTTGCAAGCACATCCTCACCCTCAATGATATCTCTACCCTTAATCATAAAACCATTCTTATAGATTGTATAAACACAGTAGCTGTCGTCTACAATTTCAGCTTCTACAATTTTAGAGAATTTATAATCCTGTTCAGTTACAAAAGTCTTTCTTTTGCACTGCTCTTTTTGCTCATCCTTAATTTCAAGTAAATCTTTTACGATATACTCTTCAGGGTGGGCAAGATAGTATTCTCTCTCTTGCTTAAACTCCATAAGACCATCATAGCGAGTCTTATACTTTCCACCGTTGTTAAATGCTGAGATAGCCCTGTTCGATATCCACTCCACTACATCAGCTGTAATATCTTCGAAAATGCTTTCAAGATAAGCTCTACCCTCTGCTTTTCCTTTATTTGTTATTTCTCCAATATAATTTTCTTTCCACTCTTGGTTGCTTATCAGCCTGATGAAGTACCCAAGAGAATTTAACTCAGCCTCTACATCTCTCAACTCAGTTTGGAATAGTTCAGTAACAACAGACTTTCTCCACTCTACCCAATGTTGTATAATTCCATGAACACCCAAAATTACAGGCTTACCATTTTCAATAACAATCATATTGGTTGCGATGTTGTTCTGTAGAATCCTTTCCTTATACAACATCAAGAGAACGGATTCAACCTCATTAGCTTTCTTACAGTTAATCTCAAGCAGGTGGTCTGACTTATGACCTGATGCATCCATCACTGATTTAATTCTCTTATCGCCAAGATTATTAATTGCCCTAGTAATGTTTTCCACTGTCTTTCCAGCTGGAACTTCTTTAACTAAGATATCTTTGCCATTAATCTCAACCTTTGCACGAATCTTCAACGAAGCCTTACCCGTTAACATTAGTTTGAGTAACTCGATATTGTTTTTTACCAAAACACCACCTGTAGAGAAATCTGGGATTATTACATCGCTGTCAGTCAACTCTCCACTTTCAAGATACTTTACTATTAAATCAATTACATCTCCAAGGTTAAAACTTGGTAATTTCGCTCTTACAGAAACTGCGATACCTTCCATATCATTTACAAGGATGTTAGGAAACCTTACTGGAAGAACTACTGGCTCTAAACCATCACCCTCTTCAGCTGGTTTCATTTTGCAAACCTTCATATCTCTAAAGAAGTAGCCAATGTTCTTGTTTGGCATTATCTTAGTATATCTCATAGCTGCAGGCACATCAGAAGAGTGAACCCTACCCAGTTCTCCTGAGGATGCGAAAAGTGGCAAGTTAAATGATGCATTCGACTCAGTCATTCTCACCATTGCATCATATACAGAACCATCACCATGAGGGTGAAGAGCCAATGTTGCACCTACAAGATTAGCACTCTTCAAAAGCCCGTTATTAAACTTCAATCCTTGTGCAGAAGTTAATATTCTCCTGTGAACTGGCTTTAATCCATCATATAAGTCAGGTATAGCTCTGGCAGTAATAACTTCCTCTGCGTAATCAATATACCCTGTTACTAAGTTTTCAAATCCTTCACTTGAACCGTTATATAAATTTGACATCTTACTTTTACCTTTCGTCTACTTCGTGCTTTAAACCTTTCCCAAACTATCAAAGCAGTTTTCTTTTTGTTACCTCTATTATACACTTACTCTTTCACCTGAGCAAGATTATCCATCAAGGATTAAACACACATTAGAAATAGAGTTCGAATGTTAACCCTACCAAACCAAAACTTGCTTCCGTAATTATTAGCATTGCTACAAGGCTTTAAACCCAATATCCAATTACTTTATCCTACATACTCTATCTCTTCAACATCCAAACCGTCTTCCATATCGAGGCTAGCAATATACCCCATCAATTCATCCAAAGTTTCACATTGTTCAGCATACTCATCACCGATAAGCGTACCCAAGATTTCCTTCTTTCTGAGGTCTGTGCTTTTACCAAATAAGATCTCCAATACAGAATCTATTTCCAAGTCATTAGGACTTATTTTAATCTGTGTTAGTCTCCTAGTTTCTGGATTAAGAGTTGTGTCCCAAAGGTCTTTTGAGTTCATCTCACCCAAACCCTTAAAACGAGTAATGTTTTGAATAGCTTCATCACTTTCCTGCAAATCTCTTAACTCCTCTTCAGTATAGCAGAATAGACTTGTACCATCTACTTTGTTAACTATGTATAGGGGTGTCTCACCAATATACACATACCCATCGTATAGGAGCTGAGGCATAAGCTTCCAAAAGATTAGGAATAACAACATTCTTATATGCTTTCCATCGATATCAGCATCTGTTTCAAAAATGATTTTACCTACTTTCAGAGAGTTGATGTCAAATGTTTTATATCCCTCAATATTTAGCTCAATACCACAACCAATACTTGCTACGATATCAGCAATTTCCTTATTCTTCAGCATCTTCTCAATGCTTGCTTTATACAGATTCAATGACTTACCCTTTAGCTTTTGCAAACACTGGAATACTGGGTCTCGACCATTCTTTACTGCATTTCCTGCAGAATCACCCTCAACAATGAAATATTCTGTTCTAGCTGGGTCAACACCGTAAGTCTTACAAGACTTAAACTTATCACTCGCCTTCTGATTTTTTACTGCCTTAGCAATTGACTTCAGCTGTTTTGACATTTCATCAACTGCCAATCTGTTTTCAGCTGCTTCAATAACACTCTCAACTATTTCAACTAACCATGGCGTACCCTTTGCCCATTCGTTTTCTAGGAGCTCTGTGATTGAGGCTTCTACACAATCAAATACATATCTATTATCTAGGCTATCTTTTGTTTGACCACGATAAGACACTTTGTTACTTAGAGAAGAAACCAATACTGAAAGAGAACCTGCATAGTCAACTGTCTTGATTTTCACACCTCTCTCAGCACCCCTATCCTTAAAGAATTGCCACTCAGCTGTATTTAAGGCATCAGCATGTACTCCTCCTCGAATAGCTACTTTGTTATGAAAAAACCTCGTACCCTGTCCTTTTTCTCCTATCGCAACCTCAACCTCACAAACACAAATCTCTCCATCTTCCTCTGTATGTGCGAAATGTTTTCCGTAAGCACACCTATCTGAGTCAAGCTCCTCTTTTAAAACTTCTAACAATGTTTTTTTAGGGAACTGAATTATGTTTCCTTGATTGTTATAAGTTACATCAAAACCGCCAATAAATGACTGATTATAAGCTAAGTCCCTAAACCATCTCTCAGGTATTTTTACATCTGAGAATACTCCAAGTGGCTTCGGTCTTCCATCAGGCTTCCATCTTACAAAAGTACCATTAGGCTCATCAGTAGCTTCAACAATTGGTTCTTCATAGCAGTGTCTACCATCTTTATAATCCATAGCAGTCATAACACCATCTCTGTATGACTCTACCCTACAGAATTCTGATGTACCCTGAGTAGCTGCTGCTCCCACACCATTAAGACCTACTGTAATAAGGTAAGGATAATCTCTAAAATCAAAGTTTGACCAATCAGTAATGCTTCTCAACACCTCTTGATTGTCATCGTACTTGGAACCAGCGTAAAGCTCCTCATAGATTAGGAAGTAATTCCACTTGTTATACTTCTCATTCCAACCCATTGGAACCCCTCTACCGTAGTCTCTTATACCAATACTACCATCTTCGAATAGTGTTATATCTAGTTTATCACCATACCCTGAAAGGTGTTCGTCTGTTGCATTACCTAGTATCTCAATTACAGTGTGTTTTGCACCATCAAGACCATTCGAACCCAGCATAGATTCTGGTCTAGTTCTTATTCTCATCTCACCTTCAAGTAAGTTAATTGACGAGTCGTCATACTTTTTCTTTTCATCTACCATCTTAAATAATTCCTTCCATCAAGGGCTGTATAGCCACTAACTTTTTATTTACTTAAATTATAACATAACTTAACCCAAAACCCAATAAGTTACATTGAAATTTAGACAACTTACTAGAAAATTAAACCACTTAATGAAAAGAGGATACTCAATTCTGAGTATCCTTCTCTTCAACATGTACTATTTAATAAGAGGTAAATCTTACTTGTTAGCTTTTCTTTTTCTCATTACTGTAACAAGAACCATACCCATTAGAGCGAGAGCTCCAGCACCTACACAAATGTATAGTGGATTGCTATCACCAGTGTTTGGAATGTTGCTGTTAGCAACTACACCGCTGTTCTGGGTGTTCTGGGCTACTGTGTTACCACCATTCTGAGTTGTAGCAGTTCCATTGTTCTGAGGCTGTGGAACAACCTTAGCCTTATTTGTTACTGGAACTTTAACTGTTCTTGTCATACCATTCTCAAATGTTATCTTGTATGTTAGTGTGAGTTCGAATTCCTTGCTGAAATCTACCTTATCAATACTAACATCCTTACCCTCAGCATTCTGGATTGACAGAATCTCAAAATCTTTAACCTTACCGTCAGTCTTGAAGAACTCATGGTCATCTAGCTTAGCAAAATCTTCCAATGTGATGTCACCAATTGTATAGTTATGTGGCACTGGAGTTACTGTTGGAATCGCTTCAATTGTACCCCAAGGAACTTCCTTTACTACCTTTACAGAAACCTTAACAGTTCTTGTCATACCATTCTTGAAGATAACCTTAACTTTTCCTGTAAAGTCACCCTTTTCAGTAGTAGCAACATCTTCAACTACTTCAGCTGTAGCACCTTCTGGTAGAGCTACACCCTTAGTAATGTCACATGGCGTACCCTGAACAGCATATACTGTTGTTGTCTTAACCTCTGGAATTTCTTCCAATCCAATCATAGGCTGGTGTACCATAACCTTTACAGTTACAACCTTAGACATTCCATTAGCTAGAATAACCTTTACTTTAGCATCCTTAAGACCAACAGTTGTTGTATCAGCTTTTTCATAAACCTCAACTCTTGCACCCTCTGGTAGGTTAGTTACTGCATTTGAGTAGTCTGCTTCAGCATCCTTCATTACATTTACAGTTGCTGTTGTAATTGCTGGAAACTCTTCAATAGGTGCCCACTTAATTACCACTGAAACTGGGATCTCAACGTCTATTGACTTAAGACCGTTCTTGAAGATAATCTTACCCTTAGCAATCTGTCTACCTGGCTTGTTGACATCTGCAGGTTCAGTGATTCCTAGAGTAGCACCATTAGGCATATTCTTCACTGCAGATAGGTAGTCTATAGGTTCTGTTGTCTTGTAAGTTGCTGTGATTGTTTCAATTTGTGGCGTATAAGTTACCTTGATAGGAACTATATGCCAAGTCTTGTCGAAAGTACCATCACCATTAGGCGTGTATACTGGGAACTTAGCTGCTGTGTCAGTAGGAGCGTCATAGCCGTTTACTATTTTTACTCTACCCTCTTCTAAAGACAAACCATTAACACTACCAGCTAACTCTTCAGCCTTAGCATTAACATCTTCCTTGTTGTCTGTGATAGCGTATATGGCTGTTCCATCTCCCCTATAGAAAACTGCATTATCTATAGTCGATGTTATTGGAGCATTTTCAGGACTAAAGTCCTGCTCAGCCTCATCAGCCCTCATGAAAGCACCATCAGGTTTTGTTACTGAGTCAAGAATATTAAGCTCCTGACCTACCTCTTTCTCAACAGCGTTCTCAGTAACATCTTCTCCTGCAAAAGCTGCTGCTGGTACCAAGCAAGCTATTAGCAAGCTTGTTCCAACTACCTTAAACATTTTCTTAAACTTCATTTCTTTCTCTCCTTTTCTATGTAAATTTCAGTTTAATAAAATTCTTCTTACTGTTTTTTAGGTAGCTAAGACTTTTGAGCTTTTATCACCTTAGCTATCTAAAAATACCTTACTAGTTATTCTTCTTTTTGAATCGTACAATCATAGCAGTTGTGAACATTAGTAACATACTGTAAAAAACAATATTGTTATTATCACCTGTATTAGGTACATCCTTTTTTACTTTTTGTGTCTGTTCTCTCTGTGTACTGTTTTTATCTGTATTAGTTAAAACATGAGTGCTGTGTTCTACTGGCTTAGAGAGCTCTGGTTTCTTAATCTTAGGAGTATCCTTCTTAGGTTCTTCAACCTTTGGAGTTTCAGTATTCTTAGGCTCCTCAGGTTTCTTAGGTTGCTCTACATTTGGAACATCAGGTTTTTTAGGCTCTGGTTTGCTAGGTTCCTCAGGCTTGTTTGGAGTCTCAGGTTGCTCTGGCTTGTTAGGTTCTACTGGTTTTGGTTCTGGCTTACTTGGTTCCTCAGGTTTCTTAGGTTCCTCTTTTTTCTCTTTAGTATTCTTGATAGTAAGCACTCCACCATTGCTTGTTACATCAACTGTGTATACTTCATCAGTTGCTTTATATCCCTCTGGAGCAGTTATCTCTGTAACATCATACTCACCAAGTTCTAGATTGTCTGATAATGCTATTCCCTTATCATTAGATGTAAGCTCAAAGCTCTTATCGCCTTTAGTTACCTTGAACTCAGCTCCAGCAAGTCCTTTGCCTGTCTCTGAGTCAACTTTTCTAATCCTTAACTTGCCGTTAATCTCTGTGTCTAAGCCACCACCAGCTGCCTTATATACCCATACCCCAGCAGTCTTGCTTGGAGCGATAGCGTCAGCTTTGAGTTCTGCTGAGTTATTTTGTATTGGGTCCTCATCGTTTACAGTTGTCGCATAAGATAGTAAGTAACCTTGAGTTCCAATCTCACCAAGCTCTAGTGTAAAAGATGTCTTATCTTCGTTATACTTAACTTTGTTTGATACATCAATCTTTTCACCGTAGTTAGTGATGTTTCCGTCAGGAGCAAAAGTAACTTTCTGTAGCTCAAACTCAGGTAAGTATTCACCATTGCCTGATTTAATCTTATCAGTTATAACAACATTATTAAGATTCTGACCACTCTTGTTAATTCTAATTCTCCAATCAGCTCTATCCTTACTCTTTGATGGGTTAGCCCATTTGCCAACTACTTCTGTATCGGATACAGGCTTGTTAGGAGTAAACTTAACTGGTGGAGATACATTATAGCTATTTTTATTATTGTTGTTTAGTACAACTCTAATTGGTGTAGCCTCTCCCAGCTTAACAGCTTTTTCATTGCCTTTAGCATAGAAGAATAAGTTTCCTTGTAAGTTAGCTTTACCATTCATTTTTTTCGTTGAATACGACGTGAATAATTCCGCCACCTGCTTCGCTAGGCTTGACAACAGCGTGTGCGATTGCCTCACCTTCGCTATCATTCAGAGTAAAGTTATAATCTGTAAACGCTGATGATAAATCAATCTGTTCAGGAACAGCCATATCAAAGTAATCTCCAGTATGGATAGTATCATTGATAGTGTAGTTAGCAAATAACTTGAACGAACTACCAATAGATGTTTCTGTGATTACCTCTCCCTTATCGTTCTGTAACTCTAACTTTGTTAGCTGAACATCCAAAACTTTATTTTCATCTGCAAATACACCTACAGGTATAAGTGCGAAGATAAGAATAATTGCTAATACGATAACATACCTCTTTTTTCTCATAATGCCACCATTTGGATAAGTATTATAACTTACCTCTTTCCTCTTGTGATCTTAAGTAATATCTTGTAAAAATGGAAGTAAGGGATTCGTACCCCTTACTGCCACACATATTCACCCTCTGCTTCGTGGTGAATTGTCTTAGTCTGGTATTCACCTGTAGGGACTTTTTCGTATCCTTCTTCTAAAGATAAGCCTTTAACAGTGCCAGCTAACTCTTCAGCCTTAGCATTAACATCTTCACTATTATCTATTATAGTGTATATAAGCTGACCTGCACCATTGTAAAATCTAGCAACTTCAACCCTTTTGTAAATTGGAAGATTGTAATCTGGTACCTGCTCATCCCAAGCTGGCTTAGTTACTACCCAAACCTTTTTCTTCTGAGGAGCTGCTGGCTTAGCTGCTTCTGAAGAACTCTTAGAACTGTTATTAGAGCTGTTTGACGCTGTCTGCTTACTAGCAGATGCCGTCTGCTTACTTGTAGATGCTGTCTGCTTACTTGTAGAATTTGAACTTGCCGTTGCCTTAACTGCCGACTTCTTAGTTTCTACAAGCTTCTCAGCTTCCTTGATAGCTTCTACATTACCTGATTTCTTAGCTTCTTCCAACTTCTTTTCAGCTTCCTTTACTTCTTCAGGCTTGCTTTCCTTATTTTCTTTAATTTCCTTTTCTACCTTCTTAGAGTTTGACTTCTTAACGTCATCCTTCTTAACTGTCTTAGCAATCGTTGATGTTTTGCTGTTATCAACCTTAGCTGTATTGTCTGACATCATCATTGCTGTAGCCGTACCCCCTACTAGGGTCATTACTAAAAGACCAGTAATTATTCCACTCTTAATCTTATTCTCTTTTACCTTTGCGATTAGGTTCTTAACCAATTCCTTCATCTTCATTTCGTTTACCTCTTTTCATTAAATGTTAAATTTTTACAAGCCGATTGCTTGAATTTACTTAAATTATAGCACATTTTCTAATACTTCGCAAGACACTGATAAAATTTTTTATTTTTTCTTTCAATATTTACACATCTTTATTAGAAAATTTACCTACTCTGTTGAAATCAACTGTGACCTCAACCTTGATTTAACACTAGTTTACCTAATCTCTAATTTTCTTTCAACTACTTTCTAAAAATACTTAAATTCTTACCAAATTTACACCTAAATAAAGCACAGAACACGAAAACGAACCAAAAGCTTCTATTATATAATATAGGAACAAAAAGGTGGTAGCCGAAACTACCACCCATTTTTACCAACTATTCAATTATAGCTCGTTAGACTTTCTTCTCTTTATTACTAGAACCAAAGCTCCAGCAACAACAAGAAGTGAACCATACCCCATGATGTTTGAAACATCACCAGTGTTTGGAATATCCTTCTTAATTTCAACAGTCTGACCCTTGTCGTGTATATCCTTATGTTCAGCAACTAGGACACCATTAGCATCATACCATTCTTCGAAAGCAACTAACTGCTTACCCTTTAGGTTTGTTGTATCAAGATTAAAGTCTACTGTTACAGTACCATTCTTTTCAGTAACAGTTACCTTCTTTTCAACTTCCTTAACAACCTCTACACCAAAGATATTTCCGTAAACGATTTTACCTTTTACAGTGTACTCGCCTGCTGGAACATTCTCATGCTTGATTTTATCTTCGAATGGAGTATTTTTGCTTGCATTAACAACCTTCTTACCATTAGAAGTCATCTGAGTACCAATCTTAGGTACTGAAACTGTCTGACCTTTATCGGTTGGGTCTTCATGAACTGCAATCTCTACCTTACCATCAAGTACTTTTTCAAACACTACAATATCTTTTCCTGCTACAACAGAGCCATCGAAGTGGAATACTACTTCAGCCTTACCATTAGACTCCTTAGGAGTGTGAAGAGCATATGCTGTGATTTCTTTTCCATCCTTATCAAGAACTGGCTTCTTTGTTTCCTTGTCGATAATCTTTCCTTCGAATCTCTTTTCTTTTCCAGGTGTTAGACCCTTGTATTCTACAACATCCTTGAACTGAGAGTCCTTACCACCATATACAACCTTACCACCCTTCATGTTAGTAGCAGTTGTTTTGATTTCTGGGAAACTTACTGTTTGGTCTTCATCATTAATGTCTGCGTGAATTACAAGGTCTTTACCTTCATATCTAACAGTTTCAAATGCAACAGTTCTCTTTCCAGCTAACTTGCTTGCATCAACTTCGAATTCAACCTTGTAAGTTCCATCAGCCTTTTCAGGTGTGAACTCTACAGTCTTTTCAGCAACAACAGTTTCTGGATTTGCCTTATCTACCAGTTTAGCTAGCATCTCATACTTTAGTCCAGGTACAAGTTTCTTGTAATGTACATTGTCAATTACCTTAACCATACCCTTTGGTTGGTGGTCTTTCAAGCCATTCTCGAATGTAGCCGTTGTATGTACTTCAGGAACTGGCATATTTTCAATCTGCTGAGCCTGCACCTTTGTAGTATTCTCAACAGTGAACTCAACATCCTTTTCCTGAATGAAGTAACCCTTAGGTGCTTCGACTTCGTGAATTCTGTACTTCTTACCTACTTCTAGCTTTTCAGTTAGATGTGCTTTTCCATCAGAAATCCACTTGTCAACAACTGCACCATTTTCATCTAAAAGCTGTAGCTTAGCACCCTTTACAGCTTCTCCTGAGGACATATCTTTCTTTGAAATTTCAGTTTTTGTAAAATCGTTTTCCATTTCAACCTTCTGAGGTTCTTTTGTATCCTTTACAGTAAACTCAACTTCTTTATTATTAACAACATACCCCTTTGGAGCTGCAATTTCTTTTAGATTGTAAGTTTCACCAACTGTTAGACCTTTAAGTACATGCTTCTCATCAGTTGAAACAAACTCATCGATAACTTTGTTATCCTTATCTAGAACCTGAATGGTTGACCCTGCGAGGTTCTCCTTTGTTGACTTATCAATCTTGTAAATTTCAGTTGTAGTTGCATCTTCCTTAACCTCTACAGTGTAATCAAATACAGCCTTGTTGATTTCAGTAATTCTTGCACGAATATCCTGTTTTTCTGTGTTTAGAATGTACCCCTTAGGTGCCTTCTTCTCATACACTTTGTAAAGACCTGGCTTTAATTCACCAGTTTCAGCCTTACCATCTTTGTCTGTAGTAATCTCATAAACTTCAGTATCTTCTCCTGTAAGCTTATCATATTTAGCTACACCAAATACTGCACCTTCGAAAGAACCAACACCCTGTGGAACTGGCTTTCCTGTTTCTGAGTCAATTTTCTGAACATGAATCTTAATTTTCTGTTCTTTTTCTGTATCTGTTGCAGTAAGCTCTACATCAGCTTGTGTAGCTGTATGACCAACACCATCAAATATTTTCTCTACGATAACACCCTCTGTTCGAGCAAAACCTTTTGGAGCTGTTTTCTCTTCAATAGTTAGTTTACCTATTGGAACATTTAATGTTCCTCTTTTATTAAAGAACGCAGAATCACCTGAACCCTCTACATAGTTCTTTGTGGTTGCTGAAACAATACCCTTATCATTTGACTTGAAATCCCAACTCTTAGTTGGTTCTGTTGGGTAAGACCCATCTGCTTCTGGTGCATAATACTTTAATGTATAAACTGCACCTGCCACAGATAAATTCTTATCTGCACCCCCCTCTGCTTGTTTGGTTAGCTTTAGATATACAGGGTCAAATATAACTTCATCACTTACTGCAACCTCAGTTGTCTGACCAGCAGTTATTGTTACTGTGTATACCTCAGGGTCTAATCTATACCCTTTTGCTGGCGTAAGCTCTTTCACGAAATACTGCCCTGGGGCTAGTTTCAAAGTATTTGCTGAACCATCAGCACCAGTCGTAAACTCGCCAACTTTATTTGTTAGACCACTGTCTGAGTAAACTCCATACACTGCACCTTCAAGAGAATACCCATTTGGGCAACACTTTATAAGGTCTGTACCAAATGTATTGGCAGTTGACTTTGTAAGGTGTGCATAACCAACAGCCTCTTCAGTCCAAAATGCTGCTGTACTCTGACCTGCACCTTGATACATATACCCATTACCTTTTCTGTCCTTTGCATGAGCATTTGCATATGCAGTAGCACCATTTAGCATTGTATCTATATCTCCCCAAATCCAGTTCGAAGTCCTTCTTACATCTGCAGTCCAAGATATACCCTCTGGATTCACACCTGATAGGTTATGCCAAACCCACATTTGTGCATGTGCTGCACCAGCTTCTCCTTCACCATACTGTCCTCTAATATAATCAAGACCATTTGCTATAAAAGTTGTTCTTTCTTGTCCAATTACAGGAACAATGTTTGAGCGTGTCTTTGCCCCATTTTGAAATATTACATAAGGGTTTATACATAGGGATTTAAGCCCATCACTACAAACAAACCAAGATGGCACATCCCAATTAACCATTGCTGTACCTTGATATACTCCTCCTTGCATTTTCCACTTATGTGTACTCATAGTTGTTTCCACAACATTAACCGTATCTGCATTAGCTGTCATAGGCTTACTAAAATTCCCAAGCCCAATAACCAACAAAAATGCCATAAACATTGCAAACAAACGGTGTTTTTTCGTAATTGTTTTATTAGCCATTATTACTTCCTTTCTTTTTCTTAATCCTCTAATTCTTACCACTAATAATTTAAAATAACTCACATCTTCCAGTCACACCTACCTTTTCAATCTTTTCATCTACCTAGCAACTCATTAGGTCTCTTAAAGTTATTTTTTCTGAGTCACTTTCTGAGTTTTGTTGAATCACCGTACCCTTTCTTTTCAAGAATACGGGTTTTGAGAGTAAATAAGTTTCCTCGCCACAATCCAATATACTTTCAACCCTCGACCTCTCCATCGTTGTAACAAATACAGTTGGCTTTCCAGCCAAACCTCTTATTTGCATCAACCCTTTTACTGAAGAAATCACTGATTTTGTTATACCCTCGTTTAAAAGCATAACTACCAAATCGTTAGCATAAAACTCATCAATCTCATCTTCGAGTGTATTTACTATTCTACCATACTCATTGGCAGATATAAATCGGCATACACTCAATCCGTTTTTATATGCATCTGCTAAAATAGGAAAAGCTAGCCTATCAACCCTACCTCTGGATTCTATTCCAAAACAATACGAGCATCTCGGCAACTCACTCCTTTTTAAACAGTTTAGCAACTCTTTTATCTCGGCTTCCTGATACTCTAATGATTCAGCATCTAAGAGTAATCGTTCACCTTCCACTACAATAGCATCATATGAGAACTCCCCACTCAGATACAACCCTTCCGAACCAAACTTCTTCCTCAACTCAGCTAAGTCTAAATTTTCTACACCCGTATCATCAACCGAACCCCTCATTAATTCTTTTCGCTTCTCCCAACAATGAGGACACTTGACAAATGTTCTTGTGCTTTCATCTAATAGCATACCCTTATCATTACATCCGTAAGGACAATCATCAAAATGACTTTTTATCTCGCTCATCTACCTACTCCATTTATACCATTATTAACCCATAGATATACATCTTGCAACCAAAACAATATAGTTCCTCCAACAAGTAGCATACCTATCACTATAAGACTTACTATGCGAAAAATAACCTGTTTCTGGGTTAAGAACCCTTTTCTACCAGCATTTCCACCACTATCAGCCTCGTCAACAATCTTTAACCTTCCAAGGCTAATTACACTCAAAACCGAAATACCTAAGAAGTCTGCTGACTTATCAAACAATAATGCAAACAATAACAAGAAACCATACCCCATACATATGAACCCTAGCATACTTACAAAAGTACCTCCTGCCTTCTTCCAATTCCAAGAATCTGCTTTCATATTTTCCTTTATTGCATCTACATTATGTTTCTGCGCTGTAGACAATCCTTCAGAGTCCGGTAAATCGAAAGTAACAGCTCCATCTGCAATCTCTTGATGTTTCGGCATTCCTGCCAACGACTCTTCATTTATTAAAGTTGACGCTTTTCTATTATCCTTCGAGCTAGATGATTCTCCACCACCTTTGAGCATTACACTTGACTTGTTTTTACCCTTATAAATAATCACAAGAGATATTCTTCTACCGTTTCCCCAAATTTTCTTAAAACTTTCAGCACCTTGAATGCTTCCATCACCAACCTCTAAATACTTTATTCCATCTCCATCAGTACCCAATACGGCAACCATATGAATTCCTGCAGTTGAATTAGTTGGACTTCCATACATACATACATAGAAATCATTTTTTAATGCTTCTTTAATCTTCTTAACTGCTGCATCACCACTTACATTTGCATACTCAATCAGTGTAAATTCTGGTGTAAACTTTTTCAAAGCTTTGTCACTATTTATCCAAGCCCCACTCTCGTCTGTTGCTCCCGAAGTACCAAGTATATGCGGGTTAAACTTATTAACATCTCGCAACTTTGGGTTATCATAAGCCATCAATGCTGCATGTGAAGTAATCCAACAACCTGCTGCACCGATATATAAACCTCTCTGCGCTGTTCCAGCTTGTTTATACTGCCACCTTGGGTCATTCTGGCTGAAAGTTTTATAATCCCCAGTATCCTTTGCAAACACTAAATTTAAATTACATACCCCTGCTAATAGCACTATGAATATTAAGATTGTAATTATTTGTCCTACCTTTCTTTTCCCTTCAACCATCTTACCACCTACTTAACTATCTATTTTTACACTTGTACTTTCCTTCAAGTTTGCCTTGTCTAACAACAGTGTCATTACACAAGAGAAATCACTTCCATCGAAGTCATCCATAGCCTTAGCTCTATCAGCTACAGCCGTTCTTAATGTTCTCAGCTCATCACCCTTTGAAACCAATATATAAACATGCTTATTTTCAATATTAAAGCTTCGAGTAATTCTACCCTCAAATTGAACCATCTTGCTTGGGTTAGGGTCATAGCTGTAAAAGATACATACATTACAATCACCAAAGTCCAAACCCTTCTGAACATTGGTTATCAAAACTCTGAAATCTCCTTTTTTGAAACCGTCAATCAGCTTATTCTTCTCTTCAATTTCAGTATCTCCATTCATTATTTTAGCAGAGAATCCAAGTTCATCAAGAACAGCTTTAATACCTCTCTGGGATTCTTTATACCTTGAATAGATGATTATTGAGCTTTCTTCCTTTAGCTCACCATCTAATAACTCAACAAGTGATGCCAACTTAGGAGTTGTCAAAGTGTTCATCTCGATACTTGAATCAATGTACCAAGGACAGTCATAAACCATATAAGGCACTGAAGTTCTCTTTAACAAAGCTCGCTGTTCCATTGAAAGCTTGCTTACCACCAAGTTAGCAGAGCAGTTCTTTATCGTAGCACCCATACCCTTTCTTGTTCTACCAAGAGCTCTTAATGCGATTCGTTCTCTAAACTCTTCTTGATTTTTATATTTATTACACCTCATTGGGTAAGGTCCTGTATAATCAAATACCTCATACTGTTTCGAAAAGTTAGTTTTTGTTGGCATAAAAGTTTCATCTAAGAAGTTCAGCTTGTTATATTTTGACAATAATTCCTTACTTAAAGGAGTAGCGTCAAGCAGTACAACACGATCAAAAAATTTCCTAAAAAATAAAGCATTTTTGTAAGTTTTTGTAGCCGAATTGTTCAATACAGCTGGCTCGTCCATAATGAGAATATCAAACGGACAAGTACCCATCTCACTTTCCCAAGCTCTTATGTACTCTTGAAAATCTACATTATTAAGCAGAGAATAAGGTCCGATAACACTTGCTGTTAACTCTAACTCATTATTTCTAACAAACCTTTTAACTTTATCCTTTTCACCAAAAACTTCCTGCACATAATTTCCAGTCCTAGCAATTAGTTTATGCCTTGTCTGGTCAACTAAACTCTTTTCAGTTAAATATAGAAATCTAAACTCCCTGCCACTCTGATAAGCTTCCATCTCCAAAAGATTAAGCAATCCAGTCGTGACAACAGTTTTACCTAAGCCTACACTATCCGCTAGTAACGCAAGCTTAGACACATACAAAAAAGCAACTGCCGTAGTCTGACTGGGTTTTAATTCACCCTCTTTATAATTCTTTAAGATACTACCATCTTTCATCTCAATTATTGTATCTACCTCTTCCTTACTTAAATCATAAACACAATTTTTCAAATCAGAGATTTCAGCATCTTTATTGGCTAGTTTAATTATTGTCTCAAGCTTCTCGCACTCTTCATCTGTAAGTAATTTTCCCTTAAATCTCTCACCAAAATAAATTACTTCTTTTCTTTTACCCATCTCAAACTCCTTTAGTTAGGTCTATAAATATATTCTCCATCTCTTTCGAAACGAGAGTACCCATCTAGTACAATTCCTTTTAACTCTTCGTAAAACTCCCTACCCACTGGGTGGAAACATTCATTCCCTTTATTTTTACTTAATGTGTTCTGACACTCACACGAATACTTTGTTAAGTCAGCCCTGTCAGGAAATACAATATACCTTCCATCTTTACCTACAAAAATTTTAATATCGTTTAACTTCAAGCAATTGTCCAACACCACCGAACATCTTGCCAAAGGCTGGCTTTCTTTAACCCTGTTAATAGGGAAATAGTTTATTTTAGTTACAATCATCTTCTCGCTCACATTCTTAGATTAAATAAATAATCTACCCTTTCTTTCATATACTTTACCTAATTTTAGTTGTTTCTGCACCTCTTTACTGCCATACAACTCTACAACTTCTAATTTAGAAATTTGAGGATTCTTTTTAACAAACTCCCTCATTGGTGGCAAACTCTGCACCTCATCAAGTTTGTAAGTATCTCTTACATAACCAAGACCACCCATCGCTGATTTGTCTGTAGGAAATCTTGAATTTGTTTCGACTGCTTCTTCTACAACTTCTTCGGCATTCTCTACAGGTTCTTCAGTTACTTCCTCTATAGGCTCTTCGTTAACCCCCTCTACATATTCTTCCTCGAATTCCTCATCTTCAGATTCATCATCCCAGCTACCCCAGTCGTCAAAATCTCCTTCATCGTCTACTACTTCATCTTCGACTACATCTTCAAAATCATCCTTACCCTCAAGTTCACTGTTGTCCTCTACTGAAACTTCTTCCTGTTCTAAATCCGTACCCTTTACCGCTAAAAACCCGTCACTATCATAGTAGAACTCTGCTTCATCAATATTGGACTTCCCATCAGCTACATTCTCTACATCAGCTACATCCTCTACTTCAAAAGTCTTTTCCCAAGCCTCTTCAGGATCTCTTACGTCATCTACATCAAAGTCATCAACCTTAGCAAGGTCTTCAAAATCGCTTTCAAACCCTCCATCAGATTCTTCAACTGGGTTATCTATCCTCTCACTAACACTACTCGAAAACAAATCAAAAGATTGCTCATTATCAGTCTTCATAAACTCATTCATCAACTGTTTTCTCATCTGATCTAGTGAAGAGTACTCACTTACATCTGACATTGTTACATATAGTCTTAGATAATTTTGAACCTGTGACGCATCTCCTTTAACCGATATGTTCATACTTTTACCACTTTCTTTGCCTCACTACTTTATTATATCATCCCACCAAGACTCATCATCTAGGTCATCTCCAATCCCACTCATAGAGGTACTCTCTTCTTTTACTGGCGTACCCCACTTTCCAACACTTTCTACCTTCTCTACGGTGTTGTCTTTTATTTTCATCTTGCTTTCTTCAGCTTTCTCTTGCAAAGTCTTGCACTCAGGCTCAAGCATACCCCAAACCTTTCCGATATACTTGAAGAGTTTTACGTTATCTTCATTTGAGTTTGTTATAACTTCAGCGTGAGAATATACTGGGTTTCCTTTATTTAATTCAAAGGCACATACTGCCATATCACCAGCCGTAACTAAGTTATATGGGAATTCATCTCTTTTTACTGCTCGTACCTCATTAACACTTTCAAAAGGCATTTTTACAACAACCTTTAAACCACATAAATCTCTTTGAGTTTTCTTGATGATTTCTTGAGTTAATCTGTGTGGGAACATTATCAACTTTATACCCAAGTTTGGAGTTTTTGTTACTAGCTCATTGATAATTCTGTCGTACTCTGCCTTAGTATCTTTGTCTAAAGTACTTACCAATGTTACTACTTCATCGATAACTATATACAGAATCGGCAACTCATAATCTGGACAAATCTTCCTGAAGTCATCATAGTTTGCTGCACCCTCACCTTCATTTTTGAAAATTCTATTTCTTTTCTTGGTCTCCTCATCAAGAACTTGTCTTAAATGTCTTACTATTTCATAAGCATCTGATACAAAGCTCTTGAAGTGAGGTAATACCTGTGATAGTTTATAGTAATCTGAAGTCGGTCCTTTAACATCGTAAACCCTGAACTGAACTTCTTTAGGCGACTTAAACATACATATCTGTGCAATAAGCGATTGACCTTTCCAAGACTTACCTCCTCGGGGTGCTCCACTTATTAACATTGCATTTGTTTTCCATAAGTCGAACTTCCAGGGTATTCCATACTCACTTATACCCCAAAAGACTGGCATCTTGTTGTCTGTATCGCATACCCAATTCTCTTGAGACATATACAAATCCTTAAGTGAGACTGTATAAGGTTCTCCCTTGAAAATGTTGACAACAAAGCCACCAGTTACTAAGGAAAAAGTGGCGTAAACACCCTCAGCTCCTTCCCTTACTATACCAAATTCATCCACCTTAAATGCCTGAGCTAAACCATCTGCAAGTTCCTTTGGTTTCAAACCAACAGGTCTATTGCAACGAACTTGAATGATGGACTTGTTCTCACGAATCTCTTCTACAAAAAGGTCTTCAGCATTCTTCATACCGATATCTTCAGCTACTTTTGATAGATTACCCTGTATCTTCTCAAATTTATCCTGCCACTCTTCAACCTTTACCATTTTTCCATAGTTTGGATTAACCTTAGGAAGTACCCCCATAAAAGTATCGAATAGAAATCTTCTAGTGTACTGATGTGCTGGTAAATCTTTTAACTTTCCGTACTCATCATCGAGGTCAGGGTTATCTACTACAACATCTTCCTCTATATCATCTCCCCAAGAAGAGCCACCATCCAAATCGCCCCAACCACCATCAGAGCTGTCCTCATCCATATCACCCCAAGAGTCATCTATATCATCCGAACTGTCTCCCCAAGAAGTATCCTCATCTTCCTCTTCATTAAAGTTGAAATCTGTCTCTTCTAATTCATCAATTGCTTCATCAGGAACTTCACCTAGCTCTTCTTTAGCTTTATCAATGTTTAAACCAAGGAAAGCAACACCCGTACCCACAACACAAAGCCCTGATAAAAAGATATCAAAGGCATGGTCGACCTCTACGAATATTCCTAAAATCCATAAAAGCACCGAGAATGCAAGCATTCCAGCCCCAACTTTAACATTCATTCTACCAAATCTAGCCTTCTCTAAAGCAGTGAACTCAGCTAAGGATTCAATAAACTCCTTCATAGCAGACCAGCCATGCTTCCCTGCAACTGCTACACCATCATACACTACGTCCTCAAAATTCTTTCCCTGTTGACCATTCAAGCCAGCAGAATTAAGAACATTACCACCATTAGTACCCTGTAAATTACTTAATGCAGAGCCTAAATCACCATCTGCACTCCCAGTGGAATGAAATACATCTCCACCAAAACCATCATTTAATGTTTCACTTGTATCCGAACTTAATACCTCGTCCCAATTTATTCCACTCATGCCTGGTTGATGTTGAGGTGGATTCTTAGCAAAATCACGATTAGCCATTGCATCATTTTTATATTTATCACTTATACCCATCTACATCACCCTCTATAAAAATACTCCAAATATTAGGAATAGCATACCCACTATTCCTAAAACAGCAATAACACCATTCCTGGTGCTTTGCATTCTTGTTTTATTACTCCAAATATATGTCATCAACAACACATAAAAAGTTATTAACACTGACCAAATTAAAGTTTTACCCATTCTTCCCACTCCTGATTAGTTATTTTTCTTTTATGTTGTTTCTTACATTATCACGGTGCTGTTCACGAATATAAGAAACAACCAACTTACCATCTTTATATTGAAAAGCATTATTTAAGTCGGTATCGACACTTACTAACCAACCACTATCCAAATCAGGATACTTTTGAACTGTTATATCTAAGCTAACCTCTCTCGTAGAGGCGTCTGCACTCTCGTAATACTTGTTGATGTAGTTATAAAGATAGATGTCTGCCTTTGTAGTATCCGATTCACCTGTGTCATAAGCAGATAGATTATCAAAGATTTCATCTGTATCTTGTCTCCAAAAATCTTTATTCGTTAAGTCAAGCATTACACACTTTACAGTGAAAACCTTTTTGTTGTCTGCAAATACACCTGAATTTTCAATACTTTTAACCTGAAGACTCTTCATGCAGTTTTTATACATTTTACGAAGAAATTGGTCAGTGTAATCAGTATTTTTATTTTTCTCATTGAAGTACCCTGAATAAGTTTCTACTACAGAAGAACCCCTACTATATCTTTGCATAGTATCTATATCAAGATTTGATACACCCTTACAAAAAGCCTGAACAACATCTTCTGCACTCATCTTCTTATCTCCAAGAGATAGTAAAGTACCGTCTACATCCCAAATAAAACCTTTAGGGTGCTTTCCATAAGATGCTTCTAAGTCCTTTTGCATTTTCATGAGCATATTGTCACTTTCATCTCCACCCTTATTGGTTTGTTTTAACATTTCTTCCGTTTTCTTATCTGCTTCTTTTTTAGCTTGAGCTGCTTTCTTTTCTTGAACAGTGACATACCCAGTCGTTCCGATGATTCCAACTATTATAACGATTATTACCAACTTCTTATGTTCTTCTAAGAAACCCATTATATTTCTTAATAAATCCATTCAACTACCTCTCCTTTATATCTCATCAAAATCCGTGATGAGTTCATCTTCATTTACCTTATCCTGATTAACACCTGTTTTAAATATGTTACTTTGAGATATGTGCTTTGGTAATGATACTTTTATTATCGTACTTACACTTTTATCCAACCTTACAAGGAAAGCCTTGTCATATATGCTTGTACTTTCTTTACTGTTTTCTGTATCCGTTTTCTTAGTTACTAGTTTAGCTAAATCACCCTTTAAAAGAGGAATAGACAATCTGTCACATAACCTCTCACGAACATCTGAGTCGTCAATAGCCCCTATTGCAAAGGAAGTAATATTTCCGAAGATACCAAATCTATCTTCATCTAACAATTCTTTAACATTGTTAGAAATAATAATGTTGATGTCACCTAACTTTCTACCACCTGTGATAGCAGTTTTTACACCCAGCTCTGAACCCGGTATTGCACCCCATCTCTGAAACTCTTCCCACACCTTAAAATTATACTTACCCTCAGCTTTTGAGAATATAGACCTTAAGTGTGAGATGATTGATGCATATAGCTGGCTTAAACCAAGCTGTATTGGGTCAAGTTTAGATGGGTCTTTACCTGCCAATCCAAAAGAGTTAACTACCAACTTAGCTCTTACAACCTCCTCAAGACCAACCTTATTAACGAACATATTAGCCTTTGTACCACCCTCTGCTAATGTTCCAAAATAAGAAGTCATCTTAGCTACCACCAACTCCAAAGTCTTACGGTAATCTTCGTTCTTCTTTAAAGAAATTAATTCCCTATCTCCAACAGGCAGTGTACCTGTTTTTTCTAGTTCTAGAACTTCACTGTACAGCTTTTTCACTTCAAGATATATGTTTTTTAACCCCAATCCTTTACTTCTTGACCAAGTAGACATATCTTCTTGTACGACACCTGCATTTGCATAAACTCGACCTACAGCTGTATCAACAATAATTTCTGTCCACTCTTTCTCAAGCAATTTCGTACCCAAAAGGGTGTTTACTACTGATGTGGTATACGATTTACAAAGAGAGAACATATCTTCATCAAGCTCTTTATTACCACTTAATCTTATTGCCACTGGGTCGAAATAATTTCCACTTCCATCCGACAAGTCCAAGATTACAACTGGGTCATGATTCGCTACCAGCCCAGCAAGATACATATACTCCTTACCCTCGATATCGTTGATTGTTCCATTATACTCATTTTGCATTAGCAACTGTAGTAAAAGCCATTTAATAAAGAATGACTTACCCCCTCCTGTTTCAGCTGTAATTAGTATGTTTTCAGCATCTACATCGGTTTTTTTAATTTTCTTATAAACTGGAAAACCAGACTTTATATCAACACCCCAAATAATTCCTGTTTTACCAACTTTACCTTGGTCGTAGCTACTCATACGAGCTATCATCTCATCTGGTATAGTATTGTTACCAACCTGTTTTAGAACCTTACTGTTCAATTCCATAGACATTGGAGAAAATGCTTTCAAAAAGTTAAAAATCTGTTGTGTAACTCTTGTTATTTTTAATTCACGTTGTTTACACACCTCTTCAATTCGTTTTAGAGTAGTATCGAAATCATCACCTCGTACCCCTGAAACAACCATCATTGTTCTGTATCTAAACAGCTTTCTCATTCTTCTAATTTCTGCATCTGCCAAATATACCAGTGATTCTTTTCTTCGAGAGGTTGAGTCCATGTTTGCAATGTTTTCCCAATAGTTGTAGTTATTTACTTCCACCGACTCATCCTCAATAGTAGACCAAGTCTTAATTTTAGATTGAACCCTTTGAGATGACCAATCAATCGCTGTTGGCTCAAAAGATGAGATGAATGAAACCTTTACACCACCCATTGTAACATATCTTATAGAATCTCTAAAATCGATGTTTAAATTTCCTGGGTAGCCGTCTATTGTATAGTAAACAGTTATAAAGTCCTTCTTTGACATAGTAGCATTTCCACAAGTATAGAACTCATATTCTCTTGCCTTAGGATACAAACTATTGTTGCGGTGATAATTCTCTAAAAGAAACCTACCCCATACTTCTAGAGAGCTAGGCTTCTTAGGCTTTCTATCTTTCTTGACTGCTTTTTCTTTCTTCTTAACTGTTTTTTCTTTCTTCTTACGCTTTTCCTTAGCCACTATCTTCTACCTCCTTGAGTTGTTCCTATTTTTCTGTACAACTCATCACAAGTCGACATATATCTTCTTATTTTCTCATCATCATCAACGCTGGTGTACCCTGGGATTTCTCCTACTTCACCAAAAGATTCCTTAACTACTTTGTCAAAGAAAATCGTTCTACTTTGATCACACTTTAATCTTTCTATTATAGACTTACTTTCACTTAAGAAGAATGGCTTCCCTTTAGATGTTAAAATACAATCCTTACTTGAAACCGACCTATCGACAAGTATGAATACATCAAATTTTGCATCATCCAAAAGAGTATTTATTACATCTCGAGTAGGGTGGTTTGTATATACAATTTTGTTAAAATATCTTGATATGTCACTAACACTTTCCTGAGTTACCCAACTAAAGTCTTTATACAACTCTTCATATAGCTTACCCTTAGGGTATATAAATATTACTTTAGGTCTTCGGTTCATAACATTCTCGAAAAAATCCCTCATCGCAAAGATGAAGTGTGTTATGTAACTGCAGTGACCAATCTCCTTGAAACGATATATCTCCTTCTCTTTCAAGTAGGTAACCGTTGGAAAGAAAGTAACTGCTGGCTTTACCATACCACCAAAAGAACCTCTCTGATTTGATGGCTTACCCATCTTTTCTAACTCCTCAAGTTTCTCTTGCATATCTTTCATTTCCTTAGACATCAAGCCCATCGTATTGCTTACCTCAGTAAACATTTCTACTGCACCAACAGACATTGCATTCTTTTGTTCCATTAGAGCTGTATACTGATTATTAACTGTTGTTATTGCACCTTTCAAAGCTTTTAAAGAGCCTTTAGGTATTTTTGACTTACTGCCCGAAGCCAACTGTGCGTCAATGAACCCCTCTAATACATTGATGCCACCCATTGTAACTAGGCTACCTGCTTTCTTTCTAGACAGCAAAAAATCGCTAAGCAACTCTCCACTTCCCATGGAGAACTCAGCGTCATAACTTTCACCACCTAAACCATGCACTGCTACGTCAATCTTAGGGTCTGGTGTGCCATCATATATATAAACAAAAGAGCGTACCCTTTTCTGTAATTTCTCTAAACCTTGTACTAAGTCTACGGAACTATCTTTAGTGGAGTGAATAACAAGTATATCAATATCTCCCACTATTACTCCACCCATCAAAGACTTTAAACTTTGAACTTTTGTGAAACTTGTCCCGTAGTTAATCTCATTCGTTGAAACAACTACCCTCATAAACAACTACTCCAAATTTCTTATCCAGTTACCATATGGCAAAGACCAAACTCTGTTAGCCTTTATAATATCCTCCTTAAAATCTGTTTCTGCACCTGTTGAGAATAACATACCCTTTCTTTTGTTTAGGTACTTTTCTACTTTTACAGGAACATATTTTCTGTTCTCTAACATTGCTTGTGTTGTCATTAAAGCCCCAATGTTATCTGCACAACATAGAAATATTTCACAACTTCCTAAAGTATCTTCTAGTTCTGAAACAAACTCAATTGGACAATCAACAAATACTTTATCAAACCTCTGTGAAATCTTTTCAATGATTGCCTTTACAGAAATCCGTTCGTCAGAACCAAACCCTACTGACAGAATATTTACACCATCTTCCCTATATATTTTCCCTTCTCTATTGTTGAAAGCACTTAAATCTACATAGGAGAGAACACCGTGTGTATCATAATCTAAATCTACTATTAACACATTACTTCCCTGTGAAACCAAATCAAGAGCCTCACCTACAAGGAAAGAGGTAACACCAGTACCCCTTATTCCCACGTATATCTCTACTTTAGAGTTTACTGATGTACCATTTAAATCTTCAAAAGAAGTTATATCAATATCTTCTATGTGGTAATCCGTACCCTGTTCTAGATTTTCATTTTCAAACTCCTCAAGTGATTCAACCTCTTCATCTTCACCCAAAAAACCCGTATCCGCATGCATATTTCCAAATCCTGAAAGATTGAAATCATCGTCTAAGTCCTCAACACCATTCGTCTCAGAAACCTCAGCATTTCCACTCTCAGAGGTTAAATCCTCCCAGCTTGTAATATTTTCCGATGAATTACCATCGCTAACGCTCTCAGGCGATGACCACTCCGAACCATCAAAATTTTCTTCGCTTTCTCCGAAATTTTCAAATTCATCAGAATCCCAAACTGAATCAACCTCTCCACTGTTTAGGGAACTTTCAGAACTTTCGTCAATAGCCTCTTCTGAGCTGGTTTCTGTTTCAGACTCCTCACCTTTTGAAGAACCTGTCACACCTTTGATTTTCTGACCTAAATTAGCAAAACCAAATTTTTCAGCTACTGTGGTTTTATTAAATTGTTCTTCTAAAACAGTTGTGTAGTAAGCTGCTTTAAGGATTGGCAAATCCTCTTTAACCATTGCTGTAATATCTACAATATTACTTCCTGGCATAGCAATAAAAGGAGTATACATTGGCGATTTAAACACACTATTAAAATCATCAATATCTTTAAGAGCATTTTCCTTCTCTTGACCATTTACAAGATACACTATTGTTGTGTTTGATGCCTTACCCTTTACATAAGAGTTGAGCTTCTCCATATTTGTTTTTACCTCTTCATCGCTTGAGCCAAAGAATTCTCTTGAAACACAAAGTCGTTTCCATACAAATTGCTGCTGCTCTGTTTTAGCAAGAAACTCATCCACTGTAGGGTAGCTACTCAACTCTATATTATCAATCTCTCTTTCTAGAGCATCGATGATTCTATCATCATTATTTCCAATTCTTATTAAAATCCTGTAGTTAGCCATACCCAATTCTCCTTTTCTTTAACCAAATAAGTCGATGTCTTCACCACTTTGGTGCTTCCTCTTGTTTTTCTTTCTATCCTTTTTAACTTTCTTTTTAGCTTCTTCTTCTATAGCTCTCTGTCTAGCCTCTTCCTGTTTCTCAGCCTTTGTTTTATTTATTTTAACAAACTCACCATCAGCTGTTCTTAAACTTATAGGAACTATTGTTTCCCTAGTTTCACCACCTAAAGAAGTTAAACAAGCCTCTTTTACTGAGAAGTCATGCAGGTTAAATAAGGCTTTTTGCATTTCCTGTAAATCCTTTGAATCCATCATATAGTAAGAACAGTAATTAGCCTCCATAAAGCAGTCCAACACCTTCTCAACTGTATACCAAGCCTTGGCATCACTACCACTCCATTGGAGCAGGTAACAATCAAAAGATGTAACGCTCTGTTGCATCTGGTCTTCAAGGAAGTTCAACACATCTGCCATTAAATCCTGTAAATCGGGATTCTTTATCATACTAGCTTCTTTTCTACTTTCAGCCAATCTCTCATCAGAACCAATAACGTCCATAAAGTCAATATGGCACAACCTTAAATCACTTGAACCAGCAATGTTGTACGCATCAGCAATTGCTTCATAATGTTCATATTCCGCGTCATCTATTTTACCCATTATGACGTCTTTATTCAGCATAATGAATACCCCTGACAGATTGTTTCTAAACCTACATATGTGTGGAAACTGTTCTTCTACATCAAATATACCCCAAGTTGGTTTCCAATCTAACTTCATATCTCTTGAGTCTACCCACTCTTGCTCTTTCCTAACTCGCTTTTCTTGGAATATAAATAGCGTTATAATCTTCCAAACAATGAACATAAATACCAAACCAAGTACCCAATCTATTAAGAAAAAGTGCCTTTTACTGAACATTATACCCAGACCTATTATTACACCCACAACCGCTAATCCAATACCCCAAAACTTTCTCGACTTCATTGCATCTCTTCTACCACCTGAGAAATCAAATGTTATTGGCAAGTTTATAGTTGTATCTCCTTTTTTAGGTTGCATATTTGAAACATTCTTGTTTTCCATCACTCATTTTCCTCTTCTACCGTATCTTCGTTGTTAACATTGTTATTAGAATCATCACTGCTGTCAGCCTTATTAGATTCTTTATTCACAGTACTCTCCTTTGAGCTATCACCAGTATCTTTTTTCTGTTCAACCTGTTTTGCATCCTCCTCAAGCACCATATAAGCTCCACCAGCTACAATAGCTGTAAAGAAGATTGCAAATATTAAGATAGACACTATTCCAGTTACTGCAATCAAATCCCGTACCCTTGACAAGATAAACCTTATGAAGTTTAAAACTCGTATTCCTGTATTTACACCAAATTTAACAGCCTTCTCAACTTTAGTATCTTCTCTTTTACGAGTTGCCACCTTATGAGTTAACAGAGAGAGTCTCAGTCCTGAAACCAAGACTCTCAATGCAAAAGTAATTGCTGTCAAGCAAACACATATAATTATTGCTAACATATTCTATTCTTCACTTTCAGACCTTTCAACTCTTTTAGACTTTCCAGCATTTCGTCTATTCAAACGATTGATACCTTCATTTGACTTGTTATCAATATCTCTTTGCCTACGGTTAGAGTCAGCTGTCTTATCTTCGACAGTATCTTTTCTCTTGTAAACTTTTCTAGCCTTTTTATCTTCACCTTCAGATTTCTTTTCTTTAGGCTCGAAAGTACCGTATGAGGCGTGGTTTTGTGTTCTACTTGTAGCTCTTTGATTAGGAGCTGAACCACCTTTTCCACTTCCTGCAGAACCACTACCACCACCTGATGATTCTCCTTGAAGTCCTTTAGTAGCACTTTTAAATCCTTTGCCGATAGCACCTGCAACACCTTGAAGAACACTACCAACAAAGCCACCTGCAAGCTTACCCTCTACTTTGATATCCTTAAGAACCTTTATCAACAACTTACCCATCACAATTACAAACGCTGTGTTTATTACTACCATCAGCAATAATGTACTTGCTGGGTCACCAACCTGTATTGATTCTCCACCAGTATGAGTAACTGCATCGTTACCTTTACCCATAAACCATGAGACTACTAGCGAGAATACTAGCGAGTAAGCTACAAGTTTTATGAGAGGGATAATTCCATTCTTTACAAAGTTGTCTCTAGCTTGCTTGTTCGACCTTAATCTGAATCCTAAGGTTGCTACCATCAGAGCAAACAATGCAAATAACCCATAAATCATACCCTGTTTTACTCCTGGAACAGCGTACTGTGCCAAAATATCATTTACAATCAAAAGAATTGCAGTTGTTGTACTTGACTTTTTAACTATATTTTCATAGAAACTTCCATCTTTCTGTAACAACTTTTCTCCTGTTGAGTTTGACAGTATCATTCTCAAATAAGCATCGTATGAGAAGTCTGATAGAGTAAATGACTGGGGGAGAAGAACCTTATTATTGTTTGTTAATGAACCCTCAGAAAATGCTTTATTAAACTCAAATGTACAACTCATAGCTGCTGCTGAGTTTAATGTAACATCGTTAAACGAGTGGTAATTCAACATCTCGAACAATCTTTTCTGCATACCCTCTTCGGCTTCTATTATTTTTCTCTCAACTTTTGTTAAGTCACCTTTTTTCAATCCAAAGTCAACCATCTCACTTTTTGAGAATATCATTGGTCTTTCTTTAGGGTAGCTTGCTGGGTTAATAGGGTCATCTACAGTCACTGTGTGCCCCATAACTTTTATTTTCTCAGGTTTTGCATAACTACAATTATACATTATATCTACCCAAGGTGTATACAGTCCATACAGTCTAGCCACATTTACATTGTGCCAATACTTTTGTTCTAATTCAGTATTTCCTTTAATATCTGGGTCATCACCCATACCCTCTTCGTAAGGAACTCCTTCGTGTAGGTAAATTCCATATAAGTCGTCCCATTCATGAACGATGTCATTTCCTTGTTTTAGGTATGGTATAATATTTGTGAACAAGGTTCTCATATCTACGAAGTCTTTTAATTCACCGTTACCTTTTGTATTGTAGAAGAACCCTGCATTTGGACTGTTCAATACAACCTTCTTAAATCCATCAGTAGAACTTGTTTCAGGACTCATACCCATTTCGTAGAAACTCCAAGAGAAGTAATAATAAGAGGATTCAGTATATAAACCGTAAACTCCAAGAGCTGCTAAGTCCTCTTCGGTATATTTAGACGCATTGAAGAACTCACTATCACCCAACTCAGTTACAAATTTCAAATTTTCTTGGTTGTACATTGGTATAGAGAACTTGAAAGCATCTCTTGGAACACCAACAAACTGCCCTATCTTCAAATCTTTCAAAGTACCCTTCTGACCTAAAGCATCATTTATAACACCACTTGACAAAGGTGTAGTACCCCTCATATTTGGTGCATAAACTGCTGAACCATCGCCATTAGGATTGCAGTAACCATTATCTCTATCTTCTTTATACTTCACATCAAAGTTTTGAATTGACTCTCTTAAGGCAGGGTCCCAGTTACCTGTCATTGCATTATTAATGGTTTTATAAACAGGTTTTGTTCCGTCTGCTGTACCCCTGTAGATGTATCTGGAGAAGTTTTGGATATCTAAGTAACTTCTATATAGGTAAGCATAGTCCTTAGTGTCAACATAGTTTTCACCACTATAAGTTTTATTTATAATGCCCTTGATTAATCCTTCAACACCCTGTAGAGCCTTTTCTTCACCATTAGTTAACATCAAAGAAGTCATTTTTTTCGGTGCCTGCCATTTTACTACAATCGACTCACTACCCTGATTTGCCTTGCTCTCTGAGTTTGTTTGGTATAATGTTCTCAAGTAGTTAGAGTAACTGTCTCCGTTTGCTGCTTCATCTATCTTATCTGAATAGCTTTCACTTTGAACCAAAGCCCAGTATGTAAACTTGTCTCCATAAATCTTATCTGCAACTGAATTACCCAATGACATTACATTATTAAGAACTAACCCAGGTAATAACAAGAGTATACAAGCTAACGCTGCAGAGGAAAATGCTTTCTGTGGACTCATTATTCCAATTATCCAAGACAGAATTACAATTACTACAATTCCAATACCCAAATATATTAGAGCAGAATTCCAAATACCCTGCATCGTTTGACCAAAGCTACTGTCAGCCATACTAGGTAAAGTAACATACCCTGTTGTGTTTCTGTAAGTAGTCGTACCCACTACATTTCCTACTCCATTAGAACCAACCATATCCTCATGCCAAGAAACAAGTAAAGCATTCATCTTGTTTTTGATTAAAGTAGTTACATATCTGAACCCTTTTGTTGGGTGTAGAAAATAATATAGCCAACTTCTGATACTTGCAGTCATCTCATCCTCTTCGCTTCCAGTTAAATGAAGAGGAGTTTTATTTATTGATGGCAAGTCATCATTTATTCTAAAACCAAGTTTACCACAAGTTTCTTTTTTAGATGCATTATCATTAGCACCTGCAAAAGCATAAGTGAAGAACAATCCTACCAAAGTTTCCCCCTCTGTCTCAACATTAAGATTCAACTTTGGGTTATCTAGCTCTTTAAGTACAGAGCCATAGCTGTCTTTCAAAGCGTTACCTGCATTTTCATCACCAGTATTCCAAGCACTGTCTTTAATTAAAGGTAGAGCATTCAAGGTTTTAAAGTCTTTTCCACCACCCTTAAAAGCACCAAGGTCATCTACATATATCATTGTAGCATTGATATACATTCCATTAACAGTGTCCATTGGAGTTCCTATTACATAACAAGGATTGAACCCTCCTGCACTGCTTGGATAAGTTACACATTTTGCTTTATTCTTCTTATTGTGATGCTCAATAATCTTGGTTGTAGCCTTACCCATATCTCCCGCTGTTTTAAACACCAATAGATTTGTTCCATCTTTTAAGGTTGTATCGGTAGTACCTCTGAACTCTCTTAGAGGAATATATGAAGAAGAAGTAATAGATTTCTCATCTCCATAAGGTAGAACATCCTTTGCCTTTTCAGACCCTGCTAGCTCTGTTTGAGTTACTACAGTATTTTTTGTTGCACCAATCTTACCCCTTGCTGAAAATAGGTTTACAGAACCACTAATATCCTTATTTTTCTTTGCTTTGTTTACCTCTCCAAGACGCTCTCCAGCTTCTTGTTTGATATACTTCACTGCCTCTTTTACAGCTTCCTTACTTACACTTTTCTCGGTTGGTTTCCTAATATTATCTATTTTTAGTTTTGATGCCCTACTCTTGTCGGTTATTTTTATTTTTATCGTACTCTCTTCAACTGTTGCAGTTGCACCACCACCTGCTTGATCTATAGCTTTATTGAGAGCAGATATAGCCTCCTCTGGGTTAGATTCAAATGCTCTCTTAATTAACCATTTACTGTTTCTGAATTTAAAAGAGTCTTTTACCTCACTAGCAACATTAGAATCTGTCTGACCAACCAAAGAAAAAGTATCAGCCAAACTAGAGTTCATAGACATAGAAATGAGATTTGTACCATTAAAGAAACCACCTGCACCAATAGTATCATCTCCATCTGCATTAACACCTACCCAAGTAAAAGGATTCATACAGCCTGGTACTGCAACAATCTGGTGGTTGCCTCCCAAAAATAGAATATCTCCAAAACAAGTAACTGCTACATGTGTACCTAAAACAGATGTTGAAACCATTTTTGCCCCATCTGTTTTCTGGAAAATCTTTTCTGTAGCATCGTTATCTGCATCTTTCTGTGTTAAATCAAAGAATGAGGTACCATACCCATTTTTTGGGTCTACCCTGTCCATACACTTTATGAAAGCAAATTGTGCTGGTGTCTGCTCCTGTACTGGAATTACAGAACCTAGCTTACTACCTTTAATATCTGTTACTCTTGCATTGAAGTAAACTTTACTGTCTGCTACAAATTGTATATACTTCTTCTTACAAGGTTCACAGAATCCTAGCATTGCCTGTGTAAATGTATAGGCATTAACATCTATGTTTAAAGGTTTGCCAAGTTTCAAAGGGTCATCTGATTCATAAGCCACTAAATTTTTCTTATTGCTTCTCATCAACCCCATAAGATTCTCTGACAAAGCTTCTGCAGAGGAGTCATCAAAAGCCAAATTCTTCTGCAAAGCACTCTTTATATCTGCCTTAGTAGTTTTTGTAGTCGAATCCGTACCCTCTATTCCAAGCTCTGTTGCAAATGGAACATAGAAGTTACTAACATATACCCCTAAAAATCTGGTTGTATCTGCTGTTAACTCCTTACCCTTTATGTTGGTTGATTGTTCCCCAGCTGCCATTCTTATATAGGTTGAGAGTATACTGTCAGATGCTTTTCCTTCAGCAGAACTTCCTCCATCTTCATCATCTGCAAATGCAACCATAAAACTACCCAATAGTGTAGTTATACTAACAGTTAGCATACATAAGAATGCTATTAACTTTTTTATAAACTTCGATTTTTTCATTTTATCACCTTAAAAATTACTGAATGCGTCTACAAAGAACAAGATTATATCGTAAACTTTACCACTTATTAAATAAGCTAAACATACCCCAACAGCGATTATTGTTACTATTCTTCGCTTCATATAAGCTAGTATTTCATTCTGATAAACACCTGAACTGTCAATATCTTTCCTTACAGACCAAGCATCTTTACTTACTAAAATAGGCTTTCCATTACCCTTCGATACAACTGCCTCAAATGCTGGGATACCAAAGTAACATATATCCAGCATAATAGATATTCCAAATAGAGCAACAATAAACACTGAGAACACACCAAAGGCTATTCCAAACCAGCTAGCAAAAGGTCTAAACCAAGCCCCAGCCTCTGCAAGGTCAGTTCCAGCATTTGACTTCAAATACCCAACTGCTTTAGCAGTTGCATTATCTTGCTCTGAAATAAAATTATAAACCTTATTACGACCTTGTACACCCAATGAAGAGCCATTTGTTGCATCTAATGCTGCTTGCATAAACTCTTGTTTTTCAATTCTGTTGAGTTCTGCATACTTAGAGTTGCTAAAGCTTAACAGCCCTTCTTTCGAATCATAGCTTAGTATGTTCACACCTGCTACATTATTCGCCCTTGCACAAATAGAGTTTATCTCACCCCTACCCGTACCCACATTAGCTACTGCATCTACACCCTCTGCTAAACAGTAACCAACTGTTCCTATAAACAAAAAGAGGATGGTTAAGATAACCATAAAACCTCTCTTTCCCGCTGTTCTATAATTTCTTACCATCCTAATTCTCCTTCACCAAAAGAACCTATTTCTAGGTTAAATTCCGAAACCACTTACAAGGTCTAATATAATTCCTACTAGCTTGTAAATCTGTCCTTGTACTAGGTAGAACAAACAGATACCAAGGATAATTAACATTATTACCCTGTTTTTAAAGTAAATACCCAAAGCCTGCTTAGTTCCTCCACCATCTTGTGCACTCTCTTCAGCTTTTACTGCATTCAAGGCTGCTGCTGTAACGAGGAATGACTTCATCTTACCATTATCCCCTTCAACAAGCATTCTAAAAGGTGGAACGGCAATATACATAATATCTGATGCCATTACTAAACCAGTAAATGCCATAATCAATATAGACAATATACCCAAGACTGTACTTATTGGTCCTGAAAATGGCTTATAGATTTTATTTGCTGTAACAAAGTCAGGTTTTGTTTGTTCTAGAATTACATTAAGGAACTTAGAACCTACCCCTGGATTTGATTGCAAATCTTTCCACCAATTCTGAACTGTAGACTCCGTTACACCTTTAGCCTTATCGCTCTGAACAGCTTCATTTGAGTACTGAGCTATGTCGTTTACTGCTCTCTGCTGAGCATCTTTATCCAGCTTAGAAAACTTGTCTGAATCTAGAGTGAACCCTTCTGTTGGGCTACCCTTAAATAGTTCATTACCCTTTATGCTTCCTCCACCTTCGACCTCATATTCATTAGAACCCATCTGACCATTTACATAAGTAGTTAGATTCTTCTTAGCTTGAGCATCTTCACTATAGTTTTTTGTGTTTGCAAATGAAAGCTGTGTAAATGCCAGTATAATGGACATTACGATGAACAATACACCAACCATTTGCCTTCTCTTTAATGTGCTTCCCATTTTATTACTCCTTTACTCCTTTTACAATCCAATGTGTACTTCATATGGTAAATATGTGTATATTATATACAACAATAAGATTATTGCTATCAACCACAATACCCGTCTTACTATTTTTTCCCAAGTACCTGAAGTTGCAAAGAACTCACTCTTAGGCACAAGTCTTAATTTCACAGGTGCTCTCTTCACACCAAACTTACGTAATGACATACCCAATAAAGAGTGTACTCCACCAGGTGTTAGCATATCCAAGACAAGATGACTAATCAATCCCAACAAGAAACCAGTGGCTATCAATCGGAAGATTATAGCATCTGCACCTGTAAAGAACGAGGTTCTCATTACCCAAATGAGTATTCCTAATACCAAAGCTAATGCCAAATCTGAGTGCGTCTGCCAACTTCTATGCCTTGCATCAAACCAGCTTAAAGGTGGTGCTAGTTTATCAATCTTAGACTTCTTTCTCATTTTTGTTGTTAGGTGTAATAACCTACAAAAAGACATTGAAACTACATCTTTTAGAGGAGCTGAGTCCGTATGGTGGTCTTGGTCACTAGCAACTGAACCAACAATACCAAAAGGGTACATTACAGCCAGCTGTAACAAAGGAGTAACACCTTCAATCAGCATACCCTTTTCTTTTAGAATCAAGTACCCTCCTAAAGTTGCTACAACCCCTCCTACTCTATGTGTCTGACCTTCCATTATGCAAACTCTACCTTTCTCCTAAACGAACCAATTGTTTGTACTCTAACATCTTCACCATTTAGAGTTGTAGACTTCTTAATTCTAACCTTGTAACCATTTCCGTATTCAACCAATCTTATTCTTACAAGCCCCTTAATACTAAAGCCATTAAACTTCTTTAGATTGCTTTCAATAACTTCTTGGAATGTTGTTAACACTCTCAATATCATCTCTGAACTATAGCGACCATTAAACTCTTTAGAGATTTCCGTACTTGTATAAGCTAGAGTTTCAATTGTGGAATCTGCCTTAGTTCTTTTAAGAAAACAAATATTTAGAAACTTAACCGACTCACCAAGCTGTAATCTTTTGATTAAGTAATCCTCATACGCAAATACAATTTCTTCTACTGAAAGTTTAGTTATATTAAGTTTTGAACTTATTTCCTCTACCTGTTCTTTTCTAAAAAATACTTCCGTCATAATATATTCCTTAAAATATCTCTACTTCCTTTAGACTAGCCCTAAACAGAGTTTCACTAATCTGATAAATTTCAAACCTGTTTATTAAGGGCTCAACTCCAACTACTTCTAAAGCATAAGGTAAATCCTTACCCAGCACTTCGAATACAAACTCATCTCCTGAGTTTTTCAAATGCCTTTCACACTCTTCTGCGATAGCATTTCTAACTGAAGTTTTTTCTTTAAGGTCTAAAGATTGATTTACCTTAGCCTTAAAGAATCTTAATTTCAAATACTCAATTATCTTTTCCATGCCGTACTCCAGCCTCTTAAACTAGTGAGGTATATGTTCATTAGCACTTACGATTAAATTCATAAACCAATCTGCTAGGTTTAATCCCGTACCCAAGAATATAGAACTCAAAAGAACTACAGTAGCTATTACGAAGATTACCATAAATACAGCTCTTTTTACAAAGTATGTTGCAATCATAGACCTCTTCTTAGGTTGACCTTGACCCATCTGCTGCATCATACCACCGTATCCACCCATTTGCTGTTGCATCATTCCACCACCAGCACCTTCTACTGCACCTGTGATGGATAGTACTTCATCAGATACCCACTGTCTAGGTTTAGCTGAACCCATCACACCACCTTGAGCTCCATATCCTCCACCCATCATACCAGCACCTTGCTGATTTCCAGCATATAAGAACCCTCTTACAGGTGGAATTGCTATGTACATTAGGTCTAAAGCAGTTATTAAGAAGATACAAGCTGCTGTTATAGCTGTAACTACACCAGTTAAATAACCAATTATTGATTTGATAAAACCTGCACCCTCTTGTCCTTTTTTAACTGACTCCTGGTCGATGCTTCCATTGTTCTTGATGTAGTCTGCCATACCTGAATCATCATTTTTATTTGTTTTTGTTTCAAGTTTTTTATCACTACCTTTGATAGCTGAATTTGCATCAGATTCACTCTTATCACCATTCAAAGCTTTATTTGCTTTATCAATGTTTTCTTGAGTGTTGTCTTTCTTTTGTGACTCCTCTGTAACATATTCGTTGTTTTCTACTTCTTCAGCATAAGTGTTTATCACACCACATACCCCATAGCAGAACATTAACCCAGCGATTCCACAAAGTGCCAATCCTTTTCTTAATTTACTTGAACCCTCTATTTTCATTCTCTGAACCTCCGATTATTTTATTAACTAAGAACATAGCAAGTTCCTAGATTAGCTTTTTAAATAATTAATCTTGCAACAAACTATTCCTCAACTACCTGCAGATTGAACAAGTCAGCAACATCATCGAAACCAACATTCTTAGTTACTTCCTCAAGTGACTTCATACCCCTATCTTGTTTTGCTTGTTCGAATCGTTCTAGATTATTATTCCTTGCTTTAGCTTCATCAACTTTCTTTACCTCTACAACTCTATCATCTTTAATAGGTGTACCCAAGCTCATTGTCTTCTGAGGTTCTCCATAGATAAAGGTCATCAAGTTAGCTTCGATATCACCAACTCTCAACCTCTTCAACTCCTGTAGCATATAAGAAATATCTTCAACTGATAGAGCCTTAAATACTTTAGCATAAGTACCAATTTCTTCAGCAGACATACCATCTACATCAATTCCGTTGATGATATATACCCCTCGCATTACAAATACTGTAAGGGAAGATAGGAACTGTCCAAAATCATACTCCATTCTTATTCTGTACATTAAGGTCATATAAGCCATATAATCTTTATTGATATAAGCCTTCAGGAAGTCAAATAGCAGAGTCTCAGAAACTTCTTTAAACTCAGCCAATACACTCTCTGCCTTTGCAGAACCTCTTGTATTGAAAACTCTCTCAATATTATTCAAGCTGTCTCTGATTACTAAATCAGACCTTGTAGCAATAGCCCTCAGCCCCTCAAGGTCATACTCTCTACCTTCTTCATAACATACCCTTTTTAGCAATTCCACGAGTTCTGACATTCTAGGCTTCGTTATATTGAACTTCAACAAACATCTATTTCTTATAGTGTCCAATAGCTTATCTGGTTCAGTTGTACAGAAGATAAATAATACATTCTCAGGAGGCTCTTCTAAAAGCTTAAGTAATCTATTCTGAGCTGCATTACTTGCCTTATGAACCTCGTCCAATATAAAGGCTCTCCAACCACTCATAGATGGGTAATCAACGACTTCAAACATTGCGTCTAAAGATTTCCTACCCGTGTTGTCAGCCATATCTATTTCCATAATATCTGGTAAAGCATCCAATTCTCCAGTAGTAATGTATTCATCAATTGCCTGACAAGTATCACATACCCCACAAGCTCCTGTTTCTTCATCTCTATCTTCACAAAAGTATTCCTTTATTATTAATCTAGCTAGCGTTGTTTTACCACAACCCGTCGTACCCGTTAAAAGAATAGACTGTGGTCTGTTCGATTTCAGGTATCTCAACAAAGATTCTTTAATCTCTGCATTACCCGTATAGTCTGACATCTTCGTTGGTCTAAATCTTCTTGCAAAACTCAAATTGCTATCCATATTTTACTCCTCTACCAATTATTACCAGTACCTCACCACATCAAGCGAGAACAAGCACCTACAACCTAAAGACTTTTCTTCATAAAGCATACCAAATTGCACAAAACTTCGACAAGTATCAACACATATACAAATTAAAAGAGAGGGCTTTCGCCCTCTCATATAGAGAATATTAAACGATGTTAGCACCGTGAAATATCTTCTTACTTTGTAGCCTTTCCTGCTACGAAAGCCATGAATGCCTGTGCATTCTTGTTTACAGCTGCCTTGCTTGTTCCAGCAGACTCTCTTGGCTTTCTTACAGCTGCTGCTGCAAGTGGTGCCCACTTCTCGAATCCCTTAACAATTGTTCTCTCTTTTCTTGTCTGACCGTTCTCGTTCTTAACAGCCTTGAAAGTAAGAACATCTGTCATCTTGATTTCCTTGATTGATGTACCAACACCAACTAGAGATACTCTTGGAGTAGCTGCTACCTTAACAACTTCACCTGACTTTGTCTTGTTACCCTTGAACTGATATCTTGCTGAAACCTGAACCTTACCACCTGTTGCCTGACCATTGTACTCTTTTCTTGAGATGAGAAGAGCTGTCTCGAATGGAGTTAGGTAGAACTTCTCGCCAGCCTTAACCTTCTTTGTTCCTTCGATGTTCTCATAGTTCATAGCATCCTGCTTGAAACCAGCATTTGTGCCACAATCTGGGATTACGATGTCTTCCTTAGATGAGAATGCATAACCAACAATCTTAGCAATCTTATTTCCCTGATACTCATCATCCTGTGATGGGTCACCAAGAGGTCCTTCGAATACAAGAGTATCTGACTTTACACCATACTCTGATGCATCTTCAGGTGTTACATTTACATTAGCCTTAGCCTCTGCCTCTACCTTAACTTTCTCGTCCTGCTTAACTTCAGGAGTGTTTCCAACTTTTAGCATTTTGAAATCCTCTACTTTCTTTTCAAATTACAATTTTTTAAGATGCTTTTATATTACCACAAGTATTTTGTTAATGCAAGGCTATTTCCGAAACTTTTTTTTTAAATTTTTTTTCTTAGAAAAATTCCAATCTTTCGAGAGAAAAATTTCCAACAAATAATCTCAAACAAGCCAGCTCCAACCCCAGCAAGCGAAAGCACCGAACAAAACATCAGGAACGGCAACCCACACCCACAAGAGCAACAAGCCCCACAACCAAGCACCAACAAGCACCTGCGACACTACGCAAGCATTATTCTAAAAAGACACTGTCTAAATACGGAAACAATTCTAAGAATTTTAACCATATTCAGACGAGCGTACCTTTTTAAAGAACCTACTTTACAGTATCAATACTTTGAACAGATACTGTGGAATTTGAGTCTACTTTGAATGTTATACCTACCTTATCTCCTACTAAATACTTTCCGTACTCTTCAGGAGAGCAAAAGTATGTTATTTTTGTATCGCTACCATCTTTCTTAAGCATATTCATTATAAGAGCATGTGTATAAGATGTCTTATCTATTACATATACCCTCTTCTCCAAAATAACAACAGAAGTATTGTATACTTTTGACATAGCTGGCTCAGACTCAACACCAACAATATTGACCGAATTTGAAGAACTATTAACCTTGTTTTCAGCGTTATTATCGGATTTTTTAATCTCTTTCTCAGTAGGCTGTTCCTGTTTTTCTACTTTTGATGAATTTTCCTGATTTTCAACTTGTTTCTTCTCAGAGTCCACACTCTTATCTTCTCGAAGTTTATTTGTGTAAGTTGACTGTTCTCCAGTAGACTTCTTGGTTATCGTACAACTTCTTATTGTTAGAGCCATTACTGCTACAACTATTAAAATTATAATTATAGCTAAAACCGTACCCTTCTTTCCGATTGCTTTTCCTTGTGTCTTTTCTTCTTCCATTCTTAACCTCCAATAAAATACGCCTCTAGCACAAGGCTAAAGGCGTATGCTGTTAAAACAATTTCTCTTAGAGTGACTTAAGTACATCTGCATCTACTGGGTCGTAGTTCTTGATGTCGAATGGTGAAAGAATTACTTCCATATTTCCATCTCTCTTAGCTACCAATGCATAGATATCTCCGTCCTGATAGAAACCTACAGCATCCTTATCGCCTCTTAGTTTTGTTACATCCTTGGTTACAACCTTCTTGATGATGTTAAAAGGCTTAACCTGCTTGCTGATGTTTGCAAGATACTGAATGAATGGAGTACCCCATTTACTTACAAGCTGTACAGTTGTCTGTGCTGTTGAAAGATTTGTAGCTTCTCTTTCCTTAATCTCTTCAATTCTTTCTGCACTAACAAGAATGTTCTCTTCCATAAGAAGTACAATGTCTTCTAATTCGAATACTCTGTCTTCATCTGCAACGAATACTACCTCATCATCAGTTAGTGATGCAATTACCTTATCTCCCTGTGATAGAGCAGAAACAAAGCTTACTGCATAGTTAACTCCAGCTCTCTTAACAAGGTCTTCAAGCATCTTGTTAACTTCAGCAATGTTTGCTTCTGCCATCTGATTTACGATAAGAGTTGCATAGGCATCCTTGAATGCACCAACAATCATCTCCTTAGTATCAACCTTTGTGATTACGTGAGAGAACTTGAACTTTGAAGTAGCCTTAATCTTGTTTGTTAGGCTGAGTGAAATTACCTCAATTCCCTTAGAACCTGTTGCTGTTACATAAACAGACATCTTAGGAACTGCCACACCTTCTGGAATTGCAGAGATGATTACATTCTGAACCTTATCTACATATTCCTTGATGAGAGTAGAATCATCAACTTCCATAAGTGCAAGTACATCTTCTGTACAACACTCTTCTACCTTTGCTTCAACATTCTCCATAAACTGGTTAAGCACATTAGTTACATCTTTCTTTAAATACATATTTTTTATCTCCTTTTTGCATATGTTACAAAATTTAATTTAATACAAATACTACTTTTTAAGAGCAAAAACTACTTCTCTTCATTTTCGGGCAAACTTGCAAACCGTCTGCCAAACTTCTTACCATTAGAAACGGTGCTTCTAAATAAAGAGTTAACACCTCGTTCAAAAAAGTCCATCATCTCAGTTTCAGCTTTAAGTTCTGATGCCGGTGAGCGTTTTACTTGTTTAGACGGCGTACCCTTTGTTACTTTTGGCTCAACTTCTTCGCTTGAACCCCAATCATCGAAGTCTTCCTCTTCAACCTCATCTGAGCTACCCCAATCATCAAAATCAGCGTCATCTTCCAACTCTTCCTCTGGTTCATCTCCTTCGTCTGAACCCCAATCGTCGAAGTCGGCATCGTCTTCAAAGTCAGTTTCTAAATCTTCTGAGTCATCAGAACTGCCCCAATCGTCGAAGTCAGAGTCATCTTCATCTGAGCTACTCCAATCGTCGAAGTCACCCTCATCTTCTTCACTCAGGCTTTCCCAATCATCAGAATCTTCTTCAATCTCATCTGAGTTACCCCAATCATCTAAGTCTGCATCATCTTCTACTTCTGAAGTATCCGTACCCCTAGATTCGAACTCGTCTTCATCTGAGTCACCCCAAGATTCAAATTCACCTTCATCCTCTTCAGAGCCTCCACTCCCCCAATCATCGAAGTCACCCTCTGAGTCTTCACTTACCCAACCGTCTCTTTCGTTAGAATCATCTTCAAACCCACTAGAATCGTCTTCATCTGCTTTCAAACTGTCTCCATCTACTAGAAAACCATCCTCATCTTCAACTAAGTTGGCTATATCGATATCTGTTTGACTCTCTACACTTACCCCTACTTCCTCAGACTCTGGCTGCTCAATAGTCTCTACATCAAAGTCATCCCAGCTATCAAAATCATCTCCCTCAATCGTCTCTTGCGACTTCTTTACTAAATCCAAGAACTCATTTCCAGCACTTTCAACCTTACTGTACTGCTCTCCAAAAGGACTTACCCTCGCCTGAGATTTGCTTAAGAAGTTGAAATTACTGTCTACATCGTCCGTCCTTCTTCTAGGCAACATCATTCCAGCAAAGTCTTTTCCAACATCCACATACTCAGCATAGACTAGACTTCTTATCTTCTGCTTGTAAGTTTGCTGAGGGAATAATGCGTACCGTTCTCCGATTGTTGAACCACTTACATTGTTGACAAATAAAAACCAAGACAAAGATGCAAGCCTCTCAGATACGAAAAAACAATCTTCATATTTTTCGAAACTTTTTGTTGGGAAACTTATCCCATTCTGTATTAAGTTGTCCCTTATTAGCTCCAAAAAGCTCGCATAGTCTTTTAACATTTTAACTCACTTTCACCTAAAAAGTATCTTTTAAGCAAACCACCTTCAACACTCTCTTTAGTTTAATAGACCTGTAGTAATTAACAGAACCACCCTCAACAATAGACGCAAAGCAAAGTCTTATAAGTATATTACCATTTTCGCTCGTTCTAACGATGTTTGTATTGTTAAGCTCAGCCAACTTCTCTTTCGCCTGCCACTTTTCTGGATTATTAACTATTTCCATAGCCTCATCGTTATCCATACCCTCTATAGTTGTTTCACTTAATAGTCCACACTTCTCCAATGCTTCTCTTACATCCATACCCTCGGATATAAGTTTCTTACACTTCTGATATCTTGGATTAAATCCTTCATATTGTTTATAGTACTCTTCACCATAAAGTTCTTTCAGAATACCCACGTTATTGGTGCATATTATCTTAGAGAATGAACCATCAGTTTTCTGAATTAGAATCTGAAGAATACAATCCTTTAACAAAGTTCTTAGCTCTTCTTCGCTCCAATACCCTTCTTTTGGTTCAAGAACCTTAGCATTTGAGAACATAGACATATACTTATCTAATTCATCAAGTATACCCAATCTTTTAAAGAGAATACCCTTCTTATGTTCAGTTAAGTTGTAAATATAATGACTTAAATCTCCACTGCTAGGTAAACCCTCATCAAGATTAAAAAACTCTTCAACCTTTGGTAGCTCTTCAAACAACTCTCTGCTCTTCCAAAGGTCTTCACTTAGTAACAGTTTATTTACTGCTAAGCGTACCCCAATTGCATCTCTTGCAGGGTTACTACTTTCAACCTGACTTTGATAATCTTCATACTTAGCAACCCTAAACTCGTCCATTCTTAAGACATCAAGCCTTGTCATACCAGTTGTAAAGATACTATCAGCACCCAATATAGGTGCATACATAAATCCAAGATAAGGCAATACAAAGTCGCCAGTAATGTTGTCTATGAAGTTTTTACCGTTCTTCTTTTCCAAAATGCTTTTGCTTAGAGTAACATATCTCGCCTTGTTTTGAATACCACCCTCACTCAGTGAAGATGATACAACCTTAAATACCCTATCTTTCGCTGTTAAGATTTTGTTTAACAACACAACAAGGAACATTACAACCCCATAAGGTACAAGAATATCCTTCTCATCAATACCTTTGTTTGGTAAGGTGCATTTGAACTCTACATCCCCACCATCACTTTCAATAACCAGCTTATATGCCCTTAGAATACCATTAGCATTCTCTTCAGGTAACTTATCCAGTTTAACCCTCCTTTTAGCATCAAGCATTGTTGCAACTTCTTCATTTGCTGTGAAAAGAGTAACCGTACCCTCAGTAGAAACTACATAACAAGCACCTGCAAAAAGCATACCCTGTTTTACTTTCACTTCTCTACTTATTATAAAGTTAGCTTCATCATCTGCTAAACTATTTTTTTCATAAACCTCAACCAGCTTGTCTTTCACATTCTCAGGTAAAGAGTCCACCGTCTCAACCCAAAAGTTACTGCCTTTTTTCTGCATATTCTCTAAGACCGACGCTTTTACGTCTCTAAAGTAATCCGCATCCAAAATGTCTTGAGCAATAAGCATATTGATGATTGCTTTGTCCTTAGTTCTCATTGTTAATCCTCCTATCCTAGGAGATAACCTCTTCTCCTGCCCAATTATTAAACCACTGTGGTAGGGCTAGCATTGCCAAGGTTAAATCCTTCTTAAATACTGTACTGTAAACCATTGTGCTACCATCTACCCAGTTTATTAAATCATCAACAGTTTTCATATTACTGCTTCCAACCACCTTATACTTATCCATACCCAATCCTTTTAGGTCGTTCCAAAGCTCATTAGCTCTCAAACCAACACTTATTGCACCCTGAACAAATACTGTTCTTGCAGATTCAATATCTAAGTCAACGAATAAAGTGTCTGGCTTAGCACCAACCTCAAAATCAATAATTCTTGCATAGTTAATTGACCTTAAAGGACTATCATATCGGCTAGAACCTACTTCAAATACTCGAATATAGCCCCTACCCAGAGTTTTATTTTCGATAAAATTACCCCCGTACATAGCACCTGTATTATCTCTAACATAATCACAATCGCCATATACTTCTTCAATTTTACCAATATTAAAAGATGTAACCATCTCTCTTATTATGCCTGCGTCCTTCATAAAGTTAACTTTTATAAAGTCTTCATTTCCTTGTTCATATAGGTAATCAACACCTCTCTCCAGCATAAAGAGAGGAATAACTCGCATACCATTAGTTCCTAAATCCAAAGGCTTTCTTGGTTTAGTGATTTTTCTTTCACCTTTAGTACCTTCTGTTAGCTTTAGGAAAGGTGTAAGCTCATCATCAGAACTTTCATCGCAACCATCTATGTGGTCTGAATATTTTTCACTAACATCTTCACCTACCCACATTGATGCAATGTTGAGGTTGCTTGTGCAGAGGTATTTATCAAATGTTGCACCGTTCCTACCCCACTTTGGAATCTCTACATAGCATAGGTAGTCACAAAGTAAATACTTGTAAATAGCACTCCTATAGTTCATATCTGGGAATGTCTCTGCTATTACAGAACCCAGTTTCTTCTCTGATTTTGGAGCTGTTAGACTCATAATGTCGAACTGCTTATCATCAATCTTCTTACATACTGAGAACCACTTTCCAGCTTCTAAGCATTTACCAATTACCGCCTCACATATACTTCTAAATGGGGTCTTATTCCCCAGTAAGTCCACCTCATTAAACTTGAGTAATACACTTCTTTCCATCATCTACCTACTTTCTTTAATTTGAGCCGTACTATTTACCCTATTCTGTTTTCTCGGCTAAACCCAATCTCTTCATTAAAAATGCTTTTCTATTGTCCCCTGATTCTACAAGTTCTTTCATTAAACCTTTAGCCATCTCAATTACTACTTCAGGTACCTCTGAAACAGGTGTTGCAATAGCATACCCTGAAGTTCCTTGAGGTTTTTCGCTAATGATTTTATAAACCGTAGCAGTGGACTTATCTTCCAAAAACTCTCCAGTTTCATAGTTGATTCCAGCCTTTATGTTCATTATAAATCCTTCATTTAAAATTGAGTAAAAAGGCTTCTTAGCCTTGATATAGTTGTCTACATCAACTTCAGAGGGAACAATGAACTTTTCACCTTTCATTATTCTAGGTTTTACAAACTTACCCTCTACAGTTACACAAGCCAAAGATTCAATATATCCTTCATTTTTATATTTGTAGAAACCAAACTTTTCTACTAACCCCCACTTTATAAAGAGGTCCTTTGTTGACATTCTTATTTTAACCTTCATTGAGTTCTCCTTGAATAAAATTAGCAACCTTATCTCTTGCTTTTTCTAGAGCCGTTAAATCCACTGACCCTTCTATTTTATAGGTTAGTTCTCCACACTCAGCCGACTTCCATGCCTCCAACAGACATTCTTCCAATGAACCATCTTTTACCTTCATAGGGTAGTAAGTTTTGTCTGAGCTGAAGACAATATCAGCTTCTGGGTGTAGTTTCCACCAACTAACCTCTTCTTTACACAAAGTAGTCTGTTCAAAATCTACAGCTAAGAAATCCTCTATTACACCCCCAACCTCTCTCTGCAAGACTATTGGACAACCTACAAAATCAATCCCATTCTCAACACAATATTTGAAAGATAAGCATAACCCTGAATACCCACCTATCAGTGTACGAACTGGCAATATCTCTGCTTCATCGTCGTCAATAAGGACTGCATAGCTTCCAATAACACCCTCAATACCATCTTGAATAATTGGGTAATAAACCCTTTCTGAATCGACTGTTATAACCTTGATGTTTCTATCTTCACTCTCTTCACATAAGGTTTCAACCTTTTTAAATGCCTCACACTGCATCTCATAAACTTCATTAACCTTTGTAGCAAATAGGCTTTCATACAAACCCATACCCGATTGAAATATTCTATTTCCTGTATAGGTATTCTCACTTAACCACTCGTTAAGTTCCTTTGCATAGGTTCCAGTGGCTATTACATCTCCATTAAGTATACACTTACAGGTTCTTATTTCATCCTCTAAAGTCATACCCTGAGTAAAGTTACCACCTTCTTCAATGACCTCTACACCCAACACACTGCAAGCTAATCTAAACAAGCCTTCACTAATGTCAACATAGCCGATACCATACCCATTCTTTATTAACATCTCAAGAACACCATCGGTCTGGTTATATCCTGCTTTTGTATAGAGTGATGCTCCTGCCTCTTTTAAGGAGTATGTTATCTGCTTACTTTCCTCATCAAGACTGTACTGACATTCATCAAAGAAGAAATTCAAGTCTGAACAACAAGCTTTAAAGTAATATGCTTTCCAACAATGATATAAGAAGTCTTCGTGTTCTAAATTTTGCCATACCCTTTTGTTACGAAGATAGGCGTGTTCAAAGTTGGCTGCATTAAGTATAACTCTGCCTGCCTTACTTGTTAATAGACCACTTATACCCTCTCCTGAGAGGTACTTTCTTATCTCCCGCTCATCCAAATGAGTTGAATCAGTAATAAAGCCCTTATCGTAAAGATAAGTTAGGTGCATATGGTAAAGAGAAACATATTTCTTCTTTACTTCCATAAATTTACTTAACTTTAGAAAAATCTTTTTCTTCTTTTGTATATATTTATTAAGACTATTACCAACCACTATAACTTCCTCCAGTTACAACTACCAAGTATTTGTTTAACATCTGCAAGGCTCGTACCCAATTCTAAAGGGAGTATTGCCTGCATACAATGTTCTTTTATGTATCTTCTTCTCAATACCATACCACCTATAACAGGTAGACGGCTTTTTAATACAGAGAGTATCTCTGTTAAAGACTTCCTTATCTCACAAACCATACCCTCAAAGAGTATTTCACAAGTGCCACCACTCATCAGCACAGATATACATCTTACATCTTTTAATCTACCACCTGTGTTTGATATTAAAGCAGTTTCACTCACCAAAGTCCCAAAACCATCAAACTTCCAACAACAACCCTCTTCAACACCATAAAGGTACCAATAGTTGCCATTCTTACCAAATAAAGTTCTACTCACTTTTTTAATCTCCTTTGAGACTATTATAACACATCTCTAGAAATCTTGCAAGAGATTTTTACTTTCATAAACAGAATCTAGTTCCATAGGAGTAAAGTCTTCTACATTGTAAGTTGGGGCGTAATCAACTACACATACACTTCCACCATCCATCAGTTGGGAAAGCCTCATATTTGGAATTACATCCATCGCCTGCCAAAACTTTAATACTTCTGTTATCTGTTCATTATAGTTGAGACCTACCCCTGTTGCCAGTATTTTTGTTCCTTCATACTTTGCATTTGGCTTGTAAGGTATTACAGCCAGTGTTATCAAACCGTACTTCCAAGTCTTATAAGATGCACCGCTATAACATTTCAGTTTTCTTACTGACATTGCTAATGCTGTTTGGCTTACTCTGTACAGATTTTTAGTTGACACTAAATAAATGTAAAGAACCTTACCCTTGATGTTTATTACATCTACGTATTCAAAGGACTTATCTTGTACTTCGTGTTTATATCTTAAAAGCAAGTTTATTTCACTCATAATTGCCTTGCTGTTCTTTGGAACAGTTACTGGCTCAGTAACAAAGTTACCTCCTGAATCTCGCATAAACTTTCTTGTTCGCCTATCTATTTTTTTCCTAACCAAGTTCATACCCTTAGGATATTCCATGACGATTGTTTTATTTAACTTATCAAATTCTGGTTCTGTAATACCCTGTACCCCATAAAGAGTGTATTCACTTACATTCCACCCCTTTGCACTCATTGGAAGAGGTATATCGTATATACTTTTCTCACCTACCTTCGGTAAGTTATCTCTCATTTCCTTTATGAACTCTGTCTCTAGGTTTCTCATTTTCTGCTGTCTCCATTCTTTTTATGTATTCAATATCCTTCAAGCCAATTGACACTGGCACAAAGGAATTATCTTCCACCTTACCACCATTATAATAAGTAAGCTTACCCTTGAAACGGAAGTACTCCCAAGTAGCATCTGTCATACCAGCATGTAATCCAGCCTTCTTTGCTTTCTCCTTGCTGACAAAGATACAAACATGGTCTCTAAAAGGTCTGTTGTCTTCCATTGAGGAAACTTCTTTAAAAACAAGTTGTATCATTCCAGACCTCTTCCTACCTCTTGAACCTGCAAACTTACCCTTAAATTCTATTATTTTTCCTACATCCTTTTCGTAAGACTTATCTATTGGTGTATTATTCATGTTACTACCTCCCAACTTAAAGAGTGCTTACATAAGTTTAGCAACCTTGTAAGCACCTTAAAAAATCCAATAGAATTACATACCCTCTACTTTTATATTTATTTCTAGAGACATACAAGCCTTTCTTAATTCGACTTGGTCTAACTTCTGCAATGACTTACCCTTTGCTGTTAGGCAGTAAGGAGAGCGTCTAAGAGCCTTCTCCTTTGAGGTATACATTTGGTTAAGATTCATTCCATAGTATAATTTCTTTAGATGTTCCTCTACAATCTCAACTTGCCCTTCTTTTAAGATGGCATATTTCTTTACCAACTCGCAAAGCCTATCTAACTCTGGTACTCCCATAGGTTTAATAGCATACTTCTTACGGTCTTCAGGCGTCATTAAACGAACTAATGTATAAAGGTCTTCCTCATTTCTGACATTCTCCTGACCTGGTAATTCTTCCCCAGTTTCAATGTTTACTAATTTTCTAACAACTGGTTGATATCTAAAAGCTTCTCCTAAATCTTCTTCAGACAGCATACCCTGTATCATTTCGTTGTACTTACGTGGTGGGAATAACCTTTTAATCCCCTGAATGTTATCCGCTGAGTCACCTCTAAGCAACTTATGCAGAAGAACAGTGTTATAAGGAACTAAGAAATCCTTGAATGCACTGAGTCCTTCAAGAACTTCCTGGTAGTTTCTAGGTGTAATCTGAACATAGTGAGCCTTCTCCAATGCCTTTGTTTCAGCATATGTAGTTACCCTAGACCTTAAGAATACACTTACCACATCATCTACTAAGGGAACAAGGTCTGCATCATTTGTGATAACATCAATAGGTACACCTGGGTACTCCTTCTTAGCTTTTACTATAGTTGCCATAACTAAATCATCAGCTTCATAGTTATGTTCAAACAGACAAGTGCAACCTGCTTTTTCAAGGATTGACTGACAGTCCTGCATAGCCTCATACAACATATCTGGCATTGCTGGTCTACCACCCTTGTAAGCACCCTGTCTTGTTTCAACATCAGCCTCTGGGTCTGAAAATTTATTCATGAAATAGGCTTTTCTCGCTGGAACAGGTCTGTCGAAACAAACCACCATAATATTCCTACCCCCGTCTGACCAACGATTGATGCACTTCAGAACACCACTCTGAACCGTAGTGTCCTTCTCGATAACCGTACCCCCAACTTGTTTTCTTACTGAGAGCCTAAATTTTGTGTGGAAGTAGGTGTGAGCCATATGGTTGAAATCTACAATTACTATTCTCATTTTCTTACCTTTCTATTTTCTCCTGTTGCTCTATCTCCATACCTTTAGTACATATTTTAACTCTTCAATAGTTTTATCTCCTACCCCTTCAATTCTTGAGAGGTCATACATATCTAACATTCTAACTTGAGTTAAAGTTCTTATGCCGTTCATCTTAAACGCTAGCGTATTATATGTCTTGCTTGACAATCCTAAAACTTCAATTGCTATACCCCTCAGAGCGTCTCCACTTAGAGCTGAGAATTTGTTTCTCATAAAAGCAACCCTCTCTTTTGAGAGGTATTTTTCATTCTTAAAACTCAAACTTTCCGAGTATTCTAAAATCCTTTTACAGAGATACCTGCAAGCCAACTGATATTCCAACTGCACATCTTTAATTTTAATTCTTGTACCCCATTCTCTTGCAACTTTACCCCATCCGACACCTGCTGCAACTCTCCTGATAATTTGTTTGCGTTCTATAGGGAGTTCGTTTAGTAACTCTCCAAGTTCAGTGTTTGTTAAAAGATTTATTTGACTTAAGGAAGGCTTTTTCCTATAGTTGAAAATCAGCACCCTTATATTTCTCCCATATTCTAGTTGTGTTAACATAACTACCACCACATCAGAGGAAAAACCTCTGCCCATATCAAAATAGCTTCTCTTAAATTCTTCGTAGCTACTTCTCCGTCAGATTTAGTTAAGGCTTCACCCGTTAGCTTAAGTATTCTCTGAATACACTGAAGTTGAGTTACCTCCTCACCATCAATTTCAACGCTGTGGAATCCCAAATCAACTTTACCATTAGTTATTTCCAAATACATTTTGCAGTGACTATAAAGCCATTCACAAAATATTCTATCCATATTCCAAGTTTCCGCTGAGCAGAATCCATACATCTTCTTTTCGTGATTAAAGTCTCTCATTCTTTCATCATTTTTACTTAACCAATTAACTCCATAATCTTTTTTCTTTAATCCCAAGTCTTCGAGATACTTATTCTTCTGAAAAATAGCCATACCCGTTTCCTTTCTTCGAGTTGTGCCACACAGAACAAACTCAACAATTAACTGCATTTCTTAATTCTTCTTGTTATACCTTATTTTACACCTATTAACCACATAACTCAATACTTCTGAAAAATTGCAAAATTAAAAAAGGCTAGACATCTTGTCTAGCCAATTATCTGCGTTCCTTTATGTGTTATTTCAAACTCAACTTCTTCAACATCCTCATCGTCGATATAGTCTTCAAGTACTTCTTCATCTTCATCTTCATCGTCACTGAACTCTTCAATCTCTTCCTCTTCTAAAAGAATTTTTCTTTCAATGATGTCGTGAAGTTCAATCAACTCTTCAAGAGTTAAAGAAACACCCTTACCCATCTTTGACATATCATCGTTCCAAGGTCTGATATCAAACTTAGCTTCTCTACCGTTCCAAGAAACCTCTGTCAAATGTGTTGACCAAGTTCCGTCTCCTAAAATACCGTAATCTTTTACTACTTCAAAACTGAAGTCATCGTTAAACTTACCCATTGTTTATTCTCCTATTTATCTCGTCAATATTATCTCTTAAAACCTTAAATCTGATATCTGTGTCTACTATTGCAGATGCATATCGCAGAGCATCATATATTCCCTCAAGAACTTCAGAAATTTTCTCGTTTACAATTCTTCTTACTTCTGCTTCATTCATCTTCTATCTTCTTCCGTCAACTTTCTCCAATTTTGTGAACGTATCCTAAGATTTGTCCCTGCTACGGAACAGTATGCACGAGCGTATACCTCTCCGTCCTTTGTGATAAGTCTTAGATAAGTTTTTTTATCAAAAGGTCTTATATTGATGTCTAAGTCTCCTTGCAAATCATCAAGCCTCTTTATAAGTCTTATTTTTGATTCTTCCCAAGGTGCTAGAAGTGTAAACGTATTGAGTTCTTCAGCTGCCTCCTGTAAGAGTTCTAGAGCTCTACTCTCTGTCTTTACATCATCCCAACCCTTATTAAGTACTTCGTATCTATTTTCTTTTTCTTCCATTACGAGCCTCCTTAATTACATATAGTGAAGATCTGTTAGATCGTCCAGCTTACATAGATAATACTCTTCGTATTCCTCGTTATCTAGGTTTTGAACAATCCAAAACAGTGGACTTACTTCTTCTTCTAGATATACATTTACTTTTCTGTTTTTGTCAAATGCTCTTGTGGCATCGTATACTGAATCTACAACGTGTTTACTGCTCATTTTCTTACCTCCTATGAATCAAGGCTCTCAACAACTCGAACTGAACCAACTCAAACCCAAGCCATTTACTAACCTTTCGATTAACTACAGTTTACCCTTCCTCGGACAAGACTTCAATACATCTCTAAAACTAAAAGAAAAATTATCACATCTTACATACCCTGAGCCAAGGAGAACTAAACACTCCACAAACAGACACGATATTTCCTAAATTTTCAATACAACTTACTACAATATAAAAGATAATGGCGTACCCACTTTGATAGGGGGATAAAGCACTTTCAAATCTGAAAGACCTTTCCACAAAAAAGAAAAAGTGGCTCTCAAATTTCACATCTAAGAGCCACCTACACTAAAAGCTATTTTGTTTCTGTATCTTCAGTACCTGTTTCTGTTGAACCATTTCCTGAACCTGTTGTTCCGAAAGAAGATACCGTACTTGCTACAGATGCCAATTCCTTCTTCCTCTCATCTCTCTTCTTCTTACCAAAGATAAATGCTACTATTCCAGCAATAAGTACTAGCAAAGGAAGAACATATTTTAGATAGAACACATTCCAAACGATTAACAACCAAGAAGAAGTAATAAGGACGTCCTTAACATCTTCGCTACTCTTATTTCCAGCTTTATCAACTGCAGTAACCTCAACACTATACTTGTCCTTACTTTCCTTCAGTTCAATTGAATACAGACCATCTTTTTCTTCAGTCACTTTAACAGACTTACCATTTACTTTGACGTCCAACTTCTCAATTGGTGATAAATCTCTCACTTCTATTGTAGCTTTCTTACTGTATTCACGATATGATTTACCATTCTCAATTCCGCCAATGAGAATTTTTGGAGTTGAGCTATCAAGGATAAAGGCAAATGTTTCCTTTAATGATGCACTCTCTTTTCCATCTTTGGTTTTAGAGAATACCTGAATTAGATACTTACCATCTTTATTGAAAACCTTTTTATCAATAGTGTAGCTGTATTCGTATCTATCTGTTAGGGTTTTATCAATTTTGATTAAATCCTTAGGAACTTTAATTTCCTCTCCATTCCTGAATACTTTTATTACTAGAGCATTTGTATCAAGTTCATCTACGCTATACTCTTTCACTACAATATTTCTCGCCTTCTTGATGTAGCTATTTAACAACTTAGCATCAACAAATTTGAAGTCTGAACCATAACGATTTATTGAGAATGTTAAGGTTTCTTCAACTGAGTTACCAGCCAAATCGTACCCAACCATTTTCAGAGTATAGAAGTCATCATAGCCCTTTCCATCTGGAACTCCAGCAAATGCGTACCCTGAATCTGTTTTCCTAAGTTCTAGTTTCTTACCTTTTCTTCCAACCAAAGTTGCACTGCACTTCGAGAGGTCGATGTTCTTATCTTTGAAAATTACAGAGAAGTTAACATTTCCTTTATAGGATACACCCTTCTGAACACCTGAAACCACAATCTCAGGTTTTAAAGTATCAATAGTAAACTTACCTGATTCAACAACATTACTTGTATTTCCTGCCTTATCAGTTGCCTTTGCAGAGAATGAGTACTCACCATCTCTATCAAACACAACTGTTGCTACATGAGTATTACCATTGTTTGACCAAGAAGAAACACTCGCACCATTCAACTGCAAACCTGCAGGGTCAAAATGCTTATCCTCTACTGTTAGAGTTGCTGTTCTTCTGCTGTTGTAGTACCCATTTGCATTTGTCTTGTCCCAACTCAATGTTAGCTTTGGTGCAGTCTTGTCAATCTCAAATCCTGAGAAACTTACATTTTCAGACTGGTTTCCTGCTAAGTCCTTAGCAACTGCATTAAAAGACTGTACCCCTTCTTCTGAAGTAAAAGTTACTGGTGCACTCCAAACCCCATTTTCTTCTGTCCACTTGCCAACTTTGCCAGTAGTAGAGATTTTAGCCAATTCTGGTTTAAAGTTTCTATCTTTTACAGTAAACATACCCACAACATTAGCTCCATAAAGCTTCTTCTCAACACCAGTAAAGCTTATAACTGGAGCAGTAGTGTCGATTACGATATTACTTAGAACCTCAGGTGTACTTACATTTCCTGCCTTATCTTTCGCTGTTACAGTTAGATTATAATCTCCATCCTTAGTAAAGCTAACAGTTTTGTACCAAGTCTTACCACTCTGTTTCCAGTCAGTTGTTTCTCCTGCAGTGGAGACTTCTGTTGTTGCTGGGTCGAAGTTTTCATCATCTACAGTAATCATAACAACTTTTGGCATGTTGTTAAAGCTGTTGCTCTCAGCACCTTCCACATTTACTATTGGAGCTGTTTTATCTATTACGATGTTTTTATACTCATTACTTGAAGAAATGTTACCAGCCTTATCCTTAGCAGAAACCTTTAAGCTATAAGTACCTTCCTCATCAAAGGTAACTTCAACTTTCTTTGTTTTAGCATCAACAGTTTGTATGTTGCCAACCGTACCCTCTGTTTCCACATTTATATCCTTATCATCAAGATTGCTGTCTTCCAAGGTAATAGTTGCCTTCTTTGTATCTTTAAAGAAACCACTTTCAGCACCTTCAACAGTAATCTTAGGAGAAGTCATATCTAAGTTTATATTTTTAAACTTAGTTTCTTGAGCTCTGTTTCCAGCCTTATCAGTAACATTTATCTTTAGTGGGAAAACACCATCCTTCTTATATGTGATTGTGTTTACATGTTTTCCATCAACCTCTGACCAACTACCAAGTGTACCCTCTGTTTCAACCTCTACCTTTGATGGGTCAAAATTCAGCTCATCAACAATGAGTTTCAAAACAACTTCTTTTCCAGTGATTTCTTTCTGAGGCATACCCTCTACCGTATAGGTTGGTGCTGTTTTATCTATCACAATATTTTGGATATCTGCTATAGAACGCTTTCCTAAGATATCCTTTGCTTCCACCTTTATATGGTGTGAACCTTCGCTAGGAAAAGTAACCGTATTCTTCCAATACGAACCTTCTTTTTTCCATTCTCCAAGCTCTCCACTTGTATCACAAGTAATGTTAGGCTTTAGCAAGAACAATTCCTTTATGGTGATTTCAGCTGTTATAGTTTTGTTATAGTATCCTGATTTCAAGTTTTTAATACTTATTACAGGGTCTTCCAAATCTATATTAAAGCCGATAACCTTCTCTTCAGTGTTGCCTGACCTATCCTTTGCAGAAACCTTGATTTTATGGACGCCTTCTTCATCAAACTTGACATCCATAGCATACCCACCTTCGATTTTCTGCCAGTTACCTGCAACACCTGTGCTTTCAATAGCTAGACCACTTTCATCAATAAACTTATCTTTTACTGTAACCCTTACAGTTGTTTTCTCTCCATAAGTCTTACCTTGTTCTACCCCTGCTATCTCAATTACTGGCTTAACAGTATCCTTCTCTGGAATAGTAATTTCATAGCTTACCACTCCGTTGCCTTCATCAACTGTTGAAGTTTTAAGAACCTGCTCAGCTTCAGTTAACTTATCTACACCCAAAGTAATTTTGTTAGACAAGACACCAGTGCTTTCACTAGCCGAGCCTAGCCCATAATTCTGAACCTTAACATCCTTTGGGAAAGTTATGTTAACACCACTCTCAGTATGCTTAACATCTGCAAAGCCCCCTGTAATCACACCTTCTTTATGAAGAGAGAACTTTTCAACCCCACTATCAGTTCCTGTAGCACCTGTAGTTTTTACTTCAAACTCAATGTCTACTGCAAAAGCAGTCTGCATACCCTTCTCAGTTTTATCTTTCAAGAATTCAAGATCTACGTCTCCATTATCAAGCTCTTGACCAATCTTTGCATTTTCTACTGCAACAGGTGTACCCCAACTGTCTCCCAACCTTGTCTTGGTTTTGATGCTTTTAATTATTAGCTTCTGGTTAGGCTCAAGTTCTTTAATATTCAACTTGCCAGCCAAGTTAAATACCGAACTCCAATCACTCTCAGCACCAACTTGGTTTACTTTGAGTGTTTTAGTAGCATATGTGACATCAATGTTCTTATGTTCGTTAACCTTTTTAACATTGCTAACCTCTTCAACAACCCCTGTCTCTGTACTGGTCTCACCCTCAGCCATTACTTGCATAGGTACCATCTGAGTGACTAACATTGTTGTTACTAAGGCTGCTATTCCTTTGTTACGTAATGTATCCTTTCTCAAGTTTTTATCCTCCAATCTACATTTTACAAATCTCTAACAACAGTACATTTATTCTTATTTTTTCCGTACCCATTAAGTAAGATTCACACACTTCTTACTTCTAAAAACTTAATTAACCGAAGTTAATACCTCTAATACCTCAAGTACAACCCCTTCATCCTCATCAATTAACATACCCGTTGCTTCCTCTTCTGCCTCAACCAATAAGTTTGTACCCTCTTCGGCTTCTTCTAAAAACTCCGTTGACTCATCTTCATCCGAAACACCATCAACCTCTTCTTCCGCTGATTCCAACATTGTTGTTGCTTCACTTTCCAAATCATCAAGCAACTGCGTTGCATCTTCATTGTAGACTTTTTCGCTTGTTATTAGTTCTTCAAACCCACTTGTGCTTATCTTTTTAGCTGTTTCAATCACTTCTGGAATAGCCTCTCCGACTGCACTTTTAAACTCCTCATCACTTTCAAGAACTCTCTCCTCGATATTCGCCTCGGAAACCATACTTGCAGACAAATCACCTACAGTTTCAAACCCCTCAAAGTCCATTAACCCCGAACTCTGTTTTAAGAAACCTGAGGCTACACCCATCTCCTTCAGCTCTTTTATTTGCTTCCTTGCCCTTCTTCCTGATACCTCATTAAATAGCGTACCCACCTTGAATACAAATGCTAGAACAAGAGCCAACACAATGCAAAGGATTCCGATACTTATTACAACATTACTTATTAACTCGTACACTACTTCTCACCACCCTTTGCAAATAGCTCATCTACAATCTTTCTGCTTTCATCAGCTTTCTTGTTAAGTTCTTCGTACCTTTTCTTCAAGCTCTCACTTGGATTTGAATTTTTTATAAATGACTGAACATTTTCAATCTCAGTAAGCATCTCTTTTTTAGACACACCATCAACCTTTAATCGATGACCATACCCCTCTATTGCATTTATAATTTCCTCATTCAACTGCAACTCTACTAACTCACCTGTCTCATTCTTCTTCGCTTTTAACAGATTATTCCAATACTTGATGTACATTCCATCATCAGAAGATTCAGCTATTGCAGTGACAATCTTTTTCTTAAACTCACCAATGTTGTGTAGTGTATTAGCTTGTTCAACTTTATATCCACTTGCCTCTGCATCCTTAAACCACTTTACTGAGGCTACCTCTCCAGCACTCTTATCTTCTGGGTAATAGAACCAATAAAGTTTACCCACTTCATACGCTATTTTTCCGTAATCTTTATTACCTACTAAAGTTGTGGAAATCGGACTTAATTTATTTAGTAAGAACTCTTCTTCATCCTTAGAAAACTTACCATCAGTCTTTATAGCTTCAATTAAACCTTGATAAGCATCGAGTTTCTCTGGTTTCAAGCTTACTGCTCGTTCCCAATCTTCAACTCTCTCAGACTTCTGAGCTACTGAAATGCTTTCCTCATAAATCCTGTTATTCTCAACCATTGACATATATCTTGGAATAAATGACATACCCACTAGGATTATCCCAATGATCCCTAAAGCAAAGACAGTTTTAATCTTTCTCTTTGCTTTCTTCAAGTACTCAATATCCTCTTTCTCATAGTTGTTCAACGCATAAAAAACAGCTGAGAAGTCATCGTACCTATCCTTAGGATTTACTTCGCAACACTTATCTATTATTGCAACCAAGCCCCTACTTACTCCTGGTGAAAGTTTAGCAATATCTAATTTACGAATATCTTCATCTTTCTTTATATCACTTAGTGGGAAACCAGTTAACAAGCTTATCAATACTCTTCCAAAAGAAAATATATCTGACCTTAAATCACATAAAGCCTCAGAATCGTACATCTCTGGAGCTGCAAAACCTCTTGTACCCAACTTTTGTTCTATTTTCTCGTGATCTGTTTTCAGAAACTTACTTATTCCGAAATCTAATATCTTAACCTGATTACCATCTTGAATACTTTGAATCATTATGTTATCAGGTTTCAAATCTCTATAAAACAAAGGGTCTTTTTTAGGTGTCTTAGAGTGAAGATACATCATTACCTTACATATCTCCTTTCCAAGGTAGATAACTTCCTTCTGAGAAAAAGGTCCTCTCTTCTCCTGCATTGCCCTAAGACTTACCCCTTCGATATAATCCATTAGTATAAATACAGAACCACCCTCTTCAAAGATATCTGATATTCTTGGAATAGCTGGGTGATTCAGCTTAGTCATTATTGAGCTCTCTGAGATTAGAGAATCATACTCTTGAACAGCCTTACGGTAATCTTTCTTACTTCTATATTCACTCTCTGCATTTGGTCGTTTAATCTCCTTTAAGCAACGAGTAACATTTAAGCTACGATTCATAACCAAGTAAACATTAGACATACCCTTATTGTGGATAAGTTTTACAATCTCATATTTTCCATTTAGAATTAAATCTCCTTTATTTAGGAGTTTTCTCTTCATATCTACTACCTCTCTACATCTACAACAACTACAGTGATGTTATCCGTCTCACCTTTTTCAATGCAGTAATCTATAGCTATACCCAAATCTTCTTTGTTTTCTAAGCTTAGATTAGATTCTTCAAAATAATGCCAAAAACCATCTGAGCAAAGGATAAAGCTATTTCTACCCTTCTCATATTTTCCTGAGAACCTGTCAAAAGTTACATTCTGAACTGCACCAATGCATTTTGTTAACTTACTTCTATATTTGATGTATCTTGGGTCTCCCTTTTCAATTCCATATTTTTTCAATGCTGTGTGGTCGGTAGTTAATTGCTTCAAACCTGAACCAGTTAACTGATAACATCGGCTGTCTCCAATATGCACACCCCAATAACCATCTCTTCCACAACAAATAAAAGTACAAGTCGTACCCATCATTTTCTTCTTAAAGGTTGAAAGCATATAAACAGAGTTATTTGCATTATACAATGCTTCAATAATCTCTTCTTGAGTAATGTTAGATGTTAATGCACCTTTCAAAGCATCAATAACCATTGAACTTGCAATCTCACCATCAGCAAGTCCACCCATTCCATCACAAACACAAGCTACACTAACTTCTTCCCCATTTAACATAAACCTACCCACATAGTAGTTGTCTTGATTTTCTTTTCTAACTGTTCCAATGTCCGATAAAGCTCTTATTTTCACTTTAAAACCTCCAACTCGATTTCCTTTCGAATATCTAATATACTTTTCTTCTCCTCGAAACTCCAAATAAAAAGAAGTCAAGAGCAATGTCTTAACTTCTAAATACTTTCAAGTTTTAATTGTTGTCAACATCATAATCTGAGTCGCCATACCCTAAATCTTCTCGTGAGAAAACCCTGTTCTCTTTTCTAGCCCTTTCGATTAGGTCTGATAGAGTTTCTTTAACTTCCCTTGAGTTTTTGATGTTTTCGATTATAAAGTTACCTGATGTTCTATCTGAACTGCTGCAAATGATACTTCCAAGACCAAACATTCTCTGCATAAATGTCTGCTTTAAGGTAATATCGGTTATCCTGTATAGCCTTACCTCATCTTCAATCTTTGTAAACAAACCACTTTCAATTGTGAACTTATCCTTGGTAAACTGGTACTTGGTGAATGTCCAAGGCAAACCACACCAAACTCTTTTTCTTTCTCTCCACAATACTTCGTCCATATACATCTCCTACTTTATCCTAGAATCTAAATTCCTTGCTATTCTCGGAAGTGATTCCATCTCTTATTCCAACCGACCAAAGTAAATCACCCTCACCAAAATTCACATAAGGTAAACATTTAGCCTCATAAATAGGGTCTAAGATTAAATCGCCATCAGCATAACGAATTAAATTAGGTGCATATTCGTGATAATCATACCCACTTTTCTCGACTTCGAGCATCAACTCCCAGCCCTCTGGTGCATACTTTTCAAATCTCTTCTTAAAATCAGCCCCTACCTGTATTCCAAGAACTGGCAAGTCTATCTCATACCTAAGCATACCCCAAAGGACTCCACAACAAGACATTCCACTGCCAATTGGCAGTACTATTCGCTTTATATCATCTCTACCCACCAAGGAACGAACCTGTGTAGCAGTCTGGTAAACAGCCTCCCAACACTCCATTCCAAAAGGTATCTCCAAGAAATCATTTTCCTCAGCATCATCTCTAGCTCTTTTGATGATTACATTGTTATACCCTGCCCTATGCTGGAATAGTTCACAACCATTAGCCAAAGCCTTATTAATCTCATACCCCAACTCTCCCTGAGGTGTATGAGCATGAAGAGGAACTCCCATTTCCTTAGCAATAAAACTTGCTATCTGTATCTGAGGACTTTTCTTTGAACCAGCAGTTGAAAATCCTCTCTTACCCTCTTCTATACCCTTCTTACAAATGGAGTAGCAAGACCTAGCCTTCCCACCATGGCTTCCACAAATAGAAAAATACTCGTCGTGCTTTACAAAGAAACCATTATGTTTAATTAAAGGGGTAAGCTCATTATTTCCTTCTTCAACTCTTTTATCTATTTCTTGAAAAACTTCTTCAAACATTCTCATTAACTTAACATACCCCCACTAGCTTCTTCTCCCTTTGAGCGAGCAATCAATTCCTCAGTCTTTTCCATCAGCTCTTGAATATCTGGAGCTAAAGCGTGTCTAAAGTCTACAACCCATTTGTACCCTTCTTTATGAGTTACGTAGCTTTTAATGCTAGATAATAAACCCATCAAAGCTTCTCTGTCTTCCACATTCTCCACTATCTCACTGTTAACAGATACCGAAACTGTGTGTTCTTTCTGTGATGTTGTAATGATAGCTTCTTCTAATATGTTGTTATCTTCTTCTCTCAGCTTGATTATTTGGATATCTCGCCCAATATTTGATACTACAAGTCTGTGGTTATAGTTTTCTGGGTCTTCAATAAGCAAGGTTATATCACCACTTGTCATATTTTCTTCTGGTTGAACCTCAACTACAAGGTACTTCATACCATTTTTTATATTTCTTAACATTTCCAAAGGAGATGCATCCGACATTCTCCCCTGTTCGTCTATTTCAAACATCGTGGCACACCTTCTTGATGCTTCCATTGAACCACATATAACCGCTTCTATAAAGTCGTCTGCCTGATTTAGAAGATATTTAACCAACTCCATCTCTTCATTATCTTCCATCTTAAATTTCTCTTCTACCATTTTAAACCTCAACTACTCTTATTTTTTCATTGCCTATAACAATCTCATCTCCAGCATTTAGAACTACATACCCTGCCTTTACAGCTACTCCATTCACCCAAGAACCATTTGAGCTACCCAAGTCTCCGAATAACCAAGAACCATCTACTTTTTTCAAAAGAGCATGGCGTCGGCTAATGGTTTTATTCTTCACAATCACATCAGCATTCTGACTAGACCTTCCAATAACAATCTCACCACCATTATCGGTTACTATAACCTGTTTCCCACCAACTAACAGAACAAGGTCAGAACCAATCGAACTACTATCTTCAAATGATTCCATACCCAAGAACGAAGTTCCTTCCTCCACTTCCTCTACAGAACCTGCTAAACTTCTGCACAAGTCTTTTACATTAAAGCAAGTCAAAACCTGTCTAAACAGTGGGGATTTCTTCTTATTTAAAAAAGCAAAGAAGTCGAAATCACCAAGCTGACTACCCCCATCGATAAGGTAATAGCCACCATCAGCTCCGACCATCACACCTTCAAGACTCTCTACTTTTTCACTATCTAAAAGAGAGATTATTTCTAAAATACTTTTAGGAGATAAAGTCTCAGACTCTATCTCCCTTAGATTCATTTTTCCAATATCGCTTTTTTGAACTACTCTCATTTCATTACCTTCCGATATTTCCAAGATACATTGTTCTAGATACTGCAGAGATTACATAGAGGGCAACTACCATACTTGCCATCACACTTACACCAACCGTACCCATCGTTACAAATATTGCCTTCATCAAGAAAACAACCAATAAAGCTAAGAAATTTGTTCCAATGCAAGCACCCAAACTAGTAATTGCTGACATTTTATCGCTTACTGTTGTTTTTCTTCTAAGTGAAGTTAAAACCCCAATACAAGCTGCTACCCAACTCATCCACAATACAGCCAACACAACTGTTGTTAAGTTGATGCTAAAGTATTTTAGTATACCACCATTGATTAGCGAAACTGCCAATAATGTATACATCACCAAGTCTATAGCAACCAAACCCATTTCAATTTTATATACTTTGCTCCTACTTTTCATTTTGAAACCTCCGTTAGAAAACTTAAACTTTACATTTAGTTTAACCCCATCTAACAGAGCATTCAATAGGTATCAAGTTTTACTCTTTAGCTCCATATCCTAAACTAATCTAGCCTTGTATATACGTAAGCATCTGCCGTTGGGTCGATTTCCCTCATAATCTCAACAACTTTGTCTTCAATCATACCCATTACGGTTATTGATTGAACCATCAACCTACTTTTTGGAAGTAGGAACATCATCTTCATACCATCATTTTTTCCAAAATAGCTTAGGTCTGTGATATAAAGATTTTCCATCTCGTTATTCCAACCATGCCCTGCTTCCCTGAGCTCTTCTTTCCAGTTCTCACTGTTTACAACAATATCGAAGAAACCACAATCCAAGCCAGTAACCGAATGATGCTCATAAATTCGAATAGCCCTTGCTAAATCTTCACAACCATCAAGATTAACATCTCCAACCTCAGCTTCATACTCCTTAGCTCTAGGTAGACCTTTTATGAAGTCATAAACTTCTCTGAGAATACTTAGTTCTTTCTCAGCAACTCGCTTATCCAATTCTTTCAATAGTTTCATTTTACTTACCTCCATCAATTTCAAGTTACCTTTAGTTTACACCTCTTCTACAACTATTTCAATCTCTCTAGAGTTTTTCTATTTCTTATTTCTAAAACTTTAAGAGTTAGCAAGGAAAAAGCTTCTATTATATAAACAAGGAAAACACAAGCAAAAGAAATAAACATAACAATTGAGGCAATCTTTATAGCTCTCTCACTTAGTGTTTCTTTATTTATAACTTTAAACCATACCCACATTCCGATTGAGAGCATAAACCCTATCGCTGAAACCCAAACACTGCTGATTCTCGTATACCACATCTTGTTTTGCAAATCTAATGTGTTTAAATTTATATTTGAGTTATAATATATCAGGGAACAATTTACTAAAGCCAAGAGATAAACCACCATGTTGTTTAAGAAAAAACCACCTGCAATCATCTCCCACACCATTAGTGTCCCTATTGCCCCAATAATACTTAAAAATGTTTTACTTTTTCTCTCCATTTTCATTGAAAGCTCCTTTTGTATCATAATGTGCCTTTAAGCATGGGAAAGCACGAACAAATAATCTGGTACATGCTTACACCTAGCCAATGATTTATTCAATTCTATTACTTCATCTGAAACTGTAGGCTCTTTTACTTGCACTATGTGGAATCCTGCTTTTACAAGAGCATTTATTATATCGCTAAATGTTCTATGATACTTTATAACATTTTCTACAAGCCAATATACATTTCTTTTTCCAGACTCTGGATAATCCTCAACTACCATACCCTTTGCTACATTATCTATATCTGTTTGCCATGTTACACCTTTCTTTGTAGCAGTAAAAATTGGGTGTTCCTGTGAGAACAAGAAGATTCCACCCTTATTTAAAACTTTCTTTACATCTTTACATAGCTTTTCAAAATCTTCTACGTAATGAACTGCAAGAGAACTTACAACAACATCAAAAGTTTCATTTAGTTCACTAAGTTTTGCCATATCCATCAGGCTAAACTCAATATTACTGAACTGTGAGCATTCTGATTTTGCAACATCTAGCATCTTAGATGAAATATCTATTCCCTTAACATAGCTTGCTCCCATTTCTGAGTAAATTTTGCACCACTCTCCATAACCACAACCCAAGTCTAGTACTTTTTTAACTTTGAGGTTTGGAAGAAGTGCAAACAACTCTGGCTTTTCTTCTAGGTTATTTGCGCTATTGCTTTTACATCTAAGCTCTCTGTATAAGTTAAAAAACTTTTCATTATCGTATAGATTCTGACTCATATCTGCTCCTCTTATAATTTCTTAAATACTAAGATGTTTTCCTTCTTCACTTCCCCAGCCTTCTGCTGAGCTGAGCCAGCCCTTGCTGGAACACCAAGGTATACTCTATCAAATAAAGGCATACCCTCTTCTGCTGAAATCCTGCACCACTCATCTACATAGTCCACATCTTTTCCTGCATCCTTGAAGTCAGCGATGTTGATTGCATAAAGACAGCCCTTCTTTAGCATATATGCAACATTCTTAATCGTACCCCTCACGAAACCCTCTAGCCAACCATCTAATTCTGGGAATTTGTTGTAACATTGTGTTGGGTCATCTGAATAAATCTCTAAATTGAAGTAAGGCGGGCTTGTAAAAGCAAAATCAATACTTTCTGGCTTGCCCCTAAATACTTCACTACCCACACAGTGCAACTCATATGAGTTTTCTCTTCCCGTAACAGACTCTACCAACTCTGCAAGCTGATGAGTATGCCACATAGACTCAACATTTGGGTCTGTACCCACATATCTGTAGTTATTCTTAGAGGTTAAACATCCCAACAGCCTTCCACCAAACCCTGTCGACATATCCCAAATAGTTCCTCCTGGTGGACAAAGACGCTCATAGAGTGCTTTAGCTCTTGCTGGATTGAAGTTTGTAGGTGAACTCCCTACCAACCTTATAGCTGCAAACATACTTGTTGGTGTTGGACTACCATTCTTATAAGAGAAACAAAAGCCGATTGCTCTTCTCATATATTCATCATTATTCCACTTCTCAATACAAGTTGCTGCACCCTTTTTATCCACATCATGAAGTGATGGAGTATCAAATAGATTTGGAAATAAGAAGTTACACAATGCAGTACCAATACCACTTCCACCCATAATGGTATCACCTTCAAATTCAAGATTGCAGTTTATAACCTTTTCAACCTCATTCATCATACCAAGTTCGTTAAAATACTTGATAGGGAATACATCTCTACTACGGTAGATTTCCAATACATCTTCAATCATCTGCTTCTGCTCAGCTTCACTTGATTTCTGATACTTCTCAGCAGTATACTTTGCTAGGTCATCTTCTACATCCTCGTACCCTGTTTCTACCAAGTCGAAAGCCTCGTACTCCCACTCTCGAAATTTCCCTTCTGATGCCATCTTCTCAAGCTCTTCATAAGGGACTTCACCATCTACATACTCACTAAACCAATTTCTTCTCACTTCTATCTCCTTCTTTAAAACAAATAAAAACAGCCATCTCACAAGAAGTGAAATGACTGCTCTCGTCAGGTATCTTAATAGAGGATTATATCTCTATTATAACACACATTGAAATATTTTGCAACCACACTTCTAAAACTTCTTATTTTTATTATACACAATTACAACTTCAAATACAACCTTCTTCAGCTATTTTTGTTTCTCTTCTTTACCATATACACCTTTACTTACAGAGGTGTCATCGATATTACCTGCCAATACCCTGAAGTAAACTGGCTTTTTCTTTCCATCGAAATCCATACCCCATATCAAATAACGCTTGTTTAACTCTGTTGAACTTCCCCAAGTCTCAATTACACCTGTCTCATCTGGTTTCAAGTTCAACTCATCCTGCAAGCCAAACATTGATCCTGAGCTCTCCATTGGATTACCATTCTTATCAGCTAAAGAAGAATTATTTTTCAAGTTAAGGTCTTTTCCTGTTAGGTTTGTTACTTCAAATACTGCATAACAATACTGCAATGGTGATTTGATTTCCAAACCCTTATTTCTTACATCTTTACTCTCTAACCAATCAATAGCTTCCTTAGAAACACCGAAGTCAATAAGCCTTATTTTTATTTTTCCACTGTTCTTAGATGCATAGCTTACAACCTCTGTAGACATTCCAGCTGGAGTCTTGAAAGAACCATCACCAACCTTAGCAGATACTTTAAACTTAACCTCTTTACCACCTGCAGTCTTTGTTACTAAGCCAGTCATTAGTCTATGAGCTCCACACCACTCCTTACCAATCATATACTTAGCATCATATTTTTCTGGTTCAGGTACTTTTTCTTTCTTTTCTTTATCTAGCTTATTCCAATCTTCCCACTCTTTAGTTGTATTTACCTTTTTCCCTGCGTACTTAGGTGGTTCTTCTTTGTCCTTCTTCTCATCAGCTGAAAGTTCGTTCCAAGCCTTCCACTCTTCAGTTTCTTCGCCTTCTTTTCCTCCACCTGCACCAACCTGTAGCTCCAATGCTTTCAATGAGAAGTCACGTACCAACTTGTCAAATGCCTTACTGCTAAAAAGCAGACTATCAATTGTTATATCTTCTTTTTCAGCCATCAGATACCCACCATTGACCTTGTTGAAGTGTGGAACATACTTTTTATCTGTTTTAATGGCGTACCCTTTCTTAGCTTTGCTGTTCATTAGCTTACAGAAAACTGTTGTTAGTTTCTCTTTATAGTTTTCATCATCTACTGAAACTTTATCTTTCTTCAAAGCTTTAGAAATTTCATCGTCACTAAATTTGATTTTACTGTAATCAATATACTGCAACTCAACAGGTTCATTTTCACTTGTTAACCAAGAGTCCTGCAATATAACCTGACCTTTTCTTTTCATATCCCTACCCAGTTTATCCTTCTTAGGAACTTGAGCAGGCACATATTTCACCGTCCCAGCCATATTAACCATAAAATCAGCCCTATCTGTAGAGTCACCAGCATAATCTAACTCCTTACCAAGATAACTTTCAGCCCCACCTAAATCTGCTTTCAAGGAATCCTCATTCAAGCTTGCTACAGAAGAATTCCAACTGTTCAATCGATATAGCCCAGTTGTCTTTTTATCAATTTTCATTTCTCCTGGGAAGAGATAGAATCTCATAAACAAACCTACACCAACTAAGACTAACAGACCTAAAAACATACCCAAGAAGATTTTCTTCTTCTTACTCCAAGGCTTCTTTTCCTTTTTAACCTTTTCTTGTTTCTGTTTCTTTCCTTTAGGTTTCTGTTTTTTCTTTTTATCTTCTTCAGCTTTCTCCTTAGCTTGTTTCTCTTTTTCAATCATAGCCCTAACTTCAGGACTCATATGACCATCACCAATTTTTCCATCGCTGAAAGGCTCTACGCTAGCATCATAATCCGTACCCTTGAGCCACATCTCATCTCCTGAGTACTCTGTTTTACGATGCATACCGTTTCTTGAAGAGGTGTTTATACCTCTTTCATTCATTTTATATTCAACTTTTTTCTTTGGTGCTCTACCAGTATTATTTACTTTCACTGCAAAACTACCTTTCTAGATTAATTTCTCCTAATAGCTAAAAACCATACCATCTGTTAAACCACTGAGCAAATCTTCTGCCTCTCCACTGTCTTCAGCTTCTCCACTGTCTACACCATCTTCAATGTCTACAGCATCTTCTTCCTTCTCTTCCTTCTCAGCATCCTCAACTGGCTCTTCAGTTCTCTCTTCAACAGGTGCAGGTAGTCCAAAGAGGTCAATGACTTCTTCCTTTTCTTCTTCCTTTTCAACCATCTCTTCAGACTCTTTCGTACCTACTTCTACACCATCTAACTTACCTAAAATCAAGTTTAAAGCACTCATAACCTCGGCATTAGACTTCTTCATCTCGCATATCTCGTCTTCAATCCTTTGAAGTCTTTCTGAGCCAAGTCCATCACCCATATCTGTTTCAACACCACTACCACTACCAGCTCTAAACTCTCCTGTTTTGAAAGAGTCAATACCTTCTTCTGAAGTCATCACAGCCTCTTCCTTAAGGATTTCCATATTTATCATTGTAGCTTTCATACTGTCAATTGATGCTTGGAATGCGTTATCTGCTTCAGCCTGCAACTCAGCTACAACATCATTACCATAAGCATTGACATATTCATCTTGCTGGTAGCCTTCTAATAGCTTCAAAATTAACTTTGAAAAACTCCTATTCTTTTTATGTGGCTCGATAACTTCCGTGTATAGAGCCTCATCTACATCTACCATAATACTTACTTTTCTGCTCATTTTACCTTTTCCTTAACTAATATGAGTTTTACTTCAAGTTCTAAGTTCTCCGCTCTCATCTTCTAAATAAACCTACAGTTGATTTGTCTTTCAGCCATTCTATATAAACCCTCTAACTGAGGAACTTTACTTGTTATAAGTACTTCACAATCTTTTGCTCCACCCTTTAAGCCTTTTAGTGAACGCATCGTACCCCTTAGATGAACTGCTAGCCCACTTGTAAATACTATTTTTTCAGCTAAACCATACCCACTCTCAAATATTGCACGGCTGACCAGCGAATCTAAACAACCACCAAAGATTACTACCTTATATCCGCTACTTTCAAGCTCAGCCAATCTTCTCTTCCAATCAATAGACATTAAGTAAGCATCATTTACATACCCACTTCCAAAGGATAAAACTGAAACCCCTCTATACTTTGTTGGTGTGAGATACCTGTCAAAACTACCTCCACTCTCAAACCAAGCTTCAGCATTCCTAAATTTCTCAATACCCATTACATAATCGATTGATGAGTCCGAATAAAGGTCTACAATAACAACTGGATTGCTTCTTCCACTCAAGGATGCCATATTCTTTATGAAACCATAGGTATCCTTCGAATAAGCACCACAACCTGAAAATACAAAACTTACATTTTCATATCGTTTCTTACCAAAATCTAATACCATACCCACTGAACTTTTTACAAAAGCCTTCTCGCCAATCTTAACAAAAGGACTCTCTTGCAATCTACCTAGCTCATGTTTCAAACCTGCAAGTTCCTTTGAAACCTCACCAAGATTCTCCTGACCACCAAATTCAGCCTTTATGCTATCCATCTCACTTTGCAACTGCAAATTAATTGAGTTTGCTTTTCCAAGGTCATCACTTAACCGAGCCACATCGTTTTCCAAAGATAATTTCTTCGTTTCTACGGATTTTAATTTTGTTTCAAGTTCAGCAACCATCTCTTTAGATTCGCTTAACTCCGTTTTAATACCAGTAACTTCGCTATCTAAAGTGGTAAACTTTTCTTTCCATTCTTCAGCCCTCTCCTGATACTGTTTAATCTTATCTTGACCCACAGTATTTTTTCTCATTGAATCGAGCTCTTTTAAATACCCAAGTATTTCAGAATCTTTAACCTTTAACTGTTCAGCTTTGTGGTTTAAGTCTATTGTAATCCTTGCATTTTCCGTTCTAAGTTCTCTCAACTCACTTGCAGAAATACCTGCAACTGCAAGTTCACCCTTAAGTTCTTCAATAAGTTTATCCTTACTTATAATTGTTGATGCAATCTGGCTACGGTTAGCTTTTACATCAAGCAACTCATTTTTAATACTTTCGTATTCCTTTTTGAGTGAGTCTTTAGACGACTTCAACGCTGAGTTATCCAACTTCAACTCTTCAATTTTTCTTACAAGTTCGGCATCATTTGATATTGTACCCTGAGTTTTCTTAAGTTCTAGAATTTGAGATTTTAGATCTAGTATCTCAGCTTTAGCATCCTCTAACTCACCTGTATTTCCAGTAGAACAGCTTTCAACAACCTCTTTCATCTCGGAAATCTGTGCTTTCAACTGACTTATTAAGCTGTCCTTAGTTGCCAAACGCTCTTCCCATAACGAGAAATCGGGTGCAGAACTAACCAAGTTCTCACCCACTATCTCCTCGGAAACATTCACTTCTAATTTCTCTGGAACAACTAGCTCCGTACCCAAATACTCGTTTAACCAAAGGACTAAGTCCTCATCTGTTCCGTAAGAATGGTATTTCTCACCACCCAATACTTTCAAATCACCAAGAACAGAACAAGCCTTCTCAGAGCTAGCATCCAGTATCATCAAGCAAACCTCAGGACTCTCTAATCCAGCCTTAACTAATGGAACAAGCTCAGATTTGTTCAGCTCTTCAACCTCTGCTAAACCACCATAGCCCTCAGCTACTGCTTCCTCTATTAAATTTTTAGCCTCCATCGGAAGTCCTGAAATATATGCTTTCACACAAGTCTCCTCTTCATCGTCACCTGTTTTTCAAACTAACTCGTACCCTCTAACCTTAGCTTAGAATATTTGCACCAATGATATTGTACATTCTTGGGCTTATCTGCTCTCTTCCTTCAGGCATCTTTGCCTTGATTCCAACTTCCTTATATTCTTCAACAAGGTCGTTTACAAGTTCCATATCTGGTGATAGCTTCTTCATATAACTGATTAGGTATTCTGCCATAGGCTTGACACCCTCAACATTTCCTTTTTCAGCTCCACCACCACAAGTTAGGACATATTCAATCATTCCTACGGGATACATCGTACCCTCAAAGAACATCTGAATTGCGTCTACAAGCTGACTTGCAACCATATCCTTTGCTTCAGCAATTTCAGTTGCAATCTCAACCACTCTGGAGCCATTCTTAACTACCCCAGTTTCTACACCCTCTCTCACTGTAGAACTTGGAAGAGCAATTCCCTTTCTCTTCAACTTTGACCTTACAATCTGATGTACATTATTTCCACCTATTTCAACAGTGAATCTTGAGCTTTGAAGAGCCTTACCATCTTTTACTATGATTACATCTGTAGTGCCTGCACCGATATCTACAATCAGAGTTGTAGCATTTCTTAAAAAGCCGTACTCCGCTCTAATAGCTGACTTACTTTTGAATAGTATACCTATGAAAGCTGCAAAACCCTCTGGTAATACCTTGACACTCAAAACATTCAATACTTTCACCAGCTCTGGCATCTTGAAGTTAAGAGTTTTCATACCCTGTATTTTCTTGCTTATTACCTTACTTCCAAGTTCAATATCTTCAGGTGGAAGAAGTACAGTTACATCCCACTCAACATCAACACTCTGCATATCACAATTAGCAATTCTTGAAACAGATTCAAAACCCTGTCTGAAAGCATTTTGAATATTTAGTTCTGATATTAGGGTGTCATACTTCTTCAAGAGAGCAGTTGGTGTCATTGCAGTTACACCAAATTCCTTCTCACATAGCTCACCATTACAATAGTTTACACCCTTATATTCAAAGATTCTAGATGTCTCTTCATTATAGTCCTCAGACTTCATAAAAGTGGCTACTGCCCCATCAGTTAAATCACTCATCATATTTGGTAACACTGTTAAAACAGACTTACCACCAAATTGAGTTATTACTCTCGTTTCTGAGTTTCCTAAATCAATTACCAACTTAGCTTTTCCCTCTACCATCGTTTACATTCTCCTATCTATTTCTATTTTATTCTTCAACTAAAAGCCATCTCTCCCGATTCTTAAGCCGTACCCAACCCATTATACATCGTAGTAGTCATACAGCTCCCTCAGCACTTCACCATATTCAGTTACTTCCAAGTACAAATCATCTGGTTCAAATGAACCTTCCTGCTGTACAAGAATCAATGTTATTCCTTTTCCAACCGAACGAACATCTTCTGCATACCATAAGCAATCGTACCCATCGATAAAGATATCTTCACTACCCAGCGTTAGCCTTCTCATTTCTAAAGTTCTCCTCCACCTTCTTTAAAATTCCGCCTTACTATTTCTTGAATCTTCCTCTCGTTTAAATATCCCTTGAAAATATAGCTGGCTTCTTTATAAATTACCGTACCGTCTTCCATCTCGATTTGATAATTCTTAATACAACCATTAGAGCGTCTAATAGCTATCAAGAAAATCCTCTCGCCACCGATTATTCTGCTGTCTAAAATCTCTTTTCTCTCTTTTCCCCTACCGAGTAAATTATCTACGCACAAAAGGTCTCTAATTCCCCATTTCATTTTTAAACTCCTTCCATTCCCCCTGCCACAAACAAGAGCAAGCGACACTACTAAACCAAACTAGCACAAACACAGTTAAATAAATAACAATTCTGTTTCTAAATTTACATTTGTCTAGTTCAAAAGTTGCAGTTTATGTACTATTTTGTTTTAAGCCTTAAAACCACCAACTTTACATTTTCTTCACATACTATTATACACCATATCCACCTTAGCATCAATATCCTTGAAGAGGTTCCATAGTGCATTCAATAACACCTCTACTTACTGTTGTTTTTATAACACCCTTATCAACGGTTAAATTAGGCATAAAGCAACGGACATTAACACCATCAATCTCCAAGAGTAGAAACTTCTCAGTTCTTTTGATTACTACTGCATTCCTACCAGTATAGAGAATACCAATCTGGTCTCTGTTTTTCGAGTAATCATTTGCAAGAGCAAGATTTTTACCTTTATCACTGCTTAGGAACTTCTTAAGGTTTTCAACTTTTACAACCTTAACCTTATTTTTGAAACCCCTCTCTGCCTCTGCACAAGCCTTATTGATTTCATCCATCTTAGAAAATTCCAGCTTTTTAATTCCAAAAGCACCTTGATGACCTTCGGCAACCATAAACTGGTCTAAAAAGTCCTTATAGCGTACCCCATCGAATCTTCCTCGGAAAGAACCTCGAGTTATCTTTACAGAGCCATCTTCACTCATCCTTCTCACAAAGCAGATTACTGACTTCCTTACACCATCTACAACCAAGCTCTTATTTGCTAGCAAACCAATAAAGTTTGTCATTATAATTGGGTCACCGCTCTTACCACCTACCAAGCTATCCTCATCAAGCCAAACGAATCTTACATTATCCTTCTCAATAATGTTTCGCCATTCAACCAACTTGTTTACGAACTCTTTCTGCTTCGGGTGAAACTGATTTACCTTTATAAGCTGATTGCTTAATATCATCCTAACCATCTCTCGCTCTTTTCCAAAACGAAAACACGAGTTAAGGGCAGGACTTAAATTAAAGTCAATAAACTCCCTACACATATTCGGCATACCAAAATTAAAATCTCTCTCAGGTAAAGCAGAATATAGCAACTGTCTAACCTTATCATTAGTTTTTCCTAATTTTCTTGACTTTGCATTAAATGGCTCAACCTCATAGTTGTAAAGTATTCTTAAGTAATCTCTCGCTCTTTCACTAGATATATCTCTACTGTCACTGAGTAAAGTTATACCCACCAAAGCCCTATTCTCATCACAGTCGAACCAATCTTCCATACTGTCGAAGAACTTAGTTCCAACCTGACATAAAGTCTCATAAGTTACCCCAGCCCCACTCTGAAATCGTCCTTCTTCTGGATTAACTAAATCTTGATTATTTATGCAAAGACCCATACAACCATTCTCACCTTTGTAGTAAATTTGTTCGTCATCATTGTCGTGGTGGTCCATCAGTAAAACATTGCAACCTTCGTTAACAAGTTCTACAATCTGTTCCTTGCTCATATCAAAATCTACAGCTACAATATTATACCTCTTAACTGCCTTTACAGGTAACTTAAAACCATGTTCTCTATTTGAATTAATATGAGTTTTAATTGGAAAACCCATCTCTTTAAAAAACCTAACTGCTATATAACCAGCAATCAAACCATCTACATCTGGGTCAAAATACACTAAAACGGGCTTCTCTTTACTGAAACCCACTATAACCTTTTCTACTAAGTCTAAACCCCAATACTCCGTTTTTTGAGGTACTTTTATTAAATCTTTATCGCATGCTGTTAAGTTAACAGAATCTCTTCTTAATGCCATTGTTTCTCCAATATATATTTTGTTTATTTTCTCCTAAAGCTTCGTCCAATAGTTTTTGCATGAATTCTTCTCTACTTTTTAAATCAGCTAAAACATCTTTTAGAAAATCCTTATAATCTCCCCTCAAGAGTTCGAATAAACAAGCTTCTTTAAATTCCATACCCAAAGGCGTACCCAATTCCCAATGCAGTTCCATCAACATATCCATATTGTTATCAGCATTCCAAAAAATTGTTGGCAAGTCCATTGACATTGAATAGCTTTTCCTTTTCCATTTTTCTCTATCAGCTGGGCAAACACCACAATTACCCAATTCGAACAGTCTTCCGACTATTTCGATAAACTCTTCATCTTCTAAAAGCCAATCGAATTCACCAATTTCAACCATTAATTTCAGAGTTCTTCCTGAATAAGCTCTCCCATACTCTTTCCAAACTATATTTCCATTAAGGTCATTTAGAACATTGTTCTTGAACTTCATTGAATAGCAAAGAATCATCAATGATTTCAAGGAATAGTTGTCGTCTGTTAGATACCTACCCTTCTTCTTTCCGTAGATTTGTTCTATCTTCCACTGATTGTGTTCTTGACATTGACGCAGAACCCTTTCTTTTTGAGGTTTCATCATCTCCAATACAACACTTCCAATTGTCTCCTTAGTTACACCTTTACCACTTGTAAACTGTCTAATTGTTTTCTTTGCAATTCTGTTAGTTTTGCCTGCTCGCCACATTTAAATCCAACTCCATTCTTGTTTATTTTCCTACTGACTTTAAAAATGCCATTGCACCCAAGTTAGCACCATTCTCATCTATCTCGGCTTTTGATGCTTTTTCCAAATCTTCAGTTAACTTCTTCTTTCTCTTAGCCTCTCGCAAAGCTCTTTCCTTTTCGAGAGCCTCTTCTCTTTCAACTCTTAAAGCTTCTTCCTTGGCTTCTTTTTCTCTCTGCCTTTCAAGTGCCTTTCTATCAGCCTCTTGTTTCTCTTTCAGCTTATTTTGGAAACCTTGACGGTCTATTAAAACATAACCACTCTTAATTATTCTTGAACTTGTGAGAGGACTTTCAACACTCTTAGAAACCTTTATTGAGGTTTCATTGATGCCGTACCCTTCTTTGCTTGCTCCAATCTCCTTGTCTTCAAAGTCAGACATTTCAGCAAGCTTCTTGCTGTCGAGCAGTACTCTATGCTCTATCTCAACTTTAACACCCTCTCCGATACCTCTTTCAAGTACTGTTCCACCAAAGTCCATTGCTCCCCTAATCAAGCAGATGAGAACTAAGTCATCACCAACTACAATGTGCTTGAAATAGTTCTCCAATCTTACACAAGGAAAAGCCTCTCTACAAAGTACCCAAATTAGAGGGTTTTCTTCGCTGTCTTCCAATCCTTCTACACTGATACCCAGCTCTCCAAACTGACCATCAACACCCTTAACTACTCGAATGCAGTCTTCCTCTTCAACGATACCACCCTTAAAGGTAACATCTATATGTTCATTCACAAAAGGTTTCAACCCCTTACCACGCTCTATCGTGCCAATACCAGCATCTCCAACTAAGTTACAAAAGTACATTTTTACCTCCTAAAATTTATGTAATCTTCCTGACAGAACTCTTCCTTTTTCAGTTAACATTGAATTATATACTTCTTCAACCTCTGTAAGGCTTTTACTTGCTCCTACAAGTTTCTTCCAATCTAACTTCTTTTCAAAGGCTTTACGGATATACCCAAGGTGTTTAGCTGTGTAAACCTCGTTTTCACCTATCCAAGCTAAACCCATACCCTGTTTACAACAGTTGATAAGTTCGGATACTTGCTGTAAATCCATATCTTTTCTTAACCTTTTTTCGAGTTCTGCCCATTCATTTGGTCTTAGGTTTCCAGCTTTAGCCTCTATCAACTGTAAAACTTTCAAATCCCAAGTTCCATCTACAAATAGTTTACAACTTTTACCATCGGACTGCAATCTCATTAAAGCAAGTAAATACTCTTTATCATAGGCTACACCCGTATTAAACTCTCGCATATCCATCTTAGCCATCAGACCTTTTTCAAAAATATCTAACAGATGTCTAGGTATCCAAGAGATTTTTAATCCCTTAAGTTCATACCCTTTTGAGTGCCAATCCAAAGCTATCTCAGCATACTCATCTTCCATTCCACTCGCCAATAACTTCTTCAACCCCTCGATGTTATGACCTTCTCTATGCAAGCAACGGATTTTATAAAGCATCGCCCCACTCAAATCCGTACCCAGCTCCTCTTTCAAACCATCCTTAATTAGGAGTCGTATTTGTTCCAATCTCCAAGGGTCTTCTCTACATTCTTCAACATAGCTACCTAACTCTATTCCATCAAGAATAGCACTTCGTACAACATCTTGAATGTCTACTGAATATGCACTTAATTCTTCTCTTAAATTGTCAAGAATTATCTTTCTACCGTTCCACTCCAATCTGTTCACCTCTGTTTAAAATTTTTCTGTTTCTAATTACTTCCTTTTAATCTTCTAAATTAACCTTCTAGTTTGAATACTTTTCCCACTTTAATTCCCCCTGCTTTTGATATTGTAAAACCGTAAACAGGTGAATGATTAATGTCTAAATCCACCAATTGTGATAAATAAGCACGATTTAAGTAAGCATTTTTGTTACTTAAGAGCTCTTCAATACCCTCTTGCTCACGAGAAAAGTACCTACTTGTAAATAACCTTTCTTTTTCTAAGCTGTACCCTTTTAAAAGGAGATAAAGCTCTCCACTCATATCACAACCTTGACCAAGTCTATTTGTTGCCTCAACCCATTTACTTGTCATTGGGCAAAATATAACACGATTCTGAGCCAGTTCAATAAACTCTGAATTTAGTTCATTTGGAATGTTTTTAGATACTATCGAAATACCCCTTCTCTTCTCTCCGAAAAGATAACTTTCTAGACTTTTACCTTCAGCCTCTTCATTCAAATCCTTAACAAGGTCAATCCAATCCCCCTCAATAAGTTCTCCAGTTTCAATATCTTGCATATAGAGGACACTATCCTTTTTGACATCTTTCATCTTTCTATGTCCAAAAAGCATTGTAAATTTGTCTTTGTATAGTGGAGAACCACTCTCATTATTCTTTACCGTAGCAAGTATCTCTCCAAAACCGTGACTGTTTTTTCCTACATTTAGCATATCTTATACCATCCCTTCTTTTACTTAAACACCAAGACCTGCGTTACTTTTGAAAAAGGAATATCTCCTAAATAAAGATATGCCTTACAACCAAAGTAATTCTCATCATGGTCAAAACTTTCAATCATTTGACTCTCATTAACTTCTACTTCAAAAACATATACCCTCTTCTCTCCTCGAATAGCCAAGAACTTACAAGCATCTTTTGCAGTATCACAAAGGTAAACACCCCCATCAATACCAGCTTTTATAACGTCTTCAGCCATTATCCCTGAAAAGTTAGCAAAGTTTGTTGCGTGATAGTACTTCTTCACCATTTCACCTCACTATTCAAAATTTTCAAATTCTAAATATTCATTTTCCATCATCTGTTGCCATCTTTCCTCTGGCAATTCGTCTGGAACTTCGTCGCCAGTTGTAAACTCTTGACTCTCGACAATCATACCCATTTGTTCCAACTCTTCCATAGATACTTCTTCGAAAGCTGAACTTGCACTGCCTAAACCTTTTCTTAAACTACCTTTAAGCTCTTTAATCTGTTCAACTTTTCCTGCACCACTTAAATCCATCTCAGCTAAGAACTGACCACCACTTTCTTGTGCCATGATTGTCATCTTCTCTTTAGCTCTTGTGCAAGCTATGTAGTGAACTCTTCTCTCTTCTTCAAGTTCATATTTATCTATTTCACCATTCTTTGTATAAGGGAAATTACCCTCACTATCATTCCAAACATACACTGAGTCAGCTTCTTTACCTTTATATTCGTGAACGGTTGCAATCCTTACCCTCGCCCCTTTCACATAGTTGCCAAGTTTTGCCTGTAATCTATCGTCTATTTCCTCAATCTCCCAAAGGAAATCGTCAACAGAACTATACTTTACACTCTCCAAGATAACCAAAAGTGAATCGATTACTGCCTTTGTTGTAGTGTTAAATTGAGTTTGTTTTACAAAAACCATATCTCTGTAATATTTCAGAATAAACTTTAAACACTCAATCTCACCACTTGTCTCTCGAACTTTTTTCCAAGCCAAGAGAATATCAACAATACTCGGACAAGAATAAGCAATATCACGCTCAGGCAACTGCCAAAATGACATATTTCTCTGCTTGCAAGCCTTCATCAGCGTACCCACTTCATAAGTCTCCCAAGTTAAAGCTTCCAATGCCCTTTTAACATCGGCACTAGATTTCTCTGTGAATAGGCGAATCATACCCACACAAAGCCTTCCAATATAGCTATTCAAAGTCATATCTTTTCCTGATATAGAGAACTTAATATCCCCCTTCAAATCAAACAATAAAGCAGGTGCTAAACCATCTGAGTTGGTTCTACAAAGCACTGTAACCTTTTTACCTTCTATAACATCTTTTCGAACCTCTTCATACAGAGAATTACACATTGTACGGTAATTTGGAAAATAGCCAACCTTCAGCTCACCACCACTTTTGAAAGCCTTCAAAGACTTCTCATAACGCTGAGTATTCTTCTGGATGCTTGGAATGATAGCATCTAAAATCCCTTCAGGACATCTATAATTAACTGAAAGCTCCTTCACAACAGGAGAGAAGTCCTTTCTAAAGTCCTCACAAATTATTCTATTATCACTACCTCTCCAACTATAGATAGTCTGGTCGTCATCTCCAATTGCAACAATCTTCTTGCAATGTGATGCATAAACCTTTATCAAAGCATACTGAATTTGTGATGTATCCTGAAACTCATCCAAATAGATAAAGTTAAAGCGACTTGCAAGGTAGTTAATAACTTTCTCGTTCTCCTTTACATAGCACTCTTCATAAAGGAACTCCTGCAAATCCTCGAAATCCATACAGTTCTTAGCGACCCTTTCAGCCTTCCAATCCCTTAAAATCCAATCAATCAAACCAGCATTCATACGAAAATCTTCATAGACACGATTTTCATATCTCTTCTCGTCAAGACGATTTCTGGTATAAGATAGAGCAGTTTCAAGGTTACTTAAATCTTCTGCATTTAGATTATTGCCTTTTTCATTTCGAATAGCATACCCGTTGCATACTTTCTTTAACAGAGCAGTGTTATCTTTTGAAGAGATAATATCTGGCTTTACACCCAAGTTCACTAAAGCTCTCCTAAATTCAGCATGCATCGTAGAAAACTGAACGCTCTCAGCAAAATCAGTTATTCCAAACTGTCTTATCCACTTCTTCATAGAGTTTTTCAACTCTTCAGCACCTGTTTTTAAGAATGTACCTACCCAAATCTTCTCTGGTACTCTAACAGACCTACCATTAACACCAGCTTCTCTCGTAGCATCGCCACTCAGCACATCATAAATTACCTTAAAGTTCAAAGAAGTTGTCTTACCACTTCCTGCACAAGAAATGATTAACATATCGTTCTTTTCTTTCAGTATATCCTCAAGTTGGTCCATGTTAAACTTCTCATCTACAATATTTGCAATTAGCCTCTCAGTTGGCTTCATTGCCTTTTTCTCTTTTATTCTTTCACTTACTTCACCTTTTGTTTGTGAAGAGGAGTAATTCATCAACTTATCAAAAACATTAGCTTCGTTTGACACTTTTACCAACCTTTCCATTTTCTAAAATTGCATTTGTCAATTTCTAAATATACAATTATTCTCGTTAAAACCGTACCCTCTCCATTAGCAAGAACCACTCGTAGCTAAAGACCATAAAGGCATCTCAGTACCAAAATACTCGTTCTTAAACCATTCTTCATCAAAATCGACATTATTTTGAGAGAAAATCCAATGAACAACATCATAAGCCTTCATAACTCGCCTTGCTGTCATATCTCCAACTTTAACAAGTTTGATTACTGATTCAGTTTTATCCAGCTTACAAAGTAAGTACTCATCATCGGTGGAAAAACACTCCTCAATTCCCAACCCAAAATAAGAGAGTTCAAATCTCCTACAAGGAAGATTCTTCTTTACATTTAACTCCACATCTCTAACCCGCTCATCGGTATCATAATAATCTTCAATGAACTCTTCATTAGTTTTAGCTAGAGCATAGGAATCAACTACCATACTTACATCGCCAATTGACCTAACAACAACAATTGACGCACTTATAAGTCTACCAAAAGGATTTGTAGCATTCATACCCTTTCTTTTCCAAAGAACTAAAGTGCTTCCTTCCTTGATGCCGTACCCCACTATTATCCCTTTCTTTTCCTTGACAGAATAAATTCTATGCTTTCCCGTTGAATCCGACTCATTACAGAAGATTGTATACTCCAAATCCGTCTTCTCAGAGAGGTCATTTAACTCAAAGGTAAGAAACTTGCATACCCACTTGTTCTCTTTTCTTAGTTGGAGAAGATTAATGTAATTAACTGGTGACTTAGCCTTAAAACCATCCAATCTAACAACCAATTCTCGACCCTCTAAACCCAAAAGCAAGTCTAAAAAGTATTTTGCAACAACCGACAAGAGAGTTAACGGAAACGCACCAATTCTATCAAAAATATCCATTTCATCCAAGGAATTTTCAAACAGATAGTGGTCTCTCGCCCACTTTTCAGTCCAAATAAGTTTACCGCCTTCTTCAAAGAATAGGTTATCTCCAACCAAAGAAATCCAATCCATCGACCTGAAATCAAAAGGTTCTTCAAGAATAGTTCTTTCAAACTTTAACATTTCACTGTCAACACCCTCAATTAAATTCTTCTTCCAAGCCCACCAAAAGACTTCAGATACTTTTCCAGGTATATGTTCAAAGTCAATATGCATTCCTTCAAAAGAAAATGCCATACCCCTTCGATTGCATTCCCTCGCTAAAGCAAGAGAAAAAACCAATTCTGAGTAAGTGTTAAACTTCTCTCTTTTAAAAACGTCCTTGCATAAAACCTGAGCAATCATTTCACTTCTTTCCTCCACTTTTAAATAGGTTGTACAAGCTCATCTCTTTTTCAGTTATGTAACTAGCACCATTCTTACCACTCAGTAAGCTACCAATATAAGCCAACTTGTCAGTGTCTAAGCTGTTTAACCTTTCTTTAATTCTCGCATTTGAGTAGTCTAAAAGGAATTTTACTTCTTCCTTACAGTCCTTTATTTCATATTTGTTATTATTATACACCTTCTCTAGTTGAATTGCAATGTTAGGGAGAAACAAATCTCTTAGAACATCACCCTTTTGAACCAACTTAACCCAATCCAATTTAGCACGACAAATACCCATCTCTTCTGAGTCATTTACCAAGTGTTCAAAGAAATCGCCCCCAAACAAATCCCAAAGACGATTACTCAACTGAGCTCTGGTATATCTTACAGTACTCTCTGAAATCCCTAAACTTGCACCTATAAAGGCGTCATCATACCCTTCCAAAGTCATTGAAACCATACCCACTCGGTGTTTGTTATTTGACCAAGAACAACCTCTCACAAATTCATTCAACTCTTCAACAAGCTCCAAGCGATTCCACTTTCCCAACTTCTTCAACTCAGCAGTAGCACTATTCATCTTCTTAAAAAAACTAACCATTTTTCCTCCAAATACAACAAATTTTCAATTTCTAAACTTACATTTGTCTTTTTCTAAATTAACAGTTGTTCAACAAAGGAACAAAATCACTTCCTGAAAGACAAATCAATCTAGAACCAATAACCAACAACCTAAACCATCAAACAGAATTTGAACCACAAAAGAGAAACAAACAAAGATATTTCAACCAAGCATCTCATCAAACCATTTTTAAAACCAAAACTAAGCTTCTTAAAACTACCGTGAAAATTTCACCAACCAACCCCAACAACTGACTCAAACAATCACCAAAACGCAGTTCTCTTTTTGCCTTCAAACCCACAAAACATAACGAATTTCAGGAAAAAGAAACAAGCACCCAAGATTCTGCCAATTTTTTCAAACCAAAAAATCCAACAAAATAAGCACCCATTTCAAACATTAAAAGCCTCTACCAAATAGCCTTGCTTTTTCAAATTGACATCAAAGCATTTAACCACACCAAGAACCAACCTGAACCAAGGTTAACCAACAACAAAACTTCGAGCCATTTCAACCACAAATAAACTCTCTCACAAAACAAAGGAAAGAAACGCAACTTTTAACAACCATCTCTCTCACTTTTAATAAACTTAATCCATACCCAATCCCGCTCGTTTCTGAAATCAACAAACCACAAACAATATAAGCTCAACCTTCTTAAAGCACAAGCTAACAACTTATAATCATCAACTTAAAACCCACAAAGCAACCCATCAAAATCGCCAAGAACACCACTCAAACAAATAAATTAAAAGAGAGCCTTGAGCCAAAGTTCAGCGTATTTCAATACACATCATTCAGTCAAAACTCTTTTCCATTTTCTAAATTTACATTTGTCATCTTCTAAAAATGCAGTTAACTAACCATACCCAAACGGATTTTCCGAACTTAACATAGCCCGCCTCTACAAAGACCACTTAAAGATTCTCATCTTCCCGTCTTAGCATCTACTAATCAAGGTTCCAATCTCTTCTCGCAAATTTCCCATTCTCTCCGACTTCTTGAGCAGATAAACACTCTTTCACAAAAACTCACCTCGAACCAAATCTACCAACCCCCACAGAACCCACAAATTACAAGGTTCTCAGCCACCTCAAACAAACCCACAAGAACCACAAGAAACAAACTTCCCACGAAAGAAATCGACCTCTTACAATTTTCTACTTCTAAATTTATTTTTCCTGTTTCTAAAACCTCCCAATCTAAGCCTCCACATCATAAGCAAAACTGCAACCATACTGTTTTAGTACACCTTTTTCCTGTGAATCCTTAAATATTTTCTCATACTTGCTTTCAGCCTCTTTAAGGTCCTTAATATCTTCAAAACCACTATTAAATATCTCGCCATCTTCAAAACTTCCAACTAGAACAACAGAATTCTTATGCATATCTAGATAGGCTGTTATATCTCCAGTAAAACCTTCTACATTCTTAAAGAATACTACATACTTTATAAGAGTTGGTTTATCACTCTTACCTTTTTCAAGTGCCTCCATCGTAAAAATGTTAATTCTTCTTGAGTAATAGATTAGCCAATCAATACTGCGTTTTACCGCTACTTCACAATCTTTTGTTATGTTGTTGAATAATTCTTCTGTAAAGTTAACCACTTCTTTACTTCGGTTAACACCTTTCATCTTTATCATTTAAATACCTCCATAAATACTACTTCCACCTCCCGTTAAATTTAGTTTAACAGTTTTCTATCCCTAAAACAATACAATTAAAAAAGGTTGAACCTTCTTCTGAAAGTCCAACCTCAATTTTGTTAAAGTTTTCTAATTTCAACTACCTTACCCTCTAGCTCTGGAACATAGTTACAGTCACCCATAACTTTAGCTGTTGGGTTTAGAACATCCGTATCTACAACCATCTCAAATACATGACCATTAACACCTACCCAGCCTTCGTAGTTTCGAGTATGGCACATCTGCTTAGCATCTGCCATTATCAAACCAACTTCGTATTTTTCTCCATTATCTTTCTCTAAAACTGCAATAAAACGGTCTCCAATACTACCAAAGTTCTGACCCATTGCAACGCAATAATAACCATCAACACTCATCAAACCGTTTCCAACACTAACACAATTTTCACTGTGTAAAAGTTTCCACTGCTCACTCTCAGGAGAAGTTACACATCTAAAATCCATATAAGGTTTTACACGACTCTCCTCCCCAAAAGTCAAGCCAAAGCTCATACCCTGAGGTTTTTCTATTTCTTCATTTTGACTTTCATCTACTCCCTCAGTAGCACTCTCTATTTTTTTATCTACTACCACTTTAGTTTGAACCGTCTGAGGTATACTCTTTATACTTTTAGGTCCTTCCCAAACAATATACCCCTCTCCCACATTAGCAAGGCACATAACCACACTAGACACTACTATAATAGTAGCAAATAACAGAACAAACCAAAATCGCAACCTCAAATGATATGCCCTCTTACCAATTTTTAATTTCATTTTTACTTTTTAGGTGATTTTCCTAAATCTAAATTTACATTTGTATGTTTCTAACTTTTTCTTTCCTTAATCTAAATATTTTTTTCCAATTTCTAAATTTGCATTTGTCTAAAACTCATTAAGAGTCATACCCAGTTTGTTGTTTACAAACCACCCAAATCCTCCTTGCAACTAGCATAGCAAACTCTCACAAACAACTACAACCATCTCCTAAAAATTTCTACACTTCTAACATTTCTGAGAGAGAAACGGAACTATTCTACCTCAATAATCCCCCACCGAACCCCACAGACCCCAAAAACCCCACCAAAATAGGGGTAAGAAAAACAAAACCAATTTTAACCCACAAAACACACGCACACACCGATAAAAACCAAACCCTGCCACCACACCCCACCCCAAAATAAAAATCGCCCACAAGAGCGATTTTCCACCTTTAAAACGATTTTCAATTTTGCAAACTTCCTGAATCTTCCCAAATCCTCTAAACCAAATCCTTCAAAAGCCGTACCCAATCCCATCCCAAAAATTTCTTTTTACACCATCTAATCATAAACACCAAATGTTCTCACAAAAGATAAACTCTTCAGGAAATCAACATATTTTATCCTATCTACAATTTGCTCCCTCCTGAATTCTTTGAAACAAGCCTGAACACAATGCTTATCACGAATTAGGTTAATATCAAACAATCTAGCCACATCTTTAAAAGAAACACCTTTTCCCAACAATACATCGTCCATAATTTCATTCCAAACATCAAAATCAGACAAAACCAACTCAGAAACAGGTAAATCCAATATCAATACATCCATATCTTTCTCGTCATAAAAAGCTGATTTCTGCTGAAACTCATAAAAAGGATTTCTTGCCCAAGCCCAAAACATACCCTTCGATAAATCTATTCCTTTTCTCTCACCTTCCTGAACAATTGTTCTCTCCAGTACTGCAAGCTCTTTCTCTACAAAAACACTTCTCTCCCAGTGAGGTGCAACTTCTTCTCCAGCCAAGTATTTATCAATAAATTGTCTATTCTGCACCGTAACTACTAACACTTCTCATTCCTCCAATTCTTTTTAATTAAAAAGGCAACCCTCTCGAGTTGCCCAGTGTAGGTTCAAATTCCTTTTATTCGAATATCGGAGTCCAATACCCTGCAAGGTCTTCAAGTCTCTTCTCGATTTCATCCATATCAATGTCATACCCTGAAAGGTTCTCTTCCATCCTGATTGAGGTTGAACCATCATCATCGATGTAAATCTTACCCATAGGGATGTATCCTGGCTCGACTACTACATCCCAAGGCGAATCTCCATCCTTAACTGCAGACTTCAACATATCTACGATTTCATTCTTGCTGAATGGGTTGCCCTCTTCATCAACAACCAGCACTGCATTCTGGTCAATGAATAGCACATCCACACCACCAGTTTCGAATGTGCAACCAATGAAACCTTCCTTCTTATGTTGCACAAAACCTTCTGCATCCCAGTCAAGTGAAACTACATCATTTCTTACTACCTTCATACTTCCTAATCCTCCAATTTTATAGAAAAAATACTTTTATGGACATACCTTTTTCTTTTTTGAACACTGCCAACTCTACTTGAATCGGCACCATTCCCTAAAAGCCTCTCCTTAGCTTCAACCAAGCGTTGAAACATTTCAGCATTGCCACCATTCCTATCTGGGTGATAGATTAGACTTTTCTTTCTAAAAGCTCTCTTTATGTCTTCGTTACTTGCACTACTTTCCAAACCAAGTAACCTTAAATCACTTTCAAACATCTTTTAGCTCCACCACCCTTCTCATATAGTTTACATTATTTTAAACTCGAAAGCCATACCCTCTTAGAATTCTTTAGACTCACTCCATAAATCTTTCAAGCCTCCAACAAACTTCTTTCCACCTTTAAATAAGCCTCTACCAACTTTTGAACCTACGAAAGCCCCACCTGCTACTCCAGCTGCTGTAGCTCCTAATAAGAAACCACCTACCCTTACAAAGTTGCCATAGTCTTTCTTTTTTATAATCTCTTTAGAGAAGTTCCAGCTTTTTCCACAAGCCTTAGACATCAAGTGTTCAGATGCGTCAGCTATCTGTGTACTTCTTTTAGCCTTTGCGAATACTTCATCACTTTCTAAATTTTCACTGTCTCTACCCCAAAGCCTTCCTGCTATTTTCAAAGATTGCAGTGCTTGACAATCCCTAAAGAACATTCCAGGTTCTAAAACAGAGCCATACCCACAAGCGATTGACACATAATCATACACGAAACTAGCACTATCAAACTCGAGGTCTCTTAATCTTGGCATCTCTAAAATGCTTCCATAGTCAAACAGCCTGCAGACATTTCCTGTCATTATCTCTCTTCTTAAATCGTAGCTGAGCCTCTTTCTCAAATCACTACTCAAAGAGCATCGATAAGCATACCCATTCAAGAACAAAGTTCCACCAACAACCTTGAGAGATACTATGTTTCCAAGTCCACCAAATTTCTCCAAGGCGTCCATAGTTACTAACTTAACCAAAGACGCAATCTCCTGACCTTCAATAACACTATTCTCATTGAATTCAGTTGCTTCAAAGTCATCTGCGTAATCCTCTGCTAAGCCACCTTCAAAGTCTTCTTCAAGACCTACCCCATCTGAGTTGCTAACTTGAAAGCCCCTAGCTCTTAATAAGGCTAAAGCATCTTCAAGACTCTTATCAACCACTAATCCATCTCGAATAGGTTCTGTAAAGAAGTTGATGTTTTCACTTGCACCACCATCATTAAAGACACCAGCCATATCTGCATCAACTCTTGTTTTTACTCCCATCAAATCTCCATAATCTTCAATGGACATTTCAGGTCTCTCAACTTCACCAGCACTTGAGTATCCGCTGAAGTCTTCTTCTGGTTCAACATACCCATCTTCAAATGATGCTACACTCTCAACAGAGAACATACCCCTATCAAATCGATACATCTCCCTAGTTACTGGATTTGTACTTGGGTCTCTCAAAGCAACTTCATTTCCTCCAAGAGCATTAACAATATCCTCAACAGTGAAAAGCCAATCTGGTCTTAAATCGGTTATGAATTCAAACCAAGTTCCCTTATATCCTAACCTTGCTACTACCGTATTAGCAATCCTGCTACTTTCTCTAGTGATTGCCTGAAGTCCTTCAGCACCAACAAGTTTAAGGTAACCATCAAAGCCAACACCTTTATGAAGAGTTTTAACCTGCTCCCCATTGGCATCTGTATATACTTCTCCAAGGTTGTCATTTATTATTTCAGCCCTACCCACATTAGCTTTAGCACACCTATCGAACATATCTCTAACATAGGAACTATTCATATCTGCATTGTTTAAAACAAGGAATGGCTTAAAATATACAGCCTTTCCTGCAATTTCAATGGTCTCTGAAGTATTTCCAATGTTTATGATTTTCTGCCTCATAGACTCGTCAAAAGAATTTATATAAGCAAAGTTGTTTGCTACTCTATCAAGTCTACCTTTGGCTTTAGACCTAACATCTTCCTGAGCCATATAGTGTGGTTTTGGTTCATTGTTACCCATCATAATATCAGCAGTTTTCATGCTTATCAATGACATTGGATAGCTTTCCCTTGTCCAGTCAATTTTATCTGACCCAGATCTTAGAGTGCCTGTTAATCCTGCTCGACCATATCTTGCAGAACCAGTACCATCACTACTCAAAATGGTTAGCTTACCTCTTTGTATAGGTCCTCTCTCGATATTCTGACCTATTATGAAGATGTTAGACATACCCACTTCTGCTTCTGCAAAACCTGCATTTCTCATTGTCTCTACCAATTCTAAATCTTTAGCCAGCGATTTAACCCAAGCTGTTGCATACATAGTAGCTTCATTGTAAGAGGTTTTACACTTAGCCTCAAACTGTATTTTCTCAGATTTTTGCATATTGCTCTCATGAAGTTTAACCATATCAGCTTCATAAGTAATTGGTGCCATTAAATCGTGAGCCTTCTTCAACAAAGCTGAGAAATTGTCTTGGAAGTTAGTAAATTCGTCTACTACAACGCATATACCTCTATCACCACCAAGTTCGCTCATGGCATACCCCTTTGCCCTTGCTAGTATAATACCACAAATTAGCTTCAAAGCCCTGCAATAGAACAAGTCTCCCATCTCTTCCCAAGTCTTCTTCGTACCAAAGACCTCTCCAACATAATCAGGTACTTTGCTCCAATCAACTTTACTGTTTATTCCAATGAATTGATTGTACTTATCATCAGCCTGATTTAAACTTGCACCATTGACGATAAACATTTCTGGGAATAATTGTTTTAGTATTGATGCCATATCTGGCTTTCTATCCAAATAGAATAGAGGAATACCACTAGCCAATATTGCCATTAGGATATTTAACGTCATTACACCTTTACCAGCTCTTGAACCAGCATTGATAAAATGTAACAATGTTTTAGCCAAATTGAACTCGTCTTTACCATTTCTTAAAATAGTCCCATCTTCCAACATACCCAAAATAAGAGTATTTATATCCAATTGCATACCCTGTTCTTTAAGAGCTAGGTAAGCCTTATATGCAAATAATGGCATACCCTGAGCTGCAGAGTGGTCGAACTCATGAGCGTACTCCTTAACACCTGTCTCAAAATCAATACGAGGTTTATAAGAAAACGGGTCTTTTCCAGTACCACCAGCAAAGGCTTTCTCAAGAAGTTCGTTAACAATATTCGAACTTCCTAAAGCACCATTCGTATCACATACCCTCAACTTAAAGGAATCGATTCCTCCATCATCAGTAGTCTTATAAATCACCATAAGCATTGAAAAAGCCAAACATCTCTTCAAATATTCAACATATTCAGCAACTTCCAAATCCATCTGCTCTGAAAAGAGTTCTATTCCATCATTAGACCTGCCATCTGCAAACTTAAGAATAGAGCATGTGAACACATTTTTTAAACTGCCCTGAACCTCGCTCTTAGCATATTCAGACCAGTTAGCACTCTTAGAATGCTTAGGAAATGTTTTTAAACTCTCTTGCATATCTCCATCAGGTTTCACTCTTCCAAAGGCAAATTCAAGGTGCTTATTAGGGAAGTAAAGTAACTTCCTCTCTCCTGAAGTGTATTCAAAATATACCCTTTCGGCAATCTTGCTGTTAGACCTTTCAACCATCTCAACGAAACCGATTTTATCTCTTAATATACGGTAGATGGTTTGTATGGCAGAGTCAAACTCTTTTACTATTTTCTCACTTCCTGATAAGCTTATAAGCCCCTCAGAAGTAACCATACCCACTGGTTTTAAGACCTCATACCCTGATTCATACATCCCTGCACATTTCTTTTCAAGTTCATTAACTGCCTGTGCTATTTGCCTTTGATAATATTTGCTGATTTTCTCAAGCTTCTCTTTGTCAATTCCTGAAGTCTCCTCAGGTTCATCTTCCTCACCTTCAGACTCTTCTTCCCCACCATCTTCAACTTCTAGTTCTCCAGTAGCTTCTTCTAACTCCCCGCTACCTTCACTGTCCTCCGAGTCCCAATCATCCCAGCCATCTCCATCGCCACCTAAGTTTTCTAAAACCTCATCAAAGACATCGCCAACAGAACTCTCTATTTTGCCCATTACAACGGGCTTACCTGTTACCATTTCGACATACTTCTGTACCCTATCACTTTCAACCTGAGCAGGTCTACCCAATGCCCTAGCTTCTTCTATCTCTACAGCTTGAGCCAATATGTCTTCATAATAACCATCGTCATCTATCCAAACTTTCTTGCCATCTAGTTCATTCTCTTCTTTTGAAAATCTCTCAATAACAAGCATTGAAGAATAATGAACCTGTACCTCAGCCCAATTAAGACCTTTTTCAACTACTTCTTGTTTCCAATCTCTCATTTTAGTTCACCTTCTTCCACAAGTTCTCTCTCACCTTAACAGGTAAGCTATCTAACACCATCTCAAATGTTTTTAAAAACATAAACCACTCGTTTTTATTCAAACTTCCTATATCTGGTCCGACTTTAAACTCATTCCCACCAATCAACATCCAAGCCAATTTAAGGTCCCTTGGTAAAGAACCAAGCACTGCCTGACAATATTGCCATACAACTGGTATCAGAGTTAGTTCTCCCTTTTTAAGTTGAGAATTGTATTCCTCTACACTTAATATTTTCCCGTCTGTTGCCAAGGACTTAAAGAGATTACCACTATCTCCAATCAAATAAGGTGGAACACCAATCTTTGCACATCTGCTCTTCATTCGTGCTAGAGCCATCTTAACGCAATCCGTACCCATTACTTTCTTTACTTTGTCCATAAAATTGTTGGCAATCTCACAGTCGAGTCTAAACACTCTACTCGATTCTCCTTCCATTATAGACTTTTCAGCTTTCTTAAACCACTGGGCTAGTTGACCCTTATCTGCGTCTTTCTTATATATGTTAGGTCTCAGGTTGTACTTTCGATACCAGTCTGGATTGTCAATTTCAACATACTTAACTAAGCCGTCTCCCCAAGTAGAGTTAAATAAATCACTTATTAACACATCATAAGACCACTTGTTGATGAAAAACTCGTTTAGTGCCTGAATAAACTCATTTCTTCTAGCCAACTGATAATCTACTGAGCAGACACCTATTCTTCTTAATCGGCTAACACTGCTCACCTGATTTGCAAATCTCTCCAAATCAAAGAACTGTTTGTTTTCATTTATAAAAGGAGAAACATAAATCTCCTCCAAGCAACTCAACACTCTCTCACCTTCAAAAAGGTTGTTCAAGTTACCCGATGAACCCGTACCCTTTCTTATTTCTTCAATTGCCTTCATTTCATCTACAGGATATATTTTAGGGCTGTTAACGTGCCTTATGCACATAACATACCCCTCATTTATCACAAGTGCTTTTATATTGTTAGGCGAGAAGTCCTCAGCCTTAACACCTCTACCAATAGCCTTACCTACAACACTATAAAGTTCTGCCATTCTGTAAACCTCCTCTATTTACACCCAAAACAAGGGAATTTAATTCAACACATAATAAAAGAGGTTCTTCAGAACCTCTTCCATCTCACTGTTTTCAAGAACCTATTCCTCATCCTCGAGCTCAAAACCCAAATCCTTACCCTCAGAGAATAAGAATACGCTTGTATCGTCGTAATCCTCACCCTCTAGGTCATAGATTTTAGACACCATTCCTGGCTTCTCTACATTGTATATCTTACCAAAATCATTTAATGAGTACTCAACAAAGATGAACTGAAAACCACCCTCAGTAAATATCTGAAGAATTTCACTCATTATTCTTTTAGCACTCTTATGCAAACCTGAAAGTTTTTCATCAAGAATTAGGAATCTTCGACCTTTTCGAATCTCAATCAAACATATTGTAAAGAGAACCGATACTATCTGCTGTAACCCAGTTCCTGACTGCATAGCCAAGTCTATTGTATTTCCCTCAGAGTTTGTTAACTCGATGTTAATGTGTGGCTTGTTTCCAGCATACAGTTTCTTCTTCAGCTCAATCTTTCTTGCATCACCCTTAAATACTTCAGCAAGAGCCTTGTTGATGACACTTGTGATAAATGTTAAAGTTGATTCAGTATTATCGTCACTTACTGTTGTAAGCAACTGTTGAGCCTGTAAAAGGTCTACATATATCTTCTGATTTTCCAAAAGCTGTTGTCTTTCAGAGGCTAATTTTGCCTCTAGACTTGCTTTCTTTTTACTGTGAACTGTAAGCATACCCAGTTCTCTTGAATATATTCCCATTTTAATCTCCTACTAAGCCCTTCTTACCTGAGTATTTGATAGCCAAGTGTTTGTTTTATCCATAAGGTATAGAGTGTAACCAATCTTGTTTCGAGGAACAAAGTACAAGAATACATTCTCATCTGAGATGCTGTCTATTCCAAGAATAGACTTCTCAAATACAGGAACTGACATCTTGAACTTAACATCCTTTGCTTCCTTCTCACTTACCAAAGGTAGCGTCTGGTCAATACTTCCATTGTTTAAAAGCATTTCACCATCTTCAGTAATCTCGACAATGCAGTCTGGTGAAACCGTACCCAGCCTTTTTAGGACGTCCTTTAGGTATAATCTATCAAGAACTACACCCTTATCCTTAGCAAGCTTCTCAACATAAATTTTATATTTTATGTTTACTGGCTTATACTTGATGAAAGCAACTGTATTTCCTGTCCTTGCACAAACAAAGTTTTCTGTTTTACAGATTTCAATCATCTCGCTCGCATCAGCCATCCTCTTCAGGAACGATACTGATGACATACCCAAAGTAACGTCAGATAGTACATCCTCTGGTAGCATATTTCTGAAAAATGCTGCTGTAGCACTACTCAGCACAAATACATAGTCTTCTGCAAAGTAAAGTTTACTTGCAACACCACCACTTGCACCACCTGTCATCAAAGGCATTAGGCTGTCTATATACACAAGTAGCTCTCCACTCTTCAAGCATTCACACTCTTCTGGGAACTCTGAATGTATTTCATTAAAAGTGTTTTTACCTATCTTAGAGCTATCAAATAGATACTTAATGTCATTGTTTAATGAGCTGTCTTTCTCTTCATTAGCAATTTCATGAACAACAGCTTTAATTTTTACACCCTCCTCCATCAACTCAATCTCATCTACATGAGTTTTGTAGAGGTTTGTAAATGAACTTACCAAGCCGTTCAAGTCATTTGCTTTCAGCTGGAATGACCACTCTTCTTCAACATCTTCAACTTCTACCTCTTCCAACAAAGTCCTTGAAAAGATTAGTGAACTTGTTCCTACTATCTCAACTTTATCCTTATTGACGAGAAAAATGATGTTCTTCATTTTATCGTCTAGAGCCTTATCTGAAAGAACAGAATTAACGTACCCTAATGCTTTTACCAATTCCTGAAATTTTACTTTTACCTTCATATTTTTAACCCATACCCTTTAGTTAAAGTCTAAACTAAGACCATCAATACCATCTGCGAAATCTAAAATCTCATCGTCATCTTCAAAGAAATCTGCTAGGCTCTCAACACCATCTTCAGCCTTCTTTGGTTCAGCTTTAGCTTTTGTCTCCTTAGCCTTCTTCTCTCCGACCTTCCTTTCAGCCTTCTTCTCCTCAGCTTTCTCAACAAGGTCGAAGATGTCATCTGTCTTATCAAAAGGATTATCCATACCCTTCTTTGTTTTCTTAGCCTTCTTAGGCTCTTCTTCAATTTCTTCTGGCTTTTCATCAAGGTCATCTAAGTCGATTTCCTCTATCTCTAAATCAGCAAATCCATCTTCTGCCTCGGCTACCTCGACTTCCTCGTCTTCATCTTCTTCCTCAAGAGCCTCTTCTTCATAATCCTCAAGGTCCTCAGATTCCTCAGAATCCTCAACCTCGAATTCAAAGTCATCTCCAACTTCCAACTTTTTAACGGCTTCTTTCACTGATTCAGTCTCTTCCTCAGCCTCTGACTCTACATCTACATCCATACCCAAGAGCCTCTTTGCTTCATCGATGTCTCCGCTCTCAATACAGTCAACAACTTTTCTCTGTGTCTCGTATTCAGCATTGATTTCCTCGTACAACTTATTGTACTCAGTAGTTGCCTTTGAGTAAATTTCCTTGACACTCTTGCCAGCCAAGTCTACTCCAGTCTTTTTCTTGTACTCAGCAACTTGCTTATTTAGTGTCTCAACAAGCAACTCCCTTTTACTCTCAATAACAACCCTTTCCATATTGATTTTCTTGATTTTCTTGTTTAGCAGGGATACCCTTTCAATTAACTTTTCCTGTTCCATTTTTAACCCTCTCTACTCATCTATAGCTTTTCTTAAGTAATCACAAGCGATATCTTTTATTCTATCTTCAACAACAGGTACTGCTCTAACCTGAGCATAGATATCTCCTGTTGTAAGCCTACCCTCGATTATTTCACTGACAATATCTTCTAAACGCTGTAGCCTGCTCTCCTGTTCTTCTAAAGCTTCAATCTCTTCTTCAGACATTCCAGTGATGTCAAATGCCTCCTTTGGGTAAAAAACTTCACTTATAGGTCTCAAACCAAAAGGCTCGGCTTTATACTCTGTTGAGCTATCACTGCTCACATATTCGAAAGAAACAACCCAACAATCCTCAATTCTCTCAACAGAACGTGTTGGAGAACCTACATAAAACAAACCAATACCCTCTGCCCCATACAAGATTTCCTGACTTGGGTGGTGTATATGACCACAAATCACTAAGTCAACACCTCTAAAGTTCTTCATCCTGTTGAGGTCAAGTCTCTGAGCTGTTGGTATATACCAATCAGCCGTACCCTCGATATGGAAGTCTGCATGAGCTAAAACTACATTACTTACTGCACCCTTCTCCGTTTTAGGAAACTTAAGCTCTCTCTTCTCATCACCATACTTTACAAGGTGAAAACGAACTTCAAGTTCCCCGCTGTCATTTAGGTAATCAACCTCATTGACATTCTTCAAATACCCAAGACCACACATCATATCAAAATCTGAAAAAGCCCCAAAATCATGATTTCCTTTTACAGAATAGACTTTACCACCTGTCTTTACATTCAGCCTCTTCAAGAATAGCATTACCCTCATTAGGAATTGCCTATCTTTCAAATTGGTTTCCGTCCTACCAATCAAGTCACCGAGGAATATTACTGCACTTGCACCAGCATCATCAACCTTTTTAGTTATCTCGTCCATAATCTCGTAACATTCTCGGGTGTAGTCTTTATGTTGTCCTTCAAAGGCACTTGTTAGATGTAAGTCTCCAAAGATAAGAACCTTACCACCTTTTATCTTTTCTATCGCCATTATAACATACCCCTATCCGTTGTATATTTCTCCTCACTAGACCACAACAACTGTTCCACAATTATTGCAGATTCTATAGTCTATTCCACTCTCTTCAACAAGGGCAGATAACTCCTTGTTAAGTGAGTTTTCTTCAAGCTTCATAGCTTTAATTTCCTTGCTTCTACCATTAATATCGGCTAAAGTCTTAATTACACCACCAAGAGCAACCAAATCCTCACAATCCAACTCATTTACCTTTGGAATGTCAGCAATTTCACTTAGCTCTTTAGCTTCCTTCTTTATAAATTCTACCAGTTTTAGAGAGTCAAGTGAACCTATTTCTGAAACTTCTGGTGCAGTTTTCATCTCACAAACTTCAGATGCCATACCCAACAGCTTCGCTACATTCTCCAAGTTAGTTACATCTATCTCACCAACCTCAGGTATATCCACACAGGTCATCACAGACCTTCCTGAAGTGACTACATCTTTTATTAAACTTCCAGCCTCAATTACTTTATCTGACTCGCTATCTTTTTGAGCCATTAAAGCTATCAACTCAGCATCAATGCCTTTATAAGCCTCAAGTTCTTCTTCGATAGCCATAATCCTACCCTCGGTTTTCGAAATCTCTCCATTGATTTGATTTCTATCTGAGTTAATCATTGCATTGGCTCTATAAATCTCTTCAGCCTTTAGAACCTCGTGAAGAACCCTGTAGTTATCACTTCCCGTAGTCTGAACAAGTAGCAGAGGGTCTTTATTGGACTGAAAATTTAAATATGAACCATCTTCCTCAAGCTCACATAAACCCAAATAATCCCTTATTGGTTCAGGAACACCATTTACCTTAGTTAACCTACTTCCAGCTTTATTTGTGTAAAGCACATCTCCATGCTCTCTAAGCTCCCATAGTGAGTTACCATTCTTATACTTCTGTCTAATAAGCTGTACCCCATCGTCGAAAGATACTACTATTCCAAAGTAATCCTCTCCAAAACGAATGAACTTAGCTTGCTTCTGCTTATAAGCATCCATCATAGCAACTGCACAAGCTGTCAGCATCGCAGATTTACCTGAGTCGTTATAGCCTTTGATATTTATTACACCACTCTCATCGAATTGAATTTTACCACTCTCGTACCCCATAAAATTCTTTATTTCGACTGATGTTATCTTACTGTATGCCATACTATCTTCTCTCTCCGCATTCTTTTTAATAAAGAGCCCTTACTCTTTCAAGTAAGGGCTCTCAACTCAATCATTTATTTAATCCATACCCTTGCAACTTATTTAGTTGCTACGCATCTACCTAATCTACCAATTTAAGAGGTTAGAAATCTGAATCTGTCTCCAGTGTTGGCAGTTCGATATTCTCTTCTTCCTCTGGAAGAGCCTTCATCTCGAAACCTGATTCGATAGCTTCTGCACCAAGACCGCTTGCCTTCGCCTTGTAGACAGCTAGTAGGTCTCTTGTAGGCTGTAGAAGAGTGTTTGTAACCTCTTCAAGGTCAGCTTCCTCATAGAACTGGTTCATAATTACAGTCTGCTGAGCCTTTGCAGGAGTCCAATCTTCAGTTGCCTTATCTAGCATTGGTGCAATCTTCTCGAATCCCTTAACATTCTTAGGAATAACCTTAAGGTTTCTAGCTGCATCTCTTGCATTCTGTTCGCCAGTCTTTGGAGTGTACTGATAGTTTAGGATAA